>Ga0074045_10000671_pt1 | contig 33474 bp, 18 predicted proteins | sample BogForMeECP23OM2_FD_94442 | JGI IMG/M metagenome (GOLD analysis project Ga0074045, IMG submission 94442) | Bog forest soil microbial communities from Calvert Island, British Columbia, Canada - Bog Forest MetaG ECP23OM2 | ecosystem: Environmental > Terrestrial > Soil > Wetlands ...
CGCGCTCCCGGACGCCCGCGCGCCACGTCCGCCGCGTGCGCCGCAATCTTGTACGCAATCACTCCCTGCTTCACGTCGTCTGGATTCGGCAGCCCCAGGTGCTCCTTCGGCGTCACGTAGCACAGCATCGACGCGCCATACCACCCGATCATTGCCGCGCCAATCGCGCTGGTAATGTGGTCGTAGCCCGGCGCGATGTCTGTCACCAGTGGCCCCAGCGTGTAGAAGGGCGCGTCGTAGCACCATTCCATTTCCTTATCCACCTGCTCCTTGATCTTGTTCATCGGCACGTGGCCGGGGCCTTCGATCATCACTTGGACGTCGTGCTCCCACGCCTTGTTCGTCAGCTCTCCCAGCACTTTCAGTTCGGCGAATTGCGCCTCGTCGCTGGCATCTGCTAGGCATCCCGGGCGCATGCCGTCTCCCAGCGAAAAGCTCACGTCATGCTTCTTGAAAATCTTGCAGATATCGTCGAACCGCTCATACAGGAAATTCTGCTTTTTGTGATGCTCCATCCAATGCGCCATCAGCGACCCGCCGCGCGATACGATCCCGGTGATTCTTTTCCGCACCAGCGGCACCTGTTCCCGCAGCACGCCCGCGTGGATGGTCATGTAGTCCACGCCTTGCTCAGCCTGCTCTTCGATCACTTCCAGCATCAGTTCCGGCGACAAATCCTCCGCTCGCCGCACCCGCGAAATCGCTTCGTACACCGGCACCGTACCAATCGGCACCGGCGAGGCATCGATGATTGCCTTGCGAATCTGCGGAATGTTTCCTCCGGTGGAAAGATCCATCACCGTGTCCGCGCCGTAGTGCACGCCGTGGTGCAGCTTTTTCAACTCTTCGTCAATGTCTGAATTCGTCGAGGAGTTTCCGATGTTCGCGTTGATCTTGCATTTGAATGCAATGCCGATCCCCATCGGCTCCAGGTTGCGGTGATGAATGTTCGCGGGAATGATGGCTCGCCCCCGCGCCACTTCGCTGCGCACCAGCTCCGGCTCGAGCTTCTCGCGTTTGGCGACGTATTCCATCTCCTCGGTAATCACAGCGAGCCGCGCCAAGTGCATTTGCGACATATTCCGGTTGCCATTGGAACCTGCCTGGGCCGCTTCCCTCTTCTCAATCCAGCCATCGCGCAACGCCATGTCTTCCCCCTGAAAAATGGGCCTCACCGCGTCGAATCGGTCCCATTCCTTGTGAATCGAAATTATGTCACTCGGGACCACATCCCACAACCCGTGGCGGGGCCCCGTCAAACCGCTGCGGCCGCCAACCCCGCGTCCCGGCCTACACGATTCCCTGTACCAATTGCGCCCATTTGCACAGCATATTCACTTCTGTGGATATCCAATGAGTACGGTACCGGTTATTTTACCGGTTATTTTACTTGACCTTAGGCGAAATAAAAGCGAACATTGCCCCGCTCGCTTTCGCATGCCCCTTGTCTTACACTCGGGACCATGCCGCAGCGCTTCCCAATGGCCTCTGCCGCTATGATCGCCTCGCCCGCGGGCGCTCCAGACCACTTTGGTCGCGCGCTCAAGCGCTATTGGGGCTACGACGCTTTCCGCCCAAAACAGGAGCAGATCGTCCGCAGTCTCTCCGCCGGCCGCGATGTCTGCGTGATCATGCCCACGGGAGGAGGCAAGTCACTCTGCTATCAGCTCCCAGCCGTATTGCAGGAACATCGGACCGCCATTGTCATCTCTCCACTGATCGCACTGATGCAAGACCAGGTCGCGCAACTCCGCCAAATGGGTATTCCGGCCGCATTCCTGAACAGCTCCGTTGCGGAAGCCGAGCGCAGCGCCATCAAGAAAAAGGCTCTGGCCGGCGAATTCCGTCTGATGTACGTCTCGCCCGAACGCGCCGTCATGGACGGCACCGCCGACTGGCTGAAGAACGTCCCCGTCTCCTTCTTCGCCATTGACGAAGCCCACTGCATCTCGGAATGGGGCCACGATTTCCGTCCCGAGTACCGGCAACTTAGCAAGCTTCGCGAACTCTTTCCCGAACGCCCCATCGCCGCATTCACGGCCAGCGCCACGCAGCGCGTCCGCCACGACATCGTGGAGCAACTGCGCCTTCGCGACCCCTTCTGCGCAGTCCTGAGTTTTCGCCGCGAGAATCTGCGTTACCTCGTGAAGTTCTGCCAGGGCGACATGCAGAACGAGTTGCTGCTGAAGGCGGTAAGAGCGGCTTCGCGGGGCAACGTGATCGTATACGCCCCCACTGTGGCTCGCGTCGGTGAGGTCGTCGATCTCTTGAGCGAGCAAGACATCGCCGCAGTCGAATATCACGGACAGATGAGCAGCCAGGCACGCCGCGAAAATCAAGAAAAGTGGATGACCGAAGAGGTGCGCATCCTCGTCGGCACAATTGCCTTTGGTCTCGGCATCAACAAACCTAACGTCCGCGCCGTTATCCGACTCGGTTTGCCCGACAGCATCGAGCAGCTATACCAGGAGACCGGCCGCGCGGGCCGCGATGGGCTTCCTGCCGATTGCTACCTCTTCTGGGAATGGAAGGACAAGCGTCTGCGCGAGTATTTCATGAGCAAAATCGGCAGTTCGCGTGAGTACGAAGCCGCCCAGAAGCGTTTCGCGCAGATTGAAAGCTTCACCCGAAGCTCGCAGTGCCGCCAGAAACAGATTTGCTCCTATTTCGGCGAACAACGAGCCTGGAAAGGTTGCGGCATTTGTGATTGCTGCGCGGGCACTCCAGCCTGGCTGGAAGATTCCGGCGTCACTCCGGAAAAGAAAAAGCCCGGCGCGGGCAGAAGTGAACGCAAGCAGCGAGGTCGTTCAGGCGCGGCTCGCAGGGCCGAAGCCGCAACTTTCGAGTGGCACGTTTCCGTCTCGGTCGATGAAGAACTCCGGGAGTTTCTGAAGGAGTGGCGAAGAAACGCCGCGAGAGAACGGAATCGCGCCGCCTTCCTGGTCATGCACGATACCACCCTGGAACAAATCTGCGCCGTGCGCCCCAAAACTCTTTCCGAACTTCGCAAAGTTTCCGGCCTGGGTGAGGCCAAGTGCGAGGAGTACGGTCAGGAAATCCTCGAGCTGCTCCGCCGCTTCCAGGAGGGCGAACGCACCGGCCAGGAGTGGCATGCGCGTGCAACCGATGCGTCCGAGGAAACACTGGAACTCCTGAAAAAGGGCCACACCTTTCCGGAAATCGCCCAGCTTCGCGGGCGGAAACTTGCCACGGTGGTCGCGCTCATCGCCAATCTCGTTGAAAAGGGCGAACTGCCCTTCGATCCCGCATGGGTCGGCGCCGAACGCTTTGCGCTGATTCAAGACGCCGCTGCCAAGCGCGGCTTGGACCTGCTCGGCCCGCTGAAGAAAGACCTCCCCGCGGAAATTACATTTGAAGAAATCCGCCTGGTTGTCGCCCATCTCCGCCACGAAAAAAAGCTCTGACCGCCACGATCCACCTGGCAACGTGGCCGCTCGTTGCTCTTCCTTCTTAAATGGTGCGCAGCTTTTATGCTGACCCGCTGTGAACGCGGCCCCCGGCAAAAATCTAATGCGCCAGCGTCGGCGGGCCGTGCTTGGGCGATTTTTTCAACACGAACATGAGCGGAATCATGGCCAGGCACAGAACGCCCATAATCCAGAAGACATCGATGAACGCGAGCATGGCCGCTTGTCGCTCCATTTCTCCGTACAGCAGCGCCTGCGCCTGGTGCGCCGCCTGCACGGCGTCGGAGCCGCGCGTGCGTAGCGCCGCGGTTAGCCCGTGCAACATGGCCATGTATCGCGGGTTGACGGGCGACAAATTTCCGATCAGGCGAACCTGATGGCGCTGCGCGAGCCGTGCCTGCAATGTGGTGACCAGCGAAATCCCGACGCTGCCGCCAATGTTGCGCGCCAGGTTGATCATCCCGGTAGCGTTGTTCATCCTTTCCTTCGGCACAAATGCGAAGGCCGTGACGTTGATCGGCACGAACAGAAACGCCAGCGCCCCGCGGGATACCATCCACACGAATACGAACGTCCAGAAGCTGGCGAACAAATTGAGCTGTGTAAGCTGGAACATGCCGATCGCCAGAACAATCAACCCGACAATGACCAGCCAACGAGCCTCGAACTTCGCCAGCAGCCTGCCGACAAGCGGAAGCATGACCAGCGTCAGGATGGCCCCCGGCGAGAGCACCAAGCCGCTAAGCTGTGCAGTGTACCCCACGAGCGTCTGCAACAAGACCGGCAAAAGCACCGTGGTCCCGTACAAGACGATGCCCAAGGCAAACATTGTCGCTGTTGCCGCTGCATAGTTGCGGTCCTTGAACAGGTGCAACTCGATGACCGGCTCTTTCTGTCGAAGCTCCCAAACAACCGCGCCGACCAAGCCGACAGCGGCAATGACCGAGGCCCACACGATGAAGTGCGAGGCGAACCAATCGTCGCGCTGCCCTTTATCGAGGACCACTTGCAGGAAGCCCAATCCGACGGCTAGCAGGCCAAGACCGATGTAGTCGATGCGCACGCGCTCGCCACTCTTCTTGCGGATCAAATGAGGCGGATCGAAGATCAGCCATGTTGTCAGGAAGATGGACAGCAAACCGACAGGTATGTTGATGAAGAAGATCCACCGCCACGAATAGTTATCCGTGATCCATCCACCAAGCGTTGGCCCGATAATCGGAGCCGTCACCACGCCCATGCCGTAGATGGCCATGGCCATGCCTTGCTTCTCGCGTGGAAAACTTTCCACCAGGATGGCTTGCGACACCGGCTGCAATCCGCCGCCTCCTGCTCCCTGCAGCACGCGGAAGAACACCAGCAGCGGTAGCGTCGGCGCAAGGCCACAGAGCAGCGAACTGACAATAAAAATCAGCACGCAGGCCATGTAGAAATTCTTGCGTCCAAACAGCCGTGAAAACCAGCCCGTGAGTGGCAGAACGATGGCGTTGGAAACCAGATACGAGGTAAGGACCCAGGTGCTTTCGTCCACGCCGGCAGAAAGACTGCCGGCAATGTGAGGCAGCGCGACGTTGGCGATGCTGGTATCCAGCACCTCCATGAACGTCGAGAGCATCACCGTGCCGGCAATCCACCACGGATTGATCGTCGGTCGCCAGGCGTCGACAGGATGGAACTCGGCTTGTGCCAGGCTGCTCATGCGCGAGGTCCTGGAGTTCACGCTCAGGGCCGAAATTACCGTTCACCGCATGGGCGCGTATTTCGCGGCAGCAGGTCGCCGCGGCGAAGTGCATGCGGAAACGTCACGAGGATTGTAGCGCTCGAAGGAGACAGCGCCTGTGGCAAGCGTCACAAGGCGACACAAGGCCAAGCCAGTCAATGAGTTACGGCCGCAGGCGAGGGCTCATAAAACGGCGACGGGCAACTTCAAAACGCCGCGCCGTCCGGTGCATTAAGACTAAATACAGAGTAGCCGTAGCAAGCAGCGTGAAGACGTCGTGCAACCAAAAATGTGCGGAGAAACTTCCAGCGACGGAAAAAACAGCGGCCAGCAAGAACACGAAACTAAGACTAAGTCTCGTCGTGGAGTTTCTGCACCTGGGTGCTGGTCCCGAGCTGCAGTGGCAGGATCGTTACTGCCCCCCATCGTGCCAAGACCAGGAAACAAAGGGGCGCAGACGGATCTGCGCCCCTTTGCGGGACAAAACTACTTCAGCGCAGCCTTGCCATTGAAGCGCGCAGCCGCGCCGAGTTCTTCCTCGATGCGCAGCAGCTGGTTGTACTTGGCGATGCGATCCGTGCGCGAGCCGGACCCGGTCTTGATTTGGCCCGCAGCGGTGGCAACGGCGAGGTCCGCGATAAACGTATCCTCGGTTTCGCCGGAGCGGTGGGAGATGACGGAGTTGTATCCGGCCTTGCGGGCCAGCTCCATGCAGTCAATGGTTTCTGTCACGCTGCCAATCTGATTGAGCTTGATCAGGATGGAGTTGGCGATGCCTTCATTGATGCCGCGAGAGAAACGCTCGGTATTGGTCACAAAGATGTCGTCACCCACAAGTTGAATTTTCTTCTTGGAGGTTTTGCTGCCGAGGCTCTGCGTGAGCGTCTTCCAGCCAGACCAGTCGTCTTCCGCCATGCCGTCTTCCAGCGAAACGATGGGATATTTTTCCACCCAACTGGTCCAGTAAGCCGCCATTTCGGCGGACGAGTGAACCGACTTGTCGGATTTTTTGAACACGTACTTCCCGCCGGCCTTGTCATAGAACTCGCTGGCAGCGGGATCGAGCGCAATGGCAACCTGCTCGCCGGGTTTGTAGCCGGCGGCTGTAATCGCTTCCAGAACGATCTGGATCGCTTCTTCGTTGGATTTGCAGCTGGGTGCGAAGCCGCCTTCATCGCCAACAGCAGTGGAATAGCCGTGCTTTTTCAGGGCGGCCTTCAACGCGTGGAAAACTTCCACGCCCCAGCGTAGCGCTTCGCTGAACGACGCAGCCCCGACGGGCATGGCCATAAATTCCTGGAAGTCGACCGAACTGTCCGCGTGCGCGCCGCCATTAAGAATGTTCATCATCGGCACCGGCAGAAGATTGGCCGAAGTCTCGGTGGAATAGCGCGACAGATATTTGTAGAGCGGCTGCTTCACGGCAACGGCTGCGGCACGGGCGGCAGCCATGGAAACGGCGAGAATAGCGTTGGCTCCGAGGCGGGATTTCGTCGGCGTGCCATCGAGGGTGATCATCTTGTGATCCAGGGCGCGCTGGTCAGCCGCGTCGGTGCCGGTCACGGCCTTCGCGATCTCCGAATTGACGTTGCCCACCGCCTTGAGCACTCCCTTGCCAAGATATTTCGATTTGTCGCCGTCGCGCAGTTCCAACGCTTCGTGTTCTCCGGTAGAAGCACCGGAAGGAACGATTGCGCGGCCGAAAGCGCCGGACTCGAGAAGCACGTCGGCTTCGACGGTGGGATTGCCGCGCGAGTCGAGGACTTGGCGGGCATGAACGCGTGTGATTTTTGTAGACATAACTGTGATGGCTCCTGGGTGAAATAGAACCAATGATTGTAGCAGAGCAGCGAGGACCAGCGAGTGACGCAGGACACGTCAGGCGTGATTCGTAAGTCGTAGTCGTGATTCGTGACCAGTGACTCGCGAGCGGCGCAGGCACAAGGTTTGCGTCTTACAGCGAAGAATAAAACCGCAACGCACGTGATTCTTCACGACTCACGAATCAGGAGTCAGGCTACACCCTACTGCGCTTCGGGCTCTTCGATCAGCGACTCCTGCCGAACCACGACCACAATGCCCGACGATGTAACATGGAAGCGCCGGCGGTCGGCCTCCAGGTCATAGCCAATCTCGGCGTGTTCTGGAAGGCTGACGTGGCGATCGATAATGGCCCTCTTGATCCTCGAGTGCCGCCCCACGTTCACGTGATTGTAGATGATCGATTCGGCGACATCGCAATAGCTATTCACACGCACGTCGTAGCCCACAACGCAATTCTGTACTCGCCCGCCCGAGAGAATCGAGCCGCCAGCAACAATCGAATCGATGGCCACGCCCATGCGGTCGGCATCCGCAAAAACGAATTTCGCGGGCGGATACTGGTGCTGCCAGCCGCGCAGCGGCCATTGCTTGTCATAAAGGTTAAACACCGGCGAAACGCTGACCAGGTCCATGTTCGCTTCGTAGTACGCATCGATCGTCCCGACATCCCGCCAATACAGAGACTCCTGGCTGTTTTCGTCGACAAAGTTGTAGGCAAACACATGATGCTTCGCGATGATCCGGGGAAGAATGTCTTTGCCGAAATCGTGTGAAGACTTGGGATCTTCGGAATCGGCCAGCAGCAGCGGAATCAGCAACTGCGTATTGAAAATGTACACGCCCATGGAGGCATTGCAGTGCGTAGGTTTATGCGGAGACGTTTTGGGCTTGTGAGGCTTCTCCTCAAATCCCATAATCCGCCAGTTCTTGTCCGTCTCGATCACGCCAAACTGCTTCGCGGCCTCCGCGGCGGGAATCTGAATGGTGGCTACGCTGACGTCGGCGCCAGAATCGATGTGCTGCTGCAGCATCTTGGCATAGTTCATTTTGTAGATGTGATCACCGGAAAGAATGAACACGTACTTGGAGCGCTCGCTGCCAATCGAATAAATGTTTTGGTAAACCGCGTCGGCCGTGCCCTGGTACCACTGTTGCGAAACGCGCTGCTGCGGAGGAAGCACTTCGATGAATTCCCCCAGCCCCATTAGGCCCGACCAACCGGCGCGAATGTGCCGCGAGAGGCTCAGCGCTTTGTATTGCGTGAGCGTGAAAACGCGCCGCAGCCCCGAGTTGACGCAATTAGAAAGCGTGATGTCGATGATGCGGTACAGCGCGCCAAACGGCACGGCAGGCTTCGCGCGGTCGCGCGTCAAAGGCCAAAGACGTTCGCCTTGACCGCCAGCAAGCAGAACTCCAAGAGCATCGCGCATGTCGGCCATGAAGGTCGGCTCCCGAAGGCAGGTTTCTGAAGCACCCCAGTGTACCAGCAGATGCAAGCGCCGGGCACCCGGAGAAACACCGAGGCCGATTCGGTCTTTCAGTAACGGGTTGGCGAAACGATACCGATACGTCCTTCAATCGCCGAACAGCCAAACAGTGCTTGACTTATACCGCCCGAATTGACTACAAGAAGCCAGCCACCTCGTGAGATAATGTAACCAGGTGCAGTGTTGCAGTATAGCCGTAGGCACTGTGTGTCACTATTCCGAACCAGAACTGGGGTGAATTGCCTTTGGCAGAAGTAGTTATCCAGGAGAGTGAGTCTCTTGAAAATGCACTGCGGCGTTTCAAGCGCAAGGTGCAGCAAGAGGACATCATTAAGGAAATAAAGAAGCACAGCTTCTATATGAAGCCCGGTGAGAAACGCCGGGCCAAAGAAGCGCTTTCGCGGAAGCGACTGCGCAAGAAGCAGCGTCGCGAACAGGATTAATTCCTGAGCGAGACGCGGCCTCGGCACCGCGCTTCCGGGATCAGGCCCCTATCAGGCAGACACGTTGGGTATTTGTTCAACTTCTTCGCCCGCAGGCCCCAAGGGATCCGTGCCCGGCATTCCCGGACTACAGGTCTACGCTTCATCCGGCCAAAAGGTACAAGCTGAGCGCGGTCCCACTGCCCGAAAGGGGTCGAGGGGGAACGGCTCATGGAATACCACGATAAGGTCCTGAAGTGCTCGGAGTGCGGTGCCGAGTTCGTTTTTACGGCTGGCGAACAGATGTTCTTCGCCGACAAAGGCTTCAAGAACGAACCCAAGCGATGCAAGGCATGCAAGGCGAAGCGTGCCGAAGGCGGAGGAGGCGGAGGCGGAGCCACCCAGATGCGAGCGGAAACCAAGACCACCTGCTCGCAATGCGGCAAAGAAACAACGGTTCCTTTCCGGCCTACACAAGGACGCCCGGTGTTCTGCCGGGAGTGCTTCCAAGCGAGGAGATCGATGGGGGCAGCTTAGACGAAATTCAACAATCCGGAATTGAGAAGAGGGCTATCCGCAGGGATGGCCCTCTCTCTTTTGCACCACTCGATCCGCCCAAAGCTCAACCCTGCGCTCTGAGCCAGGCCTCGAATTGCGCCAGGGATTCGGGCATGTTGCGGCGGCCGTAGCCAAATCGAATATGTCCAGGTTGGTCGTAAACCGTTCCAGGAAGTAGCAGGACGCCGGATTGCTCGAGCAGTTTTCCGCAAAAGGCCTGCACGTCTTGTTGCGGCAGCAGGCGCGCGAAACCAATGGTGCTCGCGTTGGGAGGGGTCCAGGAAAACCGATCGGCGTGGCGCGCGAAGAAGGCCGAGAGTTGCGGCAGGTTACGAAGAACGATCTGGCGATTGCGGTCGATGAATTTCTGGCGATGACGGAACGCCAGGGCGGTAAGAAATTCGCTGGGAGCGCTGGCGCAGATGGTTGTGTAGTGCTTGAGCGAGACGATTTTCTGCAGCAATCCGGTGTCGCGAGAGGCGAGCCACGCGAGACGCAAGCCCGGCAGACCGTAGGTTTTGCTTACGGACGTGAGACTGATCGCGCGGTCGTAGAGATCGCAGCCGGCAGCAAGACGCGACCCAGGGTCATGCTCCAATTCGCGGTAGACCTCGTCGCAAAAAACATAGATACCTTGGCGCGCCGCAAGTTCCAGCACTCCTCGATATATCTCCGGCCGCATCAGGAGCCCCGTCGGATTGTGCGGCGTATTGATATAAAGTGCGCGGGTATTTGTCCGAATCAGGGCTTCCAGCGCCGCCAAATCGTGGGCCCAAGCGTTTTCCGATTTGCGACGCCATTCGCTTACCGCGGCGCCTGTGCTCTTGGGTACCGTCAGCGCGCTCTCGTAACAAGGTGTTTCCACGATGGCGTGATCCGCCGGAGTGAGCAGCGCGTGATAGAACAGGAATATGGCTTCTTCGGCCGCGGACACCACAACAAGTTGATGCGGTTTGATCTGCGTATAGATGGTAGTGAGCACTTCGCGCAACCACGGTGCTCCCGGCGACTCGGTGTAGCCGCACCAGTGTTTCAGGAACGCGTCGTGTGCCCCGGGTTCGAGCGCCAGAAGCTCTTCGATCGTCTGTGATTCTGCGTCGGAGGATGCGAGCAGGTATTTGGCGGCAAACTCATATTTGCCCATGTACTCTTCAATGCGGAACGGCGTGATTTGCATGGGGACGAGTGTGCCAACAGCCCCAGGCACCGTCCAGAGCCAAATTGAGGCTTTCTGCGCTCTCTGCCCTTCGGGATGCCATTTTGCCGGGCTGAGAGTATGATACTGGCTCCGAAGTCCCCGAATTGACTGACGTCCCGGAGGGCCTGCTATGGCTCACCGCTTCACCATCGGTGTCGAAGAAGAATTCCAGATCATCGATCCAGAAACCCTGGAACTGCGCTCGCACGTCGTTCAGCTGCTGTCGGCCGCAGCTTCGCGCGGCTTTGGCGACCAGATCAAGGGAGAGATGCACCAGTCCATCGTGGAGACCGGAACGAAGATCTGCGAAAACGTCGGCGAATTACGGATGGAGATCCATCGCACGCGCAGCGAACTGGTTTCTGCGGCGGCGAGCACCGGGCTGCATGTGGCCGCTGCAGGCACTCATCCATTCTCGAGCTGGATTGACCAGGTGATCTCTCCCGGAGAGCGCTACCAGAACATCGTGGAAGAGATGGGACAACTGGCCAGGTCGCTGCTGATTTTCGGCATGCACATTCACGTGGCCATGCCCGACAAGCAGACCACCATCGACATGATGAACATGGTGCGCTATTTCCTGCCGCATCTGCTGGCTCTGTCGACCAGTTCGCCCTTCTGGATGGGCAGAAATACCGGATTGAAGTCTTTCCGCACCACCGTGTTCCGCCGGTTCCCGCGCACCGGCATACCCGAGACGTTCGGATCATGGAGTGCTTACGAAAACTTCGTCAGTCTTCTGGTCAAGCTGAACTGCATCGACAATGGAAAGAAAATCTGGTGGGACGTGCGCCCCCACCCCACGTTTGGGACCCTGGAATTCCGCATGTGCGACGTGGCCACAAAAGCCGAAGAAGCCCTGGCCATCGCCGCCCTCACCCAGGCGATCGTCGTGAAAATTCACCGCCTGTACACCGGAAATATGGGCTGGCGCCTGTATCGGCGCGCGCTCATCGAGGAAAACAAGTGGCGCGCCGCGCGCTATGGGATCGAAGGCAAATTGATCGACTTCGGCAAGGAGCAGGAAGTCCACATGCGCGAGTTGATCCCGGAACTTCTGGAATTCGTCGACGACGTGGTCGACGATTTAGGCAGCCGCAGCGCCGTCGAATATGTTCACACCATCATGAATGAAGGCACCAGCGCGGAACGACAACTACGCGTGTTTCAACAGACCGGCGATCTGAAGCAAGTGGTTCGGCACCTGGTGGACGAAACCCGCTCGAGCTCCGTCGATGGCCGGTCGCATACGGCGAGCAGCGTGCACTGACGATTCGAGAGAGGTACGTCCCTCAAGAGGAGGAAGCCATGGCAAAGGTTGGGCTGATGTGCGGACGGGAATTCAGTTTTCCTCCGGCATTCCTGGCGCGCGTGAATTTGCTGGGGAAGAAGGACGGCGTGACCGCGGACTTCGTCAAGCTCGACGGAACAAAGATGGGCGAGCCGGCGGAATTTCGCGTCATCGTCGACCGCATTTCCCACGAAGTCGAATACTACCGGGGCTATCTGAAACATGCGGCACTCGAGGGAAGCTATGTGATCAACAATCCCTTCTGGTGGACCGCGGACGACAAATTCTTCAACTACGCGCTGGCATCGAAGCTCGGCCTGGCCATTCCGAAGACCGTGCTCCTGCCACAAAAAGGATATCCCGCCGACGTGGATATCAATGCGGAATCCCTGCGCAATCTGAATTATCCCGTGGACTGGGACGCCCTGCTCGATTACGTGGGTCGACCCGCAATTCTCAAACCCTTTTCCGGTGGCGGCTGGAAACACGTCTACAAAGTCAGTGACAAAAAAGAGTTGCTCGAAGCGTATGACAAAACTTCCCCCTACTGCATGACCCTTCAGGAATTTATCGACTTCAACCAGTACGTACGCTGCTTCACCTTCGGCAAGACTGACATTTTGCCGGTCGCGTACGACCCCAAAGAGCGCCGCTACATCGTCGAGCACAAGTATTTGTCTCCGGAAGTTGGAGCGCGGGTGGTGAAAGACGCGCAGACGATCAACCAGGCGTTGGGCTACGAGATGAACACCATCGAATTCGCGATCAAGGATGACGTGCCCTACGCCATTGACTTCCTGAATCCCGCCCCGGATTTTGAACGCGACCGCATTACGCCGTTCTATTTCGAGCACGTCGTCGAAAAGATGGCGCGGCTCGTAATCGATCGCGCGCTGAACGGCAAGATCACAAACACCTGGCCCCGCTGGGAGGAAATGCTCGGGATTGGTGCGCCGGCGGGCTTCACGGGAGCTGCGCGTGCTGCCCAGGCAATACAGACACCTTCCTCAGGAACAACTGCGCGATGAAGTCCGGCAAGTCGAAAAAGAAATTGGCGAGCGATCCGGTGGAGCAGTGGGACGAGCTCCTGCGTCCCGCGGTAAAGAAATCCCCTGCGTTGGCCAGGAAATTCTTGGTGCAGTTACGCAACGCCAAGCTCACCTTTGGACGCAGGGTACATTGCCCGTTCCTCCGGCCCTTCTTTCTTTCGCCGCAAGATGAAGAACGCGTGCGACGCGTGGCGGAGACAATTGCCGCCGTGGCTGAGCGCGTCACCATGGCCGCCCTGGAAGACAATTCGCTTTTCCAGCAATTCCACTTGCGGCCTGAGGAAGAACGCCTCGCGCGAATGGCCACGGGCTACGGTCCGGCAAGCACTGCTTCGCGTCTTGACGCGTTCCTGCTTCCGGATTCCCTGAAATTCACCGAGTACAACGGTGAGTCACCCGCCGGTGCCGGGTACTCGGAGACCATCTCGGAAATTTTCCGGCAATTGCCGGTGATGCACGAATTCGAGAAGAAGTTCGACGTCCACAGCTACCCCCTCAGCGCCAAGCTGTTGGACGCGCTAATCCGGTCGTATATCGATTGGGGAGGGAAATCGCATCGGCCGCAGATGGCCATCGTGGACTGGAAAGAAGTGCCAACCTGGAGCGAATTCGAAATCCTGAAAGCGCGATTTGAAAAAATGGGCGTGCCGGTAGTGCTGGCGGACCCCAGGGAACTGGAATTCGACGGACGGCGCCTGGCGGCCAAAGGCAAAAAGATCGACCTTTTGTACCGCCGTGTGCTGATCAATGACATCGTGGCTCGTCCGAAAGAGTGCGAGGCTCTGGTAAAAGCGTATTCGTCGGGCGCGGTTTGCGTCGCCAATAATTTTCGCTGCAAAATCTCTCACGTGAAAGCGTTCTTCGCCGTTCTGACAGACCAGAAAAACGCCGCGCTTCTTTCCGCAGAAGAACGCGAGATCATTCATGAACATGTGCCTTGGACGCGCGTTGTCGAGGACGTCAGAAGTGATTGCAACGGCGAGTCTGTTGAGCTGCTGAACTATATTCGCGAAAATCGCGAACAGTTGGTGCTGAAGCCAAGCGATGAATATGGCGGCATGGGCGTGACTCTGGGATGGGAAGTGAAGGCCAAAGACTGGGATAAAGCGCTGGAGCAGGCGCTCCCGGGCGGAAAGCTCGCCGAAGCGCACGGCTGCTGGATCGTGCAGCAGCGTATACCGATCAACCGGCGCGAGTTCCCTGCGATCGGAACCGGCGGCAAGGTGAAATACCGGAACATGCTGGTGGATTTTGCACCCTACCTGTTCCGCGGAAAAATGGCGGGGTTCCTCACCCGTCTGAGCGCATCGGGCTTGGCGAATGTGACCAGCGGTGGAGGTCAGATCCCGTCGTTTCGTGTGGCGCCCAAGAAGAGCCCGCGGCGGGTTGCAGGCGGAAAACACCGAGCCAAGCGGAATTCACTCTCGCCCGAGTTTAGGTAGAATAGAAGGATGTCCTTCGGGGTCGCACCCACTGAGCTGATGCCCGGCGCGAGAAACGCCGTTGAAGTGTGCCTGAACGTGCGTGCCGGCGAGCAAGTCGCGCTGATCGCCGATGAAATCAGCCGCGGCGTTGCGGCGAGCCTGGAGCAGGCGTTGCAAGAACGCGGCGCAACCGCCAACGGCCTATTGCTCGAAGATTTTGCGCCCAGGCCGGTCAAGGACGCGCCGGAGCCGGTGCTCGAAGCGCTCGAACACGCCGACGTGGGTGTTCTCTGCATGACGCCGCAGCCAGGCGAATTGGGCGCACGGATGGCCATTGTGAGGGTTGTGGAGCGGCGCCAGATTCGCTACGCGCACATGGTCGGCGTGACACCGGAAATTATGCAGCAGGGCATGCGCACGGATTACCGCATGGTGGACCGGCTGAGTGACAAGCTGCGTGAACGCATGCTGCATGCCGAAAGTTTGACCGTCAGGACCGAAGCGGGCACTTCCTTTTCCGCGCATTTTGACCGGCGGCTGGACTGGGTGAAGACGAGCGGTCTGATCAGCCCACGCTATTGGTCGAATCTTCCCGCCGGCGAGGTTTTTACCACTCCAGCCACCGTCGACGGAACTTTTGTGTGCGACGCGACGGCTGGCGACTATTTCAACGGCAAGTATGGCGACCTGCAAGAAACGCCGCTATTGCTGGAGATCGCGGGCGGGCGCCTGAAGCGCGTAGCGTGCGAGCGCAAGGACCTCGAGGAAGAATTCTGGGCCTATTGCCACACCGATGAAAACAGCGACCGTGTCGGCGAACTGGCCTTCGGAACCAACCTCGGATTGTCGCGAATGATTGGGATTCTTCTGCAGGATGAAAAATTCCCCGGCGTGCATATCGCGTTCGGCGATCCGTACGGAAGCCAGACGCACGCGAACTGGAAATCACGCACCCATGTGGACGTCCTGACGCGTAATTGCGATGTCTGGATCGATCAGGACCAGGTGATCGAAAAGGGCCACTACCAGATGACGCAGTTGGGACTCGCCGGAAAGACTTCCTTCCCAATTTTCGACTAAGCGTTCCAGGGATTCACGACCCCGGAACCCAAATCCGAAAAGTGAGCTGTATTCCGTGGGGCCAGGATTGCGTGCCCGGACATCACGATCCCCGACGACTGCGGCTGGCGGTCAATCCAATGCACAACCGATGCCTTTGGCGCGTCGCGCATCAACTCGGAAAGCAGCTTAGTGTCCAGAATAAGCATTCGGCAAAATCGGGAACCTGCAGCTGAAGGTCGCCTAACGCATCAGTAGAGTTTGGAGACGTATTCGCGCATCTCGCGTTTCCAGAATGGCCAGTCGTGGCCGCCCTCGGGACCCCAATTGTCGACGGAATGCCCAATCCCCTTGCTCGAAAGCACCTCGGAGAGCCTGTACGTGGGACCGCTGTGTTCCCACGGGCCCGTCCCGGTGATGAGGTGAATATCGCACGCAGCATATTGCTCGAAATACCAGGGATCGGAAAGATTGGCGAGGTAATCGACAGGATTGTTGAAGTAGAAGTTGTCGTCGTACATGCCATCCATGAAATTCCTGAGATCGTAAACCCCGGACATGGCGAAGCAGCGCTTGAAAATATCGGGATGCTTGAACAGGGTATTCGCGGCGTGATACGCCCCAAAGGAGGCGCCCATAGTGGAAACCGCGATGCGCGATTGGCAATTGTCCCAGACGAACGGCACAACTTCTTCCGAAAGGTAGGAATCGAAAACGGATTGCACGTAGCTGCGGTGAAAGGGGTGCGCGCCTTTGTTGTAGAAGCTCAGGCCATTGATCGAATTCACGGTGAAGAATTTGATTCTGCCGGCGTCGATGAACTCCGCCAGCGCCCCGACCATTCCCTGCCCCTCCAACTCCCATTCGTCCCCGGCACTGGTCGGAAATCCCAGCATCGGCGGTCCCCAGTGGCCATACGCGACGACGCCAAGTTCCAGCCCCAATCGGGGAGAGTGCCAACGGTGATATTCACGTTTCATGAATTCCGATCCTTTATGCCGCGGGATGAAGAGTATGCCAGCCGCCCACTGTTCGGGCAACGAAATTACGTGACAGAATCCGTGCAAAGTACGTCTAAAATACTGAGGTTCTATTCCCGAAAAGGAGCCACGCGCTCATGGCTACTGTTTCCCCGTCTCTTCGTCCATCTCCCGAACATATTTTCAATACCCTGAACGCACATCATCACACGGCCGCGCTGAAGACCGCCATCGAACTGGACCTGTTCACCGCCATTGATGAAGGAAAGCATCACGTGGAGGACATCGCGGAACGCGTGAAAGCCTCGCGCCGCGGCGTGCGCATATTATCCGATTACCTCGCGATCCTCGGCTTCCTGCAAAAAGACAATGGAAGTTACTTGTTGACACCCGACGCGGCGCTATTTCTCAGCCGGCATTCGCGAGCCTACATGGGCACGATGGTGGGATTCCTCGCAAACGAACGCCACTACGAGAATTTCAGAAAACTCACGGAAGCCGTGCGGCGCGGCGGAACGGCGGGAGAGAATGGCCACAACAAGGCTCCCGACGATGAACTCTGGGTCTCCTTCGCTCGCTCGATGGCGCCTCTGACCATTCCCGCGGCGCTGTTCATCGCGCAACTTCTGGGCGCACCGGAACGACGGCCGTGGCACGTGCTGGATATCGCCGCAGGGCACGGTATGTACGGAATCACGCTTGCCCAGCAAAACGCGCAAGCGCACGTCACGGCTGTCGATTGGCCGGCGGTGCTCGAAGTGGCCAAGGAAAATGCGGAGAAAGCCGGCGTGGCCAACCGTTATGAGACGCGCCCCGGAAGCGCCTTCGAAGCGGATCTGGGCGACGGGTATGATTTGGTTCTGCTCACGAACATTTTCCACCACTTCGATAAGCCCACTTGCGTCCAGCTGATGCAACGTGTCCACCATGCGCTGAAACCGAATGGCAAGGCCATCACCCTGGAATTTGTGCCCGACGAGGATCGCATCTCTCCGCCGACGGCGGCTGGCTTTAGTCTGCTCATGCTCGCAGGAACGGACGCGGGAGACGCATACACCCTTTCGGAATATGACGAGATGTTCCAAAGCGCCGGCTTCGCGAAAACCACTCTTCATCCAATACCCGAAATGCCGCAACAGGTGCTGGTTTCGGAAAGAACAACCTAGCCTCTCAAACATCCAAGCAAAATGAACCCCCGCCGGCGGTGTGTGCAAGTGTGTCGCGCCTCAGGAACAGCTCGGTCCTCAAGCCCCGGACTTGCAACGAATGCGATTGTAGGTAGGATAGAGGGCGTAGATAGCCGGTATTTGGGTGATTTCCGTCGAGATGACGCCGGGTGAGCCGATGATTCAACTTGAAAATGTAAGCCGACGTGGGTTCCTGAAGGGTCTGGTGGGAACTGGGGCGCTTGTTTTGAGCGTGCGCATCCTGCCCGAAAGCTTGCTGGGAGCTGAGCCAACCGTCGGTGACAACCCGATGACGATGGCCCCTCTGCAGCCCAACGCCTTCGTCGCTATCGCCGCCGATGGCACAGTCTATATCGTGGTGGGCCGATCCGAGATGGGAAGCGGAAATCGCACCGGCCTGCCGCGAATTGTGGCCGATGAACTGGACGCGGATTGGAGCAAAGTTAAGGTCATTCAGGCAACAGGAAACGAGAAATATGGCGACCAGGACACCGACGGTTCGCATTCGGTAAGGAGTTTCTTCGACACGTTGCGCGAAGCAGGCGGCAGCGCTCGGTTGATGCTGGTCCGCGCAGCCGCTCAACAGTGGAACGTACCGGAAAAAGACTGCACCACCGAGATGAACACGGTCGTGGATAAGTCCAGCGGGAAAAAGCTGGGCTACGGTGAATTGGCTTCCGCGGCCGCGAAACTCCCGGTTCCCAAAAAAGAAGAATTGCAGCTGAAGCCCAGAAAAGACTGGCTCTATATCGGCAAGCCCGCGCCGGCCTACGACCTGAAAGACATGTCCACGGGTAAGGCCATCTACGGGCAAGACACAAAAATGGACGGAATGCTGTTCGCTTCGGTCGTTCATCCGCCGGTGTTCGGCAGCGCGGTGAAAAGTGTGGATGACTCCGCAGCGTTAAAAGTGCCGGGCGTCAAGCAGACCGCAACGATTGACCCGTTCAAGCCACCGGTGAACATGCAGGCACTGGGCGGCGTCGCCGTGATTGCCGACAGCACCTACGCCGCATTCCAGGGAAAGAAGAAATTGAAAATTGAGTGGACGAAAAGCGCGCACGATGTTTGGACCTCCGACACCTATCGGAAGTATCTGGAAGAAACAGCGCGAAAGCCCGGAAAGGTCGTGCGCGAAAACGGAAACGTTGATGCGGCGTTTGCCAAGGGCGGAAAAGTCATCGAGGCTGGATATTATGCGCCGATGCTGGCGCACGCCGCGATGGAGCCGCCGGCCGCGGTGGCCGTGTATCGCGACGGAAAGGTCGAGGTTTGGGCCCCGACTCAGAGCCCTCAGGGCGCTCAAGAAGCCATTGCCGCAGCAGTAGGAGCAAAAAAAGAAGATGTTACGGTAAACGTCACGCTGCTAGGCGGAGCCTTCGGCCGCAAATCGTTCCCCGACTTCATCGTCGAAGCAGCGGTGCTCTCCAAAAAGACGGGCAAACCTGTGAAAGTGGTTTGGACCCGCGAAGACGACATGAAGTTCGATGCGTTCCATTCGGTGGCCGCGATGTATTTCAAGGCCTCGCTCGGCGCAGACGGAATGCCGACGGCGTGGCTGCAGCGCAGCGTCTTCCCGCCGATCGCTTCGACATTCGATCCCAAGGGTGAGTATGCCGATGCCGGAGAAATTGGTCTCGGCTTCAGCGATCTGCCCTTCGCGATTCCCAATCAACGCGCGGAGAATGGGCCGGCGCCTGCCCACACGCGCATCGGATGGCTGCGCTCCGTGGCGAACATTTATCATGCCTATGGCATTCACTCGTTTGTAGGAGAGTTGGCCAACGCCGCGGGCAAGGATCAAGTGGAATATGTGCTTGCGTTGTTGGGGCCAGGGGGAATTTTGCCCAAAGATCAGCTGGCAAAGGATTACACGAACTATGACGGCGATTACGCCCAATATCCGATCGACATCACGCGATTCCGCCGCGTGGTGCAACTGGCGGCGGAAAGGTCTGGCTGGGGCAAACAGAAACTCGGCAACGGGTTCGGTATGGGCATCGCGGTTCACCGTAGCTTCTTAACCTATGTGGCGACGGTGGTACAGGCCGAGGTGAAGGACAACAAGGTGACCGTACACCAGGTAGACACGGCACTCGATGCGGGAACCATCGTGAACCCGACCACGGTGCGCCAGCAGTTCGAGGGCGCGGCAGTAATGGGAACGAGCATTGCCTTCCATGGAGAGATCACCGCGACGAACGGTGTGATCAATCAGTCCAACTTCGACAGTTACCAGGTGGCGCGATTGAACGAAGCGCCCCGGGTAACCAACATTCACATTGTAGAGAGCGACGCGCCCCCAGCGGGTATTGGCGAGCCGGGATTGCCGCCGTTCGCCCCGGCTCTGTACAACGCGATTTTCACCGCCACAGGCAAGCGCATCCGCGAAATGCCCCTGACGAAAGCGGGCCTGGCATAGGTCCACGGTAGCGACTCTTCCTTTTTCTTTACTCAAGGCTGACAACCGAACTCTTGTGGCGCGCGGAGGACGACTTGAAGCGAGTTTTGAGTGTGTCGTGTTTGGCGCTGGCGGTGATCGCGATTCCGGCCCGGGCGCAACGGCAACCTGTGCTGCCGCAGATTGATGAGCCGCACCCTTATTACTACCGCGAACTGTACCTGCCGCAACTGACCAGCGGTCCGAGCAGCCTGACATGGGGGCCGAACGCGAACGAGCTGATTTACTCGATGGCGGGCTCGTTATGGCGGCAAAAGCTGGACTCCGAGGAGGCGGTGCAGCTCACCGATGGGGCGGGATACGACTACGAGCCAGACTGGTCGCCGGATGGGAAGTCTGTCGTTTATGTCTCCTACCAAAAAGATGCGATGGAGTTGTGGCTCCTGGATCTGGCGAGCAGCAAGTCGCAGCAATTGACGAACGGCGGTGCAGTGAACGTCGAGCCGCGGTGGTCGCCCGACGGGAGAAAGCTTGTGTGGGTTTCGACGCAGTATAACAAACGATTTCACATCTTCCGTGCGGATGTGCACGATGGCGCGCTGGAAAATATCGTCCGGCTGACCGGTGAAACAAAGAGTCCTCTGCCCCGCTACTACTACAGCGAGTACGACATGGAGATCAATCCGGTCTGGACGCGCGACGGTAAGGAAATCCTGTTCGTCTCGAACAAAGGGCACATCTACGGCACCGGCGGATTCTGGCGCATGACGGCCGAGCCAGGCGCGCCAGCCAGAGAAATCCACTACGAAGAAACCAGCTGGAAGGCACGGCCCGACTTTTCGCCGGACGGCTCGCGCATGGTCTACAGCTCCTATCTCGGAAGACAGTGGCACCAACTGTGGGTCATGCCTGCAGATGGCGGCGATGCGTTTCCAACATCCTATGGGGATTGGGACAGCACGTTCGTCCGCTGGTCGCCGGACGGCAAGAAGCTTGCCTTTATTTCCAATAGGAGCGGAAACACGGAAATTGCCTGGCTGGAGTACAACAGCGGGATCCAGCATGAAGTCGGGGCCGAGAATCGCACCTATCTCCGCCCTCATGGCGAGATTCAGCTCGCTGTCGGGGATGCCCGTATTTCCATCGTCGACGCCAAGGGCCGATTCTATGCGCCGGCGAACGCATGGATCTTCGCCGACGACGGCTTTGACCCGAAACAATCTCGGTTTGAAGAGCACTACTTTTACGGCCCAGCGTTTAACAACGACCGCCTGTCGGTGCCTGCGGGAAGATTCACCATTGACGTTGTCGGCGGCTTCGAGATGAAGCCGGTGCGGCGCACAATCGACGTCGTCGCTGATCGCACAGAAAAGGTAGAAGCCGAATTGCTGCCGCTGGACTTTAACCAGGAGCACGGCCGCACCTGGGTCGCTTCGGACCTGCACGTTCACATGAATTACGGCGGTACCTACAGAAACGAACCACGACATCTGGTCGAACAAGGGGAATCAGAAGGCCTCGAGATCATCAGTCAGTTGACCGTGAACAAAGAACAGAGATTCCCGGACATCCAGTTCGCGGATTCCTCCGAGAAGCACGAAAAAGATCCCGACGTTCTCGTGATCTGGGGACAAGAATTTCACACCAGCTATTGGGGCCACAGGGGAGTTGTGGGGCTTCCAAAACGTTTGTTGCTGCCCGGATATGCGGGTTATCCGAACACAGCGGCGGCCAGCCTCTGTCCAATGAATGCGGATGTGTACGACATGGCGCATGCCCAGGGTGCTCTGGTGGGAGCGGTTCATCCGTTCGATGAGGTGCCCGATCCCTTTGCCAAGCCCGCGCAAAAGATAACCGATGAATTGCCCGTAGATGTGGCTCTGGGGAAGCTCGACTACATGGAAATTGTAGGATTCAGTGACCATAAATCGACGGCTGCCGTCTGGTACAAGCTCCTCAATCTTGGATTCAAGGTGCCTGCCGGAGCCGGAACAGACGCGACGACAGATTATGCCGCACCCATTCGCGGCCAGATCGGCTTTGACCGCGTGTACGTTTGGACGCCATCGTGGCCCACGACCTTCGAGTGGTGGATCAACGGCCTGAAGACAGGAAGGACATTCGCCACGAACGGGCCGCTGGTGGAATTCAAGCTTGGCGGAGAAATGGTCGGAAACGAATTGAAGTTTGATGCGCCACAAACTGCCATTCCCTTTACCGCAAAACTGCGCTCCATTGTGCCGGTCGACCATCTGGAAATCGTCTGCAATGGCAAGGTCGCGAAAGAGCTGAAGCTAGAAGGAGAGCGCTACACGGCGGATGTGAGCGGCACGATTCCACTGAACGAAAGCGGTTGGTGCGTTTTGCGTGCGTGGACCGACAAGGCGGAATATCCGGTGCTGGACAAATACGCATACGCAACGACGAGTCCGGTCTACCTGACGATCGCCGGGAAGCGCACGTATTCCAAGGAAGACGCCGAGTATTTCAAGGCCTGGATCGACCGCACGATCGAGGTCACCGATAAATATCCGGATTGGAATTCCGCCGAAGAAAAAGCCTACGTCATGAAAAAATTGAAAGACGCTCGGGCCGTCTACGAAGGCTTGCGTTAGTCACATTTGCCTCCCGTTCCTAAGCGTTATTTCTTACCTCTGCAATGTCGCGCTGGCTTTTGTGCCGGCCATCCAGCGGGCCTGTGCTTGTGGAAGCCGGGAAAGAAGAGATAAAATTCACCGGTCTACATTGAAGCGAAGCCCCGGCAGTTTGTGTGGGTAGCACGACTGTATTCCGCCTGTCGAACGAGAGCGAACGCTCCGCCCTCGATTCCGGACGAGCATGATAACGAAGCCGAGCCGTCAGGGCGGCCCAAGATGCGCGCGCCATTTCGTTTAAACGCGAGTAGCAGGCGCCGGAGAAAAAATCGATGGAGTTCAACGCGCCGGTAACCCGAGCGAGGAAGGAGGGTACATGATCGTCGGTGTACCCCGAGAAACTTATCCTGGAGAACGGCGCGTCGCCCTTGCGCCCGCAGTGATCCCCAGTCTGAAAAAAGCCGGTCTCGACATCCTGGTTCAGGCGGGCGCGGGACTGCAGGCCGGTTATCCAGACGCGGGGTACGTGGAAAAAGGCGCGCGGCTTGCGCCAAGTCGCGAGGAAGTCTTCGCCACAGCCGACATTCTGGTGCAGTTCTTGTGTCATGGCGCTAACGACAAGAACGGAAGCGAAGATCTTCCGCTGTTGCGCAAAGGCCAGGTCCTCGTGGGCTTCCTGCGGCCCCTGGGAATGGTAAAAACGGTACAGGACATTGCGTCCCGCGGCGTCACTTCCTTTTCCGTCGAATTGATACCACGAATCACGCGCGCGCAAAGCATGGACGCGCTTTCATCCATGGCCACGATTTGCGGCTACAAGGCCGTGGTGCTCGCGGCAGACACGCTCCCAAGAATGTTCCCGATGTTGACGACCGCAGCTGGAACGATCGTGCCAGCCAAAGTGCTCATCATCGGCGCTGGTGTTGCTGGTTTGCAAGCCATTGCCACTTCCCGCCGGCTTGGCGCCGTGGCTTCCGCCTATGACATGCGCGCCGCTTCCAAAGAACAGGTAATGAGCCTCGGCGGCCGGTTCGTCGAGTTGCCGATCGAAGCAAAAGACGCGCAGGACGCCGGCGGCTATGCCAAGGCGCAGGACGAGAGCTTCTACCAGAAGCAGCGGGAATTGCTGGCTAAAACCGTTGCGGAGAGCGACGTGGTCATTACCGCGGCGGTCATCCCCGGAAAGAAATCCCCCCTCCTCGTCACCAAGAACATGGTGGAGCGAATGGCTCCCGGCTCAGTCATTGTGGACCTGGCGGCCGAACGCGGCGGCAACTGCGAGCTAACCAAGCCCGATGAAACCATCGTGGTTCACGGCGTCACCATCATCGGAATGTTCAACCTGGCAGAAACGGTCCCGTATCACGCCAGCCAGATGTATGCCCGCAATATCAGCGCCTTCCTCCAAAACCTCACCAAAGACGGCAAGGTGCAACTCAACCTGAAAGACGAAATCATCCGCGAAACATTGGTTACCCACGAAGGCCAAATTGTGAACGCCCGGGTAAGAGAGTTTTTCTCCCTGCCGGCACCGCAATCGACGCCGGCGGGAGGAGGATCCTGATGAAGCTGGATTTATTGACAGGTTTATACGTCTTCATGATGGCCGCGTTTATCGGATTTGAAGTCATTCGCCGCGTTTCCCCTCTGTTGCACACACCCTTGATGTCCTTGACGAACGCCTTGGACGCAATCGCGGTCGTGGGCGCCATCATCCTGGCCGGCGAAGGCAAAAGCACGCTGGCAACAATTTTGGGAACCATCGCCATTATTGCGGCCACAAGCAACATCGTCGGCGGCTTCATGATCACTGACCGCATGCTGAAAATGTTCAAGGCTAGCGGCCCGAGGAAGCCGTAACGATCATGCCCGCCACCGAACATCTCATCGAAATCACCTACCTGATCGCCACGGCTCTCTTTATCCTCTCCTTGAAATGGCTGAGCTCTCCGGTTACAGCGCGGCGCGGCGTGTGGGCCGGCGAAGCAGGCATGGTGCTGGCGGTCGCGGGGACTCTGCTGCACCAGGGAATCGTCTCTTACCGCTGGGTCGCTATAGGGTTGGTGTTAGGAACCATCATCGGCGTGCCGCTCGGCAAAGTCGCCATGACCGCCGTGCCACAGCGAACCGCGCTCAGTCATGCGTTCGGGGCATTATGCGTAACGCTGGTGGGCACAGCGGAATTCTATCTGCAGGCCCCCAACGTGCCGCGATTCACGATGGGCGTGCTTTCACTGGAAGTCATTCTCGGCGCCCTCACGTTTACAGGCAGCTTGATGGCTGCGGGAAAACTGCAGGAAATCCTTCCCCAGCGCCCCATCACGTACCAGGGCCAGAACATCGTGAATTTGGTTCTGCTGGCAGTCGCCATCGGTATCGCCGCTGTGCTCGTAGTGCATCCGGATCGCATGTACTTGTTCCCTCTGATGATCATCATTCCCCTGTTTTTTGGCGTGATGATGATTATTCCGATCGGTGGCGCAGATATGCCGACCGTAATTTCACTTTTGAATTCCTATGCGGGATTGTCGGCGGCGGCGATGGGCTTCGTGCTTGGCAGCAAGTTACTGATTATCGCGGGCGCGTTGGATGGAGCTTCCGGCTTCATCCTGTCCGTGAACATGTCCAAGGCCATGAACCGCTCGTTTAGCAATGTGTTGTTCGGAGCGTTTGGGCAAGAGCAGAAGACCGCCGCCGGCGCCGCAGAAACGCGGCCGGTGCGCAGCGCTTCCCCGGAAGAAGCCGCCGGTATATTGTCTGCGGCGAGCAAGGTCGTAATCGTGCCGGGATACGGCATGGCAGTGGCCCAGGCGCAGCACAAAGTCCGCGAACTCTACGATGCGCTTACCAAGCGGGGCATCGACGTTAAGTTCGGCATCCATCCGGTAGCAGGACGCATGCCCGGCCACATGAACGTCCTTCTGGCTGAAGCGGACATCCCTTACGACAAGTTGCTCGAGATGGATGAAATCAACGGAGACTTTCCGCAGACGGATGTGGCGTTGATCATCGGCGCAAACGACGTAACCAATCCCGCAGCCCGCACCGATCAGAGCAGCCCCATCTTCGGCATGCCGATTCTGGACGTCGATAAGGCGCACACCGTGATGGTCATCAAGAGAAGCATGGGCGCAGGTTTTGCCGGAATTGAGAATCCCCTCTACTACATGGACAAAACGCTGATGTTGTTCGGCGACGCCAAGAATTTCGTAGGATCGATCGTGCGCGAAATCGCCGGCGGTCATAATTAATACCAAACGCACGTGCGGTTTCGTCTTGGGGCTGTTTTTTGCAGCGGCCGACCTTCAGGTCGGTTCCGTCTCGCCGCTGTAGCGGCCGGCTTCTAAGGCCGCCGGGTTTAGATCACCAACAACGTCAATCCATCCGTTGCGTAACGTCCTGCCGATCTCACGGCCGCGTCGGACTTTCCAACGCTTCCCTGACTCCCCAGGCCGTCAGGCCGCCGGCCACGATTCCGGTCACCAGCATGAACCGGCTTTGGCCGGCAGCAATTGGCGAGTGTCCCCTGACCATCTCAACCGGCGCGCAGGGTTTGTGGCTGTGATAGTCGTGATAGTTATCGACATCCGGAGAGACCCATTGGTGATAGCTGATTTCATTTTCCGCGTGGACACGGTAGGCTTTGCTCTCTTCCACGTGATGCGACTCCGAACCAACCCGCACATCCGCTTCCCCACGCTGGCTGACAACCGTGACGTTGCAGGGATCATTGATGGTCACGCGACCGATGTCCGCAGCGGAGAGCACCGGCGTAACGCGGACGTCGGAGGCGACGACGACCAGATTTTCGTGTCCGCCCGGCGTGGTGTAAACGGCCGTACCGCGGTTCAACTCAGCAATAGCCCCGTAGGGAGTACGGTACACATGCGCCGCGGATGAACTTTGTAACTCCAGCGACAAGCCGCCAATGCGCATGAGCACCGAGCCTCCATCTTCGGTGGAAACGTAGTCGCCCGAATAAATCGTGGAGCCTTCGGTGAGCGCCGGCTCGCCGATATGAGCCTTCAGCGCTCGTACGACGAGGCCTAGCGGCGCCGCACCGGTATTCGGCTGGGTCTGCGCGTACGACGAAACGACGGGCAAAGTGACAACTCCCGCAAGAAGCAGTACACGAGCGATATTCATTGCTTCTCCTCCTGCGCACTGCAGGCAACATCACGTAAACAGGCGTGGTTCAATCCTGGGCCGCCATTCCTAGGCTGTGGCGGCGTCCGCACAACTGACGGTGTTGACAGCGGCGCGAACTGCAGCTTCAACGAAGGATCCCCGAACAGAATCCAAGTGCGGCGAACATCGTTATCTGACGTTCCCGCCTTCGTTTGTTGAATCAGCCATCCAAGCGGCATCTTGGGTTGACTCGTCAACTGGTGCAGGAACGCCTGGTTCATCGAAGCTTGCGGCGCCTGGTCCGTAAAACCCGAGGAAGCCCAGACCGCAATTCCGCCGCCATTGGGAGCCAGCAAGATGGACTCGGCGAGACTCTCCGCATACACGTCCTGGAAAAAGCCGTTCAAGCAATCCATCAGCAGATACACGGGTAGGCGGCCGCCATTTGTGAGCCCGGCTGCATCGGTGGTGTCGAATAGATCGACGAACGACCACTGTTGTTCCGCCCCGTGCCCCTGGTAATCCACCAGCAACGCACCGTTGTTGAGCGCCGTGATGATTTGCGAGTGCGCCGCGGCGGGGTCCATGCCATCCGCGAGGATTTTCGATATTTGCAGCGACGGCGGCACGTTCGTGGCGGCAGTACCCACGGCCGACGAGAAATTTGCGTCCACGTTCTGATCCCCGACCAGAAGTGCCTGCCCATTCCACGCGCCGGCGTAACTTCCGCGTTCGTAATTAATAATTCGGCTAACGAGTTGGCTGGCGTCGGCAGCGGTGCGGACCGGCAGTCGGCCCGTTGCCAGAGTGGCGTAGCCGGTTTGCTGAAAATCTGAGAACCAGTCATCGCAAGCTGTTTTGAAGGCCGCAGTTTCGATCATTCGCGTAGGAACGAAGTCGAAGTCGCCGAGCCCAAGGTAGTTTCGGGGATCAAACGAGGCATCGCCGACTAGTAGCACCGCTTGAGGCTTGCGCTGCCAGCGGGTGGCCGCGTCCTCGAGGAAACTTCGGATGGCGAACGGACTGCGCTCACCGTTGTTGTATTCGTCGTAGATCTGATCGGTGGTGACCACAGCGACTTGATGGCCCTCCGACTCCCGGTAACGCATCAGCGGCGTCAGGCTATCCGCAAAATCGGGATGCGTAATGAAGACGATGTCGGCGCCCGCCCGCCGGTCATCCAGAAATGTCGGGATATGCGGTGTGAGAGAAACTGGTGCGGAGACCGCGTCAGACGCGAACGCCAGAATCGTCCGCACGGCAGGCCCGGAAACCGCGAGCCCCACCGTGGCTTCATTCGAACCGGCGTTCGAGACGATTTTCGGAGACAGTTCAAAGATGTTGAGCGCGTCTGTGATGTCAAAGACCCGAATCGATGCGTTGCTGAATCCGGTGAGATGCAACTCCGAACCAGCGGGCGCGGTAGCGCGAAGCCAGTCGGCGTCCGCGGCATACGTGTGGGCGTAGTGCAGTTCGATAGACTGCACCGCGCTGACGTCGTTGTCGCCATTGAGCGCCGTGAGCGTCACGGTGTTGGTTCCTTCTTGCACAAGAGAAGTCTCTACAGGAAAACTCTGCTTCGTCAGAGCCTGGCCGTAGAATTCCATTTGGCCAAGACTCGCTCCGTTGAACTGCACGCTGACGAGGTGGTCTTGCTGGTCGGTGCCGCCTTGCAGCGTCACATCCAGGCTCACCGGCAAGCTCGAGGTCGAGTCAACGTGCGCCGTCACCAGGTCTTGGTCCACGGGATCGCTGGTGATAGCCGCGCCAAAAAAGTTGTCGTTGTTCTCCCCATTGAGAAGTGCCGCAAAGTACGTAGTGCGATCCTCGCGAATCACGCTGAACGGGAAACTCGCGGGCGATGCTCGGCCAGAGGTTACCGGCGGTTCGGTCAGGATCCGCTTGCCCGCTTGGTTTTCGCGAACCAGCCAGTAAATGCGCTGGTCGGAGAAGGGCGTATCAATTCCCGTTCCATAAAACTCGATGCCATCCGAAGAAGTCGTGGATCCGCCGGAGCGTGTCGTCAACCGCAGCGGCTGTTCGACGCCTTCCGCAAAAAGATGCAGCGAACGAACATCGCTTTCGGAATCGAGACCCGCCGCCATGAGTTGCGCGAAGGAAACGTGATACCAAGCTTCGTGATCGACTGCGATTTTCACCGCGGCGTGGTCGGCTACCGTAAAACGCGGAGTATTTACGGGAATGATCGGCTCGATCGGCTGTGGCCTCGCCAGGGGCCGTGCGCCATTCCACGCTGGCGCACTGCCAACTGTGGCGCGCAATTCGCGTAGCAGCGGAGACGGCCGGACAGGCGCGGCGAAGGACCGAGCCCGTTCCGCCGCCAGACCTTCGACCTGCGCCGGACCGTGCATCGTGCGCGTCCCGTTGATGTCTACGTCTTCAATCCAGTACGCCGCGCCTCCGGACGGCTGCGTGTCGATCCAGCGATACAGTTTTGCGGCGTGCTGCGGCTTCGATCCGCGCAGAAGTAGCGCAGAACCCGCCACGAGCGAAGGCGTGATTCGCTGCTTTCCCGAGGCACTCGCACGGTAGATGTGGAAACCCAGGTTGCGTGATTCTTCGTGCGTTCTCCACTCCAGGACGACCGTGCCGTCTGGCTGTTGGAATGCCTCGAACGAGGAAATATCCACGGCCGTCGACGACTGGATTGTGGATATCGCAGTTGAGGAATTGTTCGCCAGATTCGGATCAGACGTACTGGCACTAACCGTAGCCGTGTTGCTGGAGAGTGAATTGGAGCTGAAGGTGTTCGCATTAACGTTAATGATGATCACCGCGACGCTGCCCACGCTCAGAGAAGTGATGGTGCACGACACCGTTGTCGTGGCCGCGGTGTAAGAACACAAACCCATATCCGTAGACACCGAGGTGTAGGTCACCTCCCCCGGCAGAACGTCTGTAACTGTGAGATTCTGTGCAACGGCCGGTCCGGCGTTTGTCACCTGCAGCGAATAGGCCAAGTTGGTGCCCTGGTTCACCGGTTCAGGTGAAGCCGTCTTCACAATGCTGACGTCCGCCTGCGTGGGGCCGGCCACAACCAGCGAGGCAGTCGCAGTGTTGTTTGCCGGATTGGGATCGCCAACTGTGCTGGACACGCTCGGCGAATTCGTGATGGTCGTCCCGGGAGCAGTGGTTAGGTTCACCTTCACCACCAGCGGAAAAAGTACCGACGTGCCATTCGTGATGGTCTGACCCCCATTCAGGGTGCAGGTAAAAGTTCCAGTTCCCCCAGGAGCGATGGTGTTACACGCCCAGTTCGCCGGTGGCGGGAACGACACCAGCGTCGTATTCGCGGGAATCGTGTCGGTAAACGTGGCATTCGTTTCCGTAGCCGGACCATTGTTCATAACCGATTGCGTGTAGGTAATATTGTTTCCCTGCGTAACGGGATTCGGCGTTGCCGCAGTGAAGACAGCAAGATCGGCCTGGCCGGCGGAGGCAACCACCGTCGTGGCTGTTGCGTAGTTGTTCGTCGGGTTCGGGTCCGGGGTTACGGAAGCGACGGTTGCAGGTGCGGTGATGACCGTGCCCGCAGCGGTACCGGGAATTACTGTAAGCACCACATTAAAAGTTGCACCGCTTCCCACGGCAAGCGACGCGATAGTGCAAGTGATAGTGCCTGTGCCACCGGACGGAGGCAGTGGATTGCAATTCCAACCGGCAGGCGGAACGAGGGAAGCAAAGGTCGTGCTCGCCGGAATAGCTTCGACGAAACTGGTGGAACCGGCGGCCGCGGGCCCTTGATTGAAAACCTGTCCGACCATGGTCACGGTGCTACCGGCATTGACCGTCGGAGCAGAAGCCACGTTGCTAAGAACCAGGTCTGCGGAAGTGCCCACGCTGACCGTGGTGATGGCCATCGCAGAATTGTTCACCAGGTTCGGGTCGGAGGTTCCGGAGACGATATTGTCGACATCAACAATCTGTGTGCCACTCGGCGTTGCTACACCGACTTTCACAACTACTGTGAACGAACCGTTCGTGCCCGCGCCGAAAACCGGATTCGTGCACGAAATATTTCCCGTAGCGCCAACGGCCGGTGTGGTGCACGTCCAGCCCGCCGCAGGCACGATCGCTTGGAATGTGGTATTCGCGGGTATGGTCTCACTGAAAACAGCGTTCACCGCATCGAGTGTGCCGTTATTGTTGACTCCCTGGGTGTAGGTAATCGTTCCGCCCGGTACAACAACCGCGGGCGAGCCCGAATTCCTCACCGACAGATCCGTTCCTGCGCAGTACGCGCCTGCTTGCGTGCCCGGAGTCTCGGTGATGACGTGGGTCGTCACCACTTGCCCCGCCTGGCCTGGCGTGGCGCCGTAGGAATCCTGCACGCTGTCCGTATAGCCGTTAGAACCACCGGCAACATTCGCGGCAGCTGGCGCAGCAGAGAGAAAAATGACTCCGCCTCCCCCGCCCCCACCCGGACCGTGGCGCTGGCCCGGGAAGCCCCCAGGGGCCTCTAATGGCCAGGCGTTGCCAGCATTACCGCCGATGGCGCTAGCCGTAAGTCCACCTAAGCCTCCGCTGTTGGCAAGAATCAGGATCGACCCGCCAGCACCAGCGCCGCCGGTGCTATCGTTCAACGTGCTCTGCGTTGACTGCCCGTTGGAAGTAATGCTTCCGGTACCAGCCACGCTTCCAGCATGGACGATCGCGATACCACCGCCGGCACCGCCGCTGCTGAAAATCCCATTGCCGTTGCCATTACTCGTGGTGGTGTAGTACGTTCCGTCGTTTGTGGTGCCTGCCCCGCCAGCGCCTCCCATTACCAGTGCGCTGGTGGATGCCGGGAACGGCGCGCCGCCAAAGCCGCCGTCGGTCGAGTTGGTGACCGTCAGACTGTTCCAACCATAGCCGCCCTGGCCCCCCGTTCCGCCATTCGAACCTGCGCCCCCGCCAGAGTTGTAGTCATTGCCAACAGGGTGACCGTCGGTGCCACCTCCACCCGCGTTGCCTGGAGCTCCTCGCGCATAGCTGCCGCCCGGAAGCGTGTCCGTGGGAGTGCCGCTGGTAGTGTCAATGGGCACAGACGTAGTCGTGATCGTGAGCGGCGCGAGATAGCGAGGCGTCCCCGCGATGCCTTCGCCCTTTGACCCGTTCGTGGCATCCGTTGCCAAGGTGACATAGTCCGTCACCGCTCCCGTACCGCCGCCGAGTTTCCTTCCCGCACCCCCGCGGAACCCGAGAGCGTCCAGCGCAACCGTGCCGCCCAGCGTCAGTTGCGAAGAAACGTCCAAAACCAGTACGCCGCCGACCGCACCGGTCCAGGTCAAGGGAGCAAGTGTCGAGCTAAGCGTCGCCGAGGTGTATTGCGGCACGCGAATCGCTTGGAATGTCTGCTGCGCCTGCGTGGTGCTGCCAGCAATGCTGGAATAGCTGTTCAGCAAACCTCCCCCGCTGCCGCTTCCGGCAAACTGCAGCGTCCCACCAGTCGCCGGAATCGCGCTGACCGCGGTGACGAACTCGAACAGACCGGAACTACCCAGGCTCGTCGAGCCAGAGGCAGGATCACCGGCCAGCCCGTCGCCGTACGAACCGGTATTTGTGCTGTTGATGGTGGCGTCCTGCATCTGGATGATCAGCACCAAATCACCCACGGCTATGCCTGTTGCAGCACCTGACGACGCACCCAACGTCACGGACGTAGAACCGGAGTTGAGAGTGCCCGCGGCGGCAGGGGGAAAGTAAGCGTTGACGACGCCCGTCAGAGTTCCTCCCGCTCCATCGCGGCCTGGCGTTGCGCACACCAGCGGCTGAACCACCGTGTACACGGCCGCCGTATTGTTGGAGGCGTTGGGATCGCCCGCGAGAGAAGCCGTGGCACTGTTGGTGAGCGTGGTAGCGGCGGACGGGGCCGTCACCGTGATGTTGATCGTAGCTGCGGTATTCGCGGCCATTGCCGACGTAATCGAGCAGGAAATCGTCGTGCTTCCAGAACAGGACCAACCGGCGGACGCGCTGGCAGAAACAAACGAAACGCCCGCCGGCAAGGTATCTGTCAGGACTCCGCTCGCGATAGCAGCGGCAGCTTGGCCGAGGTTCTGTACCTGGATGGTGTAAACAAGATTAGAAAAGATAAAGACCGGTGTCGGCGAAACCGTCATGGATACCGCCAGGTCGGCCGTCGTCGTGGGCTCAACAATGATCGACGTCACGCTGGTATTGTTGGCCGGCGTCGGATCCACCGTGCCCGAAGTTACCGTAGCGGAATTCTGAATGGTGGTACCAGACCCGGTTCCGGCATTCACTTGCATCGTGATGGTGAGCGCACTCGCTGTCGCGCCACTGGCCAGCGCCGCGTTGTACGTGCAAATGATGGGTCCCGCATTGCCCGCGCCGGGATTCGTGCAGTTCCAGTTCGTGCCCGCATAGCCCTGAAAGCTCGTGTTCGGCGGGGTCTGCTGATAGACGATGATCGTCCCGGTTGGAACAGCGGTCGGGCCGTTGTTGGTCACCGTCTGGGTGTAGGTGTAGCTCGTGCTCACTGCAATCGCGGAAACCGAAGCAACTTGGGTAAGCTTAAGGTCGGCCTGGGCCTCCGCGGCGGGAGCCAGAAACGTCCCGCAGCCGAAAAGGAACGCCGCACTCGCGAAAAGAACCGACCAAGCCCTGCGAAGACGATTCTGCGCAGCCAAACGAACTCGGCGAGCAAGAATCCGTGCGGGATCCACAAAGCGAGTCTGCAGAGGAGTCATCACCTCAG
>Ga0074045_10000672_pt1 | contig 33453 bp, 33 predicted proteins | sample BogForMeECP23OM2_FD_94442 | JGI IMG/M metagenome (GOLD analysis project Ga0074045, IMG submission 94442) | Bog forest soil microbial communities from Calvert Island, British Columbia, Canada - Bog Forest MetaG ECP23OM2 | ecosystem: Environmental > Terrestrial > Soil > Wetlands ...
CGTTCGGCATGGTCAGAGCGGCGCGCCGCACCTCATCGCCCAGCATCTTTCTGCGACCGACCGCAGGCACATTCACGTCATCAACGCAGGCGACGGCCGCCACGGTCACCCGACGCAGGGCCTGCTCGACCTGTTCACCATCCGCCATTACAAGCAGGACTTTCGCCGCCTGACGGTCGCGATCGTCGGCGATGTCCTGCATTCGCGTGTGGCGCGCTCGCTCATCCATGGCCTTACGACGCTCGGCACACCCGAGGTGCGGGTGATCGGGCCGCAGACGCTGTTGCCCACCGCAGTCGAGTCCCTCGGCGTGCACGTCTACTACGACATGCGCGCCGGCCTCGCTGGCTGCGACGTGGTGGTCATGCTGCGCCTGCAGAACGAGCGCATGAAGGGATCCCTGCTGCCCTCCGCAGGGGAATTCTTCAAACACTACGGCTTGACCGTCGAGAAGTTGCAGCTCGCCAAGCCCGACGCCATTGTCATGCACCCGGGGCCGATGAATCGCGGCGTGGAGATCGATTCCGCGGTGGCCGACGGCAAGCATTCGGTCATCCTGCCGCAGGTGACTTTCGGCATCGCCGTGCGCATGGCGGTGATGAGTATTCTGGCGGGAAACTAGCGTGAAGATCGAGTTCAGCAACGGCCGCGTCATCGACCCCAAGCAGGGGATCGATCGCAAGGCGACGCTCTATGTCGCCGCCGGCAAGATCGCCGCGGTGGGCGAACCGCCCGCCGGCTGGCAGCCCGAGCGCGTCGTCGACGCCACCGGGCTCGTCGTCTGCCCTGGCCTAATCGACATCTCGGCGCGATTGCGCGAGCCTGGATTCGAATACAAGGCGACACTCGAGTCGGAGGTCGCGGCGGCGGTTGCCGGCGGCGTTACGCGCCTGGCCTGTCCGCCGGACACCGACCCGCCCCTGGACGAGCCCGGTCTCGTTGAAATGCTCAAACACCGTGCCCGCGCGCTCAATCTGGCGCACGTCTACCCGATCGGCGCCCTCACGGTCGGCCTCAAGGGCAGCACGATCACCGAAATGGGCGAACTCAGTGAAGCCGGCTGTATCGCGTTTTCTCACGCTGACGCGGCACTGGTTGACACGCAAGTCATGCTGCGTGCGCTGCAATACGCTGCGACCTTCGGCTACCGCGTATGGTTGCGGCCGCAAGAAGTCCATCTTGGCCGCGGTGGGGTCGCGCACGATGGTGAGGTGGCGACCCGGCTTGGCCTGCCGGCGATTCCCGGTTTCGCTGAAACGATTGCGCTCGAGGCGATTTTCGAACTCGTGCGGGCGACCGGCGTGCACGTGCATCTGGCGCGGCTTTCGACCCATGACGGCGTCGCACGGGTCCGAGCGGCCAAGAAGGCCGGTTTGCCAATAACCTGTGACGTCGCCATACACCATGTGCACCTGTGCGACGTCGATATTGGCTGGTTCAACTCGAATTGCCATCTGGTGCCGCCGCTACGCGGGCTGCGCGATCGCGCGAGCCTGCGCGCCGGTCTTGCCGACGGCACGATCGATCTGATCTGCTCGGACCATACCCCGGTCGACGACGACGCCAAGCAAGTGCCGTTTGCCGAGGCCGAACCCGGCGCGACGGGCCTGGAGCTTCTCTTGCCCCTGACCCTCAAGTGGGCAAAGGAAGATAAGCTGCCGCTGCCCGCGGCACTTTCGCGCATTACCGCCGATCCGGCGCGCGTCCTCGGGCTTGATGCCGGCCATCTGGCCGTCGGCGCCGATGCCGACGTGTGCGTCTTCGATCCCGAATTGCGCTGGGTGGTCGAACCCGCGGCGCTCAGAAGCCAAGGCAAGAACACCCCGTATCTCGGGGTCGAGCTAACCGGACGGGTGCGCTATACCCTGGTGGGTGGGCAGGTCGTGCACGAGGCCTGACGCCGAAACCTGCTGTCAAGTTGTCCACAAGCGCGCTGGCGCTGCAGAGCGGGAGCATCGCCATGGCACATGGAAGGCTTCGAGCGGGCAGTATGCGTCGCATTCGCGTCTTCGCATACGCGTTGCTGCTGGAAGTCTCCGTCACTGCGTTCGCTGCCGGCGATGCCGAGTTTGCTATCCGCTGGGACCCCGCCGACGGGGGGCTGCAAACTGCGCAGGAGGTCTTGGCAGCGCTCGGCCTCAAGAACAGCAAGGGGATGGACTTCGTGGTGCAATACTTCGCCGTGACCCAGCCGAGCAGCGCTGCCGGCGATTTCCGGGCAGTCGCCCGCGAGCGGAGAGGCGCGTCTTACGCCGACGCGACGTACAAGGTTCGCGGGCCAAATCCTTTTCCCGAGGCGGGCCCGCTGCACAAGTGGGAGTGCCCGTTCAGTATTCCCGCGCGCTCCAAGGAGGAGGTAGACATCAGCTGGATCGGCGAAAAGGATCCGCAACGAGCGTTTTCGCGCAGCTGCACCGCCGAAGCTGATATCGCGCGCGCGATGCCGAAGGAGTTCGGGGCCAAGCCGCTTGGCTGTACCAGCAGGATGCGTCGCATCCAAGCCGATGGAATCAAGCTCGAGCAATGGGACCTGCGCAACGGGAGGCGACTGTTCGAGGTGTCGGCTAATGGTCGGGATCGTCCACGAGACCTCGACAACTTTCGACGCCGCATCGTCGATCCGTTGCTGAGCCACGAGATCAGACCGCTCAAGGACAGCAAGACGGAACTCGGAAGCACCTGCTGAGCGCGCGACGCGTCAGAATAGCGGTCGCCGCACGTCGAGTAACGCGCGATGACGCGACTACGGTTGGCGCGTCGAAGGTCCGCCCGGTGACCGCAACTGTCCTGGGACGGGGCCGAACCGGCTTTCGGCGCCCAGCGGATAGGTTATGGGAGTCCCAGCAGCGCCGCGAGATCAGGATGGCGGAGGCACATAACCGGATGCGACGTCGGCGCCTGTGCCGAAGAAATGACGCTCCATCTGTTCGGCAAGATACTTTCGGGCGCGCGGGTCTGCGAGGCTTAGCCGATTCTCATTCACCAGCATCGTCTGGTGCTTCAGCCACTGCTGCCACGCCTCCTTGGAGACGTTCTCATAGATGCGCTTGCCAAGCTCGCCCGGGTAAGGCGGGTAATCGAGACCTTCCGCTTCCTGCCCGAGTTTGATGCAATGTACGGTGCGTGCCATCGAATATCCCTGCGGCGAAGAAGACTAGGGCCAATTATCGCATGTCCCGCTAGCCCAGCGGCTTTTCATACACCAGCGAGCGTCGCTGCCAGTTGTACAGATCGCGCTTCTGTTTGGGCAGGCGCGAGGGATCGCTCTCGACGAAATCGCGTTCGAGAAACCAGCCAGAGGTACGCGTGGTCAGGACGAACAGTCGCGACAGCCTGAGCTTCTTTGCCCGCTGCTCGATTTCGTGCAGCAAAGCCTCGCCGTAGCCTTCGCGGCGGAAATCCGGATGCACCGCGAGCGCGGCAAGCTCGCCGGTGCGCTCCTTGGGAAATGCGTAGAGCGCGGCACAGCCCACGATCGCGCCATCGTGCTCGGCGACCACAAAGCGCTCGATTTCCATCTCCAGCCGCTCGCGCGAGCGACGCACCAGCACCCCCTCTGCCTCCAACGGTTCGATGATCGACAGAATTCCGCCCACGTCGTCGATGGTCGCACTGCGCAGGTGCGCAAGCGGTGCGGCAGAGATCATCGTCCCCACGCCGTCCCGGGTGAACAGCTCGAGCAGCAAGGATCCGTCGCGATGGCGGCTGATGAGATGTGCGCGCTTCACGCCGTTGTCGCAGGCGCGGATCGCGCAGGGCAGATAGTGCAGCACGTCAGGCGGCAGCTTGGGGTGACGCGCGAGCAACGCCTCGGCCTCGCGCGTGGACAGCTCGGTCAGCAACCGCCGACGGCCGTTGCGCACCCCCTCGGTCTCCATCAGAAAGATCAGCTTGTGCGCCGACAGGCGTACCGCGACCTGCGTGGCGACCTCCTCGAGTGCGAGATTGAATATTTCACCCGTCGGCGAGTAGCCAAGCGGCGATACCAGGACCAGATCGCCGTCGTCCAGACGCTGGCGGAGCCCCTCGATGTCGATGCGGCGAACCTCGCCGGTCAACCCCATGTCAAACCCATCGACAATGCCGATGGGCTTGGCGGTAATAAAGTTGCCCCCCACAACGCGGATGCGTGCGCCCGCCATCGGTGAATTTGCCTGCCCGAGCGAGAGCAGCGCTTCGATGCGGCTGCGTGCATGACCCATCCCCTCGAGCACGCAGTCCATCGTTTCGACGTCGCTGATGCGCAATCCCTTGTGATAACGATTCGGAATGTTCTGCTGCTTGAGGATTGCCTCGATCTGGGGGCGCGCACCATGCACGACCACCAGCCGTGTGCCGAGGCTGTGCAGGAGATTCAAGTCGTGCACGATGCCGAGGAAGGTCTCGTCGGCGACAACCTCGCCTCCGAAAGCGATAACGATCGTGCGCCCGCGCAGGGCATGGATGTAAGGCGCCGCCGCGCGAATCCACGGCACGAAGGATTGCGGATCGAAGCGCATAGTCACGCTAGGCGCGGTGCCAGGCGCCCGCGCCCTCCTTCGTAAATGGTTCGACCATCTGCATTGTGTCCGCCACCGGCGCAGAGTCTATTGAAATCCGGGACGATACTCAATGCGGCATCGAATCACCTATATAATGGACGGACGTCGCTTCACCCAGCATGCCTTCCCAGCTTCTCGCCAATCTCAATCCGGAACAGCTCGCCGCGGTCACCCTGCCGCACGGGTCGGCGCTGATACTCGCCGGCGCGGGCAGCGGCAAGACGCGCGTGCTCACCACCCGGATCGCCTGGCTGCTTGCGACCGGCCAGGCCAGCCCCCTGTCCGTGCTTGCGGTTACGTTTACCAACAAGGCGGCCAAGGAAATGCTGTTGCGGCTGTCCGCTTTGACGCCCGTGAACACGCGCGGCATGTGGATTGGCACGTTTCACGGGCTGTGCAACCGCATGCTGCGCACGCATTACCGCGATGCCGGGCTGCCGCAGCATTTTCAGATCATGGACATGCAGGACCAGCTGGCGCTGATCAAACGCGTGTACAAGGCGCACGGGATCAACGACGAGCGCTACCCGGCGCGACAGCTGCAGGCGATGATCAACAATGCCAAGGAGGAAGGCTCGCGACCGAACCAGGTCGAAGCCTACGACGAGTTCACGCGTCGCCAGGTCGAGCACTTCGCGCTTTACGAAGAGGCTTGCCGGCGCGAGGGTGTCGTCGATTTCCCTGAGCTGCTGCTGCGCACCTTCGAATTGCTCTCCGGCAACGCGGTCCTGCGGGAACACTACCAGCGACGCTTCTCGCATCTGCTCGTCGACGAATTTCAGGATACGAATGCGCTGCAATACCGCTGGCTGAGACTCCTAACCGGCCCGGCTGCGGCGGTGTTCGCGGTTGGTGACGACGACCAGTCGATCTATGCTTTTCGTGGCGCCAACGTGGCCAACATGCAACACTTTGAGCACGATTTCGGCACACCTGACGTTCCGGTGAAACTGATCAAACTCGAGCAGAACTACCGTTCCCACGGTCACATTCTGGACGCCGCCAATGCGCTGATTGGGCACAACCAGGCCCGGCTCGGCAAGAATCTCTGGACCGAGGACGGAAAAGGAGAACCGGTGCGGGCCTTCGCTGCCCCCTCGGATATCGACGAGGCGGCCTTTGTAGTCGACGTGGTCAAGGGCCTCGTCGACGACGGCGTGTCGCCCGCCGAGATCGCGGTGCTCTACCGCTCCAACGCACAGTCGCGCGTGCTTGAGCACGGGCTATTCAATGCCGGCATGCCGTATCGGGTCTACGGCGGCATGCGCTTCTTCGAGCGCACCGAGGTCAAGCATGCGCTCGCGTATCTGCGCCTTCTTGCCTCACCCGACGACGACGGAGCCTTTCTGCGCATCGCCAATTTTCCGCCGCGGGGGATCGGAGCGAGGACCCTCGAGACACTGCAGGACCGTGCCCGCAACTCCGGCGCCAGCCTGTGGCAAACCGCATGCGCAGCGAACCTCGGCGGGAGAGCGGGTGCCGGTGTCGCAGCCTTCGCCAAACAAATCGAGGCGATGCGCGCGGTCACGGCAAACCTGCCGCTATCGGAGACCGTCGAGCACGTCGTGCACGCGAGTGGAATGCTCACCCATTACGGCGCGGAAAAGGATGGCCAGGATCGGATCGAGAACCTGCAGGAACTGGTTAACGCGGCGGAGAGCTTCGTGCGCGAAGCCGAACGACAGGTCGGCGGCGACGCGGAGCTCGAGGCCGGAGGGTCGCTGACCGCGTTCCTGTCCCATGCCGCGCTGGAGGCAGGTGAGACGCAGGCTGCCGAGGGGCGGGCGGCGTTGCAGCTCATGACGGTCCATGCGGCGAAGGGTCTCGAGTTTCATAGCGTCTTCGTGACCGGTCTGGAGGAGGGGCTGTTTCCCCACGAAAACAGCCTGTCTGAATTCGATGGGGTCGAGGAGGAGCGCCGCCTCGCCTATGTCGCCATCACCCGCGCGCGCCGGCGGCTTTACCTGACACACGCGCAGAGCCGCATGCTGCATGGCCAGCTGCGCTACAACATTGCGTCGCGCTTCCTCGATGAGCTGCCCGAGGGGCTCGTGCGCTGGCTGTCACCGCAGCGGGCCGACAGCTCGCAAGCGCGCGCGACCGACGAAGTATCTTCCGCGGCCCGCTACGAGGCGCAGCAAGGCGATCGGCCCGGGTGGCGCATCGGCCAGAGCGTGCAGCACGCCAAGTTTGGATTGGGCATCATCATCGATGCGGAGGGACGCGGCAGCGATGCGCGGGTGCAGGTGAACTTCCGCAATGCCGGTGTGAAGTGGCTGGCACTCGAATACGCCAAGCTTCAGCCGGCCTGACCGGATTCGACCGGCGTCGGCTCGTCGCCATGAAAGACATCGCGATAGGCGATGTAGTTGGCGATCTGGAAGGTGGCGCCGAAGATGAGCGCGTAGGGGAGCAGCAGGGCCACCCCGGCAATCGTGCCGACCGGCGCGTCGAACAGGCGCGTAAGCGCCTCGCCTAGCGCCGGAAGGACGCCGCCGTAAAACAGGATCGCGATGCCGAACGCCGCGGCAGGGCGCCAATTGACGAGCGCAGCGCGCAGGCTGGTGCGCAGCGCCGTTAGCGTACCCGCATCGTGAAACACAACCAGCGCCGGCGCGAACCAGAGCGCAAGCAGCGTCGGCAGCGCGCAGGCAATGCCGAATAGCATCGCCAGCTGCAGTCTGCCGCTCGCAATTATCTCCTCGCTCGGTTCGTCCCCGCCGGATACCCAGGCGATGAGTGTCCCCCCGTCGATCAGCGCGGTTGCGCTTCCCGCGAGCGTCATGCCGACGAAAAAGACCAGGCCGAGCGGAACGAGCGCCCTGAGGTTGCTGCGAAAGCCCCGAAACAAATCCCGGAACTCCGGCTTGCCGCCGCGCTCCTGTCCCCATGCGGCAGCGAGAAAGCCGACCACGAATACGGGCTGCAGCAATACCACGGCGAGCTTCGTCGGCCACGGTCCGATCTGTGCGCAGAGAAGAAACACGTAGTACGACGCGCTCAGCAGCAGCCAGCGCAGTGGCGCGGCGCGAAACATCGAATACGCCTGGCGCAGCCAGAACATCCCGCGCCGTGCATCGCGGCGCAAGAAGGGAATTGCCGGTACCGGCGACGGCGTCTGCATCAGAGATCGGGAAAGCGCGGCTCGTGGGCAACACGATGACGCAAGATTTGCTCGAAGGCGGCGGGATCATGGGTGTGCGTCAGCTCGCCCTGGCGCGGCAAATGAAGGTCGTAGAGGCGCGAAAGCCAGAAACGCAGCGCCGCGGCGCGCAGCAAAGGTCCCCACAGCGCGCGCTCCTCGAAGGTCAGCGGCCGCACCGCCGCATAGGCGCCGATGAGTGCGCTTGCGCAGTCGGCATCGAGCGCGCCGGTGAAATCGCCGTCGCGCGGAACGCACCAATCGTTGACGGTAATGGCGAGGTCGTAGGCCAGGGTATCGGTCGCCGCGAAACCAAAATCAATGATGCCTGAAACGCGGCCGTCAACAAACAGCACGTTGTCGCAGAACAAGTCGCCGTGAATCGCTCCGCGCGGCAGCTTCGTCTTGGCGAAGCCGGCCTGATACTTGAGTTCGGCTGCCACCAGGGCGTTTTGCTCCGCCGACAAAAGCGGGCGCACCGCGCGTGCCGCCTGCCGCCACCAGCCGGGACCGCGGCGGTTGGTCAGGCGCCCACGATACTGTTTCGCCGCCAGGTGCAACTTGCCCAGCGCGTCGCCGACGGCGGCACAGTGCGCGGCGTTCGGGTGCGCGACGGGCGCACCTTCCAGGCGGGCGACCAGCCCGGCGGGCTTGCCGTTGAGGAAACTCCACAACGCGCCGGTGCGATCGGGTTCCGGCGCGGGCGCCATCACGCCGCTGCGCGCAAGATGCGCCATGAGATTGAGATAGAAGGGCAATTCTTCCGGCGGCAGGCGCTCGTAGAGCGTCAGCACGTAACGCCCCTTGGCGGTAGTGAGAAAAAAATTCGTGTTTTCGATGCCGGCAGCAATCGGCTCGAAGGCGTGCACCGTGCCCAACGCATAGCGCGTCAACCAGGCGGCAAGATCATCGGCGGTGACGAGGGTATAGACGGACATCGGCGTACGCGTCCGCCTCACGGCGTCCGCGACCTTCGCTGCGAAGTCTAGTTCAACTCAGAACGAGAACAGCACCCATTGCGGAACTTTGAGTCCCGAATCGAGGCTGTCATACCGCACGAACCCGCCCTTGGCACTGTTCGGAATCAGGTAATACGGCTGGCCGTGCCGCGGCGTCACCTTGACCATGTTCAGGCGCCCGTTGACGCGATACTCTTCAATGGTCTCGTTCTCGCGTTGGATTGTCGTGACCTGGGGTTGGAGCTCCGGGTCGGCCGCAATCTCGGGCGGCGCCGGCTCTGCCTCCGGCAGCGGCTCGAGCTTCGGCGGCGCAGGCGCCTGCTGCGCCGCGGCCGTCAGCGCCATGCTGACAGCGAGTGCGACGACCACCGAGGCAAGAAACTGGCGCATGGTGCTGGAGTCAAGCGGATTTTAGCAGGAATGGCATTTCGCAGCGTCGCTCGTCCACCCATGGTTAGAGGTTCAGCATCTTGTCGCGTTCCGTTCTTGTCGGCTGGAACCCACGCGTCTCGTAATAGTCGAATATGGCTTCGACGATTGCTTCGGGTTCCTCGATGATCTGCATAAGATCGAGATCCGCAGGAGCGATCATGCCTTCGCCGACGAGCCTTTCGCGCATCCAATCGGTCAGCCCACGCCAAAACTCGCCGCCGACGAGGATGATCGGGATCTTGCGGCTCTTGCCCGTCTGGACGAGGGTGAGGCATTCGGTGAGCTCGTCGATGGTGCCGAATCCGCCGGGCATCACGACATACGCGGAGGCAAAACGCACGAACATCATTTTGCGCGCGAAAAAGTAGCGGAAATTGATGCCGACATCCTGGTAGGGGTTGCCGGCCTGCTCGTGCGGCAACAGGATGTTGAGACCGACGGCGGGAGAGCGCCCGCCCTGGGCGCCACGATTCGCCGCTTCCATCGTTCCCGGTCCGCCGCCGGAGATCACGGCAAACCCGGCATCGGACAAAAGGCGCGCAATGCGTTCCGCCTTGCGGAAATACGGGTGATCGGGCTTGATGCGTGCGCTGCCGAACATGCTGACGGCCGGCCGCACACCCCGCAGCTGCTCGGTTGCGACGGCGAATTCTGCCATAATGCCCAACACCCGCCACGCTTCCTGCCCGTTGGTCGAGTACATCGCCTGAGGATCGATCAACTCGGGTATCTTGCTTGTCGAAATCATGTCCAAACTGGTTCTTGTTGACGGCTCGTCGTATTTGTATCGGGCGTTTCACGCGCTGCCCGATCTGCGCACGTCGCGCGGCGAGCCGACCGGCGCGATTCGCGGTGTCATTGCCATGTTGCGCCGATTGTTTGAGGACGGCAACCCGGAATACTTCGCCGTTGTCTTCGATGCTCCAGGGAAGACTTTCCGCGACGACTGGTATCCGCAATACAAAGCGAATCGGCCGCCGATGCCGCCGGACCTGGCGCAGCAGATCGCGCCGTTGCACGAGCTCATACGCGCCCATGGCTGGCCACTATTGATGATCGAGGGCGTCGAAGCGGACGACGTGATCGCCACGCTGGTGCGACGCGGCGAGGCGTGCGGGATCGACGCCGTCATTTCCACTGGCGACAAGGATCTCGCCCAACTTGTCACGCCGCGGGTCACGCTGGTCAACACGATGAGCAACGAAACGCTTGACGAGGCGGGGGTGGCCGCCAAATTCGGCGTCCGGCCCGACCAAGTGCTCGATCTGCTGACGCTTACTGGCGACGCGGTCGACAACGTGCCCGGCGTGGCCAAGGTCGGGCCGAAGACCGCAGCGAAATGGTTGGCGCAGTACGGCACGCTGGAAAACGTAATCGCGCATGCGCAGGACATCGGCGGCGTTGTCGGAGAAAACCTGCGCGCAGCGCTCGACTGGCTGCCGCAAGGCAGGAAGCTGCTCACCGTGAAGACCGATTGCACGTTGCCATTCGAGCCGGCCGAACTCGTTCCCCGGACCGCCGATGCCGCTGCACTCAAGGCCCTCTACGCGCGCTTCGAGTTCAAGAGCTGGCTTAAGGATCTGGACGCGGCTCCCGCCAAATCACCGGCAATCGTCGCCGCTCCGGAGGCAGCGCCGGTCGTTGAACAAGCCCCGTCGCGGGCGCCGGTAGCGCGCGAATACGAGACGGTTTTCGATCACGCGGCTTTCGAACGCTGGCTCGCGGTAATTGAAGATGCGGATCTCGTCGCCTTCGACACGGAGACGACGAGTCTCGATCCGATGCAGGCAAAGATTGTCGGGCTGTCCTTCGCCATCGCACCGGGCCGCGCTGCCTACGTGCCACTGGAACATCGCTACGCCGGTGCGCCGGTCCAACTCGCACTCGACGCGGTGCTTGCCCGACTCAAACCCTGGTTCGAAAATCCGGACGCGAAAAAGCTCGGGCAAAACGTCAAATACGATCAGCACGTGCTGGCCAATCACGGCATTGCGCTCGCCGGTGTTGCGCACGACACGATGCTGCAATCCTACGTTCTGGAGTCGCATCGTGCGCATGACATGGATAGCCTCGCCTCGCGCCATCTCGACGTCAAGACAATCACGTATGCGGAAGTCACAGGCAAGGGCGCTGCCCAGATCGGCTTTGAACAGGTAGCGGTTGAGCGCGCCACGGAATACGCCGCCGAGGATGCAGACATCACGCTGCAGCTGCATGAGGTGCTCTACCCGCGACTCGCCGCGAACGTTGAGCTCGACCACGTGTATAAGGATATCGAGCTGCCAACGCGCGAAGTGCTATTCCGAATGGAACGCAACGGCGTGCTGCTCGATCCGCAGCTTCTCGCTGCGCAGAGCAAGGAACTCGGTGCGCGGGTCGGGGAGCTCGAGCAACAGGCCTTTCAGCTCGCCGGCGGCCCGTTCAATCTCGGCTCGCCGCGCCAGCTGGGCGAGATTCTATTCGAGCGGATGCAGCTGCCGGTTGTGAAGAAGACCGCGACCGGCCAGCCGTCAACCGACGAGGAAGTATTGCAGGAGCTTGCCGCAGACTATCCGCTGCCGAAGCTTCTGCTCGAGCATCGCGCGCTGTCAAAGCTCAAGTCGACCTATACCGACAAGCTGCCGCAGATGATCAATGCGACCACGGGGCGCGTGCACACCAACTTCGGACAAGCCACGGCGGTGACCGGAAGGCTCGCCAGCACCGAACCGAATCTGCAGAACATTCCCGTGCGCACGGCTGAGGGCCGGCGGATCCGCGAGGCTTTTATCGCTGCGCCGGGCCACCGGCTTATATCGGCTGACTATTCGCAGATCGAACTGCGGATCATGGCGCATTTATCCGGCGATCTGTCGCTGCTCGCGGCATTTGCCGAAGGAGCCGACATTCACCGCGCAACCGCGGCGGAGATCTTCGCGGTGCCCATCGAACAGGTGAGCGCCGAACAGCGCCGGTATATCAAGGCGGTCAACTTCGGGCTGATCTACGGCATGAGCGCGTTCGGATTGGCGGCACAGCTCAATATCGAGCGTGCCGCCGCGCAGCAATTTATTGACAAGTATTTCGCGCGCTATCCCGGTGTTGCCCAGTACATGCGGCAGACAAGAGAGCAGGCGCATGCCCAGGGCTATGTGCGCACGGTGTTTGGGCGGCGGCTGTGGCTGCCGGACATCAACGCCGGCGGAGGCCCGCGGCGGCAGGCGGCCGAGCGAGCCGCGATCAACGCGCCCATGCAGGGCACCGCGGCCGACCTGATCAAGCTGGCGATGATCGCGGTTCAGGCCTGGCTCGACCGCGAGCGGCTCGCCTCGCGCTTGATCCTGCAGGTACACGACGAACTGGTCCTCGAAGTGCCCGACGCGGAAGCAGCGCGGTTAATGAGCGAACTGCCGCAACTGATGACCGGTGTGGCCACGCTACGCGTACCCCTGCTGGTCGACGTGGGCAGCGGCCCCAACTGGGAACAGGCGCACTAGCTTGCGCGGTGCGACAACTTGTCGTGCACAAAAAGAGGTGACCGCTTGTGACCCGATGCACGCCGTTCGTAAGTTTCGGACCACCATTGGGCGGTGGGCACGTTAACGTAACCTATTCACGTTGACTTGCGGCCTACCTGGTGCTTGCTCCCGCTCACGTCGGCCATCTGGCGATGCTCCGCGCACTCATTCGAGAGGCGGCGGCGGAGGGCAGCTTCGATCGCGGTTTGGCGGCGGATACGCCGGCAGCGGTCGAGTTCTTCGCGCGACTCAAACGAGCGCTCGTGTGCGGCTACTTTGTCGAGGAAGACGCGAAGACCGGGCGCATCGAAGCGGTTGCGGTTCCCGGTTACGTTTTCTGGCCTGATGGCCGCAACAGCGGCACGCCGCCCGTCGGATTCGGCCTGTTTCGCGCGCTAGAGAACGGCTACGAGCTCTGGCTCGCCGGTCTCGAATTCGGACGTCGCGGCGGGGGCCACGGGAGGCAGTTGCTGACGGCGCTGTTCGCCACACCTCCGGGCAAGAAGACGTGGGTGGTCCGCATCCCGCGCGGCTCCCGTTACGGGGCCACGGTTCAGCACCTGCTCAAGACCTATGGCTTCGACCACGCCGGCGACACCACGCATCTGCGCTGGTTTGTCCGCAGTAATGCACCGGTCTCAATCGCCACGCGAATCCGTGGCGCCATAGGCGCTCACCCGCCACCGAACTGATACCCGCCGGGTTGGCGGCCGGTGCGCGCACGCGCTACGCCGCGCCTTGATCCTCGAAGATGTCGCAGTAGGCGGTGTATACGGTGGCGATCGTCACCGGGCCCAGCACGAACCAGCCAAGGCCGAACGGTATCGACGCCACGATAGCGAGCCCGATGCCGATCAGGCTGTAGAGCAGGAACGGCACGATATTGCGCACGCAACCGCGAAATGACGCCGCCATCGCCGCACCCGGGCTCAAGCCTCCCAGCATGACCAAGGCGGGTGCGAACCAGATCGCCATGATCAGTGGCAGGAGCAGAAGCAAGAAGAACAACACGCCCAGGAGAACGGCGACCACCGCGCTGTCGAGTGCAATGCCAGTCTGGGCCGGATCGACCGCGCCCGTCAGCATGCCGAAAATCGCCACGCCAAAGAGCGCCACCATCATGCCGGCAACGATGAGGGTGATGACCACGCCCAGACCGGTGTAGATCAAACCGACGATGACCAGCGATCCCGTGCATTGGCTGAAGCCGGCAAACAGATGGCCGAGGGTCAGTGGGTTGCCGCGATCGACCGCCCGACAACCGAGCATCAGGCCGCCGGCAAAAACGGGGTACAGAACCTGCATCGCCAGCGTGCCCACGACCGGGACAAGGCTGCCGACCAGATAGAAAACGATGAGGATGACGATAGTGAGCAGCCATACGCCGACTGCCGGTGTGAACAGGCGCCAACCCTCACCCCACCACGTGGCGCCGCGTCCGGCGTCGACTGCGCGGGGCTCAGTGCTTGCCATAGGCGCCTGCGCCCGGCACGGGCGCGATCAATGCGTTCCCCATCGTGCTTCCCCTGAGCGAGACCGGATCGGAGGAGGGGAAACCTTAGCATATCGCGGCCGGACGCCATAGAAAGCGGCGTCGGCTGACCGCGCCGACCTCGCCGTTGGCTGGGAATCGGCCGCACCCCCCAAATGGCGATATCCCCTCAAGCGAGCCGGACCGGCTTGATTTTGCCGAGGTTCTACCTTATTATTAGCACTCGTTGGCGGTGAGTGCTAACAGTACTGGTCTTGCCTCAGGCCGTTCGTCCCGGACATGGGCATTGGGGTCTCGCAAAATTCTCTGAGGAGTGAGCACTAACATGAAGATTCGTCCCTTACACGATCGCGTGATCGTCAAGCGGCTTGAGGAGGAACGCAAGACCGCCGGCGGCATTGTCATACCCGACACCGCGGCCGAAAAACCCTCGCAGGGTGAAATTGTGTTTGCCGGGCCTGGCAAGACTGACGACAACGGAAAGATTATTCCGATGGGCGTGAAAGTCGGCGACAAGATTCTGTTCGGCAAGTATTCCGGCCAGGAATTCAAGATGGACGGCAACGATTACCTGCATATGCGCGAAGACGACGTCATCGGCATCATCGCGTAACGTCGCGCGATCACATACAGTTTAGGAGCAGCGAAAATGGCAGCCAAAGACGTACGCTTCGGCGAGAACGTCCGCAACAAAATGATGACCGGTGTGAACATTCTGTCGAACGCCGTCAAGGTGACACTCGGCCCGAAGGGCCGCAACGTGGTGCTCGAGCGCAGCTTCGGTGCGCCGACGATTACCAAGGATGGCGTGTCGGTAGCGAAGGAAATCGAACTCAAGGACAAGTTCGAAAACATGGGCGCGCAGATGGTCAAAGAGGTCGCATCCAAGACCTCCGACGTCGCCGGAGACGGCACGACGACAGCGACCGTGCTGGCGCAGGCGATCTGCGCCGAGGGCTTCAAGTACGTCGCCGCCGGCATGAATCCGATGGACCTCAAGCGCGGCATCGACAAGGCGGTGCTTGCCGTCGTCGAGGAGCTCAAGAAAATCAGCAAGCCGTGCACCACCAGCAAGGAAATCTCGCAGGTTGGCGCGATTTCCGCCAATGCCGACGACTCCATAGGCAAGACCATCGCCGACGCGATGGACAAGGTGGGCAAGGAAGGCGTGATCACCGTCGAGGACGGCAAGGGCCTGGAAAACGAGCTTGAGCTCGTCGAAGGCATGCAGTTCGATCGCGGCTATATCTCGCCGTACTTCATCAACAATCCTGACAAGCAGGTGGCAATACTCGAGGATCCGTACATTCTCTTGCACGACAAGAAGATCTCGAATATCCGCGACTTGCTGCCGCTGCTCGAGCAGGTCGCAAAAAGCGGCAAGCCGCTGCTGATCGTTGCCGAAGATGTCGACGGTGAGGCGCTGGCGACCCTCGTGGTCAACAACATCCGCGGCATCCTGAAGACGGTTGCCGTCAAGGCGCCTGGCTTTGGCGATCGACGCAAGGCCATGCTGGAAGATATCGCGATCCTTACCGGCGGAACCGTCATTGCCGAGGAGCTTGGTCTGAAGCTCGAGAACGCGACGCTGAAGGATCTCGGACGCGCGAAGAAGGTCGAGGTAGCGAAGGAAGACACGACCGTTATCGACGGCGCGGGCGAAAAGTCGGCCATCGAAGCGCGGGTGAAGAACATACGCGTCCAGATCGACGAAGCAACCTCCGATTACGACAAGGAAAAGTTGCAAGAACGCGTCGCCAAGCTCGCCGGCGGCGTCGCCGTGATCAAGGTCGGTGCCGCTACCGAGGTCGAAATGAAGGAGAAGAAGGCACGGGTCGAGGACGCGCTGCATGCGACCCGCGCAGCGGTCGAGGAAGGTATCGTCGCCGGTGGCGGCGTGGCCTACCTGCGCGCTCGTGCGAACCTCAAAGGTCTGCACGGTGCCAACCCCGATCAGGAAGCCGGCATCAAGATCGTGCTGCGTGCGCTCGAGGAGCCCCTGCGGCAGATCGTCAACAATGCCGGCGACGAGCCGTCGGTCGTCGTCAACAAGGTGGTCGAGAAGACGGGCAATTATGGTTTCAATGCCCAGACCGGCGCTTATGGCGACCTGGTCGAGATGGGGGTCGTAGACCCGACCAAGGTGACCCGATTCGCGTTGCAGAACGCGGCGTCGGTGGCATCCCTGTTGCTCACGACCGAGGCCATGGTTGCCGAACTACCCAAGGACGAGAAGGCGATGGGCGGCGGCGGCATGGGCGGCGGCGGCATGGGCGGCATGGGCGACATGGATATGTGACCCTAAGCAGCAACGTCAGTCGAGTAGCAAAAAGCCCCGCTTCGGCGGGGCTTTGTTTTGCGCGATCGGCCACCACGTGGCCGCTCGGGGCCAGGGCTAACGCAGCGCAACGCGCAGTACGACGCCCAGGTAGGTGAGGCCAGGATTGGGCTCCTTGATGCTCGCATTCGACTCGTGCTGGACGTAAACACCGAGCTCGTAGCGGCGATTCTCACCGAAGGCCATGCCGATCCCGAAGTTCTCGCCGAATTGGAACGCGGTGCTCAAGTCCCGACTGTTGTTAATGCGCGTGTGTGACAGCACATGCACGCCGACGCCGGCTTCCACGTAGGGCTGCACGCTGGTACCCCACGGCGGTAGCCAGCGCAACTCGGGGGTGACACCGACATCCCAAAGGGAGCCGTGGTCGGTCGGATGCTGTTGCGCATGCCAGTAGGAGACCTGTCCTATGAGCCGGGTGTCGAAATCGTTGTCCTTCAGATACGCACATTCACACAGCGAGTTCCAATGCAGTCCCACACCGGAGACAAACACGGCGTCGCCCTGCCCGCCGGTCAAGTCCAGACCGTCCGGCTCAAGCGAAGCCGCGTGCACCAGCGGAGCGAGCGCAGCGCATGCAAGGAGTCCCGTCCCCGCTCCAATCAGGCGAGTCAGCAGGGGCGCTCGAGCAGCGCGATGGCTTCGTGTCTTCATTGCCGGGGACGCGCGATTTTAAACAGCCACCGCGGCCCCTGCAAGGCCGAGTGTGGTCGACAACCAGCCAACGCCGACCACCCCACGTCAAGCTGGGCCAAGCCCGCCCGCGCGTCGGCGTGACGCCCCGTTTCGCCGCCAAGGGACAAGCCGCCACCGCGGGCGCAGAAAATGCTTTAGACTAGACCCATGCGGCGCATCGCGGCGGCATCGATGCGCGCCGACACACGCCGAGCTAAGGCGGAGCGCGAGGCGCGCCGGACGACGATACTCAGGAACCCGCTTGCATGAACTCCGGTTTGCTCGTGTTGGCGCTGGGAGTCGGCGCGTTGGTCGTCTTCGTGCTCGTCGGCTTGGTTCGGCGCAGCCGAAGTTTGGGCCAAGGGGGACGGGCCGCGCCCGACGCGCAGAACACGGTCGCGCAATGGACCGAGGGCGAAACGACGCGCCTGCTGTCCAGCGCCGAAGTTCCCGGACTCTACCTGCTTCGCTCGCGCTTCCTGTCCAAGGCCGAAAACGTGGTCTACCTGCTTCTCAAGGCGGCGTTTCCGCGCCATGAGATCTTCGCCCGGGTACGGCTGGCCGATGTGCTCCAGGTCAAGATCGGTCCGCAAGGCATGGAGCGGTTGCGCGCCTTCCGCAAGATCGCCAACCAACACGTCGGCTTCGTCGTCTGCGACCGCGACATGACCATCGTCGCCATCGTCGACGCCAAGGAGCCTGAGCAAGTGCAGAATCCCAGGGATCAGAAGCTCGAGATCATCAAACAGCGCTGCCTGCAGGCGGCACAGGTCAAGTACATCTGCGTCTACCCGCCGACGCTGCCGCGCTATCGGGAGCTGCGCGCGCAGGTGCTCGGCCCGGCGGCCGAACTGGTCTGACCCGCCCGGGCGTTGCGACCTCCGGGCGCGCGGCGGGTTCTAAGCGATCCGGTTCCCGCGCCGCGCCTTAGCCGCGATACCGCGCTCACCGCTATGCGGCCCCTGGTCGGTTCTGGCTCGCGCCACCGGCCGCGCCGGCGCGCCGCGCACGGCAAGCGATGTACCGCCAAGAATGAACGCGCAGCCCAATAGCGTATCCGCGCTGACAGGCTCGGCGAGGAAAAGAAACCCCCACAGCGCGCCGAAGACCGGGACCAGAAACGTCACCGTCAGCGCGCGCGCAGGCCCAATCGTAGCGATCAGGCGGAAATAGAGCAGATAAGCGAGCGCCGTCGACGCCAGGGCCAGCGCGAGCGCATTGCTCACCACCAGCGGCGTCAGCGGCCCGGGCAAGCGAACGAAGGGCAACGCCGGGGCGAGCACCGCCGCCGCGGTGAGTTGGCTGTATAGCGCGACGGCAAAGCTTGGCGTGGCCGTCATCCGTCGCTTGACATAGACGCTTGCCACGCCGTAGCAAAAGGCCGCCGCCAGGCAAGCGAGCATCGCCCAGAGCATCGTCCCTGAGAGCGCATGCGGCGACCAGCCGACGATGAGCAGGACACCCATGAAGCCGAGCGCCATGCCGCCCAACTTGCGCCGCGACAGCGCCTCGTTGTGCCACAACGCGGCGAAGGCGGCAGCAAAAAAGGGGCTCGTCGCGTTGAGAATCGAGGCGACCGCCGCCCCGACGTATTGCTCGGCAAAACAGAAGAGCGCAAAGGGCAGCGCCGAATTGACCACGCCAACGAAAACGTAGTCCCGCCAGTGGTCTCGGAACGGCGGCACGGCGCGGCGCGCAAGTGCCAGCGCAAGTAGCGCCAGGAAGGCCAGCGCCACGCGTGAGAAGGCGAGCCACAGCGGCCCCAGGACCGGCACGGCGACGCGCATGAATGCGAACGAGCCGCCCCAGAGCCCGGCGAGCAGCAGCAGCCGGGCGAGATCCGCGGCCGGCATGGCGTCAGGTGGCGGCGAGCGCGGTTGCCGGCTGCCTTCGCGGTGCAACGTCGAGCGCGAGTTGCCCGGTTCCGCCGGCGCACATGCGCTCGTGTTCGAGCAACCACTGCTTGCGCCAAAGGCCACCGCCATAACCGGTCAGCGTGCCGTCGGCACCGATAACGCGATGGCAGGGCACAACGATGCAGAGGCGATTGTCACCGTTGGCGCGGCCGACCGCGCGCACCGCGGCAGCGCGGCCTATGGAAGCGGCGATGTCGGCGTACGAGCGCGTCGTGCCGGCCCGAATGGTCAGCAGTTCGCTCCAGACCGCGCGCTGGAACGGCGAACCGGCCAAGGCGAGTGGCGTGGCAAATGTCAGGGCACGACCCGCAAAATAGGCCGCGAGCTCCTCGCCAATCTGCGTGAGCAAGCGATGTGCACCGGGCAGAATGCGGCGTTTGAGTTGGCGCTGTACGCGTTCGAGTTCGCGTTCGAGCCCGCGTCGATCCACGAACTCGAGCAGCGCGAGGCCGCCGTCATCGGCGAGCGCGAGCATCGCACCGAGCGGTGTTTCGAACCACTGCGCGAACAGGATCTCGGTGTCCCGCGCGCGGCTGGGCGCGGTGCCGACAAGGCGGTTGAAGGCACCGCGAAAGCCGCTGCCCGACTCGAAGCCGTGATCGAGTTGCAGGTCGAGTATGGCCTTCCCCTCGCGCACACCGGATAGCGCCAGGCCCATGCGCCGCGCGCGGTGATAGGCGTGGAAGGTCATGCCGCAATAGCGCTTGAAGGTGCGCCGGGCGGTCGAGGGGTCGATGCCGCGGCGCGCGAGGTCAACGTCGCGCCAGCGGGCCGCCGGCTCGTCCTCGACTGCGGCGAGCAGTTGCCCCACCAACGGTGGCGCACTGCGCCCGCGATCGAGCGGGAGACAGCGGCGACAGGGGCGATAGCCGGCGTGCAGCGCGGCGCTTGGCGAGGCGAAAAATTCGACGTTTTCGCGTTTCGGTGTGCGCACCCGGCAGGTCGGGCGGCAGAATATGCCGGTGGTTGCGACGCCAACGAAGAAGATGCCCTCGAAGGTCGGGTCGTGCGCGACGACTGCGCGGTACATCACGTCGTCTGAAGGAAGGTTTGGCATGCGTGAATTATAGGCACGCCGTAACGCCGCGTCGTCGAAATTCGGGCGCCAAATTCGGCCGTGTTCGCGGCCGCCTCACGCGACGGAACTTGCCTAGTGCGGCGGTGTCACTGCAGGTAGTTGATGTAGACCCAGAGGAGTATTAGCGCCCCGATGATCGACATGATCCAGCCCGCGGGATGAAACTTGCCGTCGGGTGTCTTCCAGATCAAACTGCTGATGACGCCGCCGACGATGGATCCGCCAATGCCTAACGCGACCGTCAACAGGAAGCCCATGTGCACGGCGCCTGGGTAGAAGAAGCGTGCCAACACACCGACGATGAAGCCGACGATGATCGTTCCGATGATGGACATGATTCCCATGGTGCACCTCCAGTGATGATGCGTTCTCGGAAAGGATCCCGGCCGGGCGTCTGGACGGCACCGCGGCGCTCGAGCGGGTCGATGCTAGCACGAAACAATTAGCGTATTGCGGTAAGAACTGCACGGAAGAGGAGAGACTCGAATGAACATATCCTGGAAACAAGAGCTTGGCCTGGTCGCCGTTGCGGCGACCGCAGTGTGGCCGCTGCTTGCCTTAGCCGATGCCGATTGTCGCGCGGCAAGCCCGAATTACACGGTGGCGCTGCTCGAGTTGTATACATCGGAAGGCTGCGACAGCTGTCCTCCAGCGGACCGGTGGTTCTCGGGGGTAGACCTCTCGCCGCCACACGTGTCCGCGCTGGCATTCCATGTCGATTACTGGGATCGCACGGGCTGGCGCGATCGCTTTGACAGCGCAGCGTATACACGTCGGCAACAGGAAGAAATGCTGCGCCACGACAGCAACAGGGTCTACACACCCGAAGTGCTGCTGCAGGGCACCGAGCTTGCAACGTGGCGTAGCTCGCGCCAGCCCGCGAGGGCACTCGCGCTGGTGAACGCGCGTCCGCCAAAGGCCAGCATCGAACTCGCGGCAGCGCGGACCGATAAGGCATCAGTCGCCGTCGACGTCCATGTGCGCGTGCTGGATGAAGCCGACCGCGCGCATGCGGTCGTCGATGTGGCGCTCGTCCAAAGCGGGCTCGCCACCGACGTGAAGGCAGGTGAGAACGAAGGCAAGCACCTGGTCCACGATCACGTCGTGCGCGTGTGGCGATCGGGGCTTGACGTCGGACCCAGCGGCGAATTGCAGCAGCGGGTCGAGCTGCCGCTACCCAGCGAGAGCGGACCGATCGAAATTGTCGCGTTGGCGGAAGACACCAAGAGTGGCAATGTGCTGCAGGCGCTGACCCTGCCGCTGTGCGACCACTAGCCACAGCAGCGATTCGCGCCGATCCGGACGCTCTTGCCCCGGCCGCGGCCGTTGCGCCGCCTGGAAAATTGCCGTAAATTGCGCTCGCAGTTGACAAGCGAGGGACGCCCTCGCGTTGCACTGCGGCATCGCGCGAGGCCCGTGCCCCGACGCGAGGGGGATTGCGGAACAAACTAGGAGGAATCATGAGTTCGACAGCCCGACCGGGAGTCGCTCACGTTCAGCTGAGCACCAAGACCGAAGAGCGCCGGGTTATCTTTGCCTCGTCGCTCGGTACCGTCTTCGAATGGTACGACTTTTACCTCTACGCCATTCTCGCTCCGTTTTTCGCCGCGTTGTTTTTCCCCAAGGGTAACGATACTGCCGCGCTGCTGTCGGCGTTCGCGACCTATGCCGCAGGCTTCCTGGTGCGACCGTTCGGTGCCCTGGTATTCGGCCGCATTGGCGACTTGGTGGGCCGGAAGTACACCTTCCTGGTCACCATCGTGGTGATGGGCTTCTCGACCTTCGCGGTTGGCCTGCTGCCCACATTCCAGACGATCGGCTGGGGCGCCCCGGTGCTGCTCGTGACCTTGCGCCTGCTGCAGGGACTGGCGCTTGGCGGCGAATACGGCGGCGCAGCAACTTACGTGGCCGAACACTCACCGCAGAATCGGCGCGGCTACGACACGGCGTGGATACAGACTACGGCGACCGTCGGCCTGTTTCTGGCGCTCATCGTCATCTATCTGTGCCGCTTTACCGGCTGGATGGCGCCCAAGGATTTCTCCGACTGGGGATGGCGGATTCCCTTCCTGGTGTCGTTGATCCTTCTGGTCTTTTCCGTCTATATCCGGCTCAAGCTCAACGAGTCGCCGGTGTTCCAGCGCATGAAGGCGGAGGGCAAAGGCTCCAAGGCGCCGCTTCGCGACAGCTTCCTCAAGTACCCGAACAACAAGTACGTACTGCTCGCGCTCCTGGGCGCGACGGCGGGCCAGGGCGTAGTCTGGTATACGGGGCAGCTGTACGCGCTGTTCTTCCTGGTGATCACGCTGAAGCTCGATGGCGCGACGACCTACATGCTGATCGGGCTCGCGTTGCTGATCGGAACGCCGTTCTTTCTCGTGTTCGGTGCACTGTCGGACCGGATCGGCCGCCTGAAGATCATCCTCTTCGGCTGTCTCATCGCCGCGGTCACCTATTTCCCGCTGTTCAAAGGGTTGACCCACTATGTCAATCCGGCGCTCGAGAGCTACCAGGCCAGTACTCCGATCACGGTCAGCGCCAGAGACTGCCAGTTCCACATCTTCGTGGGTCCCTGGTCGACGTTCAGCGATTGCGACAAGGCGCAGGATCTGCTCACGAAGTCGGGTCTCTCATTCACGTTTACCGAGTTGCCCGCCGGATCCGCCGACAAAGTGATCACGAAGATCGGCAATACCGAGCTCAAGGGTTTCGACGACAAGGCATACAACGACGCGTTGACGGCCTCGGGCTACCCGAAAGGGGCTGACAAGTCGAAGATCAACTATCCGATGACGCTGTTGATCCTGGTCATCATGATGATCTACGTGACGATGGTGTACGGGCCGATTGCGGCGTTCCTGGTCGAACTGTTCCCGACCAGGATCCGCTATTCGTCGATGTCGCTGCCGTATCACATTGGGAACGGTTGGTTCGGCGGGATGCTGCCGTTGCTCGCGACCGCACTGGTCGCGGCGAAGGGCGATATCTACTACGGACTGTGGTATCCGATCATCGTGGCCTTGATGACCTTCGTGATCGGCTTGATTTTCCTGCGTGATCACAAGGATCGCGACATCGAGTCGGACTTCAACATAGAATAAGTCCGGGCGGGCGCAGCCGGTCCCGATGCAAGGCCCCGGAGTGACCGGGGCCTTTTTTTCCATGCCGGCCGCCTGCGGCGGCGTGCCGCGACGTGCTAGTGGTGCTCGCCCACGCGCACGATCTTGAGCGCGTTGGTGCCACCGGACTTGCCCATTGGCTCGCCTATGGTGAGAACGATGAGGTCTGCCGGCTGCACCTGTCCCTTGTCCACCAGCAGGTCCTCGGCTGCGCGCAGGACTAATTCGCGGTCGGCAGCCTGATCGAGGAAAAGCGGGCGCACATTGCGAAAGAGCGCCATCTTGCGCTGTGACGCGACCTCCGGCGTCAGGGCAAAGATCGGACAGCCGCAGTTGTGCCGCGACATCCACAGCGCGGTCGAACCGGATTGCGTCAGTGCCGCGATCGCCTTGACCTTGAGGTGATGCGCGGTAAACAGCGCGGCCATCGCTACCGACTGGTCAATACGTGTGAATGTCCGGTCGAGAAAATCGCGTTCGAGTTCGACTACGTCGGTCTTCTCAGCCTCGATGCAGATCTGGCTCATTGCTTCCACGGTCTCCACCGGATAACGACCCGCGGCGGTTTCCGCGGACAGCATCACCGCGTCGGTGCCATCGAGGACCGCATTGGCGACGTCGGATACTTCGGCACGCGTCGGCACGGGATTGACGATCATCGACTCCATCATCTGGGTAGCGGTGATTGTCAGTTTGTTGCGCTCGCGGGCAAGGCGGATCATCCGCTTCTGCAGCCCGGGGACCGACGCGTTGCCGACTTCGATGGCTAGATCGCCACGTGCCACCATGATGGCATCCGAAGCGTCGATGATTTCCTCGAGTGCGGTGATTGCCTCGGCGCGCTCGATCTTGGCCACGAGCAGCGCATGGCCGCCTGCCGCGCGCAGCAGCTGACGCGCCATGTACATGTCTTCTCGGTTTTTCGGGAATGATACGGCAATGTAGTCGGCCTCGAGCGCGACCGCCGTTTTCATGTCATCCATGTCCTTGGCGGTGAGCGCCGGGGCGGTCAGGCCGCCTCCCTGGCGGTTGATGCCCTTGTTGTTTGAGAGCACCCCACCGACCTGAACCAGCGTCCTGATCTCATTGCCATGCACGGCTTCGACCCGGAGTCGGATCAATCCATCGTCGAGCAGCAAGACCGCACCCGGGGCCACATCACGTGGCAGTTCCTTGTAGTCGAGCCCGACGCGCTCCTCGTTGCCGAGTTCGCAGTCGGCGTCGAGGATGAAAGTCTGTCCGGAGCTGAGCGTAACCTTGCCGTTGGCTAGTTTGCCGATGCGAATCTTCGGCCCCTGCAGGTCTGCCATGATCGCGACTTCGCGGCCGAGCGTCTGTGCAGCGCTGCGCACGAGCTTCGCTCGCAACTCGTGGTCGGCCGCGGTGCCATGTGAAAAATTGAGTCGCACGACGTCAACGCCCGCGGCGAGCATGCGCGTCAGCACATCGGCCGTGCTGCTCGCAGGCCCGATGGTGGCGACGATCTTGGTAGCACGTTGCATGGGGTCTCCAGATGCATCAGGGCGCGTTCGATCGCGCCGTGATCGTGTGTCGAAATCTCCAACGAGGCCGTGCCCTGGCCGAGCTGCATCGGTTTAGCTGCGGCATCATGGCGCCAGGGCGCGCTGTTGCAGAATTGCAACCGCTGGCAGGGTCTTGCCCTCGAGGAACTCGAGAAAGGCGCCGCCCGCAGTGGAGATGTAACCGATCTGCGCGGCGACGCCGAACTTGTTGATTGCAGCGATCGTGTCACCGCCGCCTGCAATGGAAAAGGCATCCGACTCGGCAATAGCGAGCGCGAGTGCTCGCGTGCCGGCGGCAAAGGCATCCAGCTCGAAGACGCCGACCGGGCCGTTCCAGACGATCGTACCCGCGCGGGCGATGATTGAGCGCAGCGCCAGGATGCTTTTCGGCCCGATATCGAGAATAAGCTCGCCTGCGCGCACGTCGGTGACGGGTTTTATGCTTGGCGTTGCCCCCGCCGTCCGTTCTGCCGCTGTCACGACATCGACCGGCAGGGGTATCTTGCCCGGGTAGGCATGGAGGATCGCCCGGGCCTCACCGACGAGGTCGGGCTCTGCAAGCGACGCGCCAATACTGTCGCCGGAAGCCAGGAGAAACGTATTGGCGATGCCGCCGCCGACGATCAGCGTATCCACTTTGCCGGCGAGCGCGGCCAGGATCGTGAGCTTGGTCGACACCTTGGAGCCGGCGACGATGGCGACCAAAGGCCGCTTCGGCTGTGCCAGCGCCCGGCCCAGTGCGTCGAGTTCCGCGGCCAGCAGCGGGCCCGCGCAGGCGACGGGCGCGAATCGGGCGATCCCGTGCGTGGTTGCCTCGGCGCGATGCGCGGTGGCAAAGGCGTCATTGACGTAAACATCGCATAGCCGCGCCATCTTCCGCGCCAGCGTCTCGTCATCCTCCTTTTCGCCCTTGTTGAAACGGCAGTTCTCGAGCAGCACAAGGTCACCTGGCCGCAGTGCTTCATGCCAGGCCCCCCCATCGACCCAGTCGCCGATCAGGGCAATCGAGCGGTTAAGTAGTTCGCCGAGGCGCGCGGCGATGGGCGCGAGCGATTCGCGCGCGTTGAACCGCCCTTCCTGCGGGCGACCGAGATGTGACGTTACCATCACCGCGGCGCCGCGCTGAAGCGCGTCGCGAAGCGCCGGCAACGAGGCTCGGATGCGCGTATCGTCGGTTATTCCCCCGCGATCATCCTGCGGCACATTGAGATCGGAGCGGATGAAGACGCGTTTACCCTCGACGTCTACATCGGCGAGGCGCATCAGCATCGGCACTTTAGCGCGCTTTCGGCCCGGCGCGCGCCGCGCGCAGGGCGCTGTCGTTGCGCATGACGTTGAGTTCTTCGAGCGCTCGGCTGGCCGTCGTTATGAACAGGAAGGGAAACAGCGCGTGGACGGCCGCCGCCAGTCCGCCCAGCGTCATCCGCGCGCCGAACGCCAGGGCAAAGCGCAGGTGTTGGCCGTAGGTCTCGCCGACGCTGGCAGGATGTGCCGTGAACGGGTTGGCCATGGGCGCATGCCCTATCGGGCCGCCATTAGCACCATCGTTGTGTCCAGCATCCGGTTCGAGAACCCCCACTCGTTGTCATACCAGGAAGATACCTTCACCAGGCGACCGGATACCTTGGTCAGCGTCGCATCGAAAATCGACGAGCGCGGGTCATGATTGAAATCGACCGATACCAGCGGTCCGGTGCTATATCCCAGCAAGCCGACAAGCGGTCCGGATTCGGATGCCGCTTTCATTATCGTGTTGACTTCGTCGACACTTGTGTCGCGCGCAGCAATGAACGACAGGTCGACGATCGAGACGTTAATCGTCGGAACGCGGATGGCGTAACCGTCGAGCTTGCCGTTGAGTTCCGGCAGAACCAGGCCGACCGCCGTCGCCGCACCGGTCTTGGTCGGAATCATGCTCATCGTTGCCGAACGCGCGCGGCGCAGGTCCTCATGGTAGACGTCGGTCAGCACCTGGTCGTTGGTGTAGGCGTGAATGGTCGTCATCAGGCCATTGACCACGCCGATCGCGTCATGCAGCGGCTTGACCAGCGGCGCGAGGCAGTTGGTCGTGCACGACGCATTCGAGATGACGGTATGCGCGGCTTTCAGCGTGTGCTGATTGACACCGTAGACCACCGTCGCGTCGACATCCTTGCCACCGGGCGCGGAGATTAGAACCTTCTTCGCGCCTGCCTTCAGGTGCGCAGAAGCCTTCTCCTTGGTCGTAAACAGCCCGGTGCTCTCCAATACCACGTCCACGCCAAGAGCAGTCCATGGCAGGTCGGCAGGGTTGCGCAACGCCAGTACCTTGATCCGATCTCCGTTGACCACCAACGCATCGGCGTCGACCTCGACCTTGCCATGAAATTTTCCGTGTACCGTGTCGTAGCGAGTCAGGTGGGCGTTGGTCTCTGCGCTGCCGAGGTCGTTGATGGCGACGATTTGCAGATCGTGTTTCTTGCCGTCCTCGTAATGCGCGCGAAGAATGTTGCGGCCGATGCGGCCGTAGCCGTTAATCGCGACTTTGATGGTCATGGTCCATTCCTGAAGAAAAAGTGGTTGCCAGCACCCGCCGCGCGGCGGCGACGACGTTGTCGACAGTAAAGCCGAAGTGCTTGAATAACGCGGGCCCGGGCGCGGACTCGCCAAAGGTGTCGATGCCGACGACGCCGCCGTCGAGACCGACGTATTTTCGCCAGTAGTCAGCTACGCCCGCCTCAACTGCGATTCGCGCGACGCCGTGGGGCAGCACAGCGTCTCGGTAGCTCGCGGATTGGCGGTCGAACAAGCTCGTGCAGGGCATCGAGACGACGCGCGCCGCGACGCCATTCGCGGCCAGCGCCTCGCGGGCACCCATCGCCAGCGCCACTTCCGAGCCCGTGGCGATGAACACAACGCGCTGCGCTGCTTTCCCCTCCTCCCAGTCGGCGAGAACGTAGCCGCCGCGCCGGATCGCGGCAATCTGCTCCTCGTCGCGCCGCTGAAACGGCACGTTCTGGCGCGTGAACAGCAGGCAGGTGGGTCCGTTGTCACGCTCAATCGCCTGGATCCAGGCCACGGCCGATTCGACGCTATCGCAAGGCCGCCACAAGTCGAGCTGCGGAATAAGGCGAAGCGCGGCGGCATGTTCGACCGATTGGTGCGTCGGACCGTCTTCGCCAAGACCAATCGAGTCATGCGTGTACACGAACACGCAGCGCAGTCGCATCAACGCCGCCATGCGCAGCGCGTTGCGCGCATAGTCCGAAAAGGTCAGAAAGGTGCCGACGTAGGGAATGAAACCATGGTGCAACGCGAGGCCGTTGGCGATCGCGCTCATGGCAAATTCGCGTACGCCGAAGTTGACATAATTGCCCGCTTCGCTCGCACTAACCGTCTTGCTGCCCGACCAGTTGGTGAACACCGACCCGGTCAGGTCCGCCGCGCCGCCAATCAACTCCGGCAGCACCGGGCCGAGCGCTTCGAGCGCCTGCTGCGATGCTTTGCGCGTCGCGACCGACTCGGCGCGGTCGTTTTGCTGCCGCACCAGCGCCGACGCGGCCGCCGCAAATGCGGTCGGCAAAGCGTTTCCCGTGCGCCGCTCGAACTCGGCGGCAAGCTCGGGATGCGCCGTCCGGTAGGCGGCGAAACGAGCGTTCCAATCGCCTTCGCGCCGCGCCCCGGCGGCGAGTGCGTTCCACCCGTCGTATACGGCCGGCGGAACCACAAAGGGCGGGAAGTGCCATCCGAGCGCCGTGCGCGTCAGCGCGACTTCCTTTTCTCCCAGCGCCTGGCCGTGCGCGAGCTCGGTGCCCGCCCGGTTCGGCGAGCCCTTGCCGATGACGGTCCTGCACTGAATGAGCGTTGGACGATCGACCACGGCCTTCGCCGAACGGATCGCGGTATCGACCGCGTCCACATCGTGACCGTCGACATCGGGGATGACGTTCCAGTGATATGCCTTGAATCGCCGCGGCGTATCGTCGGTAAACCAGCCTTCGCACGCGCCATCGATCGAAATCCCGTTGTCGTCGTAGATGACGATGAGCTTGCCCAGGCCAAGCGTGCCAGCCAGCGAGCAGGCCTCGTGCGAGATGCCCTCCATCAGGCAGCCGTCACCGACGAAAGCGTAAGTGTGGTGATCGACGATGGTGTGGTCCGGACGGTTGAACTCCAGCGCGAGCAGCCTCTCGGCGAGCGCCATGCCGACGGCATTGGCCAGGCCCTGTCCCAGCGGACCGGTTGTCGTCTCGACACCGGGCGTAATCCCCACTTCGGGATGTCCGGGTGTCTTCGAGTGCAATTGCCGGAAGTGCTTGAGTTCGTCGAGCGGCAGCGCGTAGCCGGTCAGATGCAGCAGCGCGTACTGCAGCATCGACCCGTGGCCATTGGACAGCACGAAGCGATCGCGGTCCGGCCAGTGCGGATTGGCGGGATTGTGTCGCAGGTGGCGTGTCCAGAGGGCCACGGCAACCTCGGCCATGCCCATCGGCATACCCGGGTGCCCGCTGTTCGCCGCCTGCACCGCGTCCATGGCCAGCGCGCGGATGGCGTTAGCGAGCAGCGCCGCATCCGGGAGTGGATTGCGGGCGGAAGCGGACGCGGGGGTCGGCGCGGTCAACGGTGCGGTCATGGGTGAGAAAACGACGCGATCAGGACGCGGGTCGGGGCCCGAAATCCAAGGCCCCTATCGCGCATGCTGCACAGCATTAAAATTATCGCCTAAGCACCGATTTTGGGCAATAATATCCAGTTTCACTAAACTGTAACCAGGCACTATGGCGCTGGAGGAGAACAACAATGGACGGGATCCACCTGCTCGGGGAATGGTATGGCTGCCCGGCCGAACTGCCGGAGATGCTGGAAGCAGCGCCGTTACGCGCATTGTGTCTGCGTCTTGCCGGAGCATCCGGCATGACGGTGGTCGGGGACCGCTTCTTTCAGTTCGAGCCGCAGGGGGTCACCGGGACGGTGCTCCTGGCCGAATCCCATCTCGCCATCCACACCTGGCCGGAGCACGGCTTTGTGACGATCGACGTCTACGTATGCAACTATACGACCGACAATACCGCCAAGGCCGAACGGCTGTTTCTCAGCATGCAGGAAGCGCTCGCACCGCAACACACGAAGTTTCAGGCGATCCATCGGGGAGGGGGCGATGCCTGACGGCAAGTCCTCCGGCGACGTGCAGCCGGGGCTGCTCACCGAATACCTGACCGAGGATACCGGCTTCTTCGTGCGCTCTGCGCGCGAATTCGAGCACTTTCAATCGCCGTTCCAGGCGGTCGAGGTCCACGACACCGTCGCCTTCGGTACCTTGTTCCGGCTCGACGGCCACTTCATGACCTCGGAAAAGGACGAGTTCTTCTATCACGAGAACCTCGTCCATACGGGGGCAATCGTGCACCCTGCGCCGGAGAAGGCACTCATCATCGGCGGTGGCGACGGCGGCTCGGCGGAGGAGTTGCTGAAGTACGCGACGATGAGGTCTGTCACCTTGGTCGAGATTGATCTCGCGGTGATCGATGTCGCGCGCAAATACTTCGATCGCGTGCACCGGGGCGCGCTCAACGACCCGCGTCTTACGCTCAAGGTGGAGGACGGCCTGGCATTCGTGCGTAGCGCGACCGAAACCTACGATTTGATCGTGCTCGACCTGACCGATCCCGGCGGGCCGTCCGAGCCGCTCTACACCACCGATTTCTACCGCGCCTGCGCCGCGAGGCTCAATCCTACCGGCGCGATGACGCTGCATGTCGCGTCCCCGGTTGCGCATCCTGACCGAATTCGCGCCGGGCTGGCCAATCTGCGCGCCGCATTCGCCATCGTCACCCCGTATCTTGTCTCGGTGCCGGTATATGGGGGGATGTGGATGATGGCAAGCGCCTCGGCAACGCTCAACCCGGCCTACCTGACGCCGCTTGAGGTTGATCGCCGCATCGCCCAGCGCAAGATCCGCGACCTGCAGTACTACAACGGCGACATGCATCGCGCCGCTTTCGCGCTGCCCAACTTCGTGCGCGATCTGGTCGCCACCGCGTAACCCCTTGTCCCGGTGGCTTGCCGACGCAACCGGTTCGACTTGAACGGCGCCCGATGAACCTAATCTAACGGCTGTGGCAGCCCTTTCAGGGCCGCGCCGAGGACCATGCGATGAAGGCTGACTCCATACCCTTGAGCGAAGCGATGCGCGGCGCGGATTTTGTGCAGGTCGACGGCATCGTCTTCGAAACGGCGTACGTACGCGTACCGGATAGCCTCACCGTGGCCGACGATATCGTCATGGAACTCAAGCTCGGTGAAACCGAGGTGATGTTCGTGCGCGAAGATCTCGACGATGCCCAGTATGTGGGCGATGGCGCCTACCGACTCAAGTCGGGCGCCCTGTTGCGCTTCCTCAGCCACGCCACGATTCACTGACCGTTTCTGGAGCGCTGCGGGGGCGGAGGCGCGCTCCCCCCGGCGCCCGCGAGGCGGCTTGCTAGAATGTGGCCGAGGCAGCTGGAGACGCGATGGATCAACGGCGCAGAACATGGGTGCAATCGGGGGCGGGTGCGGCCCTGCTCGGCCTGCTTGCGGCAGCCGGATGGCCCAAGCCCACGCATGGAGCGGACCTGCGGGTGCCGGGCTGGAATCGTGCCGCGTTCGACACCCATAGCTTGACCGACACGATGCAGGCGCTGGGAAGCCTCGACGCCAAGCAAAGCAAGGACATTGTTTTCGTCCAGACGCCGGAAATCGCCGAGAACGGGGCCGTGGTCCCGATCGGCGTCCGCAGCGATATCCCGAAGACCGAATCGATCGCGATCGTGATCGACAAGAATCCGAACCCTCTGGCCGCGATATTCGACATCCCCGCGGGTACCGAGCCGGCCATATCGACACGCGTCAAGATGGCGCAGACCGCGAACATCTACGCCCTGGTGCGCGCCGACGGAAAATACTACGTCGCCACCAAGGAGGTCAAAGTCACCCTCGGCGGCTGCGGAGGCTGAGATGCCCGATCCGATGAAGATCCGCGCCACGCTGGTCGGCGACTCGACCGAGGTCAAGGTGCTGATGAGCCACGAAATGGAAAGCGGACAGCGCAAGGACGCGCAGGGGCAGCCGATTCCCGCGTGGTTCATCCAGGTCGTCACCGTTACGTGGAACGACAAGACGGTTCTTTCGGCGCAATGGGGCACCGCGGTATCGAAGAATCCCTTTCTCTCTTTCAAGTTCAAGGGTGGCGCGAAGGGCGACAGGATCATGGTGACTTGGACCGATAGCCGCGGGGACACGCGAACCGACGTGGCGAGCGTCGCGTGAACACCTGGCGCGGCCCGGCCGCGCTCTTCACACTGGCGCTCGCCTCGTCGGCGCTGGCGCAGGATACGACGAGCGACGAAATCGCCAAGTATCGCGCGGTGCTGCAGGAGGGCAATCCAGCCGAGCTCTGGGAGCTGCGCGGGGCGGATCTCTGGCAACAGAAGCGAGGGCCGAGACAGGTGTCGCTGCAGGGCTGCGATCTCGGTCTTGGCGCGGGCGTGGTCAAGGGCGCCTACGCCCAGCTGCCGCGCTACTTCCCCGACGCCGATCGCGTACAGGATCTCGAGACGCGCCTGGTGTGGTGCATGGTGCGGCAGCAGGGCTACACCGAGGCGGAGGCGAAGCGCAATCCCTTTGGCGACGGCAACGAGCATAAGTCCGACCTGGAAGCACTGACGGCCTATGTAGCCTCTGAGTCGCGCGGTGTGAAAATGGACGTATCGCTGCGTCACCCCAAAGAGCTCGAAGCCTACCGCCTCGGCGAAGCACTATTTTTCTTCCGCGCCGGAACGCACGATTTTGCCTGCGCCACCTGCCATGGCGAGGATGGCAAGCGCATTCGCCTGCAGGAGTTGCCCAATCTCACGACGGCAAATGGCGCGCAGAAGGCGTACACGACATGGCCTGCCTATCGGGTCTCGCAGGGCGAGCTGCGCACCTTCGAGTGGAGGCTCTACGATTGTTTTCGGCAGCAGCGATTTCCCGAACTCGTCCTCGACTCCGACGTGGCGATTGCACTGACGATGTATGTGGCACGCAATGCCAATGGCGCGTCTTTCGACGCGCCCGCGATCAAGCGCTGAGGGCGTAGCGATGCGACGACCGTTCAGGTGGTTCGTCCTCGGCCTGGGCACATGCGTCGCCATCGGCTGCACCACCGCCGGCAATGACACGGAGAATGCGCCTCGCCTCGCCACCGCGCTCGACACTTCCTTCATCCCCTCCGGCCAGGCGGGGCTCGATCGGCTGCAGCAGGACGACACGCAGCGCACGTGCACCAAGGCACGCGGCAGGGCGCTGCCGCCCGAGATTGCGGCGCAAATCGAGCGCGCCAATCAGGCCACCATCCGCTATCCGGCTGACGGCAAGCTGGTCGGCGACTGGAAGAACGGCGAACGGATCGCGCAAGAAGGGCGCGGCAAGCAGTTCTCCGACAATGCCGACGCCCCTTCCGGCGCCAACTGCTACGCTTGCCATCGGCTGTCGGGCACCGAGTTGGCGTTCGGCACGCTCGGGCCGAGCCTCTACCGGTACGGCAAGCTGCATGGCAATGGTGCCGACGCGCAGCGCTACACCTACGGCAAGATCTATAACCCGGAGGCGTTTGCCGCATGCACCAGTATGCCGCGCTTCGGCCACAAGGGGATCCTCACCGAACAGCAGATCAAGGACGTTACCGCGCTGCTGCTCGATCCGGCGTCGCCGGTCAACCAGTGAGCCGCGGGTGCCGGCGC
>Ga0074045_10000674_pt1 | contig 33426 bp, 38 predicted proteins | sample BogForMeECP23OM2_FD_94442 | JGI IMG/M metagenome (GOLD analysis project Ga0074045, IMG submission 94442) | Bog forest soil microbial communities from Calvert Island, British Columbia, Canada - Bog Forest MetaG ECP23OM2 | ecosystem: Environmental > Terrestrial > Soil > Wetlands ...
CGGAAGTTGCCCTACGGCTAATCGCAGATGCGCTTCCCGAGGCCCGGCAGGCGGGACGAATGGATGTTGCGTTCAATCTGCAGTTCGTGCGCGCACGGTCGTACGCCCGGCTCGGCCAAGACCAGCTGGCGGAGGTCGAAATGCGGGCGATTCGGTCGGAAGCCGAAGCGCTCGGGTACATGGCTCAGTTGACCTATGCCTTCAGCGGTCTTGCGTCCATGGCTGGCGCGGGCGAGCGATGGGCCGAAGCCGTCAGCTACGCGAAGCAAGCCACCGGGCTTGCAGAGCGGCTCGGAGACGACTTCGTGCTGGGCCACACCCTGGCGGTACTATGTGCAACGGAGAATCGGCAAGCTCAGGCGATGGGGAACCCCACCTCCTCTCTCGTTGCGGACGCAATCGCCCATGGAGAGCGGAGCGTGGAGGTCCTTGCAAAGCTACCGCCTTCGGACTCCCTCGTGCTGGCCAATACGTATCTCGCCGAAGCGTACGCTGACCGGCACGATAGAGCAAAAGCAATCCAGCACTACAACACAGCAATCCAACTGGTGGAGCAGCTCCAGCTACCGTGGCTGAAGGAAAGGATCCTCTCAGAGCTCAAGCCCAAGGTCTTCCCAGAGTCGTAAAGCGGGCGCTCACCCACCGCGCGGCGTCCCGCACATGACGGGAACGCCAGAGAATCGGGGATGGCATCCCCGAGGCCAGTTACAGCTGATCCTGCGGAACGCAGGGCAGAATAGGCATGTAGCCTTCCATGATCGGTCCACACCTCCGACCCGGCCCCTGAAGACCAGGGTATTTAATGCCCGTCAGTTTCTGCCGTCAGTTTGAGGTCGGATATACCACCCGCATAGGTGCGCGCATATGCGCATCAGGAATAGTTTCCTGTGGAGGTCGAAGCCCTCTCGGGCTCGGTCTTCAGTTCCACAAAATGCGGAGTAGACGCACCCCATTCTCAGTCGTAGATGGCCTTCCCACCATCCACTTCGAACCGCCTTTCGGGCGACGGATTCGCGGTCTTAGAGTGACTCCGAACCTCCCAGAAACCCGGCTCGTCTTCCCGGGCGAACCTCGGGGTCCGTAACCGCGTTGCTGACTTGTAAAAGTTTCGATTCCGCACGGGTCACGGACCGGGCCGCCACGCTTCGGAACGGGGAACCCCCTAGGTGCGGTGGGGGTGGAAACGGTTCGCCGCTGAAACAACGAGCAGGGGGCGAGGGCGGGCCTACTTGCGAACCTTGTGGATCTGGACCTCGTCGCCCGTCCAGTCGAAGCGGAGACGGGGACGCCCTTGCCATCGCTTCCGACGGTCCCACAGGGCGCCGGCGAGGAGCGGGAGACCGATCGACGCTTCGACGTGCGCCACGGCTCGCGTTGCGGTCCGGGAGATCTTTCCCCAGGATTGGGCCTCTTCGAGCGTACTGCCCGAGAGCCCTCCCCAGTGCGGGACATCGGTCGTGATCTGCAGGGCATAGAAGTGACCCTCGCCCTCGCGACCGAAGGCGTAGTTCGCCATCACGATCCCGTCGTTGATCCAGTTCTTGGGCGTGCCTCCGCCGATGTAGATGACCGCGGTCCGGGGCGAGTGGCCGAGGATCTGGACCAGCTCGTAGTTGTCGCGGACGGCGTCCAAAAGGAAGCGGTCCGATCGGAGACGGTTCGCCTGATAGTGCAACGTCAGCCCGATGCCGATGGAGCTGTCGATCAGCGCGGGAGAGAAGACCGGCACGCCCCGACGAGCGGCGGTGGCGAGGATCGAGTTCGGGTCGGGGAAGCGCGATCCGAGGAAGCCGAGATACTCTCGGGACGACGCCGGCCGACGGGGGAAGTCCTCGGTGATGCGGCCGATCACACGGTCGGTCTCCTCGAACTTGAGCTCATCCACGTACGTGTCGTATATTCGGTCGAGGTAGAGCTCTCGCAGGCGGAGGTCGTCCGCGTCCGGGCTTCCCATCCAGTGACGGCCCCCGATCGATTGGTAGAGATCTTGGTAGAGCACCGCTCCCGTGGAGACCACCACGTCGACGATCCCCCAGTCGATGAGGTCGCGCAGGACCTTTCGGAGGCCCGCGGCGATGAGCGGCCCCGCGAGGCCCAGGAAGACCGTCGGCCGCTTGGGGTCCCGAAGCGCGTTCTCCCAGACCTCGAGGCAGCGTCCTAGGTTGCGGGCCTGGATCGAAGAGGATTGGAACTGCTCCAGCAGGCCGCCGAGCCCTCCAGCGCGGGTGACGTCCACGGAGTGGACGGGTTTCTTCAGGTACTCGCGGCGGCGCTTCGTTATCGAGGGCGGCACGGGCGCCCGAACCCGGACCGCCACTTAAACGCTCTCTGTTCGAACGAAGTCCTCTCTTCCCGTCGGCTGGGAGAGGGTTAAATCCTCACGAGAAGGATACGAAGTGGGGTACCGGGTGCCTACTACTCCTTCACCGGTTCTCCGCGCCATCCAGGGCCTCGCGGAGAACTCGGGTCGCACGCTGGTCGTCGCGGGGCCACCGCTTAGCGGCAAGTCCGCGGTCCTCGAAGAGCTGAAAGGGCTCCTCAAAGCCCAGGGTGCGCGGGTGGTCGAGCTCAAGGGGAGCTACCGCGGCCGCTCGGTCCCGTACGGAGGGCTGGACGGCCTTCGTCCGCCCTCCGCCTCGGTGGTCACAGGGCCGTCCATCGCCGAGGACGAGGAACTCGCCGACGAGGAGCCGACCGAAGCCGACGCTCCCCTCGGAGCGGGGCCGGTCATCCCGTACATCTCCGACCGGCTCCCGCGACGGAGCCGACGCAGCCGGGCCGAACGCCCCCACACCACATTCCTCGGTCAGCCCGTCCGGGGCCGGTCGGCGAACGAGGGCAACCCGGAGGCCTACTGGAGGGAGGTCCTCCCGGAGTTCCGCGGAGAGGGTCGCCACCCGGTCGCGATCCTAATCGAGGACGGCTCACTCTTCGATACCGAAAGTCGCGAGTTCATCGTCTCGCTCTCCCAGCGCGCCCGCCTCCGGCCGCTCTTGATCGCCCTCGCTGTCGACACGACGGTCCCCGGGTTCGTCGGGTGGGAGGAGGCGTTCCTGGGCCGGGGCGACATCGACTGGGTACGGTTCACCTCGAGCGCTCCCGACCCACGAGAGGCGCACCGCTTGAAGGCGATCTGGGACGACCTTCCGTCGGTCACCCAGAGGGTCGCGGGGTACGTCGCGCTCCTCGGAGGCACGACCGGCGAGGTAGTGCTCTCGCGGGTCGCGCGCCTCAACTTCCCGCAGCTCGCCGAGGCCGTCCTTCCCGCCACCAATGTAGGACTGATCAAGGTCCAGGAGGGCAAGGTGATGATCCCGCATCTCGCCTGGACTCCGCTCACGGCCGACCTGTTGCCCGAGTCGAAGCGCAAGGAGATGCATCTCGACATCGCCAACGCGCTCTCCGCCCTCTCGCACGAACCGAACCTCGCGCGGCGCATCGAGGTCGCGCGACACTACCTCGCGTGGTACCCGGGCCCGATGGCCCTCAGGACCCTGCTCGAGGCCGCCGAGCTCGGACTCGAGTTCTCCGCGTTCGACACGGCCGAGGGACTGCTCGCGGACGCGATCGGCTGCCTCGGCTCCTTGCCCCCGACCGAACGGGACCCGCTCGAGCCGGAGCTACGGCTCCTGCACGCCGAGGCCCTGTTCTCCGCGGGCCGTATCACCGAAGCCGAAGGGGAGTTGCGCGAGGGGCTCGAGCGAGCGCTGCGAGCGGACCTTCCCCCGGGGACCCTCGCCGAGTGGGTCGAGCCGCTGATCCTCTCGATGCGGGTCGTCGGCCCGAGGATGTCGCTGTCGACCACCCTCCTAGAGCTGGCGGAGCGATGCCACGATGCGGGGATGGTCGAGCTCGAGGTCCTCTTCGAGGCGATGATCGCGGAGTTCCACTACGAGCGGAACTTTCCCGACAGGGCGCGCGAGGAGTCGCACCGGGCCGCTCGCCTCGCGCGGAAGCTCCCGAACGGTCACCTGCAGGCGGTCGCGATGCTCGCGGTCGCCATGTCCCGGATCGACGGGACACCGGAGGAGCAGGAGCTCGCGGGAAAGTTCCTCCTGGCCGCGCGGAACTTGCTCGGCCGCGCCCGACGCTGGGAGCTCGACTATCTGGCCGAGGACGTGGAGGCCCGCCTTCTGGAGGCGCGCGGGGAACCCCTCCTGTCGAAGGAACTGAGGGAGCGCAGCCTCCCCTCGGTCCAACGGGCGAAGCTCCCCACGGTCGAGCTCTACCACCAACTCGGGATCGCCGAGACCCTGCTCAACCGAAGGACGGCGAAAGGGGTCGACACGGCGCTCGCGCGGGCCCGCACGATCACGGAGACCCTGCACCTCATCCCCCCCTCCCCCGGGCTCCTCCGCCTTTGGATGCTCGAGGGTCGGCAGTTCGCGCTGAACGACTCCCTCGACGCGGCTCGGGACCGCTGGGAAGCGGTCGCCGAGGAGCCGGGCGGGGACTCGATCCCGCGCCTCCAGGCCGAAGCCCTCGTCCGCCTGACCCTGTTGGCCCACTCTCTCAAGCGGACGGAGGATGCCGAGGAGCTGGCGAAGCAGCTGGCCGCACCGGAGGTGCGAGCGGCCCTCCCGCGCGGCTGGGAGACCTGGGTCGGCGAGCTCGACCGGCGGGCCTCGCACAGCGAGCACGGAGGCTGTCCACTTCCTCTGACGCTTCCCGGGGGAGACCGGTCACAGAAGCCCGAGCACGGTGAACGCGGAAGGCGCTAGACCGTAGGCGATCGTCAGCGCCCCGACCACGATCAGGACCGACACCACGATCCGGTGGAGGAGACGCGGCTCGAGCCGGGCGCTGAGACGCGAACCCAGGTAGGTGGCCCACGCCGCGACCGTGATGAGCGCGAGGGCGCCCGCGACCAGGACCACGAACCAGCCGAAGCTGGAAACGAAGACGATCTGGAAGATCATCGTGGTGTCCCCCATCTCGAGCAGTAGGATCGTCGCGAACGCCGTCATGACCGCCGTGCGGGCCGTTCGTGGGACCCGGTTCGGGTCGTCGAACTCGGGGTGAAAGTTCAACCAGAGCGCGTAGCCGATCAGGAACACCCCCCCGGCGACCCGCACCAGCCCGATCCGGCTCGGACCGAGGAGGTCGACCAGCGCGGAGCCGAGGGTCACCGCGATCGAGCTCGTGACGACGAATGCCGCAGCCCCACCGACCCAGGTCTGGAACGGATGGGATCGCGCGGCCAGCGCCATCAGGGAGAAGCTCGTCCGGTCGAAGATCTCGAGGCCTCCCACCACCCCGAATACGACCGCGAACCCGCCGAGCCACCCGAGGTCCACGCCCGCGTCCCCCGGACTACGCGAGATGGTTGAGGAAGCTCTCCACGCGCCGCTCGCAGTACGCGCAGGTCAGGACCACCGGCCGCCGCTCGATGACGTCAAACTCGCTCTCGACGGGCTCGGGCTGGTTCGTGATGCAGTTCGGGTTGGGGCACTTCAGGATCCCGACGATGCGGTCGGGCAGGTCGACTGACCGCTTCTCCTGGATCTTGAAGTCGCGGACGATCGAGATCGTCGCTTGCGGGCTGATGAGTGCGATCGCGTTCACCTTGCGCGGCGAGAGCTCCATGTTCTCGACCTTCACGATGTCCTTCCAGCCGAGCTTCCCCGACCGGACGCGGATCGCGACGCTCACGGTCGAGTCCTTGTCGAGCGACTGGATGTTGATGATCCGAAGCACTTCGAGCGCGAGGCCGCTCGTGATGTGGTCGATGACGGTCCCGTTCTTGATTGGGGTGATCTTGAGTTCCCGGACCATCGTCTATCCCCCCTTCTTCGGCTCGCCAAGGACCGCGTTCAAAAGCGCCATGCGGACCGGGACCGCCAGGAACGCCTGGCGGAAGTACGCGGCGTGCGGAGTGTCGTCCACCTCGGGCGAGATCTCCCCCGCCCGCGGGAGCGGATGCATCACGATCAACCGCGGCTTCGCGTCACGGAGCAGGGTCGAGTCGATCCGGTAGGAGCCTGCGACCTTGCGGTAGTCGGCCTCGTCCGGGAACCGCTCCTTCTGGATGCGCGTGACGTAGAGGACGTCCGAGTCGCGAACGGCTTTGCGGAGGTCCGGCTCGGAGGAGACCTTGCCCCCCATGTGCTCCAGCCGTTCGATCACCTCGTCCGGTAGGCCGAGACCCGGAGGAGAAGAGAGCACGATCTCGCTCCCGAAGAGCGCGAGGGCGTGGGCGAGCGAATGGACCGTCCGCCCGTACTTCAGGTCCCCCAGCAGGACGACCTTGAGGCCGGTGAGGGTGTCGAACGACTCCTGCATCGTGGCGAGGTCGAGCAAGGTTTGCGTCGGATGTTGGCCTGCGCCGTCCCCGGCGTTGATCACCGGTCGGTCGGAGGCACGGGCCGCGAGGCGCGCCGAACCCTCATTGGGATGCCGTATGACGATTGCCTCGGCGTACCCCGAGAGCATCCGTATCGTGTCGTAGAGGCTCTCGCCCTTGCGCATGGACGACGCCCCCGCGTCGGCGATGGTGATGCAGCTGCCCCCGAGCCGCTGGACGGCGGACTCGAACGATAGTCGGGTCCGGGTCGACGGCTCGAAGAACGCCATCGCCACGATCTTGTCGTCGAGGGGATGCATCACCTTCTTCCCCTCGGCGTACGGGACCATCTTGCGCGCCGAGGCGAGGATCTCCTCGATCTCCTCCCGGGAAAGGTCCCGGATGGAGATCACGTCGCGACCGTGGAGCGACATCCGGTGCGCGAGAGGGCCCAACGGTTTAAGACATTCTCCCGGGCCGGCCGTACGCCCTCCTTGCCTCGCGGGGCGCAACCCCTAAGCGGGAGAGTGCGCCGGGGCGGCCGGTGCCCGAACGCGGTTGGTCCGCGGCCACCTGGGGCCTCTTCCTGGTCGTCGCCGTCATCTGGGGATTCAACTACATCTTCGCGAACTTGGGGCTCGAGTTTTCGAGCCCGCTCTGGCTCGCGACGCTGCGGGCGGCCGTCGGAGTGCTGGCGAGCGCGGCCATCCTCGTGGTCTTCGGCAGACGGCAGACCCTGGACCGGCGCGGGCGACGGGATGCGATGCTCATCGGGATCCCGAGCATCACGGTGTTCTTCGCGCTCTGGTTCGAGGCCGCCGATTCGGTCCTCCCCGGCTTCGCCTCCGTCGTCATCAACACCCTCCCGCTCTGGATCGCCCTCCTATCGGCCCCGATCCTGGCCCATCGGCTGACGGCACGGCACTGGGTCTCGGTCGCCGTCGGGTTCGCGGGGGTGGTGCTCATTTCCCAGATCGGCACCCTCGCCGACTCCTCGGTCCCTCCCGCCGCGGTGATCGAGCTCCTCCTCGCGGCGATATCGTGGGCGCTCGCGACCGTGCTCTTCCAGCGCCGGTTCCGCCGGGAGGAGATGCTCGAAGCGAACGTCTTCCAGCTCGCCGGCGGAACCGTCGGGCTGGTCGTTCTCACGCTCGTGCTCGCGCCGACGCCGCTCCCCACCTTCGGTTCGGGGTTGCTCCTGACGGTAGGCTATCTGGGGATTCTTGGCACCGCGGTCGGATACTCCATCTGGCTCGACCTGCTCGGTAGGACGCGTGCGGCGACCCTCGGCGCCTACCTGTTCGTGGTCCCGGTGGTCGCGCTGGCCGCGTCGGCCCTGATCTTCCACGAGCGCCTCTCGTACACCCAACTCGCCGGGGTCGTTCTCGTCCTCGCGAGCATCTATGGGATCGGGCGGGCCCCCGGGGCCTCCGACCCGGTGAAGGGACCAAAACCGAGCGGGGACTAGTCCGCTCCGCCGGTGGAAGGGCTCGTGGGATGGTCCTCTCTGTCGGCTTCCGGGCCGCCGGCAGAGACCGGAGTGGGCCGGACCACAAGGACGGGGCACTGCGCCGAGTTGACCAGGCCGGAGGATACGCTCCCGAGCAACAGCCGCCGGCTCCGCGTCAGGCCCCGAGAGCCGACCACCACAAGGTCCTGGGGGTTAACGGAAAGGTAGGTGAGGAACGATTCGAGGACCTCGCCGTGGAGGGTGACCGGCTCCACGACACTGGCCCCGAGAGCAAGGGCTCGCGCTCGAAACTCATCGAGTAGGGTCGCGAGCGTGCGACCGTCCTCGCCCATCGGAACCAACGCCTCGAGTCGCGCGAACTCCTCCCCATGGCTGGGAGGCCGAACGACCACGATCGTGAGCGTCGAATGGAATCGCCCGGCGATCTCGCTGGCCACCTGTACCGCGTGGCGGGAATGGGTGGAACCGTCGAAGCCGGCCAGGATCCGCTCGAACATCGGGTCGCCGCTCTACCCTACTCCATGGCGGGACGGCCTTTAGAACGTGCGCTTCCGAGGGGGCCATGCCCGATCGGGCGTCCCCTCTCGCCGAGGGTCGACCCTCGCAGACGAGAGGGGGCAAGCGAGATTAGCCCTGAGCCGCGTCGGCCCTACACCGATGGGTCGGGGCGTTAGCGTGAAGAGGGTTCGTCCACCCGACGCCCGGAAGGCGTGGGACGACGCGATCGACGTTTGGGAAGACTTCCAAGAGACCGGGAAGGACTTCGCGCGCGATCGGGTGCACGGCCCGGCTCTCCTGCGTTCCCTCGGAGCGGTGCGGGGGCTTCGCGTCCTGGACGTCGGTTGCGGGCAGGGCCGGTTCACTCGTCGGCTGGCCCAGCTCGGAGCCCGGGTCACGGGTATCGATTGGTCTCGCGCTATGATCGAGGCGGCCCGACGGCACGAGCGACAAGCCCCTCTATGCATCAAGTACCGTCGGATGGACGCCCAGAACGCCTCGCGCGCGTGGCCCCCTGCCACGTTCGACCGAGTGGTGGCGTGCATGTCGCTGATGGACATGCCGAACGCACCCGCTGTGGTCCGGGGCGCTCACCGGTTGCTGCGTCCCGGGGGTCGGTTCGTCTTCTCGGTCTCCCACCCGCTGAACACGGCAGCCATCCAATGGGAGCGCCCCGAAGCCGGCGTGATGCATCGAGGCGCGATGATCGTGGACCGGTACTTCGAGGAAGGTCCGAGAGTGACCGAGTGGGCCATGAAACGATTGAAGCGACCGTTCGCGACCCCCTACTGGCACCGAACGTTCGAGAGCTGGTTCTCCCTCCTTCGGAGCTCCGGGTTCGAGGTCGACTCACTCGCGGAGCCGTCTGCGACCGAAGCGGAGGCGAAGGCGAACCCCCTCCTGGCCGGGACGCGACGGGTCCCGTTCTTTCTGGTGGTCAGCTGCCGCCGCGTGTGATCTCGGACCGAGAGGAATCAGCCGGACTCGCCCACGACCTCTGCGGCTGAGACGAGGGTCTCGGCATAACCGGAGTGGTACAACGCGTAGGCCGGGAAGTTGGGGTCGAACGCGGTCAACCAATCCACGAAGTAAAGCTCGAAGATCTGAGTGTGCTCGGCGAGGGCCCAAGGAAGCAGTGCGGTGAGCGAACCGGTGGGACCGGACCCGTTCGGCTGGCTCGCGCTGTAGGTCTGAAGCTCCAGCGGGACCTCTCCCGCGAACTCGTTGAAGAGCTTGCAATAGCCTCCCCGACACAACGGAACGCCGGTGTCGCTCAGGTCCACATTGGATTCTTCCAACCCTTCGCTTCCGAACCCGATGCCGTCCTGAGCGGCCCGGCCCGCCACCGTCGCCGAGACGTTGTCCGGGATTCCCGGAAAGACGCCGTTGAGGGCCACCATCAGCTGGACCTGGGGTGCCAGGGAATGCTCGAAGTCGAGCATCCCGAGGAGATACTGGGTCCAGTTTGCGGTCGTGAACCCGGTGGCGTTGAGGGCGGCCTCGCATCCCGGGGCTCCGGCATCGTAGAGCGGGAAGGTCTCTCCACCCGTCCCGAGACCGAACCGGAGGTATCCGATGCCCGGGGTCGTCTCGAAGTGGGCGACCGCCGCCCGGATGAACGATCGGTAGAGCTGCGCGTACGGAGACTCCCAGAAGAGGGGTGTCACCGGAGAATCCCCACAATGAAGGGTGGCGATCTCGGATCGCGCGTACGAGGGGATCCAGGACTGGTTCGGGCCGTAGCCGACGGTCTGGAAGATGAGGTTGACCTCCTTACCGGCGGAAACCCACGGAGCGATCTCGTTCGTGACCGAGCTCCAGTTGTATTGGGTCGACGAGTTGGGTCCCTGATCGACATCGCCCCAGTGGACCCAGAAATCGGCTCCGCAGACCACCGGATTGTTCTGAAGGGACTGAACCGAGTCCGAATAGTACGGCTGACGGGAATTCGTCGTCGGGCTGAGGACGAAGAGCCCGTGAGGAGCGTCGGGGTCGGAGATCCCCGCATCGGGCTTCAGGCATTGAGCCACCGAGCTCGAGGGAGACGACGTCAGCGGGTCGGGCAGAAGACCAAGGCCGACGGCGGCCACCACTACCAGGATCGCCACAGCGGCAATCATCAACGGCCCACAAGCCGTCGATTTGGTGGTCGGCGGGTCGAAGCAGCGGCACTCGGTGGGTTCTCCACGGACCCGCTCTCCACGGTAGCAAGACGTCGGAGGTCGCAAATGAACTCTTAGCCTGCAGCAAACCTATCGAACGCCCTTGTGGGGCGGGGCGCGGCCCCTGGGGCGGATCGATTCCTCGCCTTGGTGAAGCAAGGTTGACAAACCTAGCATGGACGTGAACCGCCTATCCCTCCTCGATCCACCGGAGGTGGCGAATGCAGGCTCCTGGTAACGCCGGCGCACCGGTCTACGCCCCACAAGTCCGACCGCCGAGATCCCCGGCCCTCCCGAGGATTGGTGCTGTATTGCTCTTCTTCGCCATCGTCCTCTGTGGCATCGGTGGCGCGCTGCTGGATTATTGCGTGCCCGACAGCTACGGGTTTTGCTACTATCCGGACGCTGGCGCGGGCTGGGGACTGATCGGCTTGGGGATCGTGTTGCTGATCGTTGCCATCGTCCTGATGGTGGCGGGAAGAATGCAGCCCTCCCCTGGCCCGTTGCCGGTCGCCCCGACGTTCCAACCTCAGCCGTACTACCCGTCGAGCACGCTGCAATCCAATCCATCGTACGCCCCGGTTCCGCCTCCTCCCCCGCCGCCTCCGCTCGTCCTGCAGAGGTGCGGGACCTGTGGTCAACCCACCACGTTCATCGCCCAGTACGGGCGGTACTACTGCCTCGCGTGCCAGCAATACACGTAGCCACTAGGTGAGACCCTTCTCGCCCCAGGAAGCGTGGAAGTGGGTGCGACAACCGCTTCACCTTCTGATGCCGAAGCCCTTCCATCGTTCATCGGTAAGGTAAGGCTTAAGTTCAATTGGTTCAATTGGACCACGATGTTGGCCGACCCACCCACGACGATCACGGTGCGCACGTCCACTCTCCGGAGCCTTTCGCTTTACAAAGCAGGAGGGGGGTCCTATGACGACGTACTCAGGAACCTCATGGAGGAGGTCCCTCCTGAGTCTTTCCTGCGCTGGGCGAAGGAAGAGCTGAAGAAGCCCCCTCAGTCGCTGACGCAGGTTCGGAAGCAACTGAAGCTAGCTGAGCCCTGATGACCACCGTTCGATTCTCTCCCGAAGGGGTCCGCTCCCTTCAGAGACTTCCCCGCCCCTTCTTGGACGAGTTCAACGAGGCTTTCTCAACAATCGCAAAAGCCGGCCCATCGTCCCCCTCTCTGGACACGCACCAGCTCTCGGGGGCTCGGAGCTTGTGGACGCTGAGGATCGGACCGTACCGAGGAATCTTCCGATGGGATGGCGCCGAGGCCAGGTTCATCAGATTCGGGCACCGTCGTTCTGTCTATGCCCGTTTGCCCAAGTAAGGCCACGGTTCGTTGCACCCCTTCTTTCAACCCCGCCGTCGGCACGCCGACCAAGGAATGGGATTTCGTAACCGGGTGACGGACGATGGGCTCAGCGCGTCTGCGCGAGGTTTGTCGTTAAGAAGCAGGGTCGCTCCCGGACGCGGACAGATGCAGATTCGACGGTATGAACCCGTGGATGAGGAGGGCGTGGTATCGCTCTGGGAGCGGTGTGGTTTGATCCGACCTACGAATGACCCACGCAAGGACATTCGACGCAAGCTTGCGGTCCGACCCGACCTATTCCTGGTTGGGGTGCTCGACGGGCGCATCGTGGCGTCCGTCATGGCGGGATACGAGGGACACCGAGGCTGGCTCAACTACCTGGCAGTGGACCCCGAACAACAGCGAAAGGGCCTGGGGCGATCTATCGTGATGGAAGCCGAAAGTCTCCTCCGCAGCTCCGGCTGCCCGAAGATCAACCTGCAAATCCGGGCGTCCAATCACGACGTAATCGAATTCTACCGACGCATTGGGTATTCTACCGACGACGTTGTGAGCATGGGAAAGAGACTCGAACAAGACCTCCTGAGCACCTGACGGATCCGTTCCCGCAACGAACGGCAGCCCTCCGGCCCGCCAGCCGTGGGACCCTACAGGGGCTGAAGCAACCCTTCCAAGATCTCCGCGGAATCCTTAACGAACTTCGGGCACCGAGTCCGAAAGACTCCCTTCTCCCTTGCGAGGCTCAACTCTTCGGGGTTGCTGAGATCGTAGCCGACCAGCTCCCTACAGGAAAGCGACCCGTTCCGCTTCCTGAACGAGTCGACGAACTCGGTCACAAGCTTGTACGCCCTTTCCTGCGCATCCTTGTCTTCGATTCTGGTCCTTCCGGACCTCAGTCCGAGTACCATGAAAGCACCGGTGACAGCCCCGCAGGTCTCACCCATGCGTCCCATCCCGGCACCGAACGGGCTTGAAATTCTCAACGCAAGCTCAGTGTCAAGTCCGAACTGAGGGCCGTAGGTGGAAAGCACTGCCTGTGAACAGTTGAATCCATCAACAAAGGACTTGGCGGCCAGGTCGGTTTTGCTCTCGTTCATCGTCAACGCCCTCGGCTACCTGATCCTTCCAAATGGAGCTTTGTGCGGAGGATAAGCGTGAGGAGAAAACAGAGTCCAGGCGAACTACAAGCGCAGCTCTCCCCGAATTACGGGGACGCAGTGTCCGCCGACCCGGACATCGGCGGGCCTTCCCTCGCGAAGGGCGGCACTCGCGTAGATCTGGCTCGCCCGTCGGACCTCGAGACCCTGCTCGATCAACACCTGCTCTCGCGGTTGGGCCAACCCGTGCAGGACCATCCACGCCACGGCAGGGCCGGCCGCCGATCCGGTCGCGGGGTCTTCTCCGCCGGAGAAGACCATTCGGGCATGGAGGGAAGCCGAGGAGTCGCTGGTTTCCCGCGAGACCAGGTAGAAGAAACTCGCGTCCGTGCCTTTCAGGTATTCCTCCATCCCGGTCCAATCGGGACGGGCCCCTGAAAGTGTGTGGAGAGACTTGAACGGAACGATCGCGAACGGGACGCCGGTCGAGATCGTCTGTATGGGGCGGGCCAAGTCCAGGTCATCCACCGACACCCGGAGTGCCTTGGCCACCGCGCTGGGGTCGTGGGTCTGGCCGATCACGGGGTCAATCTGGACCATCTCGCCGAAAGGACGTCCGTCCTTGGTTGAGAATGTGACTGGGATCCTTCCGACCTTCAGCATCAAGGCAATCTCGGTCAGTCCCTTCGTCTCGCAGAGAACGCTGGCCGTGCCCAGGGTGGGATGACCGGCGAAGGGCATCTCACCGAAGACCGCGAAGATTCGGGTCTTGAAGCCCCGGTCCAGGTCGGTCTTCTCATCCGCCGGAAAGACGAACGTCGTCTCAGAAAGATGCGTCTCCCGTGCGATCGCGTGCATCTCCTCGTCGGTGAGACCGCGCGCGTCCGGAAAGACCGCGAGTTGGTTCCCCTCCAGCGGATTCTTTGCAAAGACGTCAACCCAGACGAACTGGAAGGTCCGATACATCGCCCGCGACCGAGGAGCCTGCCCCATCTAACGCTGTCCGTTTACCCCGCCGCTTGGCTAGTGGACGCGCCTCCGGCCTTCAGAACGAGGGTCGGGTGCGACCAACCCTTTCCCCACAATGATGATTGGTGGTTAGGGGATCCCGTCGTGGCATGAGAGGTCAACGAAACTCTGGATCGGCCAAGGTTGACAGGTACCTCGCCGGTGTCCCGCCCGAGATGCGTGCGGCTCTCCAGCAGCTTCGAAGAACCATCCGATCGGCCGCTCCGGACGCAGAGGAGGTCATCAGTTACCGGATCCCGGCGTTTCGGAGGAACGGGATCTTGGTCCATTTCGCCGCCTTCAAAGACCATGGCAGCTTCTTTGCGGGTCGCACGACCTCTCTGCCCAAGTTTGCCCGAGAAGTGAAACCGTTCCTTTCCGGAAAGACCACGTTACGATTCACTCCCGAACGACCGATACCTACGACGCTGGTGAGACGTATCGTTCGCGAACGGATGCGGGAGGGCGGTCGCCCTCACTGATCTCGATGCTTCCGGCGCGCGGTTGGTGTCCAGCTATGAAGATCCATCCGCACCCGGTCCCCTCGGAAGGTCACGCCTTCCATGCGCAGCCGTAGACGCTGTTCCTGGCCGTCCTCGCCCGTCAAAGCAATTCGGCCTCCGGCCGCCACCACACGGTGCCAGGGTAGGCCGGTTCCACGATAGAGCGCTCTGACGGTTAGACGCGCGCCGCCAGGGAACCCAGCTACCGCAGCCACCTGGCCGTACGTGGCCACCTTCCCTCGCGGCACTCTTGCGATGACTCCTCGTATCTGGGCGAGTTTGGACAAGTCTTCTGCCCCCGAGCGTCAGCTACCCAGAGTGAGGTGACTACTGCGCGTATGACCCCCCATATTCCTGGCCAAGACCAAGGATCGCGGTGATCGAGACAAGAGCCGTTGTCTCAAAAAGGCCCAGGACTACTTTCCTGAGGCGTACCGGTCCAGCGCTTGTTCCAACTTGGCCCGGAGCTGATGGCGCCGTACGTCTTGGATCAGCTCGTGTTCGAGGGGAGTCAGCTGCCGAAGGAACGAGAAGCGGCGGGCCGCCTCCGCGGTTAGCCGGTTCCAGTTCTGTCGGCGGGCCCGCCCGATCAGCCGTTCCAGGTCGGGCCATTCCTTTCGCCCGTCTGCGAGAGTTCGGAGGATCAGGTCGGGGTCCAACGCTTGTCGGTCGTTCCAGAGCTTTCCCACCGCCAGCAGGCGAACGAGGTCCTGGTCGAATCCCTTTTGACCGTAACGGGCCGCATCATAGAGGTCGCGTTCCGTAGCTCGCTGCTGGATCGCGCGCAACTTCTCGGCAATCGCTTCCTCGAGCCGTAGACTGGGAATCTCCGGCACCGTGAACGGCAGGTCGGAGAAGTACAGCTGTTCGAGCGGACGCCAGCGGCGGGGAGGTAGGAACGGCGCCTCGCGGTAACTGATCTCGAACCGAAATCTCCCCCGGTCCCACTCGTGAGTGTACTCAACTGCGCAGGCCCAGTTGCGGGCTGCCGTACGGTACGGGTCCACGACTCGGAACTGCACTCCGAAATGAGGAGAGGCGAAGGCCTCATCCAGGAGAGCGCGAGGATCCTCCGGCAGGCCGTTGCTGGTGAAATCCAGGTCCTCGCTCAGTCGACCCGCGTCGCCGGTCACCATCATGCGCACGTAGGTGCCCCCCTTGAACACCAGTCGGTCCACGACGCGATGCGTCGCGAGAGCGTCGAGCGCGTAGAGGAGGACCACCTCCTGCTGGGCGATGTGCAGATCGACCCCCATCCGGTTCGCAAATCGGTTGGCGGCGGCGCGCGGGATCATTGGATCTCCCCCTCGGCGAAGAGCACGGCATCGGGCACATTTCGGATTACGTGCCATCGAGGGTCGCTCTTCCCGCGGCGAGCGTGGGTCTTCGGAGGTCCCAAGGGAACATACGGAGCATCGGGGCGCGGAAGTCGGTCCCGAACCCACAAACCTGGGGGAGGAATGGAAGGGCGGATGCGTTCGGACAGGAATCCCGCCCGCTGACTCAGGCTCCGATTGCCAAATCGGTCGAGGTAGGAACCCAAGCGTGACCAGTTCAGCTTGGGTTTGGCCAGGGCGAACATCTGGGCAACCCCTGCCATCCCGCCGGAAAATTCGGGGCGGTTGAGGGCGTCGATGAGGGTTCGCTCCCGGTCGCTCACCTTGAGCTCTACCCCGCGACGACGAACGGTGTGGATTCCGAAGAACCGGTCCGGTGCGATTCGAACGACTCGGAACCGGTCGATGCGATCCCTCCCCGGAACCCATCGGCTCGTCGTCACGATGTAGTACACGCGGCTTGCCTGCGGGAAAAGCCCCTCAAGCTCAGCAGCCGTTGCGAATCCGAAATAGTATGGGTTGACAAGTCGACTTCCGAGACGGAAAGGGTCGGTGTCCGGGAGGGCGTCGGGCCCGTGTCGGCTGGGGTTCAGCAGATAGGTTCCCCTCCGCACTCTCTGAAGCCAGCCCCGTCGTACCAAGTCGTGTGCCAACTTTCGGGCGAACCCGGGCGAAACCGCCGCCCGTTTCCGAATCCCATCAAGCGTAACGAGATCCAGACCTTCGACCTCTAGCGAGAGGACAACCTTCGCTTCGGTCTTGGAGAGCGACCGAACGTCCATACACCATCTATGTGTTGAATATACATGAATGTTACTGAATCAGTAATCCGACGTTATACCTGACATACGCCTCGCGGTAGGCATCCTGCCCGGCGCGCAAAGGCTGCGGCATCCCGTTCCATCGGGCGCGGGGCCGCGATGCACTCCGAGCGCGGCTAATCCTGCGCGTCGGCCTCGGCCTTCGCCTCGCACCTTTGCCGCGGAAGTCCCTGATTATGACCGGTTCCATACCATGCCCTCGTGTTGGGGCGTTCCTGCCCCCGATGCGGCCGACAGCTACGCTCCGGCGGAACCTATTGCCCGGTCTGCGACGCGACCGGTCCCGGAACCCCTAGTGTGACGCCTTCGTCCCAGTTCGCGGGAGCGACCGGAAACCGCTGGGTCGTGCCTCCGCCGACCTACGAAACCGGCGGGGGCGCTTCGGGTCGCATTACCCCCACGGTGGCCAGCCGTCCCTTCGACCGGGTCGCCCTCAAGCAGGTTCTACTCGCGGCTCTTCTCGCATTGGCTAACGCAATCTCCGTAGTCGTGGTGGGCGTCGCGTTCTCCGAAGCGGGGAGTTTCGTCACGTTCGCCGGCGCTACGGGCGGGGTTACGGTCTCGCTGCCCCCTCTGTGGGTCGCGATTGCGATAGCCATTGCTGGGGCCGTCATCGCCATCGCCGAGATCCTCGCTTTTCGCGCGGCCTTTGGTGGGCTGGCATACTTCGACTACCGATTCGCTACCCCGGCGAAGCTGGCGTCTCTCATGCTGATCGGGTCCGTCGTTGTCCTGGTCGCGGGTATCGTGCTGCTGGATTTCCTCTACGGCGCCATACAATGCGCTGGAACCGGCAACGTTGTTCCGGCGCGCTGTATCTCTCTCCCGACCTTCTGGCTCGGCCTCGCGCTCGCCGGGGTCGGAGGCATCGTTACTCTGGTCGGCTACCTCGGCGTGGTAATAGGGGTCTGGCGCCTCGGAAGTCGCTATCGTGTTCCACTCTTCCGCGTTGGAGCGATTCTGCTCCTGATCCCGTTCGTGAGTGCACTGGGTTCCGCCGTCGTGGCGTTTGGCGCCTGGAGACGCCTCCTGCGATTGGAAGGACCCTCGGGTCGTTAGCCCTTCATCCTGAGACGCCGTGGGAGCGAGTGGCACCGCTGCTCACGTAATGGCGGTCGCACCTACCCGTTTCAGCTGAGATCATGTCCGGGAGCGAGACGCGAGAACCTCGCGTGCCTCCAGACCTTTAAGCCCATGGAGTTTCATTCGACTTCAGAATGGTTGGCGCTCGCCCAGCTCGGAACTACTTCGTACTCCGCGAGCCGAGGACCGCGGCCAAGGCGCTTCGAGTGAGCCTGATCTGGGTCGTCATCGGCGTCGTCATGGCGACGGCCGACGCGCTTTCCCCGCAGACGTTTGTCCAGGTTTCGGCTTGGCTGTCGCTCTTCTTCCTCGGGGTCCTGCTCACCTTCTGGGCCCTGTTCAGCCTCTCCCGAGCCGCGGCCGCGACGGGGGCACTCATCGGTACCTTCCTCGGACCGTACAGCTTGACCTGGCAGCTCTGGGTCACCTATGTGAAACACTGGAACGCCTTCTTCCCCGTCCGCCTCTATCCGTTCACGATCGTCCTGAACGATGTCGAGTGGTATGCCATGATGACTTTCGGGTTCGTCCTGTTCGCCGTGTCGATTGCGGCTCTCGCGCATTTCGCCCGTCCTCGACCGACGTACATTCGTGTCCATCATGACTCAGGGGAAGCCTATCGGGTGGGCGACCCGCCGTGAACTCAGCGGTCTGTCGGCCCGCGCTAAAGGTCTCGATGCCATCCTAGTGGCCGCTGCGCAGATGGGCGCGTTCAGCCTTGCACACACCAAATAGCGAAACAATCCGGCTTCAGCACGAAGCGGGCCGTGGTTCGGTTCGCTCGTACAGATGAATGCGATCTCCCCAATGGGGGTGGGGACTCAATCCAAGGTTCGCATACACCCGCCGGAGATCTTCCGTCGATGGCAGATACGCCTGCCATTCTTCCTGTCCAAGGGTCTTCGCGAGGGACGCGATGGCGGGAATGAGAGAAGCCGGCTCCCCCTGGAGGGGATTGACCCACATGGTCCGAGGCTCGCGCAGCCAGTCCACTTGAACCGCCGCGGCCAATCCGTGGCCTCGGTACAGCTTGCCTTCCTGGATCCAGCGGTCTAGGATGTGAGGGTCCCAACGACCGAATCGGCCGCCGTCGGTCCCGGGGAGAAGGTCGACACGCCCTGTACGAGAGGGGAGCCATCCGATCGGACCGACAAGCACTTCTCCGGCGCGTGCGGGGCGGAGAGGTTCCGCGCCGATAGGCCCCGCTTTTGCGCGGCGGAGGGTCATCTCAAATATCGGGCGAAATCCGAGCCGAGCGAACAACCCCCGGGATGCTCGGTTCCCATCCTCGATCACAGCTCGAAGCTCGGTGAGTCCGATGGAGCGAGCGTCGGACAGGAGGCCGGTCAGGAACTTGCCCCCAAGACCCTGCCCCCGCCTCGAGAGCTGGACACGAAGACCGCTCACCCAACCTTCGCCGTGACCAAGGTCGTGCAGGCGGCCAAAGGCGACCCAACTTCCTCCTTCTACCCCCGCCCAGAGTCGTCCTTCCCGAATCCACTCGTCGATGTCCTCGATGAGATAGTCGTGAGGATCGGATTCTGAAAGGAACTCTCGAAGGAGCCCGACCTGGTGCTCCGGATCTATGCGGCGCAAATCCATCTCTCTGAACCTCGCTCGGACGTCTGCCAGGGACTTCAAAGGTTCAGGTGGGCAATTGAGCTTTCCCCGATTTGGGCGGGGCATGCGACCTCCGTGGGTCCTCGGATAGGCCACAATCGGCCTTGCACCTCTTCGCACCTCAGAACTCCCGGAGGTGATCCCGATCCTAGGGTTCGAGGTGGAGAGCCTTTAGTTGAGTTTCTCGCCCCGACGCAGCCTTTCGATCGCAGTGGCCACCCGACGGTCGCGGGTTGCGTCTTGCTTGGCTCCGCCAATCCAGCGAACGTACGTCAGTCGCTGCGAGGGGGTGAAGCTGTCGAAGGCTGACTTGGCCCGGGAGTCGCGCACGAACGCACGTTGGAGGGCGGGAGGTACTTGGATCTTGACCGGGCTGGAGTCGAGTTCGAGCTCCAGACGGACGACATCTCCCTTCGACTTGTGAATGCGGTCGCGCGGCTCGCTGTTGACGACCACGAAGACCATACCGCCTCTCCGAGGAATCAGTGAGCTTCGGAACGGGGTTCCTTCGATGGTTCCTTTGACGCGCATCCGTGCCCTAAACCCTGCCTTCACGGCTTCAGGCTTTGGCACGAGAACGAAGGTCCAGGCGCCGGCAACCTCAGGCCGAATCAGCTTGGAGGAGAACGAAGCCCGCATCCTGCTTTCCCAGTATCAAAGACGCATAAGAAACATTTCGCCGCGGCCAGGGGAAACGACCGTCGTGACCAAGCGTCTCTAGCTCTGAACCGAGCTGCAACTGCTGTTTCACCCACATCCGCAGGAAAACCGGCTTCGCAGGCCGGACCCGCGACGGGAGGCGGTTCTGGTCGCAGCCCACCCGTCCTTGACAGGCTCCGGAATGCGGGCCGACCTACCCACGACGGCCGGGTGAAACCGAAAGAGTCAGACGTACTGCTTGTCGGTGAAGCAATAGTACCGCCCGTACTGGGCGATGTACGTGGTCGGGTTTCCGCACTTGGGGCAGTTCGGACCGGCCGGCGGGGGAGGGGCCGCCATACCGGCCGGAGCTACGGGTGCGACGTAGATGGGCGCGGGGCGCGGTCGAGCCTTGAACTTGGGCCAGATCGAGTGGAAGCCCCACCCTGCCATCGCGATGAGGATCCCCAATCCGGTGAGGACGAAGAATGCCTCGAGGTCATTCACGTAGTTCCCGAGATTCCCCTGGTTCGTCGCGGAGGTCCCGATATTGGACGCAGCGAGCCCACCGAAGATGAATCCGAGGAAGATGATTATCGCCCCGACTCCGACGATGACTTGGCCAAGCGTAATCCAACCGGGCAATGTCGCCGGACTGGCGGTAGGTCCTGCCATAGGAATGGCGATAACCTCTACCTATAGGAATCTACTCGTCAGAGGCCATGGCTGCAAGGGACGCGGTTCTGCCCAGGATAGGCCCTCAAATCCAGTCGCATGGTGCAATGCCCGTGGCCACCAATGCCATCGAAATAAACAGGTTTGGTGCCACTAAGTCCAAGGCCGATTGCACCATATCGACCGGATGCAACGTTCCTTGAGCCTGCTCTTGGCAAGGGCAATGAATTTAGCTCATGGAGCCACAAGCAGCAGGCATGACCGGTCAGTTCTGCGTGAAATGCGGCACGGCTCTTCCTGCTGACGCCGCCTTCTGTTCGAGTTGCGGAACCCCCACCCCTAGTGCGCCCGTGCCGCAGATCGCAGCGCCCACCGCATCGTCCGGGGCGGCCCTCGGTGCCTCGAACGCAACACCCCCACCCACGGTCCGGATTGTCGCGACTCTCGGTCTCCAAGGGCGGAGGAACTTCCTCGTTCAGCATCAGGTACTGTCGCTGGGGCACAGCTACCGCGTGATGGACACCGAGAAGAGACATCTGTTTACGGTCCAAGGAAACGCGGGGCAGAACTTCGCGGGGAATGCCCTTGGCCGGCTGGTGGGCGGGTCCGACTCCTACCTCGGCCGCATGACGGCTCGAAGCACGAACATGACCTATACCCTCGTGGACGCGAACGGCGCAGGCCTCGGCAGGATTCTGAAGGAGGGAGGTGCGAACCAATCCACCTTCACCCTGGAGGATTCGTCTGGTCAGCGGTTGTTCGTGATCACGCTCCAACGCGGAGCGATGGGTGGGATTACCGCAACCGCCGTTGGCCCTGACGGTAAGCCCATGCTTCAGACGAGCGGGAACTTGGTTCGCCACAACTTCATGATCAAAGACTCCGCGGGGAGCGACCTCGCAAAGGTACACGAGGCTTGGGTGGCGGTCCGGGACACCTACAATGTCGACATGATTGGGAGCGTTGACCCGATTTACCCGCTCGTCTTTACGATCCTCATCGATTTCGAGAAGGTCAGGTAAGGCCCATTCGACCGAGCGGGTAGTTTCGAGGTGCCCAGCTCGCTGGACGCTTCGGCGGTGCGCTCAAAGCCGGCAACCCTGTGTGATAGTCATTACACTCACCTGCGCCACCCCGATGTGAAACGAACCTGCCATCGACTCCGCGGCTCGCGCATGATGGTAGGAAGGGTCAGGGGGAGGGGAAGGGGTTCGCCGGCGGCCCGTGGAGGGGCGGCCGACCGAGATAGACGAGGGGGTTCGTCGGGCCTCAGGCCTGCTTGGGATACTGGTAGAGCCCGACGACGTTTCCCTCGGTGTCCTTGAAGTAGGCCGTCCAGCCCATGTTGCCGGGAATCTCCTGCTTCGGCTGAATGATCTTGCCGCCGTTCTTCTCGACGTTCTTCGCGGCGGCCGCCACGTCGTCCACGACGATCGTCACGACCGGGTGCTCGAGGGGTCCGCCGCGCTTGCCTATGCCGCCGCCGATGTACCCCGGCTCCTTCGGCATGCCCTTGTCGTCGGTGGCACCCGTCCTGACCATCGTGTAGTCCATCCCCGGCATCGGGTTCATCTTCCACCCGAAGGTCGTCGAGTAGAACTTGCGCGCTCGTTCGGTGTTGTCCGCAGGTATCTCAAAGTGGCCCACTTCGCCGCTCATGGTTCTCAGCAAGCCTCACTCAGTCGGTTCTTAAAGAATGCCGAAGGGGTCGTGAAACGGTTCCGCCGGCCGAGGCCGACGACCGACGTTTGGGCCACCGTGCGCTCATCGTGCTCGAGTTCAATCCGCGTTTGCCTCCCGAAAGAACGCCCCCACGGGCGCGCGGAATCTACTTCAGGGGAATCTGGGTGCAACAAACGTTGCAGCCACCTCACCATCCCGGGAAGGGCCGACGAGGTCGAACGGAGGGAGGCGTCCGTCAGGGGGTCGAGAGAGCGGTCAGGACATCCGGGAGTGGAACGTCCGTCCCCACGACGAATCGACCGGCAAGTCTTGAGTCAGCCCGAGAACAATACGTCGTGGGGGTTGAGTCGGCTGATTCCCGCCTCACTCGGATGACCACGTCGAAGTCCGAGGTGTTCCCTCTTGGGATTCCTGCATTCGTAAAGATAACGGAGACATCCAAGCGCTTCAATTCCTGCAGGAATGGGGTGAACTCACCGGGCGTCCCCGCGTAAAAGCCTGTGGCGCGGTCGACATTGGCGACCACAATCGTCATCCCGCCGACAAGAGGGCCGGCCCGTTCGATCACGGACCGGAATGGTCCGGGGATCGTAAGGTAGTCCGCCAGTTGCAGGTTCTCCTTAGACGTCGGAGGTTCAGGAACCACCGCCCACAGGGCTAACTTGCCGAGCCTTTCGTCGAGCGCAACATCCGCCGGGGCGACCCGGACCGAATGAGAGGGGTCTAGATCTTGGAGCACGTCTGTTTCCCGCGCAGAGAACGAGGCATCCGTTTGGATGTCGACCCAGAAGACCTCCTTCCCGAGTGCCCGAGCGAGGGTAATCGCGAGCCGATCGAGGTCCGCCCGATTGGAACCCCACACGACGCACGAGGCGGGTCCCAGGCGGGTCGCAGGTATCTGCGCTCCCGGCACCTACTCCTCCAGAGGGACGCTCGCACCCCGACGGCCAGTCCTGGGAAGGACGTCAGAATTAGAGTCGCTCCTAACTCGCCGTGAGGGGCTCCGAAGGAAAATACCTATCGACAGCTGACAAGGCTCGCGGTTCCGCGGGGCAAGGCGCCCCGATGATGCAACAATGGGTGTACGGGTCGTTTCACGCAATCGCCCAACATTCTCGAGTGGGTTGGACGCGCCCTTCAGCGAGCTTGGGTACAATCGCGCGTGCACTTCAGATGTGGTGAACATGATCGCCGCTGTAGGCCGGTTGAGCCGCCCGGTGCCGGGTTGAGCCCTTTCCAGCAACAGGTTGCAAACGATTTTCCGATTGCCGACGATTGGGGTAATTGGGATGCGCACCCATGGCCACTCCCTTCGTGACAAAGGAGCGTCAAAGGCGAGAACAACTGTGGGACCAATTGGACTCCAGGGCGAACCCGGATGATGCCCCGCCGCGACTCTTGGCCGAGCTCAGAGTCTACCGGGGCCAGGCTGGGGCTTGGACAGATCTCTCGAACACCACTTACGAGACCGCTCCCCACGGTGTCACGGTGTCCGTCATGCTCACAGGTAGGCTCAACGACGATGAGCTCCGTCTAGACGGAGTGACGTATCACGTCCCAGCCACCCAGCGGCGCGGTCGCGCCGAGGCAGAAACCGCGGCGACCAAGCGGGCGATGGAACTCGGTCTTCCGGTGTTCGTGATTACTCAGGGAATCACTTCAAAGGGTCGACAGGTCCGCCGTGGCACCATCACGGGGTACGACGAGAGCGCTCAGTCCTTTGAGATACGTTTCCAGTAGGTGTAATGAGACTCACACCCACGTCCTCGCGGACGCAATAGTGATTGCCAGTTTGGAGTCGGACGCTCTCCGCCGGGAAGAGCCCTCTTCCGTGGCGACTGCGAGGGGATCTCAGGTCAGAGAAGGGTGCTTCGTCCGAGGGGGGAGTCGCCTGCAATCCTGCGACGGACGGTTCAGATTTCCTGGACAATCTCTTCCAGGCCGCGTCGTGACGTGTCGGGAGGGTCCTCGGCCCCGTGACCTACTGCGATGATGGCGATGGGTCGTAGCTTCGTGTCGCCGCACACAGCTCTCACCGCTGACTCGTCGAACGCGCCGACCCACACGGTCGACAGGCCTTCGTTAGTGGCGGCTAGAACGGCGAAGGAGGCGGCAATCGTCGCGTCCTGGACAGCGTAGAGGGTCGCTCCTCGCCGCCCATATTTCGTCGCCGAACGGTCCGAATCGGCAAAGAAGACGAGGTCCAGCGGAGCCTGCGCAAGGAACACTTGATCGCCGGCGGCGACCGCAAGCGCCTGCCGTTTTTCAGGGGAGGCAATCACGAAGATGCAGTAGGCCTGCAAGTTGCCGGCCGAGGGCGCCCTCAAAACCGCGTGAAGGACGCGATCGAGGGCTGTAGGGTCCACAGACTCCTCCGAGTAAACTCGAATTGAACGTCGGCGGCCGATGACCTCCCGGAACTCCACGGATCCACCGCCTCCGTCTGAACCTTACTCCTCCGCTATTAACTCCTTGACGGTCCTCAAAGTGATTTCCACTCCGCCCGCGACCTTCGGCCTGCCCTCCGCACGGTCGGTCATCAATCGGCTCGATCTTTGGAGGCTTTGGACCACAGAGGCATCTCAGCGGGCCTAAGTTGCGAGAGCGATGGGTGGTTCGGCATCGCACCTTCCGTATGCTACGTACGCCGGCGGCGCGCGTACGCGGCTTTGGGAGGTCTTCGTTGGTAGGCCTTCGGGCGGAGTATGATACGCGTGAAGACTACGGTCATCCCATCGACACGGTAGAACACACGATACTCTCCCAAGTGGAACCTCCATTCTCCCGGGTGTCGGGTTCCCTGGCGCACCCGCAGCCATGGGTAGGAACGAAACGGATTTCGAAGCAGATAGAGCAGCTTCTCCCTGAACAGCCGCTGGTATCGGTGCGGAAGCGCCAGGAACTCTTTCTCCGCGGACTCGAGGAACTCGAAGCCGTATGGGGTCAAGCCAACCCCGCACGCTTCAGAACCCTGCGCCCCGCGACACGCTTCTCGGTTCGCCAGCGCCGTTCGATCTCCTGGAAGAACTCATCGTCATAGAGTGTCTCCTCGAGGAGGTCCTGGATCATTTCGTCGAAGCTTTCTCCCTCGCCCTTGACGGACTCCAGGAGGCGTCGGGTCCTCTCGGTGACGGTGATCGTAGTAGGACGAGCTAGAGACGCGGACACAACAGGTCAATTGAATCCAATTGACTTAAGCTCTTCCTTTCACATTCCACCGTCGATACGCGCTCGACACGGTCGCGTGTGGGTGCAGCGTGTCTTGCACCTTCGATGAGATCGCCGGTCGGTGGCTCGAGGTCGTTCGGGCCAAGCTTGTCGTAGCGTAAGCGGCTTTTCCCGATGGAGCCTGAGATCCGGGCTCCTGCGGAAATCAAAGGGCCTTTCCGCAATCGGAACAGAATCTGGATTCTGGGTTCGCCACCGTGGCATGGCAGAAAGGGCATTGGACGAGGGAGGGATGGCTCCCGTGAATGAAGCTGTTGTTCCCGGCTGTTCCCTCGGGATGCTTGGGCTTCGAAGGGCCTGAGTAGGTCTCGTCGATGATCTCCAGGCCCGTGATGAAGCCTACAGGGAAGCGCATCGGGTAGCGGCCGTGGTTTTCGTCCAACTTGACCTTGGTGAAATGGAAGTTCATCCAAAGGGCGATGATTCCAATCAGCGTAAACGCCAGAACGAATGCGACCCCAACCATGGCGGAGTATGAAAACGCCAGCGCCGAAATCGCACCCTCGAGAACGATGTAGAGAAGTATGATCACTAACCGGTACGTCGAGTAGTACATCAGAACCTCGCCCGCGATCAACGGTAGGCTCCGAAGACGAATCAGCTTGTCGCCGCGTCCCCGCCCTGGGAGGCACCTACTGACCACCCGTGCCGCTCTTCAGGAACCCGCCTGCCCGAGCCGAATTCGAGAAAGACGAGGCCCAAGCGACACCACACCTTTCCGGGCCGTGAATCCCGCCTTTCTGGGTTCTCAGGTTACCCTCCGGTCAGTTGGAGCCTATACCTCGGCGAGGTTCTGCATGGATCGGTGGTCCACGTGACCGGATGGTACAAAGCGGCGGATGCGAAGGAAGTGCCACAGGGGACGATGAAGGGTGTAGAGGTAGCGGGGACAAAGGTCCTCCTCGCTCACGGGCCTTCCGGGATCCGCGCCTTCGAGGACCGATGTGGGCACATGTCCGCCCCGATGAGCATCGGCACGTTCAAGAGCGGGGTCATCAAATGCGCACTCCATTCCGCGGTCTTTGATGCCGAGACCGGTGCCGTAGTAGGACAGCCTCAGATGCACATGGACGGAGCTTCGAAGCTTCCCCCAGAATTGATGGAGGCGATGATGAAGATGGGTCAGATCATGGCCCAAATCCGCTGCGACCCCATGCGACCTTTCCCCGTCGCAATAGAGTCCGGCGCCATCATGGTCTACGTCTGATCCTGAACCGCCCTTCCGGTTCGGCGTGCGCCGTCGCTATGTCGCACCGGCATGGTTGCAAGACTAGCTGAGGCTGCCGCCACCCTTGAGCGTGCGCGGAAGGGGCCGCGGGACAGTTACCGTCGGGGACCAAGCCCCGAACCGTTCAGGCCTGAGTCGAAGCCGGAAGGACTCGTGACCAGTCCTGCATCCGTGACCACTCCTGGAACGAGCGCCAATGAACCTGAGGATAATCATGCTTCAGTTTCGAGATATCGACGCTGTAGCCGACGCGATTGAACCAATCGTACATCTTGGCAAGGTCCTCGCTTTGCTTCCGCACCTCATCTATGGGAAGCGCGTGGTACGCTATTCTTCTGCCCGTGACCTCCGAAAGACGTCGAGCCATCTCCGTCGGAGTGGGTTCGTCGGAGGCGATGTTGGTCCTTTTCCCACGGAAGGCACGCGGCTGTTCGACGGCGAGCGCTGTGAACTCGGCTATCTCGGGCAGAGAAATGACCTGCAACTTCCGTTCAGGAAGGACTCCCGTAGCGAGAACTCCCTGCGCAAGACCCGCGGTCATCCACGGCGCAAGCAGATTCTCCATGAAGAACACGGGGGCGACGATGGAATACTCGGCGCCGAGGCCCCTGAGGCGCTCCTCAATCTCGGCCTTGCTGTCGAAGTGGGGGATACCTGTCCTTTGGTCCGCATCGCTGACGGAGGAGTAGACGATGTACGGAACTCCCGCTGCGTGGATTCCATCAAGCCCCGTCTTGCCGAATCGATTCTCGGCTTCCACACCCTGCTCATAGGGTGTGGCCACAAGATACACGACGTCCACTCCCTTGGCCGCGCGCTCGACCGACGCGCGGTCCCCAAGATCCCCAACCACGATCTCGGCGCCCCGCTTCTTCAGCTCGCTCGAAGCGGGGCTGTCGGGCTTCCGAGACATGGCCCGCACGTGGTGCCCTCGCTGGAGGAGTAGACGGGCTAGTCCGCCTCCCTGCTGCCCTGTGGCTCCTGTGACCAATACGCGCTTGGGTTCTGAGGACCGGCCTGCGAGCTCCTTCGAATGCGGCATGATGGGACCTACCCGGATTCACCCTTCCTTCGGATAAGCCCGGGCTGAGAAGAGCGTAACCTCCTCCCCGGAGGGCCACGAGGGAATCTGGGGGCGACGCGTGTCGCACCTACCCTTGCCACCGTGACTGGCACCGAAGCGCGGCGAACCGTTGGGATATGGGTCGGTTTCCGGATGCGACGCGGTATCGCCGCGCGACCCGCCCGCTCTTCGCGGTAGGTCATGACCGCGGGCGCCCCTGATGCGGGGTTGTCCTCAGTCCGCAGACTTAGGCCTCTCGCGTAGGCAAGGGCTCGGGCCCGGATCCCATCTCGTTACTGCCGCCCCTCTCGCCACTTCAGGGGTTTGTCGCTGGCGCGGCGTCCCGCCTTTCCTCGACTCTTGGACTTGCCGCCCGTACGGTAGATGCGACGTGCGGTCTCGTTCTGTGTCTCGGGGCGCTCCCCAGCCATGCTTCGAAAGGTGTCAGGGACTGGTTCGCGTGCGGAGCGCTGAGTGCCCTGCTCGCGTTTGGTCGCTTCTCGATTCTTGGCCCGTTTTTCCGCCCGTCCCATACGTTGACGTAAGCCGCGGCCGGTTAAAATGTCGCCGGGATTGGCGGAACGGGTTGGAAACCGGTGGCGTGGCGAAACAGGGGGGACAGACGGATTGGTAGGGCGGTCGCCGTTGTTCTGGCAGGCGAAGGACAATCGGGTCGGTCAAGGGTCGAGGTTCGTCGTCGGACGGCCGACTGGATCCGCCCAGCTGGGCGAGGTCTAGTGCTGGGGATACGTCAGCTGTGCGAGCACGGAGTAGGCGTCGCGCCTCGCATCGATCTCGGCAGGATGTGCGTGGTAGGTCGGGTCGTTGGTCGCGATGAGCCGCATCGCGTTCAGACTCGCCTGCTGAGCCCAGTACCGGATGTGTTCCATGGAGTGGAAGTAGAAGCCTCGCAGATTCTCGGGCAGGTTCGTCGGATAGGTCGCCACTCGAACCGCGGAGGAACCCTTCTGGATTGGAGTGGTGCACCAAGGGCAGATATGGCTCTCGTCCGGCATTGTTACGGTCTCGAGGGTAAACGGAGGCTCCATCAACCCGGTAAGGCGCCTCCGGACCATCATATTTGCCCTCGCCCCTGCGGAGATGCCGGTTGCGACCGGATCATCCGGCGAAGGTCCGTCGGGTCGGATTCGGATTGGGGGGGAGCAGGTTAACGGTTCGAACGTCGCCTCCGAGCGGTGGGGGCGAAATCGCCCCGCGTCACAACCGGCGGGAGAACCTGCTGTAAGAGGGGGATTGTGTAGAGCGGGGTCCTCCCACTTGAGAGAGACCTCACACGATTTCCCCAATAAGCCGGAACCTCGAATCGGTCCAACCTTCCTCCATCGGAAGTGGGTGCACTTATGTGACTTCCGCCCGCGTTGGATCTCTGACTACATGGTTCTCCGATTGAGCGTGTGCGGGCTCCGCATCCACTTAACCGCGCCTTCTGCGCACGATGACAATCGCAGCCGCCCGCTCCCGATCGACTGACCCCACTCAAACGCACGCGGCCGTCTCACGACTCCGCAGCACCCACTCCGAAGCTCGGTCGGTCAGGAGTGTAAGGGGTCCCCCGTTTGAGGACCGCATAGACGATCTTCAGCAGCTTGTGGGCCCCGGCGACATTCCCCTTCTGCTTGCCGCTCCGTCGACTGACCCGCCTCGCCACCTTCGTGACATCACTGCTCTTGTCCGCCCATTGACGGTGGGACCACGAGGCCTCGACCAGGAGCCACTTCACAAGATGATTCGAGTCCGTCTTCAGGTGACCCTGGTAGGAGGACTCTCCCGACTGGTGGTTGGTCGGTACCAGTCCCGCATACGAGCAGAGCTTCTCGATGTTCGGGAACCGGTCGATGGGGCACAACTCGGCCACCAGAGCGACCGCGGTGAACTCTCCGATCCCGGGGATTGTCTCGAGGAGTTGGGCTTCCTTCGACTTCAGGGACGCCTGGTGGATCTCCTCGTCCAGCGTCTGGGTGAGCTCGTCGAATCGGTTGAGGACATCCAGGCCTCGGTCGACCTCGGGGAGCTGGTAGGAGCGTAGCTCCTCCCGCTTTCGCTTCTGTCCGAGGAGCCCATCGTCGTATTCGATTCCCTTTCGGAGGAGGGCGGAGTAGATGTGGCTCTTGATCCCCGACTCCTCGCGCTTGTAGAACGCACGGTCTCTCACCAGTTGACGGAGAGCTCGGATCTCGGGGTCGGGAGCGTAGGCCATGGGGATTCCTCGGAGGCGGAGGAGTTCCGCCAGACTCTCCGAATCCACCTTGTCGGATTTCAAGCTCGCCTCGGAGATCAATCGCACGCGGTAGGGGTGGGCGAGGGTCACTTCAGCGTCCGTGGAGGTCGCGGCGTCGTAGAAGTGTTCCCAGACATTGCAGGCCTCGAGGACGACGTGCTTGCGGCCCGGAAGGGCGTCCAGGTAGGAGATCAGCTCGGAGTCTCGGGACCCGAAGCTCGACTGATCGACCCGATTCCCCTCTCGGTCCAGAACGGTGGCGGCGACCGATTTCTTGTGCACGTCCAACCCGACGAACAGTTCGCTCTCCATGCGGCGCCTCGAGGGCGAGGAAGAGAGGCGCCGCACATGTTTCTTGCCCGACATCGGGCGGAAGTCAACATGTCATCAAGGCTGCTTGCATCCTGAGAAGACCCGCCGTTCTACCAGCCAGCCCGCGGCAATCCGCAACGAGAGCCACGGTCGTTCGCGCCCCGACCGTTCCGGAACCCTCCCGCAGCGAATCCCTCTGCCACCCATTCATCCCCGACGGAACTCGGGGTCCAACTCCCCAGATGCCCGGTTTTCGCTTGAGCAACGTTTGTCTGGCATTCCCGGTGGCCCCGCGCATGCGCTATCTCGTGAAAGGAGTCGTACCCGCGGACGTCGGCAACAAGCTGGATGCATCGGGGGGCCCAGGCAAGCTCCTGAGCTACATGATGTCCCGATTCAAGCCCGAATGCGCGTACGCCAACTACGAGAAGCGCGAGATCATCTACGTGGTGGATTTTGAGAGCCCCGCGAAGCAAGCCGAGTTCATGATCCTCTGGTCCCGATGGTTCGGGAACTACGCAGAGATGACGCCCGTCCACCCGATGTCGGAGACCCCAAAGGTCGTCGAAGAGGCGATGGGCCACCTGAGCAAGGCTCCTCAGTGGTCCTAGGGCCCGGGGGACGCCAATCCCGAGGGTTTCGGGGTACCACAAGACGGGTCGGCGGACAACCTCGCCGGCCCACGCCCGAGGGCCTCGCGCGATCTCCCCGAGCAGGGCTGCGTGCAACGCACCTCGCAGCTCGCTAACTCCCGTCTCTGGTGGCGAGGCGTAGGCGCGAGGCCGCCGGAGCGCAGCCACCCTCGTCCGTCCCGGTAGTTGCCCTTGGGGCAAGGTGGGACGGCGATGGCCGCTACGGGGTAGCGGTGATATGCGACGAACGCCCGAGGCTCACCCAGAGTGAGTTCGGTCTTAGTTACTCACGGCGATCTGAGGGCGGTGGAACGTGGCCGGCGTAAGCAACCTGGCGGCAGATTCGTCCCCCTGCGCGCTTTTGCGGTCACGCCGCCCTCGGTCGCCTTGGGAGCGCGATGATCTTACGGTAGGCCGAGTGGGTCGATCGTGGGTCCACCGGTGATGCGGTCTGCTCGGCGAGGATCTCATTTCGGGGTGCGTTCATGAATCCGAACATCCGGCTCCTCGCGTTCGGTGTGGGGGTGCGGATGCTCGGCAACGCGCTCTACGGGCCGTTCATCGCGCTCTATCTGCACAACGTGCTGGCCATCGGCTACGTCGAGCTGGGCCTCATCATCGTGTTCATCGGAGCCATCCAGATCCCGTTCGGCGTCGTCGGTGGTCTCATCTCGGACCGGATGGCCCGAAAGACCTTGATGGTGATCGGGCTGGCTTCCGAGGCGGGATTGACCGGCCTGCTGGCCTACGCCTTCTCGATCGAATCCCTGCCTCTTGCCCTCGGCGCCGCCGCCATCGGGGGCTCCATTTCCTCGATGGCCGGTCCGTCGTTCTCGGCCTACATCGCCGATTTCGCCGAGGGGTCCGAACGGACCCGTGGGTTCACGATGTATCGCATCGGGTTCAACGCCGGATACGCGGCGGGCGTAGCTCTGGGCGGGCTCTTCATTACGATCATAGGGTTCGCTGGTGGAGTTGCCATCGCGGCGGTCATCATCGCAGGAGCGACGGGCATTCTCTATGCCCTCCTCGAGCCGTCGGTCCGGGACCGCGTCGAGGCCCCGAAGGGCAACCTCCCGTTGTCGGCCGAGAGCGTCTCGACCGGGGCTCCGCGGCGGACTCTCGCCGACAGCATGCGGATCCTCGTTCGGGACCGAATCGCGCTGGAGGTAGCGTTGGCCTTCGCCCTCGCGTCGTTCGTCGCGGCGCAGTGGGCGATCATCTACCCGCTCTATGTGCACAACATCCTGGGAATCTCGTACTCCCTCCTGGGGGTCGGCCTCGCGCTCAATGGGCTCGTGGTCGTCTTCGGCCAGAGTGCGACCACAGAGAGCGTGATCGGCTGGCGGCACACCACGATTGGCCTTCTGGGCCTGGTGCTCTACGGGATCGCGTTCCTCGGACTCGGCGCGGCCGGGCTTTGGAACACGCTGCCCGTGGTGGTCTTCTTCGCTTCGGTCGTCGTCCTCACCCTCGGCGAGAACCTCGTCGCGATCCCCTCGTCGACCCTACCGTCGAACCTCGCCCCGAAGGGTGAGGTAGGGTCCTACAACGGTGCGTTCAACGCCTTCGGAGCGATCGGCTTCCTCGCCGCAACCCTAGCGGGAGGGGTCGTGCTCGCGTTCGTCACCAACCCGCTCCTGATATGGGTCATCCTGCTCGTTCCCGCGATTCCGGCGATCCTGCTACTCCGTCACGCCGGGAAAAGAATCCCGGGTGAGATGAACCGGGCCTAGACAAGGCGGACGGGCTCCCCGGTCCGTCGTAGCGAGCCGGTCGCGAAGGGTGGATTCAATCGACGATGAAGAGTTTGGCGCCGGTCTTCGTGGACGAGCGGTGCGGCTGGTCTTCGGAGTCAGAGACTTGGTAGCTCATTCCGGCCTTCAAGAGGAACTTTCTTCCATCCTTCAGTTCCGTTTCGAGTTCACCCTCGGCTACGTACAGGATATGACCCCGCTCGCACCAGTGGTCGGCGACGTAGCCGGGCGTGTATTCCACCTCTCGCATGCGGATTTCGCCGAGGTTCTGCGTCCGCCAGAAGGCGGATCCCCGCTCGCCCGGATGCTCGACCCGAGGTACCTCGGCCCAATCAACGACGGAGAAGGTGGAGCGGGGCAGCTTCATGGAGCTCGGCCGTGGATCGGGCCAAGACTCAAAGGGCAGCCGGTGCCCACAGCCGCCGGGGTTCCCGGCCCAAGAACTCGCGTTCCTGGGCCGGCGGCCCGCCAGTTTCCTGACGGGCCGGCCAGGTCGTGGTAGTAAGCCCCGTTCCGTTTCAGGCAGCATTCGACTACGCGCTCTCCTCGACGGTCGCGGAAACGCTTCATCCCGTCCGTCAGGGCTTGCTCCCGGGGAGTCGGCCGTTTCACCATATCCCGGTGGATTCTCCGACACAACGCCTTCACCGTGCCACCGGACTGTGTCGTTTCTGCTCCGGAGCTCAGACTCTCGCCTGTCGGGTTCCCGCCCGACCCCGTGTTTCCCGGAGCGGGGACTTTCCTCAGCGGCCGGCCGTTGCCGGCACGGACCACC
>Ga0074045_10000675_pt1 | contig 33381 bp, 29 predicted proteins | sample BogForMeECP23OM2_FD_94442 | JGI IMG/M metagenome (GOLD analysis project Ga0074045, IMG submission 94442) | Bog forest soil microbial communities from Calvert Island, British Columbia, Canada - Bog Forest MetaG ECP23OM2 | ecosystem: Environmental > Terrestrial > Soil > Wetlands ...
ATATTCCCGGTGATATCAAGTGGGGATTGGGAGGCAAGAATCATGAAAAATACGGATTCATGCCCAGAGGGCACGGCGCCCTGGCCATGTGGGGAATTCCATTCTATGATCGTCTCCAGCGCGGCCGCGTCATGTCGCAACCCATTGCCCGATACGGCGAGCTGAGTTCTATGATGACCTGGGCCGAGGCCGCAGCCAAAAACGAAAAAATAACCAGGGAAGAAGCCGACAAGTGGGCACTCAGAAGCCATCAAAGAGCAATTGCGGCGCAGGATGCCGGAAAATTCGCTGAAGAAATCGTTCCCGTTCCGGTCGGCAAAGATAAAAACGGACAGACGACTTTCTTCAGCACAGATGAGGGCCCGCGAAGAGAAACTACTCTGGAAAAACTGGCCAGGCTAAAGCCTGTTTATCCCGATGGTGTCTGCACAGCCGGCAACTCTTCCTCTGAAAATGACGGCGCGGCGGTTATCATGCTCGCATCCGAAAAAAAGGCAAAAGAGATGGGAATAAAGCCACTTGCTTATTTCCGTTCATGCGCGATTGCGGCAACCGATCCAACCTTGACCTACCCGGCTGTTCCAGCATCTGTTCAAAAAGCCCTGCAAAAAATTAATATCACCATAGATCAGATAGACCTCATCGAAGTTCAGGAGGCATTTGCCGTTCAGGCGCTGGCTGATGCGAGACTTTCCGGCATCAACGACAATGTAATGGATGAAAAAGTAAATGTTAATGGCTCCGGAATTTCATTGGGGCATCCTATCGGCGCTACCGGCGTAATGCGCTTAACAACACTTATCAACGAAATGACCCGAAGAAATAGCCGTTATGGTCTGGAAACCATCTGCGGCGGCGGCGGTCAGGGCATTTGCATGATCGTGGAAAGAAAATAGTTTGAGGAAAAAATCGGGAGGACTTTCAATATGGATTTCGCATTAACCGAAGAACAAAAAATACTTCAGGATATGGCAAAGAATTTTGCCGAAAATGAAATTAGACCCCATGTGGAAGAAGATGAAAAAAACCACTATTGGCGCAGGGAAATATTCGATAAAATGGCTGAATTGGGTTTCTTCGGTTTCTGCATCGATGAGAAATACGGTGGAAACGGCATGGGCTTTATGGAAGGAACTCTGGTCATCGAGCAAATCGCCAAAGTCCATACTTCCTGGCGCATGGCTTTCAACATGCAATGCTGGGGGCCTTCCCTGACCATTCAAAAATTCGGAACAGAAGAACAAAAACAGCACTACATTCCGAAATTCGTCAGCGGCGAATATATCGGCAGTTTCGCGATGACGGAAGCTGATGTCGGGTCGGATGTCGCCGGCATGAAGTGTCTGGCTGAAGACAGGGGAGATCATTATCTCCTCAATGGAAATAAGATGTGGATTACGAACGGAACCGTTTCCAATCATGGTTTATTATATGTAAAGACGAATAAGGAAGCAGGAGCAAATGGCATAACCTGTTTTATCATGGATTACAGCCTCCCGGGAATCACCCGTAAAAAGATTCATGAAAAAGTGGGGCTGCTGGCTTCCGATACGGCGGAAATAACATTTGAAGATGTGAAGGTGCCGAAAAAACTTGTTCTGGGAACCGTCAACAAAGGATTCCAAATGTGCATGACTCAATTGAATTCCACGCGTCTCGGTTGTTCGGCAGGGGCGGTGGGGCTTTCCGGGGCTATTCTGGAGGCTTCCATAAAATACGCGAATGAAAGATCTCAGTTTGGACAAAAGATCGGCAAATTCCAGTTGATTCAACAACAGATCGCGGAAATGAAAATGGGACATGAAGCAATGGCTGCTCTTGTCTACAAAGCCGCATGGTTGAAAGATAAAGGCCTTCCCAATGTGATGGAAACATCGATGTCCAAACTTTACGGAGCCAAAGAAGTGGTGCACGCCGCTAATGAATGCATGAAACTTTTCGGTTCATTCGGCTACTCCGATGAATATCCCTGCGGCCGCTTCCTGCGGGATTCAAAACAATTCGAAACTCTGGAAGGAACTTCCAATATGCATACAATGATCGTGGCTAATGCCGCGCTCGGTTTCGCCGTCAACAGAGTATAGAATTATTTTAAACACAGCACAAATTTGCAGCGGTAAAATAAAATGAACATACATGAATATCAGGCCAAAGAGATTCTGAAGGCATACGATATTTTGGTGCCGAACGGACGAATGGTGAAAACCGTCCGGCAAACACAGGAGGCTGTTGAGGAATTCGGTCGTCTTTGTGTGCTCAAAGCGCAGATATACGCCGGCGGGCGCGGGAAGGCCGGAGGTGTAAAAAAAGTAAATGGCTCTGTGCATGCCAGCCAGGCAGCCGGAGATCTCCTGAAAAATAAGTTGGTGACTGTTCAGACCGGAAACAATGGTCTGGCCGTCAAGTGTCTTCTTGTTGAAGAAATAATTGAAATCGAAAAGGAGTTTTATCTTTCCATTACTCTCGACAGACGAACATCGCGCTATTGCCTTATCGCTTCCGCCCAGGGAGGAATGGATATTGAAGAAATAGCACGCGTGTCACCCGAAAATATTCATACTCTTTATATCGACCCTTTCATCGGAGTGCGATCCTATCACGCTCGCGGAATTGCAATTCTCCTGGGACTAAAAGGCAAAATTGTCGAAGATTGCGTCAAATTAATTCAAAACCTGTATAAAATCGTTTTAGAAAAAGATTGCTCATCAATTGAGATTAATCCTCTTGCTCTCAGCAAGGCCGGTAAATTGATCGCGATGGACTGCAAAATTAATTTTGACGATAACGCTCTCTTCCGGCATCCGGAATATGAAAAAATGATCGATGTTTCCCAATTGGATCCTATGGAAATTCAGGCTAAAAAACTTGACCTCGCCTATATTAAATTAAATGGAAACATAGGATGTATGGTGAATGGCGCCGGCCTGGCCATGGCTACACTGGATGTTTTGAAGGAATATGGAGGCGAACCTGCCAACTTCCTTGATGTCGGCGGCGGAGCCAGTAGAGAAAAAGTGGCCGAAGCTTTCAGAATTATTTTAAAGGACAGAAATGTAAAAGGAATATTTGTCAACATATTCGGCGGCATTATGCGCTGTGATATAATCGCACAAGGCATTATTGACGCCACAACGGGTATCGCTGCTTGTAATCTTCCCATCGTGGTGAGGATGGATGGCAGCCGCCTTGTCGAAGGAAAAAACCTTCTTTCCCAATCGGGACTTAAAATCGAAACGGTTGATAATCTCGGAGACGGCGCAGCTAAAATTGTGCAGAGGGTGATTAAAAAACGCAGAGTCATCGCCAATTGAGAAATAACTAAAAGCCAACGGATAAAAACATGGCCATTTTGATCAACAGCGCTTCTAGAATAATTGTTCAAGGCATCACCGGTAAAAGCGGACTTCTTCACGCCTGGCAGTGCCGTGATTACGGAAGCAATATTGTCGGAGGAGTCACTCCGGGAAAGGGCGGCGCTACCATCGAGGGATTCCCCGTATTCGATACCCTTAATGAAGCCATTTATGCAACAGGCGCCGCCGTTACGATGATTTTAGTTCCCGCCCCATTGGCGGCGGAAGCGATTCTGGAAGCGGCAGAAGGCGGCATTGAACTGGCCGTTTGTATTACAGAGGGCATTCCTATCCGCGATATGGTCGTTGTAAAAAGATATCTTCAGGACAGCAAAATGAAGCTTGTCGGCCCGAATTGTCCGGGAGTCATTACTCCCGGTGAATGCAAAGTGGGAATCATGCCCGGCGCCATTCATAAAAAAGGAAATATCGGCGTTGTCTCGCGCAGCGGCACGCTCACCTATGAGGCTGTCAAACAATTAACAGACGCCCAACTCGGCCAATCTACTTGTGTGGGCATCGGCGGCGATCCGATCATCGGCTTGAGCTTCATTGATGTACTGAAACTTTTCAATGAGGATCCGGAAACAAAAGCCGTTTTTATGATCGGCGAAATCGGCGGCGATGCGGAAGAAACAGCGGCCGAATGGATCAAAGAAAATATGAGAAAACCTGTTGCCGCCTTTATTGCCGGACTTACGGCCCCCCCGGGCAAACGCATGGGGCATGCCGGCGCAATTATCAGCGGCGGCAAAGGACGCGCCGCGGACAAAATCGTTACTCTTATCGAATGCGGTATCACCGTGGCAAAAAGTCCCACTAAGATAGCCGAGGCGATGAAACAAGCCTTAAATATGAAAAGCTGATCAAATCATAATTTGCGGAGTTAAAAAATGAGACAATATTTTGAAAAAATGGATCCTTTGGGGAGGGCTCTTTCGCCGGAACAAATAGATAACATGAAGGACAACCTCAAACAGGCACAAGACGTAATGAAGCAAATCGATGCAGAAGCTCAGAGGATTAAAAATGTCGGCGTGCCGTTGGAAAAAATGCACGAGCGCGATGAAATGAGCGTTTGGGAGCGTATCGATTATTTGGTCGATCCGGGAACATTTTGTCCGTTGCACACCATCTTCGATCCGGCAAATGAGGAATCGGGTAGTACCGGCGTTGTTGACGGTCTTGCACGCATCAACGGCAAATGGTGCGTTTTGATCGGCTTTAATAATAAATGGATGGCCGGAGCCTGGATTGCCGGGCAGGCGGAAAACAATCTGCGGGTGACGGATATCGCCAAAATTCTTCACGTTCCACTCGTCTGGCTTGTAAACTGCTCCGGTGTCAAACTTCCCGAACAGGAAAATATTTATGCCAGTCGCCGCGGTTCGGGAGCATGTTTTTTCCGTAACGCCGAACTGGAACAGATGGGCATACCCGTTATGGCCGGCATCTATGGAACCAATCCTGCCGGCGGCGGCTATCAGTCCGTCAGTCCGACTATTCTGCTCGCTCACAAAAAAGCCAATATGGCTGTGGGCGGCGGCGGTATCATGAGCGGTATATTCCAGAGAGGTCATTTCGATGAAAAGCGAGCTGAAGATGTCATTAACGCTGCCAGACATTTCAAATCGGTTCCTCCGGGAAGTGTAAAAATTCATTATGATGTGACCGGTTTTTTCACCGCTGTCTTTGATGAAGAGAAGCAGGTTCTCGACGCCATCAAAGATTATGTGGCGGATATGCCTGCGTATAATCCCCGGTTTTTCCGGGTATCCGAACCCGCGGAACCTAAATATTCGCCGACGGAAATTATTTCCATTATACCGATGAACAAAGAAGGCGTGTATGATTTCGAACAGGTTCTGGCGAGGTTGGTGGATAATTCCGAACATATGGAATTCCGTCCGGGATTCGGCCCCGAAGTATACACGGGTTTGGTAAAAATCAACGGCTACCTTATCGGCGCTATCGGCAATCGCCAGGGCGCTCTGCCTGATTACCCTGAATACACCAATGAATATACCGGTGTCGGCGGCAAGCTTTATCGTCAGGGATTAATCAAAATGAGCGAATTTGTAACGCTTTGCTCCCGCGATAAAATTCCGGTAATCTGGTTTCAGGACACTACTGGAATCGACGTAGGAGATATTGCGGAAAAAGCGGAGCTGCTGGGATTAGGTCAATCATTGGTTTATTCTATTGAAAATACAGATCTTCCGATGATGCTCGTTGTTTTACGCAAAGGCTCTGTTGCCGGGCATTATGTCATGGGAGGTCCTCAAGCCAATAATAATAACGCTTTCTCACTGGGTACGGCAGCGACCGAAATTAATGTCATGCAAGGCGAAACAGCGGCTGCCGCAACTTACGCCCGAAGACTGGTCAAAGAAAAAGATTCGGGGAATCCTTTAGCGCCCGTTATCGACAAGATGAATGAGATGGTTGAACATTATGACAAAACGTCGGGGCCTTTGTTTTGCGCCAGGAAAGGTTTTGTGGATGAAATTGTGCGTTTTCATGAAATCAGAAAATACCTGGTGGCATTTACCAATTGCGTTTATCAGAATCCGCAGGCGATTTGTCCCAAACATCATATGATACTGCCGCGAATCATTCGCTCCGAAATAGTCAAAGGCCCGGACCGTCCGTAAAAAGAGCGGCACAGATGAACGCAATCATACCGGCCCCTAAAATATGGATGCTGATCCGACAACTTCCAGCCGGGCTGAAATATGGAATTGCTCGCTGATATCTATGAATGAAATATTAAAATACTAGGGAGAGTAAAAAATGGAATTTAAATACGACATCAGAGATTTAAAATTCATTCTTAAAGAATGGCTGCCCACGGAAGAAGTGCTTGCCTGCGACAGGTTCAAGGAAAATTTCAGCCTCGATGATGTGGAAATGCTGCTCAATGAAGGATATAAGGTTGCGCGTGAAATCGTGAATCCCATCAATGCCCCGGGAGACAGGATTGGCGTTAAGTTCGAAGGCGGCAAGGTGACGCCCGTTCCCGGCTTTACAGAAGCGTACCGGTTTTTACAGCAAAACGGCTGGGGTTCAAGCAGCGAATGTATCAAAGTGGAAACAGGAATGCCACTGATCCTGTACAAGGCCATTGCTGAAATGAATACCGCCGCCTGCCCGGCTCTTACCTCCTGCGTAAAATTAACCAGCGGCGCCGCCAATCTTATCCTGCGCTTCGGGACACAGAAAGAAAATGATATGTTTATCCCCAAAATGCTCAACGGCGACTGGCAGGGAACCATGTGCCTCACCGAACCGAACTTCGGCTCGGACACCGGCGATATTATCACCCGCTCCTACCCCACGGATGACCCCCGCATCTGGAAAATAAAAGGAACCAAAATGTTCATCACTGCCGGAGATCAGGGAACATGTGAGAATACAATCCATCTGGTGCTGGCGCGTCCCGAAAAAGGAGCGCCGGGTTCGCCGGGCATCGGACTCTATATCGTTCCCAAAATCTGGGTCAATGATGACGGCTCGCCGGATAAACCTAATGACGTCATCACCGTCAGCGTCGAGCACAAAATGGGACTGCACGCGCAGGCGACCGCTCTGCTTAATTTCGGCGATGACGATAACTGCCGCGGCATTTTGCTTGGTCCTGCTCCCGATGCCAAAGGATTTTCTCAGGGCTTGTCCATGATGTTCCACATGATGAACGAATCGAGAATCGGCACCGGCCATCATTCGAATACTCAGGCGGCGGCAGCTTACTATTTTGCCTCGCAGTACGCCACGGAACGAATCCAGGGACGACCTTTCGGTATCAAAAACGCGGAGCGTGTTCCGATTATCAAGCATGAAGATATTCGCCGCATGCTTTTGGATATGAAAGCCACCGTCGAAGGCATTCGCGCGATGATTTTCAAAAGTTTCTATTATCTGGATATTCAGGGCAATTCAAGCGATAAGGAAAAAGCGAAAAAATTCGGTGAATTTGCCGAAATACTCACACCGCTGGTCAAAGGTTACGGCAGTGAAGCGAGTCTCGGTATTATCGCTGCGGCCATTCAGGTCCTGGGAGGCGTCGGCTACTCGACGGAATATCCTGTGGAGCAGTATCTGCGTGATTCAAAGATCTTGACCATTTGGGAAGGCACATCTTTTATTCATGCCAACGATCTTGTCGGGCGTAAAATGCGCATGAAGGAAGGAGCATCTTTTGCCCGTTGGCTGGCTTCAATCAGGGAATTTATCGATGCCAATATGAACGCCAAAGGTTTAGAGAAGGAAATGAAAAATCTGGCCAAAGGTTATCAAGCCCTGACCGAAGTTAAATCCACCTATGATTCCTGGTGGAGTAATTTTGAAGCCAAACGGCAACTGATACCGCTTAATGCCCTGCGGGCTTTATTTGTCTGTTCTCAGGTCTTTGTGGCCCAATGCCTTGCGGAACAGGCGTTGATTGCTTATCAAAAACTAACGTCGGTAAAAAAAGGCACAAGCGAAGCGATATTTTACGAAGGTAAAATCGCGTCCGCCAAATATTACTTGAACAACATACTCCCTCAGGCATTTCTCACTACAGAGCTGATTAAGAGCGAAGAGAATATTGTTTTGACTTGTCCGGAAGAATCATTGGTTGTTCATTAAATCCAGAAGGAGAATTTCCATGAGTTATACTGCCATTATTGTCGAAAAAAAAGCTGAAGAGAAACTAGGCATAATTACGTTGAACCGTCCTGAAGTGCGCAACGCGATCAATCAAACCGTCAGAGCGGAACTGGCCAGGGCTATCGCCGATATGGAAACGGATGTTAATGTTCGCGCCGTCATCCTCACCGGAGGCGCAAAGGTTTTTGCGGCCGGGGCCGATATTGCGGCCATGGTGCAAAACACCGCTATGGAAATGTTTTCCAATTCGGAGTTATGGGATATCACGTTAAAAATGGAAGAATCGAGAAAACCGTTCATCGCTGCGATTGCCGGTTTCTGCCTGGGCGGCGGTTGTGAATTAGCAATGGGCTGTGATATCCGCGTAGCCGCGCAAAGCGCGCAATTCGGTCAGCCGGAAATCAATATCGGCATCATTCCCGGCGCCGGCGGAACCGTGCGGCTTTCTAAACTCGTCGGTCCGGGTAAAGCCAAAGAGCTTGTCCTTACCGGAAAAATTATTTCTGCCGAAGAAGCGCTTTCCATTCATCTGGTAAACAAAGTAGTCCCTGATGATAAATTAATGGAAGAGGCTTTTGCCATGGCCAGGATGATCACCCGGCACAGCCCCGTTGCCGTTGGTTTGGCCAAATTCTCCGTACAAAATTCGCAGGATCTTAGTAACTATACCGGTAAAATCATTGAACGGGCATCCTTTTCTCTGGCCTTTGCCAGCGAAGATCAAACAGAAGGCATGAAAGCATTTCTGGAGAAGAGAAAACCAAGCTATAAGGGGAAATGATTGATTTCATTCTTGACAAAGAAATTTTTACTCCATAATCTGGTTCAATAATTCCGGGGGGGAACATATGTTCATCTGGCTTTTTCACCGCATTAGCGGCGCGACTCTGATCGTTTTGATCGGCATCAAAATTTTAACCGGTTATTTTCTTTTACCCAAAGATAACAGACCCGACTGGGCTTTGAGTCTTCACAGGAATCCGGTTATTGATATTCTTATCCTGATTCTTTTCACTTTTCACAGCATCTACGGTATCCGCACGATCATTATCGATTTTGGTTACCGCAAGGAAAAGCAGTTGTTCTGGATATCAAACATTGCCGCGGCGGCTGTTTCGGCCGTCTTAATTTATTTCTTTGTCAGGGTTTCGTAATTATGATTACTCACGATATTCTCATCGTTGGCGGCGGATTAACCGGATTGCGGGCGGCCGTCGGTCTTTGCGATAAATACGATGTGGGATTGATCTCCAAGGTCTATCCCTTGCGTTCACATTCTATTGCCGCGCAGGGAGGCATTAACGCGGCTCTTACCAACAATCCCGAAAGCCGGGATGATTCCTGGGAGAAGCATGCTTTCGATACGGTAAAAGGCAGTGATTATCTCGGTGATCAAAATGCCATCGAAATCATGTGCAGAGAAGCCCCGGGAATTGTTTATGAGATGGAACATTGGGGATGTCCCTTCAGCAGGTTTTCCGACGGTACCATCGCCCAGCGGCCCTTTGGCGGCGGCGGCTATCCGCGCACCTGCTATTCCGCCGATGTTACCGGCCATTCGCTTTTGAATACTCTTTATGAAAGAGCCGTGTGTAAAAATGTTAAAATCTATCCCGAATTGTTTGTTACCGGCCTTTGCGTGGAAAACGGCCAGTGCCACGGCGTCATTGTTCTTGATATACACAGCGGCGAACTAATTCCCGTTCGCGCCAAAATAACCGTATTCGGCACTGGCGGCTACGGAAGGGTTTACCGGAATTCCACCAACGCTCTGATTAATACAGGAAGCGGTATTGGCATGGCTTATAAGGCCGGAGTGGGCTTGAAAGACATGGAGTTCGTCCAGTTTCATCCCACAACACTTATCGGCACGAATATCCTGATGACCGAAGGCTGCCGCGGAGAAGGAGGTTATCTTTTTAACAATAAGGGCGAGCGGTTTATGAAGGATTACGTTCCCACGGCCATGGAACTTGCTCCCAGAGACATCGTTTCCCGCTGCATTCAGACTGAAATTAACGAAGGCCGCGGTTTCGATCATCCGCTGGGGAAATACATTCAACTTGACCTGCGGCATCTGGGTGAAAAGAAGATTCTGGAGCGGCTTCCCGGTATCCGTAGTATCTGTATTGATTTTATCGGCATTGATCCGGTGAAAGAACCGATTCCCATCATGCCGTCCCAGCATTATTCGATGGGCGGAATCGATGTCAATGAAAAGGGCTCATCCGAAATAAAGGGATTTTACGCCGCTGGCGAATGCGCCTGCGTGAGTGTCCACGGCGCCAACCGTCTAGGCGGAAATTCTCTGCTCGATACCATCGTTTTTGGAAAACTGGCAGCGCTGGCCATTGACAAAGAATTATCCGGGCATGATTTAAAACCGGAAGAAAAATATCTGCTGAAATTAAAAGAAGATGTGGAAAAAAAGATTAACCGCCTGACAAAACCGGGCGGCGAAAGGCCTTATAAACTGGCGGCTGATTTGGGCTCTGTGATGAGTGAAAAAGTTGGAATTTTCCGCACTAAAGATGAATTAGCTCAGGCGCTGGATGAAGTCACCAAAATAAAAGAAAGATATAAAAACGTCAGCGTTTCTTCCACGGATAAGCATATGAATTATGAATTGCACAATGCGCTGGAACTGGATTATATGCTGGAAGTTGCTCATACTATCGTTTGGGGAGCGCTCCTGCGGCAGGAGAGCCGCGGCGCTCATTTCCGGCGTGATTTCGACGCCAGAGACGATAAGAATTGGCTTTTGCACACCATCGCTCATAAGGGCAAAGATTCAGAGCCGGTCATCTCTTATAAAGATGTAATAATTACACGTTATCAACCGATGGAGAGAAAATATTGATTAAGAGCGATACCTATACATTTAAGATTTTACGTTATGACATCAAAGAGCCGGATAAAGAACCGCACTTTGTATCCTACAGGATTAAAGTCATCCCCGGCCTTACAGTATTGGCGATGCTTCTGCGCATTCGTGATGAAATTGACGGCACTTTATCTTTCAGGTGTTCCTGCCGCTCAGCCATCTGCGGCTCGTGCGCAATGGTCATCAATGGAAAAATAGACCTGGCCTGCCGGACACAGGCAGCAACTTTCGGAACGGACACGATCATCCTGGAGCCTCTGCCTAATTTCGAAATTATCAAAGACCTCGTCGTTGAGATGACTCCTTTCTGGCAGATGTATGAAAAGATACAACCGTATCTTATACGAAAGAGCCCCGCTCCTGAAAAAGAAATTTATCAAAGCGAAAAAGACCGGAAGAAAATCGACCAATTTGTCAATTGCATCCTTTGCGCCTGCTGTTACGGCGCCTGCCCTGTTTTGAATAGAGACCCGCAATACGCCGGGCCCGCCGCGCTGGCCAAATTGCAGCGCTTCTCATCCGATTCCCGCGATGAAAGGCCTGCCGAGGCGCTGGAGATTTTTAACAATGAAAAGGGCGTCTGGGGTTGCGATACTGTATTTCGCTGTATTGACGCCTGCCCGAAAGATGTGCGCCCTACCGACGGCATTGTCGGTTTGCGCAAAACAATCCTGAAAAACAAATTTAAAATAATGTCGGGCGGTGGGATAAAATGAAGCTTAACTATTCACTCATTTCTCGCAGAAAATTTCTCAATACGCTCTTCGGCGGTTCCCTTATTGCTTTCTTCTCCGGCGCTATTATTCCCCTGGTGAAATTCGCATTCCCGACTCTCGGCAAGGAACCGGATTTTGTTGTTCTCGACAAAAAGGATTTTACGGCTATTCCCAGGAATTCAGCCAAAGCATTCGCCTGGGGAGGAGTATTGGGGCTCTATTTAAAAAAAGATGACGGAAGCGTTGCCGCTTTAAAAGGCGTGTGCACGCATATGGAATGCAATGTGGCTTACCGTCCGGCGGAGAAAAAATTTTACTGCGCCTGCCATAAGGGGTGGTATGACGAGACAGGCAAAAATATTGCCGGACCGCCACCCAAACCACTGGAATTTTTTGAAATCATGGAAAAAGGCGAAAAGCTGATTATCGCCAGGAAGGGAGCTAAAGTTGATCTGGCCAAAGTTTAAAGATTGGATTGATGAGCGTTATGATATTGCCGGGCTAAAGAGGCTTGCCAAACGCAAACTTATTCCTCAACACCGGTACGATTTCCTGTATTATACGGGCGGCATTACTCTTTTCCTTTTTATCCTGCAATTTATAACCGGAATGCTGCTGGCTTTTTATTATATTCCGCATATCGACTTTGCTTACGAAAGCATTATTGATATTGTCACGAAAATCAATATGGGCTGGTTTTTTCGTTCGCTGCATCACTGGGGCGCGCAGCTGTGCATCGTTTTTGTTTTTATTCACCTCTTCGGCACACTGCTGGTTAAATCATACCGCAAGCCGCGGGAGTTTCTCTGGGTTACCGGATTCATTCTTCTGGTCATCTCCATTTTCTTCGGCCTGAGCGGTTATTTGCTGCTCTGGGACGAAAGGGCTTTTGCCGCGGTACGAGTAGCCACCGGAGGCGCCGGCGCCTTGCCTTTTGTCGGGAGTTTCATCAAAATTTTCTTAAGAGGAGGCGTCGACGTAACAGGCGATACCCTCACCCGTTTCTATGCTTTTCATGTATCCATTCTGCCGGTGCTATCGTTGTTGCTCATCGGCATTCATTTGCTTTTAGTGCAATATCACGGCATGAGCACACCCGTTTCTCTGGAAAAGAACCAACACAAAGAAGAGCCCTTCTTCCCCAATGTTTTTTACAAAGATATGATGATCTGGCTTGTCGTGCTGGGCGTCGTGGTGACACTGGCCATTTTATTACCGCCGGAAATCGGTAAAAAAGCAAACGCGCTGGCTGCGCCGCCGGAAGGCATTAAACCCGAATGGTATTTTCTCTTTATGCTGGAGACACTCAAGTTCTTTCCCGGAACCATTCTGGGCTTCAATGGGGAAACCATAGCCATTTTATGCGTTTCCATCGGGATATTTTTTTTCTTTCTCATTCCCTTTCTGGATCGCAAATCAAACAGAAACGAGAGAAGTCCTGTCTTCACAGTCATTGCTGTTGTTTATATTCTTTATTTTATAACCATGACTCTTGTCGGTTTTTTTAATTAGGTGAACTAATGAAATATTTTATCAGGATACTATTTGCTGCATTAACAATCTTATCGTTCAGCTTTTTGGCCTTTGCGGAAGAAAAAATTCCCGTTTTCCCTGAAAAACCTGTCGAGGTTTACACAATCTACGCTAGTCTTGCTGTCTTCTGGTTTGCCATCATCGGACTTATCGTGGTTATCAAAATGAAGCTCAACGAAATTGAACGGATTCAGAAACTGGGTATTGACAAGGAAGATCCTCATGCTCATCGGCTGGAATAATATCAAATTGAAAAGATAGTGAGAAAACATTTCACGCAGATTAATGTCGCAAAAAAAAAGCGCCAATCGGAAATCAATTCAGGAGAAAAATCATGTCGAACCGGATAATTAAAGACCGCTCAATAAAAATTACCAAAGGAAAATCATTGCTTTGCGACCCCGCTTTGAATAAGGGAAATGCCTTTACCGCGACTGAGCGCGATGCTCTCGGGCTTCGCGGTTTGCTCCCGCCGCGAATTTTCTCTCAAGCTCAGCAGGCTCGTCAGGCAATCGATAATGTCCGGTGCAGGCCAAATGATTTCGAAAAATATCTTTACTTAACAGACCTGCAAAACCGCAACGAAAATCTGTTCTATCGGGTCCTGATTGACAACATGCAGGAGCTGACTCCTGTTATTTATACTCCGACTGTTGGACAGGCCTGTCAGGAATACAGCAGGATTTTCAGCGAACCACGCGGCATATTCATTTCTAAATATGATCGCGGCAGCATCAAAAAAATACTGAAAAACTGGCCGCGTAAAAATGTTCGCGTCATTGTGGTCACAGACGGCGAACGAATTCTGGGACTTGGCGATCTCGGTTCCAACGGAATGGGAATTCCCATCGGCAAATTATCGCTTTATACAGCTTGCGCGGGTATTGATCCGAATATTTGCCTGCCGGTTACGATAGATGCCGGAACAAATAATCAGGAACTTCTTAATGCGCCGGATTATATCGGTCTGCGGGAACCACGTCTGCGGGGCAGGGAATACGACTCGCTGATAAATGAGTTCATGTCCGCAGCCGCGAAATTATTTCCCGGTGTTATGATTCAAATGGAAGATTTCGGAAACGTGAACGCTTTCCGTCTGCTTGCAAAGTACCGCGATAAATACTGCATGTTTAACGATGATATACAGGGAACAGCCTCTGTCGCACTGGCCGGTTTGTATTCAGCGTTGCGAATGACCGGCGGCAAACTTTCCGATCAGCGTATCTTGTTTCTAGGCGCCGGAGAAGCAGCCATTGGTATCGGCAATCTCGTTTCTTCAGCAATGATGGAAGAAGGCCTCTCCGCAGAGGCGTCGCGCCGCAACTGCCTGTTTGTGGATTCCAAAGGGCTTGTTGTCAAAAGCAGAGCCGATCTGCCCCAACATAAGCGCCCCTATGCGCATGACTATCCTTTTCATAAAGATCTGATCTCGGCCGTCGAGGCCGTAGAGCCTACCGCAATAATCGGTGTATCGGGCCAACCGAATACCTTCACGCCCGCAGTGCTTAAGACGATGAGCAGGATAAACGAACGCCCGATTGTGTTCGCGCTTTCCAATCCCACGTCCAAAGCTGAATGCACCGCCGAAGAGGCCTACCGCTATACGGACAATCGCGCCATCTTCGCCAGCGGCAGTCCCTTTCCGGAGGTTGTGACAGAAGGCCAAACCCTTGTGCCGGGACAGGCGAATAACGCCTATATCTTTCCCGGCGTCGGATTAGGAGTGCAGGCCTCGGAGTCATCCCGCGTTACGGATGAAATGTTTACCGCAGCCGCCAGATCGCTCAATGATCAGGTTACCGTGAATGATTTGAAAATAGGCCGTATTTATCCATCGCTTGCGCGTATTCGCGAGGTATCGGCCAACATTGCAGTGGCAGTGGCAAACATCGTCTTCGCGCGCGGACTTACCGCAATGCCCAAGCCTGCTGACCTGCTCGGCCATATCAAATCAATCATGTACGATCCGGCCTATAAAGAGTGCGTTTAAACGCGACGCCGGTAATATTTAACAATTCGCCGGCAGATGTGCACGAGGCTTGTTTTGGATAATATAACACAAGACCGGCCACAGGAGAGGTTTCGCCATCAAGGACGGCGGGCGCATGCCCGGCAAGGAAGAAAAGCCTGGGGCATTATCTATCATTTCCGGATAGACACCGGAAAGACAATTGAGCATACAAAATGAGGAGGCAACCATGAAAGACATATCAGCAGAAAAAATCAAAGAAGTAGATAAGTATTATACAAGCCCCAACAACCTTGTCGATCTCTTTGAATTCAGCGTGAAGAAATGGCCGGACAACAGACTTTTTGGCACAAAAAATCAGACTTCGGGACAGTATGAATGGGTGACCTACAAGCAGGTAGCCGACAGGGTTGATAACCTGCGGGGCGCCCTGAAAAAACTTGGTTTATCCAAAGGCGAGTCCGTAGGCGTCATTCTCAATAATTGCACGGAATGGTTTATCTGCGAGCAGGCTGTCCACGGTTTGGGCGGTGTTTTCGTTCCCATGTACCTGCAGGAACTTACGAAAGTCATGCAGTATATTGTCACCGACGCTGAAATTAAATTCCTGTTTGTCCGGGATGCCGGCGTTTATGAAAAGGTCAGGGATTTCAAAAAGGAAATTCCGACGCTTAAAGAAATTTTTATCATTTACGGCGAAGGCGATAATTCTCTGAAAGCCTTGGAAGCAATGGGCAGGAAACACCCTGTGCCATCCATCAAGCCTCACTGGTGGGATATGGCCAGCATCATCTATACCTCCGGCACCACCGGTGATCCGAAGGGCGTCATGCTTTCTCACGGGTCTCTTACCTTATGCGGACGCGCCGGCGTGGACATGTTCAGTTTGGATGAAACCATGCATGTGGTGGCTATTCTGCCCTGGGCCCACGTCTTTGGTCAGGCCGCCGATCTCCATGATTACGTCCATTGCGGCGGCGGCATTGCTTTTGCCGAATCCGTGGAAAAACTGATTCAGAATTTTCAGGAAGTAAAACCCACAGGGCTTTCCGTCGTTCCCCGCATCGTCAACAAGGTTTATGACACCATTCAACAAGGGGTTGCCGCCGATCCGGTTAAAAAGCAATTCTTCGATTTGGCAGTAGCGGAAGCGATCAAAAACAGAGACTTGAAGGAAAAAACAAAAGAGTTTAACGATTACGACGCGCTGGTTTTCTCTCAGGTCCGCAATATATTCGGCGGGAATCTGAAATTTTTCGTGACCGGCAGCGCGCTGATGAAACCGGAAATCGCTCTCTTCTTTAAAGATATCGGCCAGCCGACATTTGACGGTTATGGTCTGACGGAAACAGGGCCCACTATCACCATGAACTCACCCAAATACGGCAACAAGTATGGAACCGTCGGCAAGGTCGCGAAAAACATGCACGTGACGATCGACAAATCGCGTGTGGGCGAGGACAGCAACGATGGTGAAATCATCGCGTACGGTCCTCATGTCATGATGGGCTACCACAAGAAACCGCAGCAAACGTCTGAAGTTATGATGCCGGATACGTGGAACGGTTTTCCCGGCATTCGCACCGGCGACCGCGGCTGGCTGGATGAAGAAGGTTACCTGCATATCACAGGCCGCTTTAAGGATGAGTACAAGCTGGCCAACGGCAAGTATGTCCATCCGGAAGGCATTGAAAATGAAATTAAATTGCTCCGCTACATCCTCAACGTGATACTTTACGGCGATGGTAAAGACTACAATGTTGCAATCATTGTACCCGATTTTGCCGCACTGAAAGCGGATCCTAACGCCAGGGCCCGGTTGAAAGATACACTGGAAGAATCCCTGAAGAGCAAAGATTTGCAGGATTATCTGTCCAAAGATATTGTTGCTCACCTGCGCAAGACTTATGGCGGTTATGAAGTGCCGCAGAAGTTCCTGTTCATCGCGGAAGACTTCACGGCGGATAACGGAATGCTCACCCAAACGATGAAACTTAAACGAGTCAATGTCATGAAGAAGTACGGAGAAATGCTTGAGGCTTTGTATAAAGACTAGTTCTCCATGAAACTGATCGGATTTTGCTTATGTCACACGGAAGAACAGCCCTGGTTGTAGAAGGCGGGGGGATGCGAGGCATCTTTGCCGCCGGCGTACTCGATGCGTTTCTACAGGAAAAATTCAATCCCTTTGATCTGTTCATCGGGGTTTCGGCAGGGGCTGTAACGCTTGCATCGTATCTTGCGGGCCAGTATCGGAGATACTACCGGCTCAGCAGAGGGCCTATGAACCAAAAGGAATTTATCAGCCTTACGAGGTTCCTTGCTGGCGGTCACTTCATGGATCTGGATTGGTTGTGGGCTTATGCCGCCGCTCATGATCCTCTGGACGCGAAGATGGCCACGTCTCAGGAATCGCGCGAGTTTCTGGTGGGCGTCACGGATGTGCATACAGGAGACGCTGTTTTCATAAGGCCGGATGCCTCTACACTGCATAAAACCCTGCTGGCATCAAGCGCACTGCCTGTGATGTACCGGGGCTTCGTGGAGCTTTCAGGAAGGCTGTTTGCCGACGGCGGAGTGGCGGAACCATTGCCCGTGAAAGAGACTTACCTGCGCGGCGCGCGGAACATCGTGGTGATTCGCACGCGGCCGGCAAACAAATCCAAGGGATGGTTTCTGGACGCGTTCATGGCCACATTGTTTCTCAGAGGGTATCCTGCGCTCTGCTCACGGATCCGAACTCTCCGCCGGGTATATAAGGAAGCAGTCCGGTTTATCCATAACCCGCCCGGTGATGCAAGAATTTTTGAGATATCGCCGCCGCCCCAGCTCCGCTCTGCCAGGCTTCGATCGGATGATGAGGCTTTGAATGCCGATTATGAACTGGGCAGACAAGCGGGAGCGCAATATATCATGAAATACCGGGCGGTTCAAAAAAAGCCCGTTAACGAATAAGGAGAATGGAATATGAAGGCAGAATATCTTCTACTCGATGTTGATTCGCATGTGGCAACCGTCACCATCAACCGTCCTGACAAGGGAAACTCTTTAACCCCCGATGTTCTTGATGAGATAGAGGAGATGTTTTCCGACCTCTCAAGCAGGAAAGGTGTGAACGTCATCGTATTGACCGGTGGTGAAAAATACTTTTCAGCGGGGTTTGACCTTAACGTCATCAGAAAGCTTAGGAAGGTTTCCAACGAAGCCTATACAGCCTTGTTCCAGAGGGCCTACCGGTCCATACTATTCTGCAGCCAGCCTGTCATCTGCGCCGTGGGAGGGCCTGCAATTGCAGGCGGTTTTGATCTGACCCAGATGTGCGACATCCGGTACGCTTCCCAGCGGGCAAAGTTCGGGCAGCGGGAGATTGTTTTGTCATTGACCCCTATTATCGATCCTCTCTGGAGGATCATTGGTATGGGGAATGCCCTGGAGGTAGCCCTTACCGGGCGGATCTACGATGCCCATGAAGCCATGCGCATGGGGTATGTCACGAGGATCTTTCCTGAAGGAAAACTTCTCGAGGAAGTGGGGACCATTGCCCGGGAGATGGCAACGTACGACAGAGGCTGTCTAAAGGATATAAAGCAATTGACACACAATCTCATGAATTCTGGCCTGGATGATGCCATGAGGGTTCAGGAATGGCTCTTCAGGACGTATATCGGCTCAAATGACAATCACAAACGCATAGATGCGCTTCAGGCAAAATTGGCGGCTATGAGAAAGAAAAAATAATCCGCCTTGTACCGCGCGTGTCTTGTTTAGAATGCAATGTCTCGATGACGGGGCCGGAAGAAAATGAAAGTAACGGAGGATTAAATGAATAAACTTATGAATGCCAAAGAATATGAAGAGAGTTTAAGGAAACTGAATCTCAACGTGTACATGTTCGGCAAGAAGATCGATAATGTGGTTGACGACCCCATTATCCGGCCATCCATGAATGCGGTTGCAGCCACCTACGAATTTGCCCACAAGCCTGAATACGAAGATATCATGACGGTCAAATCCCACCTGACGGGCAAGAAGATCAACCGGTTCACCCATATCCACCAGAGCGCGGATGACCTGGTGAAGAAGAGCAAGATGGGCAGGCTCATGGGCTCGCTCACCGCGTGCTGTTTCCAGCGCTGCGTAGGCATGGATGCCATGAACGCTCTGTCTATCACCACCCATGCCATAGACGCCAAATGCGGCACTCAGTACAATAAGCGTTTTCTGAAATTCCTTGCATACGTCCAGGAAAACGATCTCGTCTGCGACGGCGCTATGACCGACACCAAGGGCGACCGGTCACAACCTCCCCACAAACAGTTCGATCCGGACATGTTCCTCCACGTGGTGGAGCAGAGGAAAGACGGCATCGTGGTCAGAGGTTCTAAGGCACACCAGACCGGTGCTGTGAACTCCCACGAGATCATCGTAATGCCTACCATTACCATGAGGGAAGAGGATAAGGATTATGCGGTGGCCTTTGCGGTGCCGAGCGATACTGCGGGCATCACCTACATTATGGGCCGGCAGTCCTGTGACACCCGGAAACTCGAAGGCATGACCTTTGACCGGGGCAATATGTACTATGGAGGCCACGAGGCTCTGGTTGTTTTCGAGGACGTGTTCGTGCCCTGGGAGCGGGTGTTCATGTATAAGGAATTTGATTTTACCACACAGCTGGTGGAGAATTTCTCCGCCTATCACCGCCAGAGCTATGCCTGCAAGGTGGGCGTAGGCGATGTCTTGATCGGCGCGGCCCAGACCGTTGCCGAATACAATGGCGCGGAGAAAGCCTCCCATGTGAAAGACAAGATCATCGAGATGAATCATCTCAACGAGACACTCTACTGCGGATGCCTCGCCTGCGCATATGAAGGTCATAAGGAGGCGAGCGGAACGTATCTGGTGGATATGCTTCTGGCCAACGTGCACAAGCAGAATATTACCCGGTTCCCCTATGAGATCGCCAGGCTTGCCCAGGATATCGCAGGGGGTCTGGTCGTCACCTGTCCATCGGAGGCGGACATCAACTCGCCGGATGTGGGCAAGTGGGTGAAGAAGTATTACCAGACCAAAGCCGATGTCCCGACTGAGTACCGGATGAGGATCCTGAGGCTCATCGAGAACATTACCATGGGCACCGCTGCGGTGGGTTATCTCACTGAGTCCATGCACGGGGCAGGCTCACCGCAGGCACAGCGGATTATGATCGCCAGATTAATAAACATGAAGAATAAACAGAAGGTAGCCAAGCACCTGTGCGGGATCGACAATGGCGGCCAGATACGATAAAAAGGAGCACACTATGAAAGATAAAAATGATGTTGTTATTGTAAGCGGAGTTCGTACACCCTTTTCCAAGTTCGGCGGAGTGCTCAAGGAGATGCACAGCACCGACCTCGGGGTCATCGTGATGAAAGAGAGTTTGAAACGGGCAGGCCTCAAGGGTGAAGACCTGGACGAGCTGTACTACGGCATGTGCGACCAGGCCGAGGCCGCCCTTTATGACAATGTAAACGCCCGGCAGGCGCTCCTGCGGGCAGGACTGCCCAATACCCTGGTGTCCCTTACCATAGACCGGGCATGCTGCTCGTCTCTCTGCGCGATTCAACTGGGCCGAAGGGCTATCCTGCTTGACGAGGCGGATACCTGCATGGCCGTGGGCGCCGAGAACATGAGTAATACCCCGCTCCTCATGAACGGGCACCGCTGGGGCTCGGGCATGAAGCCGCTTCTGGTGCAGGATTACCTCAACCCGATTACCTACCGGGAATATACCCCGCTTGGCAAGGACGCCGGAGAGATCGCCATCGAGTACGGTATTTCCCGGGAAGAGCAGGATGCATGGGCGGTAGGATCGCACAGAAAGTGGGCCAATGCCGATAAGAATGGCCGGTTCGAAGATGAACTGGTGCCTGTTGAGATAACCCAGAAAAAAGGCGCGCCCTTCGTTTTCAAGAAAGATGAATTGCCCAGGCCTGACACCACGATAGAAGCCTTATCTAAACTCAAGACCATCTATGGCAGTCCTACGGTGACTGCGGGCAATGCCCCGGGCCTTGACGCAGGCGCCGCCGCTCTGATCATCATGCGGCGGTCCAGGGCTGAGGAACTGGGTATAAAACCTCTGGCTGCAATAGTATCCGTGGCAAGCGGGGCAAGCGAGCCCCGGCGGATGGCAGAGCTGCCGGGTTTTGTCATCAGAAAAGCCCTGGACCGGGCATCGCTTACCATCGACGACATGAAGATCGTCGAAATCAATGAGGCCTTTGCCGCCGTTACGCTGGTATCGACAAAGATACTGGCCGATAATGATGAGAAGAAGTGGCGCTCGCTTCTTGAACGGACGAATCCCAACGGCGGGGCCATTGCCATCGGCCATCCGGTGGGCGCGAGCGGCGGACGCATCCTCATGAACATGATGTACGAACTCAAGCGCAGAGGCGGCGGGTACGGGGTTGCAGGCATCTGCGGCGGCCTGGCCCAGGGAGATGCGGTCGTCATTAAGGTAGATTAAACCCATATTCTTATAAAGACCCCTAGTTCTCATCAACCATTGCTGTGATGATGAGCGTGCAAACAACAGAACTCGAAAGAGATCTGTTGTTTGTATGTCGGGATGCCTTGAATGTTAAGTCTGGATTATCACCGTTGCCATTTCGGCAACTCTGGCAGGTTCTATTTTGGTTTAGGCGGGTTGCGTTGAGCAACGATGGAAGTCCATTTGCTTACGTCTATCATATTCCGACGCCTCAATTCTAAATATCCCCTAATGCACATTAAGCCGTAGCCCAGAGATGCATGATGTAGTCGAGAAGCAGAGATATTCTTAGTAGCTATCGATAAAGATATACACTCTTTCTTTTTGTGATGCTCAACATCAAGACTTTTCAAAATCGTTTGTAGAGACTTCGTTTTTTGTATATCCTTATGAAACGCCTGCATGACTTGTTTCATTATCATCACGCAAGCGCACCATCCAAACGAATTGCAGAAGAAATATTAATAGTTTTTACGATCTTTCATCGGATTATCAGAAACCATTTGAATCAGGGGGTAGATGAATGCCCCGGACAAATTACATCTTGTACACTGGTAGTTTTTTACTCTTATAAATCTTCTATTTAATTACTATGTACTTTTGCCAACGGTTTTCTCATTATGTCATAAAATATAAAATGATTAGCGTGCATTATATTGCCCAAAGTTACGTGTAAAAAAGTATTATGCCGCTGAAGTAAAGCAGGCGATGATTTATTGGTACGACAAGCATGGTTAAGTTCAGAAATCAAAGAAGAAAGCGAGAACATAAAATGGACAGAATTAAAGTCGGAGACACATTTGAAGATTTTTCATTAGAAAGCCACACCGAAGCATTGATTGATACAGCCGCGCTTGCGGGCAAGAAATTGCTGTTATCTTTTCATCCTCTGGCCTGGACACCGGTTTGCGCCAAACAGATGCAGTCATTAGAGGCCAACTACGAGGCCTTCCAATTGCTTAATACCGTGCCGCTTGGATTTTCGGTAGATGCCGCCCCCTGCAAAAAAGCGTGGGCACAAAGTCTCGGCATTGAAAAAGTTGATTTACTGGCCGACTTCTGGCCGCACGGCGGTCTTGCCGCGAAACTCGGCTTATTCATCGATAAGTTTGGTTTTTCGGAACGGGCCAATGTCATCCTTGACGAACAACGAAAAGCTGTATTCGTGAAAGTCTATCCGCTTAAGGAATTACCGGACATCAAAGAGGTTCTGGATTTTTTAAGCAAGTAATTATCGATTTCCAACAAGCATTTCAAAAAGGATTATGGTGTATAGCTTTATAGACAGAAATATAAACTATTTGCTGAATTTGCTTAATATTAAACTTTATATTTATAGAGCCGGGAAGATAATGATAAAATTATTTTCATGGTTATTTGTTTTTATATTCACCCTGCCTTTTGTTTTACAAACCTATGCATTAAGATCATTTCTCGGGGAAAAAAGAGCTATTCGAATTGTGGGTAAGCAACTGACATTAGCAGCCACATTAGGAGCGAAATTAATAGTTCCACGCATAAATTCAAAACTGGATTTTGCAATTTTCAGGGAAAAGATCAAAAGGAACTTTTTATTTTTTGAGAAATTTCTGTGCTTAAGAATTGAAAATGAAACACAGGATAAAATTGAATTTAGATTTCAGTTTTGTCCTGTCACAAAAATGCTTACACTATTTGGACTCTCAGAGATATGTAAATACTCATGTGCGGGAGATTGGATGCTTGCAAAGGAAAATAAGGAATATTGGACGTTCACCAGAAAACAAACCATTGGAACAGGCGGGTCATATTGCGATCATACCTACTCAAGGAAGCCATAAAGAACTAACGATTCAATGCAGCCCGCGCTTCGCTCCGGCTGGTTTTTTCACAGCGCCTTCTTCCTTAATCCTTATTTTCTAAATTTCTAATTTTATGTTAGATTGCAAACATGAATAGTTATGAGGAAAGTAGGGCGCTTTCCTAAACGCGCCGCCCGGATCGGCAGGCGTTCGATCCCTACCATAAAAATTTCCACCCCTACCCCCGCTGGCGGGGGACATGAAATATGAGATTGCTACGTCGCTCTTTTTTAATAAATGATATTATCATGTCATATTTCATCATGCTTGAATTTATTATTTTCATTCTTGCGCAGATAGTGTAGAATTACATTCAAAAATCGGGAAAACAACATGGTATATCAGTTGTGATGAGTGATGGATTTCCCGGAGATTTAACGATGAGCAATGACATGCCAACCGACAAGAAGCGTGATGACATTGAGGATCTGGAAGGCGACATCCAGAAGTCCATGGAAAAAGGGTTCCCGCTCCTGATCTTCACCCGCAGGCTTGAACAGCGCTTCCTTTCCGACACCCTGAATCTGCGTAAGGCCCGCTTCCTTATCATGGGAATCATCGCCGTTTTTATCTACAACCTGTTCCTCATTACGGATAGGGAGATGCTTCCCGATGTCTATCTTACAGCGTGGAAGATCCGTTTGTGGATTGTCACCCCCGCCATGATTTTGGTTCTGATCCTTATGCGCTCGCGCGTTTTTGCCCGGTTCCTCGATATTTTCGTCGATTTCCTGGTCCTCCTGACATCCGCCAGCATCATCCTCATTCTGGAATTGAGTCATCATCCCAATGTCGTGCACTACCATACGGGCATCATACTGATCGTCATGTTCGGAAACATCATCGTCCGTCTTCGATTCTGGCATGCTTTCTGTGTTTCATGGCTGACGTTTCTGCTCTATGTCCTGACGGTATCCCGGATCACACCCATGCCGCCTCCGGTGATGATTAACAGCAGCATCGTCCTGTTTTCCGCTATTATCATCAGCCTGATTGCCGATTACCAGATGGAAAACGACCTGCGCTGGAATTATCTGCGCAATCTTCTCAAGGAGATCGAGACTCTAGGCCTGGAAAAGGCCAAGGCGGAGTTGGAGCGCCTGTCCTCTTCGGATGTTCTGACGGGGCTTGCCAACAGGCGGCATTTTGACGCCTTACTGGATACGGAATGGCGAATGGGAATCAGGAACGGAACACTGTTGTCCGTTCTTTTTCTCGATGTTGATGATTTCAAAGCCTATAATGATAACTATGGTCATCACGCGGGAGATATCTGCCTCCAGAAGATCGCCGCTGTCATCCGGAAAAGCATTCATCGCCCACACGACTTATGCGCCCGTTACGGGGGAGAGGAATTCATCATCCTCTTTCCCGATACCTCTTTGGAAAACACGCTTCAGGTCGCGGAAAAAATCCGGAAAGGCATAGAGCTTACGAATTTACCCCATTCATTTTCCCGCGCCGCGTCCCACGTTACCATTAGTATCGGCGTTGCAACCATGACCCCGGTAAGGGGGATGAGCCAGAACTTACTGATTGAAATGGCCGACCGTGCCCTTTACAAGGCCAAGGAGTTGGGGAGAAATCAGGTACAGATGTTTATGCCCGGGGAAAATCCGTCCTGATGGATTTTTGAAAATTCTAATTATTATCGCATTTCTGATAATGTGTGCGTTGAATAATAGATGAAATGTGCAGCAGTGAGAACTCCAAAAAACCGTAGATGTTTAGATGCAGGAAATAATTCGGACGGTTTTGGAAACGGATTTTTATTGATAACTTCCTCTTAAAAGCGATAATTTATCAATGTTAACAGATAAATATATTATCGCAACAACGCGAGAACAATCATCTTCTTATCTTATTTTCTTGTAAATAGAAAAAATTTACCCCTTGACAAGTTGTGGGCATATGCTTATAATACCTAAAAAGGAGTAACCAGGACAAATGCCCCGGCCTAAATGTCGACGTAATGTACGCGGAATACCTGATAAAAATTATTTCAAGCCGCGTGGAATACCCACTGTGGATTTGGAAGAGATTGTTCTGAATCTGGATGAATTTGAAGCGATTCGCCTGGCCGATTACGAACAACTGTATCAGGAAGAAGCGGCGGCTAAAATGAACATTTCCCGCCAAACTTTCGGCAGGATTATAGAAGCGGCACACAAAAAAGTAGCCGATGTTTTCATTAACGGAAAAGCTCTGAAAATTGAAGGTGGGGAAGTTGCTCTTAACGAAACGAAACTCTGCTGCAAAGCTAAAAAACGCAGTGCGGGATAGAATAATTAATATTTTTTTAAAGGGGAAATTTATGAAAATCGCATTACCATCACGTATGAACCAGATTGACGAACACTTTGGACACTGTGAACACTTTACGGTATTCACCATTGACGGCCAGAAAAAAATAACAGCACAAGAGAAGATTGCTTCTCCTGCCGGTTGCGGCTGCAAATCTAATATCGCACAAACACTGGCCCAACAGGGTGTTAAACTTATGCTGGCCGGAAATATGGGACAGGGCGCCGTTAATGTATTGAACGGCCACGGCATTGATGTATTGCGCGGCTGTTCCGGCGATGTGAAAGCAGTCGCGGAGAGTTGGCTTGCCGGTAAGCTGGAAGACAATGGAATCGCCTGCGCTCAGCATGAGCATGAATGCCATAACGATTGAAAAAAAGAACCAATAACGCATTAACAAGCTGACCGGGACAAAAACAACGACAATGGAGGACACAGGTATATGCAAGGTTTTTGATTACTCCGCGGGTTCAACGGGACTTTTAAGAAACCATCGCAAAGAAATCGGGTTATTCGGATATCATTACAGTGATTAACGCCAGTCCTGACAAACCGGGGGTACATAGAAGGTAAACTCCTGGTGACTAAGCTCATAGCCGAGAGAAAAATAGGCAAGACCCAGATGTCATTTTTAAACTCGGCGAGAGTGAAAGGATGATCAAGGATCTGGAACTCACTGCGGGGAAGAGACTGTTTATAGAAAAAATTGCCATATTATTTCTTAAGCCAGGTATATTAATTGTGAGACGGACACTATACAGGATTGTACAAAGCCTCTATTCAAAGGCACTACTCATATGAGCGACAATAATTCAGCAAAACTCTTTTCTTTCGAATATTTGACGCAGATATTATTCATTGTTCTTTCAATTGGTTCCCTTTTGCCGTTTGTTGATACTCCCACGGCGCTTGCGGCAGGTATTGTCTTTGGACTTTTATTAAACAATCCATTCCCTAAATTGACGAGTAAGTTAAGTAAAATATTACTTCAAATTTCAGTCGTCGGACTGGGATTCGGAATCGGGATTTTTCAGGTAATCGAAGAAGGAAAACATTCGATTATCTACACAATAGTCGGAATAACGATCACTATTGCTATCGGTATTTATTTAGGACGATTGTTGGAAATCAATTCAAGAACATCAAAGTTGATTTCGTTTGGTACCGCAATTTGTGGCGGCAGTGCTATAGCGGCAATGGCGCCTGTGCTGAAAGCCAAAGACGAAGAAATTGCAGTCTCGCTTGCTATCGTTTTCACTCTTAATTCAATCGGATTGTTCTTGTTTCCATTTATCGGACATAGCCTTCATATGAGTCAAGAGTCTTTTGGCGTATGGGCCGCACTTGCGATTCATGATACAAGTAGCGTGGTCGGCGCAACGGCGGCTTTCGGAGCAACAGCATTGGCTATCGGCACAACAGTAAAACTGACGCGTGCTCTATGGATTACTCCCATTGTTCTCGGATACGCCTTCTATAAAAAAACCAGCGAGAAAATACACTTCCCCTATTTTATCATCGGATTTGTTCTGGCGGCAATTGTTCATTCGACTCTTCCGAATTTCAATGCTGTATGGGATGCTTTTGCTTTTGGAGGCAGAAGACTACTGGTTTTGACACTTTTTCTTATCGGTTCAGGTTTAACAAAAGATGTTTTAAGGAATGTTGGGTTTCGTCCAATGTTCCAAGGTGTAACGCTGTGGATAATTGCAAGCTCTGTATCCTTATTTGCGATAATCCGAGGGATAATTCACTAATGAGCAATCCAGGTCTAACCAACGCTTCAAAACAGACAAGGGTTGCACCTTGTATAATAAAATCGTTTAGTCAATCAATAAGAGAGTATAATGATTATTTTAGACCGTTTAGTATAAATTTTTAAAGTTGTTGATCGCAGCAGACCGTTTGCACCTTTACTGCAAAATATAACTGCGTGGCCACGAGGCGGCATTGGTGCTGGAAGGTAACGGATGGAAAAACGTCAAGGTCATGGAAGGCGATGTTATGGCCTGGCCGTATCCAAGAGAAAAATAGACATAATTTTTAATTCAGTTATAATGAAATGAATTACCCCGCCTGCAGGACGGGGCATCTTAAAAAACCAGAGGAAGGGGATTGCTTCCCCCTTGCTTTTTAAATTTTCCATTTTATAATAGGTTACAATTAGTTATAGTTGAAAAATTGCTAACAAGATCAAACAGCCGATCGCTACGCTCCGGCTGATCTTTTTGTTATGTCTCATTAAAAGGAGGTAAGTTCCAATGACTATAGTTGCAAATGCAGTGGTCATCCTGGTTGCTCTTCTTCATGTATATTTTCTTGTTCTGGAAATGTTTCTCTGGGATAAACCGGCAGGTTTAAAGGCATTCGGGCAATCGAAAGAAAAGGCGGAGGCCACCAAAGTTCTTGCCGCAAATCAGGGTTTGTATAACGGATTTTTGGCAGCCGGATTGTTGTTGGGTGTCGTACTGGGGGCTTCCGGCACCTATTTCAAGTTGTTCTTTTTATCCTGTGTGATTGTGGCCGGTGTTTATGGGGCATTAACTGCCAGCCGCAAAATTCTATTCATTCAGGCCCTGCCGGCTTTTATCGGTTTAATTTTAGTAATTTTGTCTTAGTGATGCAGCGACGTTCGCCATAACAGGCTAATCCAGTGGACGGCTTTAAGCCACCACTAATTCGCGCATTGGGCGGCTCGCGCGCAACCATAATCCATCTACCCATAAGGAGAAAAGACATGAAAGCCAAGACGATTGTATTCATACATGGCATGTACATGAACTCGTTGTGTTGGGAGCAGTGGGTTAATTTCTATCAAACCAAAGGTTACAGGTGTCTTGCCCCGGATTGGCCCGGCAGAGACCAACCGATTGACACGATGCGCAAAAACCATCCCGACCCGCAACTGGGCAAACTTACATTGAGCAGAGTTCTTGAACACTTCACAGACATCATCAGGAAGCTGGATGAAAAGCCTGTCATTATTGGTCACTCAATGGGCGGACTCGCCGTGCAATTATTGCTGCAAAAAGATTTGGCCTCCGCGGGCGTTGCCATTGATTCCGCGCCGCCCATGGGTGTATTCACCATCAAGTGGTCATTCCTCAAATCCAATTGGCCGCATATTACACCTTTCGTTTCTCAAAGCAGTCCCATTAAAATGACGTTTGAACGATTCCAGTATACATTCGTCAATACGTTTCCATTGGCGGAACAGCGAACGGCTTACGAGAGATATGTTGTGCCTGAATCCAGAAGTGTTCCACACAATTCACTGACGGCAAGAGTTGATTTCAAGAAACCGCATCCGCCGCTGTTGCTGATTGCCGGTTCGGCTGACAACATCATCCCCGCTTCGCTTATCAAATCCAACCATGCCAAATATAAGCGATCCGCTTCAGTTACCGATTTCAAGGAGTTTACAGGACGAACTCATTTCATCATCGGGCAAAAAGGCTGGGAAGAAATAGCAGACTACGTCCTTGCATGGCTCAATGATAAAGGAGTATAATTTGCGTTACCATCATCAAAAGCCGCCCGGCAGTGGCAGGAGTATGTAAATATCAGGACCGTTATTTACGCTCAATATAAAGAAAGGATTTGAAGATGAATAAAACCATTGAAGTCATGAAAAATCATCGCTGCATTCGCAGCTATCTTGATAAAGAAATACCTGATGCAATTATCGACGAACTGGTGGCAGTAGCACAGGCTGCCCCGAACTCCATCAATGGACAGCAGATCAGTCTCGTAATTGTTCGGGACAAACAAAGGAAGACACAGATTGCACAAATCGCCGGAGAGCAGGCCTGGATTGCTCAAGCCCCGCTCTTTATCCTGATTGTTGCCGATTTTTATAAGGCCAGGCTGGCCGCGGAAAAAGTCGGCAAACCCCTTGTCATTCCAGAGAGCGTTGAAGCGACAATTGCCGTCTCTATTGATGCCGGAATTTGCCTGCAGAGTATAATTGCAGCGGCGGAATCACTCGATCTGGGAATCGTACCTATCGGTGGTATTCGCAACAATCCGGCCGCGATGATCCAGCTTATGAATCTTCCTGAATATACTTTCCCTTTAAATGGCCTTACGGTTGGTTATCCGGCAGACCGATCCAACAAGAAGCCAAGAATGCCCGTAGCAGCTTTCAGGCATGATGAAATCTATGAAAAAACAAAACTGCCTAAGTTGATCGATGAGTATGATGTGTTGATGGAGCCTTATCTGAAAAGCGTGGGTCGTGAAAACGAGGTTAACTGGAGCAATCAAATCATGAATTTTTATTCGTTCGTTTATTACCCTACTGTTTACCCGACCATGAAGCTTCAAGGCTTTAAAAACGACAAATAAAAAAATGCTGTCTATGACGTTATTTAAAAGATTAAGTTGCAACCGGTTATCGTTAAACAATCTGCCTGCATGAAGAGTATTATACTTTAAAATCATGTTGCCAATTGGTGAAGTAAAATATGAAAATAGGTTTGGCTTTGGGAGGCGGAGGCGTTCGGGGTCTGGCGCATATTCCTGTCCTGGAAACTCTTGATGATCTGGGCATTAAGCCGGATATTATCGCGGGAACCAGTATGGGCGCCATCATAGGGGCGCTCTATGCCTCGGGGATGTCCGGGAAAGAAATCAGAGAGCGCATCAGCAGGATACTCATTTCCAAAGATGATACCTGGCGTGATATTGTTGCCAAGAAGAGCGATCTGGTGAAATTGGTCAAGGCGTTTTCCGCGGAAATGCCGCGCGGCGGATTTATTAAAACCCAGGGCTTTTTTGAATATCTTTTCCACGAGATTAAAAAGCGAACTTTTGAAGAGCTTGAAATCTCTCTTTTAGTTATTGCCGCGGATTATTGGACGGCGGAGGAAGTCGTGTTTGAAAAAGGCGATTTGCTTCCGGCTCTGCAGGCCAGCATGGCCGTGCCCGGGGTCTTTGCTCCGGTTTCCATCGCAAACAAAGTTCTTGTCGATGGCGGCGTTGTAAATCTTGTACCCTACGACCGCCTTTTTAAGCGTGCCGATTTCACGATAGCAGTAGATGTAAGCAAAGTGCGCAATCCCGGCAAAAATGAAATTCCCGGCGCTCTTGAATCAGTTCTTGGCGCTTTTAATATCATGCAGGCTTCAGCGCTTGCTGAAAAGATGAAAATCAGAAGGCCCGACATTTATGTTCAAATGGAGATTCAAGGCATTCGTATGCTGGACTTTAGTAAAACGGATGAAGTTTTCCGACAGGCTGTGCCGGCCATTGCGCAGCTTATGAATCAATTAAAAGACTTAAAATAGTGAAAATACTTTTTGAATAAATCCATGGTATAATAACGAGAATGTGGCCGGGCTCAAAAGACTTAACTAAAAGGAAAGACCTATGAAAAGAAGAAACTTCCTAAAAGTTGCAGCGGGAATATCAGTATTGGCTGTTTGCCCGAGTACAAGAAGCTTCGGGGTATCACAGATTCCCATGAAGGAGAAAAAACTCGCGCATGGAAGCCCGGCAAAGGTCTGTCTTTCGGGAATTAAGAAGGGTGCAGATGAAAAAGAAATAAAACTTGCTGTCCGCAGTTCTGCCGAAGCGGCTACTGACTTTTCCTGGCTATCCAGGGGTGACAGTGTTTTCATCAAACCGGTCGTCAATTCGGGCAATCCGTATCCTGCCACCACCAGTCCAATCGCTATTGCAGCCATGGTCGAGCTTCTCAGAGAAAAAGGAGCAGGCCGGGTGATTGTCGGCGATATGTCGGGAGTCCAGTACGTGAGGTTCACGCCAACATCCCTGACCGGTAGCTCCCGCAAATTGATGGAGTCTTCAGGTATGGCTAAAGTCGTTCAGGCCGCGGGAGCTGAGCTTCATTTTTTTGAGGAATCAGGATGGGATTCATTCTATGAAGACGTTCCGGCTGCAAGCACATATTGGAAGCGGCCCCTGATGATGCCTAATATTCTCAGGGAGGTTCAGCATATCGTTCTCATGCCTCGGTGCGCGCGACACATGCTGGCAGGCAGCACACTGGGTATGAAGGCGGCAGTGGGCTACTGGCGCCATGACACTCGCCTGGAATATCACAGGGATGCAGCCACCCTGCAGGAGAAGACTGCGGAGGGCAACACTGTTGAAACTCTACGCACAAAGCAGCGGCTGGTGCTTTCTGCCGCGGATAAGATCCTTACCGTTTTTGGACCAGATAATGGTTATGTCTTCGAGCCAGGCAACGGTCTGGTGATTGCGTCGCAGTCGGTGGTAGCCCACGACATGGTATCACTGGCCTGGCTTCTGGAAAACAGGAGCCATATCCCGCAATCGGAAAAACATGATTTCAGAGACAGCAGTCAGTTGTTTGCCAGGCTTGGCAACCATGCGGTAGTCAGCTGGCTGTCCGGGTGGGGAACGGCTCTGGCCTCAGAAAAACTATCCAAAAACGATCTCAATACCATCTGGGATGATCGGGTTATCATTCATGCCTGCGAGATCTTTGGCGGTGTGCCGGAGATTATTTTTGAACAAGCCAACAAAGAGTTCCCCGAAGATCGCAAGACGCGACTGGGCATGATGACAGCATTCCCGGCATGATTACCGAAGAAAAAATTGCTTGAGCATTGAAAGTAGAGATTAGAGGATGAGTAAACGCAAGAGGATGGAAGATCGATATCGCCATTTTTCATTCCTGTCCGACATTGAAGGAATTAAAAATGCCATTGGTGAAATGCGGGGAATGTTTTTACCCCCGCAACCGGTCTTGAATCGAGACGCCCGCTTAAGCGATACGAATCCTTTGCCCGATGAAGAGTGGTTTATTCGGACCATTAAAGACAAAATCGCCAGCCACCCGGACAACCAAATGGAATACCCTTTTTTGGGTGAACCGATTTTCGAAGAACCACTGATTGGGTTTGTCCGTGGTAATGATCAGATTTTCGATCGATTCAAAACAGTCATCGGCCCTCATCATTTCTCGCCCTGGGAGATCATGCGCTGGCAAGCGGAAAAAAACAGTGTTAAAATACCGGAGCCGGATGATCTGAGTGTGGTCTCTTTTGTCATGCCATTTAATCAAAAAACCATACGGGATAATGCTGCTTCCGTTGAATGGACATCCGAACGATGGGCACAGACGCGTCTTTTGGGAGAAATCTTCAGCCAGACTTTTGTTCGCGAAATTGTGTCCGGCCTGATGGGACGCGGAATCCTGGCCGTTGCGCCCGATGTGACTCCCATGTTCAATAAAAAGCGCTATCCGAATGTAGGTTGGGCGTCACCATGGTCCCATCGTCATGTGGCTTATGCCGCAGGGCTTGGCACCTTTGGGATGCATGACTTTCTGATCACGGAAAAAGGGGTGACGCACCGGCTTGGCAGCTTTGTAGTCAATTTAAGACTTGAGCCCAATCGTAGACGACCAGAGGATATCCACGCCAATTGTCTGCATTATCAAGGCCAGCCGTGCTTGAAATGCGCGAAACGATGCCCTGTGACTGCCATAACAGCCAAGCATGCTCATGATAAGGAAACCTGTTATCAAAAGGTGGCCAACTCCCTGAAGTATTGCAATCAGCATTATCACATCTTTATCTATGGATGCGGTCTTTGTGCCGC
>Ga0074045_10000676_pt1 | contig 33367 bp, 28 predicted proteins | sample BogForMeECP23OM2_FD_94442 | JGI IMG/M metagenome (GOLD analysis project Ga0074045, IMG submission 94442) | Bog forest soil microbial communities from Calvert Island, British Columbia, Canada - Bog Forest MetaG ECP23OM2 | ecosystem: Environmental > Terrestrial > Soil > Wetlands ...
GGTCATGCCCCAGATGGGCGAAAGCATCTTTGAAGGGACCATCACCAAGTGGCTGAAGAAACCCGGCGACAAGGTCGAGCGGGACGAGCCGCTGTTTGAAATCTCCACCGATAAAGTGGATGCCGAAATTCCTTCCCCCTCGGCGGGAGTGCTGAAAGAGATCAAAGTTCCCGAAGGGCAGACCGTGCCGATCCAGACGATTGTGGCGGTGATTGATGGAGCGGGGCTGGCTGCGGAATCGGCTCCGGCACCCGCGGCCAAGCCAGCGCAGGCAGCACCGGCAACTGTCCCCATGACAACCAAGCCTGCGGCACCTGCCCCAGCTCCAGTTGCGGCGGCTTCCCCGGCGGCCCCTGCTGCGCAAGCAACGCCAACAACTTCGACGGAACGTATTCATTCCTCTCCGCTGGTTCGGCGCATGGCGAAGGAACACGGCGTGGATCTTTCCACCCTAGAAGGCAGCGGGGCGGGCGGCCGCATCACCAAGCAGGATATCGAAGCGGCGATCGCGGCATCGTCCGGCGCAGCTCCGGCAGCAGCTCCAACGGCTGCGACACGGCCCATACCTCCACCGGCTCCGGCGGCTGTGGCACGCCCTGGGGCAGCAGCAGCACATGGCAGCCAGTTCATTTCGGCGCTGCAGGTGGCGGTGCCCCGCGAACGAATTTATTTTGGGAATTACGAAGTGCACCCATTGAGCGTGATGCGGCAGAAGATCGCCGAGCACATGGTGGCGTCGACGCACGTTTCCCCGCACGTGTATTCCGTCGACGAAGTTGACATGAGCAAGATTGCGGCGCTGCGCGCAAAATCCAAAGACGAGTTTGAGAAACGCTACGAGACGAAGCTGACGTTCATGCCGTTTTTCGTGAAAGCGGCGGTGGCGGGCCTGCGCGCCTATCCCATCGTGAACGCTTCGCTGGACGGCACCAACGTGGTGCTGCACAAGGAGATGAACATCGGCATCGCCGTAGCGCTGGACTGGGGCCTGATCGTGCCGGTGGTGAAGAACGCGGACGAGAAAAACCTGCTGGGCATTCAACGCAACCTGAATGATCTGGCCGAGCGCGCGCGCTCGAAGAAGCTGAAGCCCGAAGAGGTGCAGGAGGGAACGTTCTCCATCACGAATCCCGGCGTCTTCGGGGGGCTCTTCGGCCTGCCTATCATCAGCCAGCCGAACGTGGCCATCCTGGGGCTAGGAGCGATCGAGAAGCGGCCGGTGGTGGTAGAGGACGCCATCGCCATCCGCTCGATGTGCTATGTGACGCTGAGCTACGACCACCGCGTGGTGGATGGGGCGATTGCGCACCAGTTCCTGCACAGGGTGAAAGAAACGCTGGAGAACTGGGCGGAGCCGGTGGTGTAGGGGGCGCAGTATTAAGTAATCAGTTTTCAGTTGTAAGTAAAGAAGGAAGAATCCCGTCACGACCAGTTGGGTTTGCCCGGCTTGGAATTTACAGATTTTTGCTGCTCCTTGCGAGATCCCCAAGTGAAGAAAATTGCCGCCTGATACCAGCCGTGAGATAGCCGGAGCGGCCCTGCTCTGGCCAGCGGACTGACAGTCCGGGAACAGAACAACCCATTCTGACTTATAACTGATAACTGATTACTGATAACCGTTAACTGAATTACCGCGGGCAGGGACTATAATCTCGCCAGAAAGCATGTCGTAACTCCGAAACACCTACAGGAGGCAGTATGAACCGTGGAATCAGACGGCGGGAGTTTTTGCGGGATGGCGCGCTGGCGGCGGGTGCAGTCGCCTGCGGCGCGCATCTCTCCAAGGCAGCGGCGGGCACGGCTTCCGCGGATTCGCGGATCGACATATTGCTGGACGAGCCGCTCGGCGCCATTTCCCCCAATATCTACGGCCACTTTACGGAACACCTTGGCGGCGTGATCTACGACGGCCTGTGGGTCGGCGAAAATTCGCCGGTCGCCAATCTCCAGGGCCTTCGCAAACGCCTGGTTGAGGAGATGCGCAAGATCAAAGCGCCCGTGGTGCGCTATCCGGGCGGCTGCTTCGCGGACAGCTACAACTGGCGCGACGGCGTCGGCCCGGTGGACAAACGTCCCCGCCGCACCAATTTCTGGAATGATGCGGAAACAAAAACGGCGCCCGAAAATCACAAATATGAACCCAACCGCTTCGGCACCAACGAATTCATCCGTTTTTGCCGCCTCACCGGCGCGCAACCGTATCTCGCCGCCAATCTCCGCAGCCTTCCCGCCGAGGAGTTTTACCACTGGGTGGAATACTGCAATTCTCCCGCGGGCAGCACCTCACTCGCCGAGATGCGCGCCGCCGCCGGATCGCCGGAGCCCTTCAACGTGCGCTTCTGGGGCGTGGGCAACGAATCCTGGGGCTGCGGCGGCAACTTCACTCCTCAGGAATACGCCGTCGAGTTCCGCCGCTTTACCACTTGGCTCCCGCACTATGGCCAGGATCTTTCCCTGGTTGCTTCCGGCCCCTATTCCGAAGAGACGAGTTGGACGCGGGGTTTCTTTGAGGAGCTTCTGCGCAAAGGGGCGGACCAACTCCGTTCCGTCTACGGCCTCTCTCTCCATCACTACGCCTGGAATCTTAGCCGCGGGCGCACCACGGATTGGGACAAGGGCAAGGGCAGCGCGCTGGAATTCGATCCCGTCGATTGGTACGAATTGCTGCGTGAAGGCCAGCGCGTAGAAACGATGATCGAAGACCACTGGCGCGCCATGGGCGAGTTCGACGAGCAGCACCGCGTCAAGCTGATTGTCGATGAGTGGGGCCCGTGGTACCGCCCCGGTTCGGAAGCCACGCCGGGTAACCTGCTGGAACAGATCCCCACGCTGCGCGATGCGGTTTTCTCCGCCATGACCCTGGACGTTTTCAACCGTCACCCGGAAAAAGTGGCCATGGCCAATTGCGCGCAATTGATCAACTGTCTCAACAGCCTGTATCTGGCGCATGAAGATAAATTCTGCGTCACCCCGGTGGGGCACGTGTTCGCCATGTACGCGGCGCACCAGGGCGGGCAGTCCTTGCGCACCGCCTTCTCCGCTCCCCAGGTCCATTACGACCGCGACGGCAAACCGGCTTCGTTTTGGGGTTTGCAGGGATCCGCTTCCCTCGTCGGGAAGGAACTGCAGTTGACGGCCGTAAATCCTCACGTGAGTGAAGCGCGCGAGTGCTCGGTTGCCGTTCGCGGCGGGCGCATCGTTTCCGGTTCGGCCACTACGTTAACCAGTTCCGACATCCACGCCCACAACACGTTTGCGGAGCCAGCCGCGCTGGAACCGCAAACGAAGAAGCTGGATGTGAGCGGCGCAGAGCTCACTGTGGTGCTGCCCGCGGCCTCGGTCAGCAGACTCACGCTGGCGCTGGGGTAGTGCGGTTTGAGTATTCAGTTGTCAGTTTTCAGTCTTAAGTAAAGAAGGTAAACCCCAAAAGGGGCCAGTGCTTTTGCGCGTTTTGGCATGCGTGTGGCTTAGCCTTTCTTGGCTTGCGGAGAACTTCACGCGCCCTGGGAAATTCTAAACTCAAAGAAAATTGCAGCGCGGAACCGGCCGGAAATAACGCCAAGATAGTAAATGCGCGCTGTTTCTGGCGAGCAGACCAAGAGCACCTGAAACAACGGGCCTCTTCTGACTGATATCTGATTACTGATAACTGCCTACTGAATCAATGGCCGCATCTTCGCCGTCCACACCGCGAAGCCTTCCATCGGCACGGCTTCGACGCCGGCGTCGCGCAGGGTTTCGCGGACGAAGCGGTGCCGTTCGTTTTCCGCGAGCAGGGTGACGTCGGTGACGGCGGTGAACTCACTGGAGTTCACTTTGCCGCGGATGCGATCCACGGTATAAGCGAGGAGTTTGGCGTCGGCGGGCGCGCGCGTTACGCTGAGCGCCTGCATGAAGCCCCGTGTGCCGTTGCGGCGGTAGCCGTAGTCGAGGCGCATGGGATCGCCCGGGAAGGTGAACTCCTCCGCGCGCACGCCCTTCTGCATGCGTTCCCACAGGTGTGCTTGTTTCAGCACTTGTGCACAGTAGGAGCGAATCACGCCGCGGCTGCCCGGCGCGCCCACCCGTGTGGCCGCGCGCGCCGGGGCCACGTGATCGGCATAGAGGCGCTCGATTTCCGCGTCCAGATCGTCGGCGTAGACGCCCTTTTGCGTGGCGAGTTGCAAAGCGTTCGAGAGCGTTTCGTCCCACTTTCCCAAAAGCCGCAACCAGGCGGCCGGTGCGTTTCCCGCGTCAGGCCCTTGGTCCGTTTCCCGGCCGTTGTCGGGGAACAGTTCGCTGGCGCGGGCAAAACGGTTTTCCAGGTCATCCCGCAAGGCCCGCAGGAGTCCTTCATCCGCCTGGGGGTGAAGCCGGCGCACGCGCGCGTACTCTTCGGGCTCTTCGATCAGGCGCAAGCGGCGCTCGCCGGTTTGCGGATCGAAGACCAGCACACCGATATTGACCCACTCATCGCGCACCAGATTGGGCGTGTAGCGCAGCACGCGATAAGCGCAGGCCCGCTGGTTTGCTGTTGCCTCGTGTGTCTCTGTGATCATCGTCTTTCTCCAAAGAGCGTGACTCGTGTTTCGTGACTGGTGACTCGTGTAAACCCCAGAGCGGCTGCCGGTGACGCTCTTTCACGAATCACGAATTACGAAACACGAGTCACGAGTCACGGACCCAGTACGGAAAAGGCTGCCGGCTGGAAAATTTAGCGGACAGAAGCAGCTCCGGCACAAGCGTCCTTCTTCGCTGCAATTGCTCCAGCAGCCGCAGGACGGCGTCATAATCGTCCGCATACCACTCCGGCGGGATTTCCCCGGCCAATTCCGCAAGCACGCGTTCGGTGATGCGATGTTCCAGGCGCTCGAGCCATGGGCCAAAGGATTCCATGCCGGTCACGCCTTCATAGACGCGGTTGCGCGCGTACAAGCCGCGTAGGGGCGCATCCGGAAAATTCCACTCCCCGGCGTTGAAGCAGAAGCCCTGGTCGATCATCAGCGTGCGATAAGGAAGCGGGCTATTGCCGGGCGCGCGTGGATGATCTCCCGGCGCCGCGGTCGATGCCGGGCTCTTGTCCTCAAAAAACAGGGTCTGCCGCCCGTTGGTGTTGCAGGTCCATTTGTCGAAGACCAGCATGCCGGCAAAATCGTGAAGGTTGGCGACCTCGCGCAGCCTCTCATCGGGCAGAAAGTCGTACAGCGCAAGCCGGCGGGGATCGCCCGGATAGCGCGAGCCGAACTGCAGCCCCGCGGCGCAGGGCGTGTGCGAGCGGGCCAACTCCATGCACAATTCCTCGGTCAACTGGATCAACTCCCGGCTGACCTCGACGACGGCTACCGGGGTGGTGGGCAGGCCGAGACGAGATGCCAGGCGAGTGCCGAGCAGCTCATTGGCCAGAACGCGGAGGTGCTGCGGGTTATTTTGGAATTTGACCACATAATAGTTTCCGTCCGAGCACCTCATGAGGTGCGCCTGCGCGCCTCCGCGCATCCGCCGTATGTGCTCGATGGCTCGCAACATACACATTTATCCTAACGGCACTTAGAGGTTCCATCAAGAGGAAGAGGACAGCTACGCCGCAGGGTTCCCCATGCGGCGCGCGGAGCGCACCGATTCGGCACTGCCGCGGCGGGAGATTCCATTCCCGGCAGCCACAACGTCATACCGATGTGGCGCCTGCCATTTCAGTCCGGAACAAAGAAGCCCCGTGATCCCGTCGCGGGGCTTCTGGGAAATCCACTCTTGCGCGCCAGGAGCGCCTAGCGGCGGCGTTTCTTCCCGGTTTTCTTGGCGGCCTTCTTGGGCTTCGCTTTGGCCTTCGGGGCTTTTTTCGGAGCCTTCTTGGCCGCTTTTTTGGGCGTCTTCTTGGCAGGCTTTTTCGCCGCTTTCTTTGGCGCAGCCTTGGGCGCAGGTTTCGCCGGGGCTTCTTTCCCGGCTTCTTCCGCGGGTTCATCTTCTACCAAGAGGATCTCTTCCTGTTCTTCGATCACGCCCTCGGTATCGCCACCCAGCTCGTCGTCCTCTTCCAGCCGGGACAGCTCATCATCCTCTTCAAAATGATCCTTCTCGAAATCCATGCTTTCCTCCCCTGGGGGCACTTTCTTACCCGATGTTCTTGGCATGCTGCTCCAGCCGGAGATGAGTCACTCCGTCCTTGCGATTTGTTATCCCACTCCAACGTGGATGTCAAGAGTTCTCGCGGGTGTGCGAGGCAGGCGTTTCGCAGAGGTCAAGGGCAGGCCGAAAAGACGGGATCTGCAGAAAAAAGGGGAGCCGCGCCCGGCGGAAGATAGGTGGGAGGCAAGAGGCGACTCTGGGCTGCTTGAGGACTATTGCCGGGACTTGCCGGAAGTGCGCGTGGCGGGCTTCTTGGACTTGGCGGAACTATGCACGGTGCGCGTTTCCGGGGCGCCGCCACCCACCGTATAGATGCGCAAGACCATGCCACGGGAGACCTTGGCGGACTTGAGGCCATTCCATTTGCGGATCTGGTCGGAGGTCACGCTGAACTGGTCGGCGATGCCCCCGACTGTGTCGCCCTTGCGGACGCGGTAGCGTACCAGGCGGCTCTTGGTCTCCTCGGGCGGGCGCGTGGCGGGGATGATGAGTTTCTCTCCCGGCGTCAAGGCTTCGGCGCGATCAAGGTCGTTGGCGTCGGCAATGGCAGCCGGGGTGACACGGTATTTCTTGGCAATGGAGGTAAGTGTGTCGCCGGATTCGACGCGATGGCGCCGCCAACTGACCCACTTGTCCGCGGGAATGTCCGCGATCTCCGCGGAGAATTTCTCCGAGGTGCCTCTGGGCAGGTACAAGACGAAGTTGGCATCTTCCGGGGTGGCCATGCGGAGAAGCGAGGGATTCAGAGCGCGAAGCATGGCTACGTCAACATCAATGGTTTCCGCCACCAGGCGCAGGTCGATGGCGCGGCCGGGCTTGATGACGTCGGATTCCACCGGCGGATCGGGATCCACGGCGATGCCGTAATGCGCGGCGTCCTTGGCGATCAGGGTGAGCGCGAGAATGATGGGCACGTAATTCTTCGTTTCGCGGGGGAGCACATTGCGTTTGTAGAGTTCCCAGAAATCGGCGTAGCCGGTGCGCTCCACACCCTTCTGGACGTTCCCGGGACCGCAGTTGTAGGCGGCGATGGCGAGATACCAGTCGCCAAAGAGCCCGTAAAGATCGCGAAGATGCTGGGCCGCCGCGCGCGTGGCTTTTTCGGGGTCCAGGCGCTCGTCCACCCACCAACTGCGCTTCAAGCCGTATTCGTTGCCGCGCCACTGCACGAATTGCCAGATGCCGCGGGCCCCGGCCCGCGAAAGAGCCAGGGGCTGGAAGGCGCTCTCCGCCTGGGCCAGGTAGATCAGGTCCTGGGGCACACCTTCTTCGCTCAAGACGCGGGAAATCATTTGCTGGTAGCGGCCGGAGCGGCGGAGACCGTTTTCGATGATGGCGCGGCCGCGCGGCGTCTGGAAAAAGTTGAGGTAGGAGACCACGGTGTCGTTCACGGTGAGCGGCAAGTCGTGCGAGATGCTCTTGGCGGCGGCTTCGGCGCGCTCCCGCAACTTGGGGTCGACAGGGAAGGTCATTTCGGCCACTTCGTCGATGGCCGCGGGCACGGCGGGAGCTTCGCTGAAACCATCGCCCGCGCGAAAGGCCTGCAGCTCGTAGGTGTAGATCGTGTCGGTGACCTGATGGAATAGGTCGCTGAGGCGCGGATCGCTGTTGGGGTCGTAGCCGCTTTCGAGCATCCAGTCGACGGCGTCGTCAAAATCGCGGCGCGCGGCTTCGAGGTGTCCAGCCTGGTAATTGGCTTCGCCGGAACTGAATTTTTCTTTAACTTTTGCGATCAGGTAATCGATGCCGCCGGGCACAGGTGACTGGAGAGAGAGAAGAGGCTGGGATGCCAAGTCTCTCAGAGGCAGCGCGCCAATCTCCGGCGCCGCAGGGGCGGGGACCTGTGCCAGTGCCGGAGCATGTGCCTGCACGGGTCTTTTCGTGGCATCCTCGCAACCCGCCAGGCCGAGCAGCAATGCGAAACACGCCGCGGTGCCCAGCAAAGGACGGATGATCGGCTTCTGACCCATTTTTCTATGGTATGTAGGCCTTCCACCGTTGGTCAATGCATTACCGCCCTACGCAGTAGCCCATGCAGCACCCACCCGAAGGCCGGAGCGCGAGCCACGACGATGCGGTGGCTGGGGAGTTTTCTGCGCTCGACATCCTGGCTGAGTTGAGGCAAAATTCAGGCCGCCAATTCCGCATGCCGGGCTCCTCCCGCCTCTCCCCGGCCTGCTCCAAGGAGATCTTGTATGCCGCGTTCGCGCCCTATGATTTTGCTATTCCTCAGTTTGTCGCTGTGCGTATTTGCTGCGGCCCAGGAGATGCATCCGGCAGCGCGCTCCACACCCGCTTTTGATCAACTTAAATCGCTGGCCGGGGAGTGGGAAGGAACGAAGACGCAGGGTTTCAAGGTGAGCCTGACGTATCAGGTGGTGTCCAACGGAAGCGTGCTGATGGAACGCCTGAAAAGCGCAGACGAGTCAGAGATGATCACCATGTACTCGTTGGACGGCGATCACATTGTGGTGACGCACTATTGCTCCATGGGGAACCAGCCGACGATGCAAACGCCCGCGGCCACGGCAGCGACGGGAAAATACGATTTCAGTTTCGTGCGCGTCTCCGGCACGAAGACGCCGGATGAGGGGCACATGGTGGCGCTCTCGGTGACTATGCCGGACAAGGACCACCTCACGCAGGTGTGGACCTTCGATGATCACGGGAAGTCAATGGTGGAAACGTTCACGTATACGCGGAAGAAGTAGCCAGGCTTTGGCTAGGACGCAAGAGCGTGGAGCGCAGGTTGCGGCCCGCTGAGCTCGTTGGCCGGCGCTACGCCACTCATCGTCAACGCCAGGATCATCACCACCGGCAGTTTGCTCATCAGGTGGTCCTCACCGCCCGCATTCTACCCATTTGCTTGCTCCATCTCATTTGCCGTCCCAACCTCCCCTCATTTTGCCGCATCCAAAAAGGAGAAGAAATTTCCGTGCCAGTTGCGTCGTATCATTCATTGACGGCCCATTGACCACACCCATTGACCCAAATGCCCAACGCCGAAACCGCCATACAGCTTGACCATGTTTCCCGCCAGTACACCATGGGCGGGGCGACCATCCAGGCGGTGAACGACGTTTCGCTTTCGGTTGCACGAAGCGAGTTCCTGGCGCTGCTGGGCTCTTCCGGATCGGGGAAATCGACGCTGCTGAATCTTATTGCGGGCCTGGACCGGCCGACATCCGGTTCCATCATGGCGCAGGGGCAAAATCTCGCGCAACTCACGAGCATCGAGCTGGCGCGCTACCGCTGCAGCACCATCGGCATGATCTTTCAATCGTTCAACCTGCTGCCGCGCATGACGCTGGAAGAAAACGTCGAGCTGCCGCTGCGGCTCGCGGAAGTGGATCGCGAAGAACGGCCCGGGCGCGTCCGCGAAGCGTTGGAGCGTGTGCGGCTGACGCACCGGCTGGGTCACCGTCCCATGGAGTTATCCGGCGGCGAGCAGCAACGCGTGGCCATCGCGCGGGCGCTGGTGAACCGGCCGAAGATTTTGCTGGCCGATGAGCCAACGGGCAATCTCGATTCGGTAACGGGAGAGGCGATTCTATCGCTGCTGCGCGATGTGCAGCGGCAACTAGGAATGACGATTGTGATGGTGACGCACGAGCGGTCGCTGGCCGAGCGCTACGCTGGCCGGCTGGCGATCATGGGTGATGGCAAACTTTTGCCGGCTTCGGAAATCACGAATGAGGCCGCGCGATGAAACCCCGCGACCTTTCGGACCTGGCATTCCGCAATCTTCGCGAAGCGATCTTGCGAAACGCGCTGACGACGCTGGGCGTGGCGGTCGGGGTGGCTTCGCTGGTGGCGATGCTGTCGCTGGGCGTGGGCTTGCAGGAGCTGGCTTCCAAGCGGCTTTCGCAGAGCGGGCTGTTTGACACGATTTTCGTTACGCCAAAGAACAATTTCCGCGGCATGGGGCGCCCTCAGCGCGAAGTGCAGTCAGATAAGCCGCCGCGGACCCTGGACGAAGACGCGCGTAAGGAAATCGAGAAGCTCCCCAACGTGATCGAGGTTTATCCGCAAGTGCGGTTTTTCACCGAGGTGCGCTTCAACAACAAGCCATTTGCCACGGTGGTGGCGGGGATGCCGGATTCTTCGCGTAACTCCGGTTCGTTTGACGGCATGCAGGGGAATTTTTTCTCTTCGCCAACGGCGAACGAAGCGATCCTGCAGATTGAATTCGCAAAGGACCTTTCGGAAAAGCCCGCCTCCCTGATCGGGCAGGATCTGGTGCTGCGGTACGCGGAACGCCAGGCGCTGCCAGCGAACGATGATTCGTCTTCTTCGAGCGGCGAACCCTCCGGCGGTTTTTCCGTGGTGCCGAAGGAGCTGCGGCTCAAGATCGTGGGCATCGTGGAAACGGAACCCGCAGCCGGTTATGGCGGCTACGGCAATGCGCGACTGCTGATGCCGCTTTCCACCGCATCCACACTGCGCGCGGCGCAGGTAAACGATTTGCGCGATATCGTGCGCGACAACTCCGCCAACAAAACCACGTACCCTTCGCTTTCCGTGCGCGCCGAATCGCCCTCGCAGGTGGAAGCGCTGGAGGCATCGATCAAGTCCATGGGCTTTGCGGCCTTCTCTCTTCTGGACGCCTCGAAATCGCTGCGCACGTTTTTCTCCGTGTTCGATCTGCTGCTGGGGATTTTCGGGAGCCTGGCGCTGGCGGTGGCGACGCTGGGAATCGTAAATACGCTGGTGATGGCGATTCTGGAGCGGCGGCGTGAAATCGGCGTGCTGAAGGCGCTGGGCGCGGCGGATTCGGATGTGCAGCAACTGTTTTTTGTCGAGGCCGGCGTGATGGGATTGTTCGGGGGATTCTTTGGCGTGCTGTTTGGCTGGTTGCTGGGGCGCGCGATCACGTTTGGAACTAATGTCTATTTGAAGCGGCAGAACCTGAATCCCATTGAACTTTCTTCCGTGCCGTGGTGGCTGGTGATTGCGGCCATTGCGTTCGCCATTCTTGTCAGTTTGGCCGCGGGGCTCTATCCTGCTTCGCGTGCGGCCAAGCTCAATCCGGTTGACGCATTGCGCTATGAGTAGAAGAGCCCGGGCGGCGGCGCGGTGGCCATTTTTCTCGTGTTTCCTCAGCCTCCTGTGTTTGGCGGTCCCATTGCACGCGGCGACGGGCCGCGTCGAGTGCAATTCCCTTCCCAGCAAATTCGTGCAGCGCGCAGTGCCCTACTGCATCATGCTGCCGCCGGCGTTTGACGCGGACAAGTCGCGGCATTTTCCCGTCCTTTATCTGTTGCACGGGCTTGGCGACAACGAACAGTTCTTCATTCACTCCGGGGAATGGAACCTGGTGGAAGACATGCGGGAAAAGGGCGAGCTCAAGGATTTCCTGATCGCCACGCCGGATGGGGGCACGAGTTTCTACGTCAACGCGAAAGACGGAAAGGAACGCTACGAAGACTTTTTGGTGCAGGAATTTTTACCGTTCATCGAGAAGCGTTACCGTGTGTCGCCGGGCCGCGCCAACCGCGCGATCTCCGGAATTTCGATGGGCGGGTATGGCGCGCTGCATCTGGCGTTCCGGCATCCGCAACTCTTCTCGGCGGTAAGCGCCCACAGCGCCGCGCTGATCGAGAAATTGCCGGCGTTTCTTGGGGGTTCGGCTCCGCAGAGCAATCAGCCCAATCGCGCGAGGATCTTTGGGGGCGTATTCGGCAGCCCGCCTGATCCGGCGTATTGGAATCAGCAGAGTCCGATCAGGCTTGCGCGGACTGCCAATCTGGCGGGATTGAAGATTTACTTCGATTGCGGCGATCAGGATGATTACGGCTTCGACGCGGGGGCTGCGGTGCTGGACAAAGTCCTGACGGCGCGGCACATGGCCCACGAATTTCATTTGTATCCCGGCCGGCACGATGCGAGCTACTTCGCGGCGCACCTGCCGACGTCGCTGGAATTTCATTCCCGCTTGTTTGCGCATTAGATGGAACCGGCGGCGAGGCAGAAGGGGGCAGAACATAAAAGTCAAAATTCCCACACGTAACACCGACGTGGGGGGCACCCAAATCCTCCTCAGGGTCTAGCGCTCGGGCCAACCGCCCGGCCTACAAAGGGTGATCCACCCGCCACTAGTCCAGATAAAAGACTTCCTCCATCATGGCGGATCGCTCGCCAGGCTGGAGTCCGGGCACCGGCTCGAAGAGGGCGGCCATTTAAGTCCAAGTCTTCCCGTGTTTGGGTGACATGGGGGAATAAAACCGCCGACAGAGAGAATGGGGTGATGTTTGGCGGGCTGCCCGTTTACATGGCATTCATCCGATTGTTACTGGGCGGTTACCAATGCCTACGGCTCGCCTGCCACAATGATGGGGATTCTCGAGTGTACCTGGGGCACCTGTTCACAACCATGCCTACCGTTATGCGACGCACTACGGTAAACTACGACCGATGCGATCCAAGGCGCGAGAGCTGTATATGAAGCGCGTCCTAATCATTGAAGACGACAGAGACATCGTCGAACTCGTCCGTTACAACCTTGCCAACGAAGGTTTTCAAGTGAACGCGGCCCTTGACGGCACGTCCGGCCTGTCGTCGCTCAAGAAGACGCCGCCGGACCTTCTGTTGCTGGATCTGATGCTACCAAAGATTTCAGGGCTGGAAATCTGCCGGGAAGTGCGCAAGGACGAATCGCTGAACCGCTTACCCATCCTGATGCTGACCGCGCGTGGCGACGAAGCCGACCGCGTGGTGGGATTGGAGATGGGAGCGGACGATTACGTCACGAAGCCCTTCAGCCCGCGGGAGTTGATTGCGCGGGTGAAGGCGCTTCTGCGGCGGGCCGAGCCGCCCGCGGAATCGCCGCGGATCATAGAGGTTGGCAAGCTGGCGATCGACCCGGCATCGTACCGGGTGAGCCAGTCCGGAAAGCCCGTGCCGCTGAGCACGCTGGAATTCCGTTTGCTATATTATCTGGCTTCGCGCCCCAATCGCGTCTTTACTCGAGATCAGTTGCTCGATGCCGTCTGGGGCACGGATCGATTCGTCACACCGCGGAGCGTGGATGTGTACGTGCGGCGGCTGCGGGAGAAGATCGAAACGGATCCGGAGAACCCCCTGCACCTGAAGACGGTGCGCGGCGCCGGCTACTTATTCGAGACCCGTGCAGCGTAAACTTTTTTGGAAACTCGCGCTGACCTTTCTGGCGCTTCTGCTGAGTGTTTTGCTCGCAGTGGATTTCCTCGCCGAACGAGCTCTGCGAGGAAGCTACCAGAACGACGTATTTAACCAACTGAAGGCCATTGCGCGGGTCCTGCCGTTCGAGCAGTTGCATTTTTCGAGCTTTCCGCCGGAAACCCCTGAAGATCTTGCCGTGCTGAACCGCTGGGTTGCCGGCGCCGCCAAGAGCGGCGCGCGGATAACCGTGATCACGGCGGATGGCCGTGTGATTGCGGACTCGCAATCAGAAACCCAAACAATGGAATCTCACGGGAACCGCCCTGAGGTGCTGGAGGCGCTGCAGAAGGGCGAAGGCAGCTCCACGCGGATAAGTGTCTCAGTAAAACAGCCACTGCTCTATTACGCGGAGCGACACTATCTTTCGGGAAACGTGCCCGTGGTTGTGCGGTTGGCCCTGCCGCTGGAGGAGGTTGACGAGACCTTGGGAAATTTCCGGCGCAACCTCTGGTTGTGGTCGCTGCTGATCCTGGTCGTTGCTGGAGCCCTTTCCTTGCTGGTGTCGAGGTCGTTCACGGAACGCATTGAACGGTTGCGCGAATTCTCGCGGCGCGTGGCCGAAGGGGATTTCCGGCCGCTTCCTTCGGACGGAACAGGAGACACGTTGGAGGCGTTGGGGTACTCGCTGAACCAGACGGCGGCGCGCATGGACCGCACAATTCGCACATTGACGGAGGAGCGCAATCTGTCTTCGGCCATTCTGGGATCGATGGTGGAAGGGGTCGCAGTGGTGAACGGTGGCGAGCGCCTGGTGTTCGCGAATCCGGGATTTGCGTCGATTCTGGGGCTCGACGTGCCGCCGATGTCCGGAAGCGCGCTGCTGGAGGTGGTGCGCCAGACGGAGCTGATCGAGGCGGTGCGGCGGGTGCACGCAGGGGAGCCACGCGTGGAAGCGGAGATCGTGACGGGGACCCTGCGGCAGCACTTTTTTGCGGCTACCGTCGCTTCGGTGCGCGCGGGAGAGACCTCTGGCGCGGTCATCGTGCTGCACGACATCACGGCATTACGGAAATTGGAGCGCATCCGGCGAGACTTCGTGGCCAATGTATCGCACGAGTTCCGCACGCCGCTGACGGCGATTCAAGGATTTGCGGAAACGCTGCTGGCGGGAGCGGTGAACGATCCGCAGAACCGCGACCGGTTTCTGGGAATCATCCTGGAGCATGCAAGGCGATTGGCGCGGCTGACGGAAGACCTGCTGAAATTGTCGCAGATGGATGCGGAGCGGCTGGAATTGGAGCTGCGCCCGGTCAGCGTTTCGCAGTTGGTGGAATCCTGCTACGAGACCGCGCGCCACCGCGCCGCGGAAAAGGAGCTAAACCTTTCGCTGGACCTGCCGGAAGGGCTGCCCGATGTTTCCGGCGACGCACGGCGGTTGCAGGAGGTGCTGCAAAACCTGCTGGACAATGCCATTCAGTACACATTGCCCGGCGGGAAGATTGTGCTGAGCGCCGAAGCCAGGAATGAAGAAGTGGTCTTCACGGTGGCGGACACGGGCATCGGTATTCCGCAAGCCGACCAGCCGCGGATCTTTGAGCGTTTTTACCGTGTGGACGTGGCGCGCTCCCGTGAAGCGGGCGGCACGGGGCTCGGACTGGCGATCGCAAAACATCTTATCGAGGGACACGGTGGCCGCATCTGGGTGGAAAGCGAAGTGGGCGTAGGTTCGAAATTCCATGTGTCCGTGCCAGTGTACGATGCGGAGCACTCGGCGGCCCGGACAGCGGCCTCAACAACGGGCAGCGCACGAGCCAATCGCGGAAGCCTGCCGGCAAATTCCTAGTACCTGCCTTACCGCGGTATTCATAAGCCTGTAAACGAAGCGTAACCTTCACGGAGCACAATTTCTGAGAGCGTGCGGAAGTGTGCCGGACGATATAACTCCGCCGCGGAGGCAAGGATGGGGACTGCAGCCGGCCTGACCGAAGTGGTTCTGCACGACACGCTGGTCAACTACCTGATTTCCATGGCGCGCGTTGTGGAAACGGCAATGAACCGCGCGCTGGATGCGATCGTAGGGTTTGACAACCAGCGGACCGCGGGACTTCCGGGCGAAGTGTTCCTTCTGGAACCGCGCATCAACGAGATGGAAATCATGATTGACGAGCACGCCATCCGGCTACTGCGGCGCGGCTCGTTTAATGATGACGAGATGCGCCTGATCGTGGCCGCGCTGAAGATTACCAACGACCTGGAACGTATCGGGGATATTGCGGTGAGTCTGGCGGAGCGCGTGATGACTTTGCGCGAATTGCCGGGTGCGCAACCGCCCGAAGAATTGGGGCCGATGGTGGAAGCGGTGCGGTCAATGGTGAGCCGCAGCCTGGGTGCGCTGATCTTCCGAAACGCGGAAATGGCGGCGCAAGTTCTGGAGAGCGATGACGTGGTGGATCAATACCGGGACCGCATCTTCGAGAATCTGCTGCAGCACATGACCACGGATGTTGCGCTGGTGAGTCCCGGGATGCAATTCGTGCTGGCGACGCGACACCTGGAACGCATCGCGGATCATGCGACGAATATTGCCGAGGACATTATTTTTTGGGTGCGCGGGCTGGATGTGCGTCACGGGCGGGGGTTGGCGGCGAGCTCGGAGCAAACAGAAACGAGCGGCGCAGGGGCCCAGGAGGTCACCAATAATTCACATGGGCTTCATTCGGACGTGACTCCAGGCTGCGAAACTCAGCGCGTTTGATCTTCAATCCATGTCCTACCACGGGGACCGGTGCACCCCTGGCGCCGGTCCCCTTCTCCTCCTCCTTTCCCCAAAAAACAAATGAGAAATCACCGCACACGTGCAGGTGCTTGCGCAGACAAGGCCGATCACATGGCCGGAGAGAGGGCGTGCAACGCACGGTGAGGTGAAAAGAAGCCAGAAGCGTTAAGGAAGTTTTATGTTCCATTCTAAACCATTGAAATAAATAGGGTTGCATTAGTGCGCCGCAAGTTTGTTACAGACTATTCATCCTAAGTTGATATGCGCGTAAGAGACGGCCACTACCTTCGGAACCCGGGGTGGTTCGTTATTCCCGCGGTTAGAATTTGAAATCTTGAGAAGCAAAGAGAGAGGAAATGATAAAACTCGCATCACTGACGTTGTCGCTGTTCCTACTTTCGGGTCCAGCATTCGCTGACTCACCGAAGGACACACCGAAGGACACACCAAAGGAAGCCAACGCGCAGCCGGCCAAGTCTGCTGCGGCGGCAAAACCCGCGACGGCCAAAACGAGCGCGGAGATCGCAGCGGAAGTAGAAGAGTTGCGCCAAGCGTTGCAGGCGCAGCAAGAGCAGTTGCAAATGTTAAAGGAAGAGTTGGCTAAGCGCGACCGTCAGATCGAGGAAGCGCGGGAGGCGGCTGCGGCGGCAAATTCACGGGCGACGGAAGCCAACGTGAAGGCGACCGAAGCGGCAGCGACTTCGGCGGAAGTGAAGACGACAACCACGGCGCTGAATTCATCCGTGGCGAGCCTCGCGTCGAGCAACGCTGCGGCAGTGAATGCGCCGACAGCAGCTTCCGGCGATCAGAAAGCCGCGGAGGAAAAAGGGCCGACGACGATCCGGTACAAGGGTGTGGAAATTACTCCGGGCGGATTCATCGCGGCAGAAACGGTTTTCCGCACTCGCGCCACCGGCGGCGACATCAACACGCCTTTTACCGGCATTCCATTCACCGCAAACGATCTGGCCCATGTCACTGAGAACAGCTTCACTGCCCGTCAGAGCCGCCTTAGCCTGCTCGCGGAGAGCAAAGTCGGCAGCGCCAAACTGACGGGTTACTACGAAGCTGATTTCCTCGGCACCGGCACGACGTCCAACAACCGCCAGAGCAATTCGTATGTGATGCGTCAGCGGGTAATTTACGGGCAAGCGGCATTTGAAAATGGATGGATCTTTACTGGCGGTCAGCAGTGGTCCTTGGCGACGGAAAACAAGAAAGGCATATTCAATCGCCAGGAAGATATTCCGCTGGTCATCGACCCACAGTACGTTGTCGGCTTCTCGTGGGCGCGTCAGTACGGCTTCCGCATCGTTAAGGATTTCGGCGGCAAGTTCGCTCTTGGCTTCTCTATCGAAGGTCCGCAGGCCACCGTTGGCGGCCGTGGCTTCTCCGCCGTCACCACCATCAACTCCGCCGCTGCGCCCGCAACAATCGTCACCTCGGGAGCCACGACCGCCACGACCGGAAACTTCTTCCTCAACGCCCCCGGCGCTGGCGGCGGCCTGCTCAACGCCTTTGACTCCACAGGCTATACCGTCAATAAAGCTCCGGACTTGATCTTCAAGGCCGCTGCCGATCCCGGCTTCGGTCACTACGAGCTCTTTGGCATCGTCAGCTTCTTCCGCGATCGCATCTATCCCTGCGGCGTGGTTGGCACTAACACCGGGGATACCGTTCCTGGGACAACGACGTTCACCGGAAGCTGCCTATCGGCGACACCGACAGCCGTTAGCAGCTTCGGCGCTACGAACACCAGCAGTAACGGCGGTGGCTTCGGTGCCAGTGCCCTTTTGCCGCTCTTCAACAAGCACGTAGACTTCAGTGTCAAGGCTGTCGCCGGCGACGGCATCGGGCGCTATGGCTCGGCGCAGCTCGCCGACGCCACGGCGCGTCCCGATGGCACACTCGCGCTGATTCGTACCGCCCATGGCCTAGGACGAATCGAATGGCATGTCACTCCCAAGTTCGACCTCTACGCCTACTATGGAGCAGAGTACGGCTGGCGCGCGGGTTATACAGGCTATGAGCTGATTACCATCACCAAGACGGCAGCGATTCCTGCAACGTCCACTACGACTGGCGGCGTGACCACCACGACCCCTGCCATTCCGGCCACCACCACAACTTCCTTTAAAGCCAACCAGATCGGTGGTTATGGCAACTTTGCCGCCAACAATTCCGGTTGCGCCACCGAGGGCGTGCCTTTGAATGACTTCAACACGTCCTCCGGCTCCAATTGCGCGGGCGACATCCGCATCATCCAGGAAGGCACGCTAGGGTTCTGGTACAAGTTTTACCAGGGTCCGAAAGGCCGCTTCCAATTCGGTATGCAATACTCCTATCTAGCCAAGGTGGGCTGGTCCGGCACCACTGGCGCGCCGGCGGGTACCGCCATCTCCCCCAAGGGCATCGACAACATGGTGTGGACGTCGTTCCGCTACTATTTGCCATAAGTGGCCAACGATTGACCGGGGCCGTCCAGGTTCAGAAGACGGCAGAAGGGCAGCTCATTGTGGGCTGCCCTTTTTTTCGCCTGGGGCCCCTGAGGTGTAACTCCATGGAAAAGGGAGTAGTTAAACGACTCAGTCGGAACATTTCTGATTTTTAACAGACTTACGAGGAGATGTAACAATTCTGTAACAATAGACGGTCAATCTGGAAGGTACTCTTGGGCAAACCCAAGAATCCGCAGGGAGATAAATCTCATGAAGAGGATTGCTGTGTTAGTGATAGGTGTTCTCGCTCTGGGAGCGATGATCTGGGCGCAGAATGCGCTCCTGATCAATGGAGCGGGCGCCACATTCCCGTTTCCAATTTATTCAAAGTGGTTTGACGAATATCATCAGAAGAATCCAAATCTTCAATTCAACTACCAATCGGTAGGATCCGGAGCGGGCATCAAACAGATGACCGAAGGAACAGTGGATTTCGGCGCTACGGACGGCCCGATGAACGACGACCAGTTGAAGACTTTCCAGGACAAGAGAGGGTCGGGGATTCTACACTTTCCGACCGTCCTAGGCGCGGTTGTTCCGACTTATAATGTGCCTGGGGTGACCGGGGCGCTGAATTTCACTCCAGAGGCGCTGGCGGGGATTTTCCTTGGAAAGATCACGAAATGGAACGATCCGGCGATCGTGGGTGCCAATAAGGGCGTAAATCTACCGGCAAATGACATCGTGGTGGTGCACCGGTCGGATGGCAGCGGCACGACGTACATCTGGACCGATTACCTGTCCAAGGTGAGCGACGAATGGAAGAGCAAAGTCGGCAAGAACACTTCGGTGAACTGGCCCGTGGGCCTTGGTGGCAAAGGCAACGAAGGCGTGACCGGACTAATCAAGCAAACGCCCAATTCCATCGGCTACGTGGAGTTGATTTACGCGGCTCAGAACAATATTCCATACGGCGCCGTGAAGAACTCCTCTGGGAATTTTGTAAAGGCGGACTTGGCGAGCGTGAGCGCGGCGGCGGCGGGCGCGGCGAAGGAAATCCCGGATGATTTCCGGGTTTCCATCACGAACGCGCCGGGAAAGAGCGCGTATCCGATTTCGAGCTTCACGTGGCTGCTTGTTCCGCAGAAGTTTCAGGATGCGGGGAAGCGCGAGGCAGTGAAGGGCTTCCTAAAGTGGATGCTGACAGATGGGCAGAACTATGCAGAAGGGCTTTCCTATGCAAAGCTGCCGAAGGAAATCGTCGAGAAAGAGAAGAAGGCGATCAACAGCATCCAGTAGCAAGCAGCGAGGAACGTGGCGACAGTTAAAACAACTCTGCCGAACGCGGGCCCGGTGATGGGCTCGCGTTCTTTTCTATCCCGCTTACGGGACGGGGACGAAATCGCGCGGCTGACTACGATGGTGTTTGCGGCGACCGTCGTGCTGATCACGCTGCTGCTGGTGTATGAACTGTGGACCGGCTCCGCGCTGGCACGAGCGAAATTTGGATTGCACTTTTTAGTAACGCGAGTGTGGGATCCAAACATAGACCAATACGGGGCGCTGCCGTTCATGTATGGAACGCTGGTCACGTCAGCGGTGGCCCTGCTCATTGCCGTGCCCCTGGGAATTGGAGCGGCGATTTTCCTCGCGGAGTTGGCGCCGCCGCGGATTTCGGACACACTGCAATTTTTCATTGATCTGCTCGCGGCAGTGCCGAGCGTAATTTACGGACTGCTGGGAGTGTTCATCATCGTGCCGTTGATGCGGACAGTAATTTTCCCAGCGCTGAACGAGCCGCTGGGTTTTCTGCCGCTTTTTAAAGGGCCGTCGTATGGCGTGGGATTTTTGACGGCGGGGATAGTCCTGGCGATCATGGTGATCCCGTACATCATTTCGGTATCGCGGGAAGTGCTGCTATCGGTGCCAAGGGACCAGCGCGAAGCGGCACTGGCGCTGGGCTCGACACGTTGGGAATCGACGTGGAAAGTGGTCGTACCGTTTGCCAAGACGGGCATCCTGGGTTCGGTTTTTCTGGCGCTGGCGCGCGCTCTTGGAGAAACGATGGCCGTGACCATGGTGATCGGAAACACGCCGACAATCAGCGCTTCTCTGTTTTCACCGGGAGATTCGATCGCTTCCGTGATCGCCAACCAGTTTACGGAAGCTACAGGCGACGTGTATTTGCAGGCCCTGGTGGAATTAGGGTTGGTGCTGTTCCTGATGACCTTTATCCTGAACGGCCTGGCACGTATATTGATAGTTGTGACGACACAAAAAGGCAGCGGGGTGCCCGTCTGATGAGTGCGCGGGTCAAGTGGCGGAGGTTTGTCAGCAACTTCATGCTGACTCTGACAGGTCTGTGCGCGCTGGTTTCCGTTAGCGTCCTCTTCTTAATTTTGGGGTACCTGGTTTTCAACGGCGGCAAGTCCATCAACTGGGCCTTCTTTACGCAACTTCCCAAGCCCGTAGGCGAAGCAGGCGGAGGAATGGCGAATGCCATCGTGGGAAGCGCGAAATTGCTGATGGCAGCGTCCTTGCTCGGGGTTCCGATCGGGTTTTTCGGGGGAATTTATCTGGCGGAGTTCAGCGGGAGCACCGTGGCCTCGGTGGTGCGGTACGCGGCGGACCTGCTAAACGGCGTGCCATCCATCGTGATCGGGATTTTTGCTTACGGCATGGTGGTTTTGCCGTTCAAGCATTTTTCGACGCTGGCGGGGGCGTTTGCGCTGGGACTGATGATGATTCCGATCACGCTGCGCAGCACGGAAGAGTTCCTTGGCGGAGTGCCACGGTATTTGCGGGAAGGCGCCATGGCCCTGGGAGCGAGCAAATCGAAGACGATTGCGACCGTGGTTGTGCCGGCGGCTTACCGGGGAATCCTGACGGCGATACTGCTGGCGCTGGCGCGGGTGGCGGGTGAAACCGCGCCGCTGCTGTTCACGGCATTTGGAAACCGCTACTGGAGCGAGGGGTGGGGGCAGCCGACGGCGTCGCTGCCCGTGGTGATCTTTAACTACGCGGTGTCGCCTTATGAGGATTGGCACCGGCAGGCATGGGCGGCAGGGTTGGTGTTACTGGGATTGATCCTGATCATCAATATTTTGGCCCGGACGATATTGTCGCGCGGGATAGCGGTGCCGAGGTCATGAACATGCAGGCGTCACCAAAGCCGGGGCTTTCAGTGAATATCGTAAGCAATGTGGGACCCGTGGCGCACGGCGCGACCGCGCCGCTGCCGATGCGCATGACGATATCCAAGGTCAATTTCTACTACGGCAGCAAGCAGATCCTCTTCGACATCAACATGGGCATCGCTGACAAGAGGGTGACCGCGCTGATCGGCCCATCGGGGTGCGGCAAGTCAACGCTGCTGAGAGCGCTGAACCGCATGCACGAAACGGTGCACACGTCGCGCTTGGAAGGAGAGATCCAACTGGATGGGCAGAACATTCTGGCGCAGGACGTGACCACGCTCCGGCGGCGAGTGGGCATGGTTTTCCAGAGGCCCAATCCATTTCCCAAGTCCATCTTCGATAACGTGGCGTACGGACTGCGGATTAATGGTATTAAAGGCTCGACCTCCGAGATGGTGGAGAAGAGCTTGCGGCGCGCGGCGTTGTGGGAAGAGGTGAAGGATCACTTGCACAAGTCGGCGTACGAGCTTTCCGGCGGACAGCAGCAGCGGCTGTGCATCGCGCGGGCGCTGGCCGTGGAGCCGGAGGTGCTGCTGCTGGACGAGCCGTGTTCGGCGCTGGACCCAATCAGCACGGCGAAGATCGAGGAGCTGCTGGTCGAACTGAAAGACCTGACGACGATCGGGATCGTGACGCACAACATGCAGCAGGCGGCGCGCGTGAGCGATTTCACGGCATTCCTGCTGACGGGGCAGATGATCGAATTCAACCCGACGCCGCAACTGTTCACCACACCGAGCGATCCGCGGACGGAAGCATACATCACGGGCCGGTTCGGATGAGCAGTGGCGGAATTTTGGTTTTAGCCGCCTTGGGGACTAGTTAAGATACCGATGGGAAGGGCGCAATGGAACGTCACTTCGAAAAGGATTTGAACGAACTGAAAGAACGGCTGCTGTGGATGGGCAGCCTGGCGGAGCGCGCCGTGCACCAGTCCGTGCACGCGGTGCTGGATACGGATGAGCAGCTCGCCAAGCGCGTGCTGGACGAAGAAGACGCCATCAACGAGCTGCAACTGGAAATTGACGATCGGGTGGTGCAACTGCTGGCGCTACACCAATTGATGGCGGCGGACCTGCGGTTTGTGCTGGCGGTTTCGCGGATCAACAACGACCTGGAACGCATTGGCGATCAGGCCGTGAACATTGCGCAAGGCGCGTTGCGGATTCTGCGGCATCCCCGGGTGAAGCCTTATGTGGATTTGCCGCGGATGACGGAACTGGTGGAAGAACAGGTGAGGAACGCCTTGAACGCAGTGGTGCGGCGCGATGTGGAGCTGGCGCAGAAAGTGATGGCGACGGACGACCAGGTGGATCATTACCGGGATCAGATTTTCCGCGAATTGCTCACCTATATGATGGGCGATTCGAGCGTGGTCTTTCCCGCATTTGAGTTGATTCTGGTGGCGAAAAATCTGGAGCGGATTGGCGACCACGCTACAAATATCGCGGAAGACGTGATTTATATCGTGCAGGGGCAGGACATCCGGCATCCCTCGGTGGACCGGCGGTAAGACAGCAGCCCGCGAAGAGCGTGAAGATCAGTTTTGAGCGGAGCCGCGATTCCGGGCAACAAGCAGCAAGACGACCGTCAGCAAGACACTCAAAATCGAGATAAGCATTCCCAGGGTGCGGTCCGGAGTGCGTGCAAAGCGCACGTGGATGGTGGAACTCCCCGCAGCGACAGGGATGACCATTTGATTGTAGTTGTCCGGGCGGCCGGGAACGATGCGCGTGCCGTTCACCTCCACTCGCCAGGCGGGATAGTTGAGCAGGCGCAACGCCAGACGCGCGGGCGCCTGGGAATCAACGCGCAGAGATTTTTCCTCGGTGGTCCATTTGTCAATTTGAACGCGTGCTTCCGGGGTGCGGGTATCCTCGGGCTCGGCTGGAAGAATCTTTGTTGGCGGGGCATCCAGTGGAAGGTCGAGGTGATCATCACCGAGGGGATCATATTCGTCCGTGCCATCGAAGCCCGTTTCGTCGGTGATGGCTGCTTGGAGCGTGGGGATTTCATCGGGGTCCCACCAGGTGTTGTTCACCAGGAAATGGGCGAGGGGGACGGAAAGAAGTATAAGAAGAGCGAACCAGGCCCATCCGCGGCGGTTCTGGAGGGCGCTGGCGAGAAAACACGCGCCGACGAGCGCGAGAATGGACATCCAGCGCCAGGGAAACTGAACGAAGCGAAGTTCAGGCAAGAGGTTCCAGAGCGGAGTAGTGAATCGGAGCATGAGTAGGGTGGCCGCCGCAGCAAGCACCAGAAGCGCGAGCCAGGCTTTTCGCCGAGGGTCGCCAGGATAGGCGAAGGAAGCGAAGCGGCGGGAGGCAAGGGCCGCAACAGCGCAAAGCAGAAAGAGAAGGATTGCACAGAAGGAAGCGATCCAGTTGAACCAGGAATGTTCGACGTCGGCGATGTAGGTGAAGAGGAAATTCTGGGAGGGCAAAAGGCCGCTGGCCAGGGCTTGGCCGATGTTGACCCAACGTTGTTCGTAGGCTGCAGGAATCAGATAAAAGCAAATCAGGCCAAAACCCAGCAGGAGCCCGCAAACAGTGCGAAGAGCGATCTTCCACGAGCGCTGGGTGATCGCCGCCCAGGCAAATACAAGAGCTAGGGAATAGCTGGCGATGACACCAGCGGGGGCGTTGGTGAGCCAGACAGCCGCAAACGGAATCGCGAAGAAGGCAATCGGGGCGGATTTGGGTGAAGGTGGATCGAGGAGATTTGCGAGGCGGAGTGCGGCCAGAAGCAAGAGGGGAAAGATGGCGCAGGCGAGCTGCTCGGCGAAGTCGCTGCGAATGTAAGTCAGCAAAAGTGCATAGGGATTTATGACGTAGCAGGCGGCGCCGAGGATGGCCGCACGTTCGCTGGCGAGCCGGCGGAGTAGAGAGAACGCCGAGAGGCCCGCAAAGGTCTGGACCAGAACGATGAATGCAACTGGGATCCACATCCCGGGAAGAACCAGGCTGAGAGCAGCGCCAAGAATCCAGGAAAGCGGCGGATAAAAGATGAAGCGCGGCTCGCCGAAACCGTGGTTCATCCAGGCAGTCCAACGCGGGTAGATAATGCCTTCCTTCCACTGGTAGGCGGTGTCCAGCCAGGAAGCAGCATGAAATTCGAAATCGTGGCCGGAAGCGCTGCCCAGCCAGAAGAACGACAAGACGATGGCTACGGAAAGCAAAAAGAAAATGGCGATGGCCCAAGCTGGAATCCAAGGTTTCGCGTGAAGGGGCGGAGATGCAAGAGGTCCTGTCATTGAGGATTCATGGAATTGTAACCGGAGATGGGGCCGCGCGGCGACCCTGCGCGAAGCGGGTGCCAGCGCGACGGAATTAAGGGATAATACACGCGATTATGAGCAGCGTAAGCACAGGTGTTGAGCCCATCATCGAGGCCCGCAAGCTGGAAAAGTTCTATCCGCAGCCGGATGGCAACCGCATCCAGGTGATCGCGCCGACGGACCTGGCGATTTATCCGGGGCAGATTATCGCATTGCTGGGGCCATCGGGCTGCGGCAAATCGACAATGCTGCGCATGCTTACGGGACTCTCGCCGGCGTCGAGCGGCAGCGTGTACTGGCATGGCCAGCCGGTGGGCGGGGAGACGCCCAATGTTTCGATTGTGTTCCAGAGTTTTGCGCTGTTTCCGTGGATGACGGTAATTGAAAACGTGGAGGCGCCACTGGAGGCGCGCGGGCTGGCGGAGTTTGAGCGGCACAAGCGGGCGCTGCGGATTATAGATGCGGTAGGGCTCGACGGATTCGAGTCGGCGTATCCGAAGGAACTTAGCGGAGGAATGAAACAGCGCGTCGGCGTGGCGCGGGCCCTGGTGGTTGAGCCGGAAGTGCTGTTCATGGACGAGCCGTTTTCCTCGCTGGATGTGCTGACGGCAGAGACGTTGCGGGGCGAACTGCTGGAATTATGGCTGGGGGATAAGATTCCGACGCGGGCGATTTTCATCGTTACGCACAATATTGAAGAAGCCGTGGTGCTGGCGGACCGCATCATCGTGCTGGGACGAAATCCGGCGCACATCCACGCGGAATTCCTAGTGGACATGCCGCACCCGCGAGACCGCAAGGAGCCACGATTTGTCGAGCAGGTGGATCTGATCTATCGAGCGCTGACGCAGCAGGATCAACCTGAAGTCGCGACGACGGAGCCACAAGGAGCATTGGCGGCGAAACAAAAACGCGCGCTGATGCTTCCGCACACGCGGCCGGGCGGAATGGCGGGGCTTCTGGAGATTCTTACGGATCAGGGAGGACACGCGGATCTGCATGTGCTGGCGAACGAATTGAGCCTGGAAGTGGATGCGCTGCTGCCCACGGTGGACACGGCAGTGCTGCTGGGTTTGCTGAAGCTGGAGGAAGGCGACGCGATTATTACGCCTGACGGCGAGGCATTTGAGACCGGCGACATCCAGGAACGCAAAAAGATCTTCTGCGCAGCCGTGCTGGCCAACGTGCCGCTGCTGCGGCAGATGGAACAGGCGTTGAAAGCCAAAGCGAACCGCACCCTGCCGGCCGAATTTTTCCAGGACTTGCTGGACGAGCACTTCAGCGAGGATGAAGCGCGGCGGCAACTGGAGACGGCGATCCAATGGGGACGTTACGCCGAGATTTTTGAGTACGATGCCGCCAGCGGCAAATTGACGCTCACCGAGATCTGAACTTCCCGTGCCCTCTCCCGCTCCTCTTCCGAAGCACTACACGCCGCTTCCGCCTGCGGAGACGCGGCCCGCGGGTTCCCACCGGGCGTGGGGATTCCTGATTGACATCGCGATGTTCGCTTCCGTGTTCGCGGTGATCTTTGGCCTCTACTCGATCGGGCGGTCGTGGTTGGGTCCCGTGAAGGTGGAAGCGGAGATTTCGCAAGATCCGAGAAGCTTGCCGCTCTATGCGATGTATTCGTTGGTGCGCATACTTGTGGCTTATGCGATAAGCCTGGTGTTCGCGCTGGCCTATGGATACGTGGCCGCTAAATCGAAGCGCGCAGAGATGGTGCTGATTCCGCTACTGGACATCCTGCAATCCATCCCCGTGTTGAGTTTTCTTCCTGGCGTGATGCTGGCGATGGTGGCGCTGTTTCCGAGCCGGCAACTGGGGGTGGAGCTGGGATCAATCATCCTGATATTTACGGGGCAGGTGTGGAACATCGCGTTCAGCTTTTATTCGTCGTTGAAAACGGTGCCGCGCGATTTACGGGAGGCGGCGATTATTTACCGGTTCGGCCGCTGGCAGAGGTTTCTGGAACTGGATTTGCCGTTTTCGGCCATCGGACTGGTTTGGAATTCGATGATGTCGGTGGCGGGCGGCTGGTTTTTCCTGATGGCGTGCGAAATGTTCGTGTTGGGAGACAAGGACTTTCGGTTGCCAGGGCTGGGGTCGTACTTGCAGATGGCGGCAAGCGACGGAAACACGCGTGCATTGCTATGGGGCCTGGGAGCTATGGTTACCTTGATAGTGCTGATGGATCTACTGATCTGGCGGCCAGTGATCGCCTGGGCGGATAAATTCAAGTTTGAGCAGGTAGAGAGCAGCGTGAGCGCAGACAATGCGCTATTGAACTTCATCCGGCGCGAATCGTTTCTCATCCGGATATACCGGCGAATCCTGCATCCCGTGGTGCATTGGACGACGCTGAAGTTCGCCAGCGGAGCAAAACGGGCGGCGGAGACGTTTGCAGCGCCACAAGGGGCGCGTTCACGGCGATGGATAGGCTGGGTGTTCGCGGGGCTGGGAGCGATGGTGACTGTGTACGGCGTGTACCGCACAATAGGCGAGCTGGCGCAGTTGCATCACGCCGACTATTTGGAATTGTGGCGGAGCGCAGGGATTACGTTTCTGCGCGTCAATTTGGCGTTGCTGATCGGCGCGGCCTGGACGATTCCAGCGGGAGTAGCGATCGGGTTTCATCCGCGGCTGGCGCGAGTGATGCAGCCGCTGGTGCAATTGGCCGCATCGATCCCGGCGACCGCGCTATTCCCGGTGATCCTACTGTTCCTGATTCGGCTGCGAGGAGGCATTGAAATCGCGGCGATGCTGCTGATGCTGCTGGGCACGCAGTGGTACATCCTGTTCAATGTAATTGCCGGGGCGATGGCAATTCCAACGGATTTGAAGGAAACAGCGCAGATTTTTCGCTTCGGTTCATTCGACCGATGGCGGCACCTGATCCTGCCCGGAATTTTCCCCTACTTGGTGACAGGCATGGTGACCGCTTCCGGCGGCGCCTGGAACGCGAGCATTGTGGCGGAATATTTTCATTTCCAGGGACGGATTGTGAAGGCGCCGGGGCTGGGGAGTACCATCAGCAGCGCCAGCGACGCGGGCCATTTCAATGTGTTGCTGGCCTCGACGCTGATTATGGCGACGGTGGTGGTGCTGATCAACCGACTGGTGTGGCGGCGGCTCTACCGCTTGGCTTCCACGCGATTCAAGCTGGAAACCTGAGGGCCTGCGTCAGGAAACCTACGGCCGCGCGAGTTTCCTGCTCAAATAATTGATCTGACCAACATGATGGTAGAGGTGCGAAGCGCAGCGCAAGAAAATGGTGAAGCGATCCTGGGCCTCGGGTTCGCGTTCGGCGCTGTAGGCCGCGGTCCAGCCGGTCTCCGATTGCTTTTCGATGGTGACGATGACCATGGCAATGGTCTCATCGAATTTGCGGAGGACATGCGATTTGGAGGGGCGGCGAGATTCGGTGAACTCCAGATCGCGATTGCGAATGTAGCCGGTTTTGGCCACCTGTGAACCGATGTAATAGCTAAGATTCCCGGTGAGATGCAGCACCAGATGGCCGACACTGTTGCCGAAGTTGAATGGATTGCGCCAGAACTGTTCCTCGGTGAGCGGATCGACCCAACTGTGGAGGTCAGCTGCCCGAGTGCGATATTCGTGAGCGAAAGCCACTGCAACCACGTTGGCCAACTGGCTCATTGCGCCCCCCTTGTGCCCGCTAGTGGGATGCTGGAATGCGGTCATTGCGGTAGATGACGCCTTCCTTCATGACGAAGAAGACGTGCTCGGTCTGGCGGATGTTCTGAAGGGGATCACCGGGAACAGCGACGACATCTGCAAGTTTGCCAGATTCGAGCGTCCCGATCTTGTCGGCCAAGCCCAGGAGATCAGCGTCGGAGGAGGTTCCCGCCTTGAGCGCATCAACAGGTTTCATGCCGAGATCGACCATTTGGTGGAACTCTTCGGCATTGCGTCCATGGGGATAGACGGCGGCGTCGGTGCCCAAGCCGATCTTGACGCCCTTGGCGAGGGCGCGCTGAAAGGTGGAATGGCTGGCATTGGTCGCGGCGTGCGCTTTGGCGGCGATGGCCGGGGGGACATAGAGGCCTCGGTCAAACTTTTCCTGGAGACCCTGAATGGCCATAAGTGTGGGCACGAGATAAGTGCCGTGCTGTCTCATCATGTCCAGGACCTCATCGTCAAGGAAGCTGCCATGCTCGATGGAATCGATGCCGGCCCGAATGGCGCGTTTGGCGGCTTCCGCGCCGTGGGCGTGAGCAGCCGTCTTGCGCCGCAAAGCATGAGCTTCGTCGACAATCGCGTTGAGCTCCTCCTGAGTGAGTTGCGGCGTATCCACATCGTCGGTGGGAGAAAGTACGCCGCCTGAGGCGCAAACTTTGATGATGTCGGCGCCGTATTTGTGGTCGAGGCGAACAGCATAACGCGCTTCGTCCGGACCGTTGATTACGCCCTCCAGCGGGCCAGATTCGTGGCCAAAGAGACCCTGACGAAAACCGTCTTGAAAATCGCAATGTCCTCCCGTGGAACCCAAAGCATGCACAGTGACCAGCATGCGGGGTCCCGGCACAACGCCGTCGCGAATGGCGTTGCGCAGACCAACATCGAGATAATCGCTGGAGCCGACATCGCGAACAGTGGTGAAACCGGCCATCAAAGTGACCCGGGCGTTGACGCTTGCGTCCAACGCCTTTTCGGCGACAGTTTTCTCCAGGCGATTGAGCTCGGCCTGACGGAAATCGTCAGAAAAGGGCATGGTGAGGTGGGTATGCGCATCAATGAAGCCCGGAAGAAGGGTGGCATCGCCGAAATCGATCACTTCAGCACCTGCGGGGATATTCGCGGAGGCGCCAACCGCGGCGATTTTGCCATCAGCGACCACGACGAGACCGGGCGTAACCAGGGCGTTGCTCTTGCCATCGAAGAGACGAGCCGCCTTCAAGACGTACGTTTTGTTGGCTGGCCTTTGTTCCTGTCCATAACCCGCCGCGCAGAAAAAGAGCAGTAAGAAAAGGACGCGCAAAAGTGTTTTTAGCATGGTCTGATCTCCAGAAAATCCGTCTGTCGAGACGGAGAAGGAGACTGTATCGTGACCGCCGGGAATGTCAAGAAACATCGGCGGTGGAGTGGGAGACATGCGAAGCTCAGGACACGGATGCGCGCGGCAGTTGCAAGAGCAAGGTGTCAGTTTCCAGATTATGATGTGTTAGCGGTCCGTTAGGGGAGCAGTAGGGATCAAGGGAAAGGGGGTTTAAGCGATGGAGAACCATGCGTGTCCGTTGTGCTTTGCGAAGGTGCCGCGAACGCTGATCCTGACGAAGACTCTGGATTTGATTTGCCCGGCGTGCCACGCAGAACTGGAGGTTTCCCGCGGCAGCCGGGTGCTGGCCTCGTTTGTGGGGGTCCTGGCAGCATTCGTGGCGGTGCCCCTGGGCGAGCGGGTAAGTGGAATAGCCGCATGGACTTTGCCGCTTGTCGCGGCGGTCATGGCGTATGGAATCTGCGCCGCCTTGGTCCTGTTTGTCTTCTCGGAGTTGTCGGTGCGTCCAAAGATTTCTCCCACTGCTTTTCCACATATTCACGCGTAACAGCCCGTCCGTACTATTGACCCTCCAGTGACCCCCTCGGAAACTGGATTGAGGATGGCTTCGTTTTCGCATTTTCTGGGGCGCAGAGTCACTGTGCAATATCGCGCGGGCGACATTCTCGTTCCCGCGTCCGGGACATTCGTGGCGGATTCCGGACGATCGATTTTCCTGGAACAGCACATCGAGCAGCGAGGGAAGCGCAGCTATTTTCGCTGGGAGATTCCTTACGGATACATACACCGCATTGAGGAAGTGAGCGAACACCAGCCGCCCGCCGCTGTGGTGCCAGCGCCCGAACATCCCGAACGCCTGGCCGCGGCCGCTGGCGCCGCACAATTGCCCCCGGACACGCCTTCGATCCTGCGCTTGCCGCAACGTCCCAAAACCGCCTGAACTGCAGAGCTTTCCCACACCGCATCGGAGAATCGGCTACAATTTGTTGGCCTTCGCGCGCTATTCGGACAAGCGCGCGGATCGCCAGGAGGGATGCTGTGAGCAATTCTGCGACCCCACGAAGAATAGGCTTGATTGGACTTGGGCTGATGGGACGCCCGATGGGCATGAACCTGCTAAAAGCAGGCTACAAATTGACAGTGTGGAACCGCACGGCGTCGCGCGCGCAGGAACTGGTAGCGGCGGGCGCGAGGCTGGCAAAGACGCCGCGGGAAGCCGCGGCCGAGGCGGAGATTTTGCTTACGATGGTGAGCGATCCCCCGGCGCTGGAGGAGGTGCTGTGGGGCCACGAGGGAATAAACGACGGAGCGCTTGGCGGTTTGCGAGCTGGCAGCATTTACATTGATTCGAGCACGGTCTCTCCGGCGCTGGCGCGAAAAATTGCGGCCGCTTGCGCGGAGCGGCAGGTGCGGTTTCTGGATGCGCCGGTGACAGGTGGGGATTGGGGAGCGCACGAAGGGAACCTGGTGTTCATGATCGGGGGAGACGCGGCGACGTTGAAGGAAGTTGAGCCGATCCTCGCAGTGATGGGCAAGAAGTGGTTTCACCTGGGGCCGAATGGCGCGGGTCAGACGATTAAGTTGGCGATGAACGGGATTCTGGCGCTGCAGGTCGGGGCAATGGCGGAAGCGCTGGCGCTGGTCACGCGCGCGGGGCTGCGGGGAGAGCAACTCATCGAGGTGATGCAGGCGAGCATGGCGCGTTCCGGCGTGCTGGATGTGAAATCGCCGTTGATGGTCAAGGGTGATTTCAAGCCGAGTTTTCCGTTGCGGCTGATGCACAAGGATCTGGGACTGATGTTGGACCTGGCGAACCAGCTTGGAGTGGCGTTGCCGGCTACGGCGGCGGAGCGGGAAGTGTACAGCTACGTCAAGGGGGAAGCGAAGGAAGACCTGGATTATTGTGCGGTGATGCGATTTTGGAAGAAGTAGTTTCACCGGCGATTAGCATTGCGAAAGGTCATACCTCTGCAAGCGCCGCGGAATAGAGAGCCGATCCCGCAAGGCGGGATCGGCCACTACAAAGACAAACCCAAGAAACGGACGAAGCTACTTGAGTGGCCTTGGCGAGAAAAAGCCGATGGGGAGGTCGCGCGAAGTGCGCAAGCCAGAGGGCGCTTCAAGAATTGCCGGTATGGAGTTGACGGCCACTGCGGCTGTGGCGATGTCTCCATGGAAGCCGCCTGGGATGACCAGGCTGATATTCGGGTGACCCTTGAGTTCGACGGTGTCAGCGGGATCCTTCGCGCCCACGTACATTTGAAGCTCCATGTAGATGAGCTCTTTGCCGGCAGAAAGCCCGCGCGCAATTTGATGGACGCCGGCGGCTTGCCCGGCTTCAACGGTGAGGAATTCTGTCTTTATCTGCTCGGTTGCGACTTTAGGTTCAATCGTTTCGATGATTTCGTCCACGAGCAGGCCCAGGCTGTCCGCGACCATGGCAACGGATTCAGGCAGGCCGACGTGCTTGATGACGCCTTCTTTCACCTTGGCGCGAAACTCTTCCACGGTCATGCCGGCGCCGATCTTTTTCTGCAAAGGTAAGCGGCGCTTTGCAGCATCAACGATACGCAGCGCTTTGGCGTGCTCGATGCGCTGGGAAACAGCCGCCAGGGTCACGACCAACTTATCCATGACGAAGCCGGGATTCACACCGGTGCCGACCAGCGCCACGCCCGCATCCTTCGCCGCCTTGTCCAATTTCTCGGCCAACTCCGGATAGGTGCGGTAGGGATAGGAAAGCTCTTCGCAGGTGGAAACGACGCAGGAGCCAACGTCCAGGCAGGCGAGAAGCTGATCCATGACCTTTGGGAGAGACGACGAAGTCGTGTGCATGACCACATCCGCCGACTGCTCCAAAACGCCCCGGGCGTCGCCCGAAACCCGGATGCCCCACGGGGCATCACTGGCGCCGACGACCTCTCCGAGATCCTTGCCCACTTTGGAGGGGTCGGTATCAATGGCGCCGACCAGGGTGATGGCTTCTTTTTCGCGAAGCAGCTTCACGATGGACGCCCCGATGGGACCAATTCCGTACTGGATGGCACGAATTTTCTTTTTCACGGTCGTCTCCGATTCCTTCCTGACTGAGAAAGCACAGAGCGGAATTTCGCTGGGAGCGAACCTTCCAGCGTACTGGAATTCGCCGGGCCGTTCAATCAAAGCGCGTTTCTTGCCGACCACCGGCAGCCAACGCATAATGGTGGCAACGGCGGCCCGGGTCACAGGAGGTATTTGACCATGAAGGCGCAGAAGCTGAGCGATAGTGAAATCCAAAGCCTGCTGAAAAAGATGGAAGGATGGAGCCTGGTGAACGGGAAATTGCACCGCGCGTTCGAGTGCAAGGATTTTGCGGCCGCCTTTGGAAAGATGACGCAGGTGGCGTTGGCTGCGGAGTCCATGAATCACCACCCGGAA
>Ga0074045_10000677_pt1 | contig 33354 bp, 27 predicted proteins | sample BogForMeECP23OM2_FD_94442 | JGI IMG/M metagenome (GOLD analysis project Ga0074045, IMG submission 94442) | Bog forest soil microbial communities from Calvert Island, British Columbia, Canada - Bog Forest MetaG ECP23OM2 | ecosystem: Environmental > Terrestrial > Soil > Wetlands ...
AAGCAGGTCCGCGATAACATACATAGCCAAGATGTCGTCCGTGCGATCGAAATGTTTGCGGCCAGCCCGCGCTGTGGCGAGGTCTACAACCTCGGCGGCGGTCGAGAAAACAGCATCTCCATGCTCGAAGGTATCGCCAAAATCGGGCAGATGACCGGCAAACCAATGAATTGGAAGTATGTCGACCAAAACCGCAAGGGCGACCACATCTGCTACATCTCTGACCTGTCCAAGTTCCGCTCTCATTACCCCAATTGGTGCATTACCCGCTCGCTGGATACTATTTTGGAAGAAATTATTGCCGCACAGAGCCGATTGCAGGTGGCTTCCAGCGGCTCCTGATCCATTCCGCATTTTGGGAGGCGGCAACTTTATGCCGCTAAAAGATGCCATTCGTAAGCATACTTATTGACACTTACAATCACGAGAACTTCATCGAGAAAGCAATCACGAGTGTCCTCGAACAGGATTTTCCGACTGAGAATCGCGAGATCATCGTTGTGGATGATGGCTCGACAGACCGCACACCTGAAATCCTCCGCAAATTCGAGCCGCATATCCGCATCCTAAGTAAATCAAACGGCGGCCAGGCCTCATCGTTCAATTTTGGGATTCCCGAATGCCGCGGTGAGATCATCACCTTTCTCGATGGCGACGATTGGTGGGCTCCCCGAAAACTTCGCACTGTCGTAAATCTTCTGGCGGCGGATGTTTCACTCGGCGTTGTGGGCCACGCCTTCATCGAAGCCTTCAACGACGGCTCTGAGCGTATCATCGCTCCCGAGTGTTCGCTGCGTCTCACCCTCAATTCCGGCCATGCCGCGGACGTCTTTCGCCTGCACCGCTGCTACTTTGGCACCAGCCGGCTCGCTCTCCGAGCTGACGTCGCACGAAAACTCCTTCCGATCCCCGAAGGCCTCGTCATTGAGGCGGACGAGTATCTCTTTATCCTGGCTGCCGCAATCGCAGACATCGCTGTCCTCACTGAGCCGCTGACCTACTATCGCCTCCACGGCTCAAATCTGTTCATGTCGCCCGGCGCCACCTCGGACGGCGTGCGCCGAAAGCAGCGCGTTTTTGCGGTTCTTTCCGCGGAGCTTCGCCGTGCCTTCTCTACCACAGGTGCTCCGAAGGATGCAGTCGCATCCATTCTCGAATTTGTGGATGCCGAGGCTACCCAGCTTCACCTTAGGGTGTCCGGTGGTTGGCCCTGGGAGACCTTCCTTGCCGAAACCGTTATATATCGCATCCAACATCGCGACGCCTCTTGGAAAAACAAACTGTTCCGCGGCATCACAATGATTCCGGCGCTGGCATTGCCTCCGCGCTGTTTTTACTCTATTCGCGCTTGGATTTCCGCACAATCTTGGTACACCGCATGCCGGAAGCGGTTTCTGCCCGTGCCGGGCACAACGAAAATCGAGTCGATTTCGGAAGGCGAGAGCAACACTGGGACTGAAATCCATTGACCTTCATGAGCGATTTGAATTTTTCGCTCGGCCGCGAGCGAGTGTGGGAACCTATAAAAGGCAGAGACACAACCTGCTCTCCATATCGTATTCGTCTGAAGCCTAGGCTCCGTATCGTTTTTTCGTTCATGACTTGGTAAGTCCAAACGACTTGGATGAAAGGCTGCGAGAAGGTGATTGACTCGTCGATGCTCATTCGTCAGGCCCGCGGCTCCGGTTGCGGTCTCGTCTCCTGGGAAGTAGACATTTTTCCTTTCGGAAACAACCCCGTCGCCGGCTTCCTCAAGAGCACCGCCACATCATTTTCTAGACACGAATCACGCCGTACCACCGCATTCCTGGTTTTCGGATGATGAAAATCCTTTGCCTTTGCCCGGAAGACGGCAGTTGGAAGTTACTGCCATTTTACGCTAGTGCATTTCGCAGACGCGGTGTCGAATTACATTTCTTGGACTGGTCGGTCCCGCTCGGCTCCTCCCTGGAAGAAGTCCTTTCTGGACTCCCGTTTCAGCCCGACTATCTGTTTCACCCAGATTCTGGATTCCCATTTCTTCCCGACGGCATCGCACAGAGTATCGTCCCTACAATCCGTCTGGACGTTGACACTTATGCTTTCACCCGGCGCAGAATTCGCTGGGCCTCGCTATTCGATCACGTCGCCGTTTGTCACCCCGGCTTCCAGGTGCTCTTCCAACGAAAACTGGAGCATCCTTCCACTCTGCTTCTGGCTCACGCCGTTCACCGCGAATACTTTGACCTTCCCGAAATTGAACGCGAATTTGACTTCGGCTGGGCCGGCCAGCTCGCCGGACCCATTTATAAGAAGCGTGCCGCGTGGCTTCCAAAGTTAGCGTCCAAATTCCGTACGAACGATTGGTCAGAATCTCACGACATCGAAGGCGTTGCTGGTATCTACCGACGTTCCCGCATCGTCGTCAACATTGGACGTGATGATTTTCCCCAAGATGCTAATCTTCGTGTGTTCGAGGCTCTTGCCTCGGGAGCTCTGCTACTCACTCCTCTTCCCAACGAACTCACTTCGTTGGGTTTTGTCCCCGGGGTACATTTTGTCGGGTTTCATAATGAAGCGGAGCTGCACAGCCTCGTACGCCACTACCTCGACGATGAAAACGCCCGGCTTCGCATCGCCCAGACCGGCCGAGCCGAGACACTTCAGAATCACACCTACGACAATCGCGTCGACGCGCTCCTTCAACATCTTGAGCGCTCTGGTCCGGAAAAACGTGCTCCGGCACGGCGTTGGCCCGAATCGCGGACTCGTCTCATGCAGCTCGACTTTTTCTCCGGGCACGGCCTTTTACCGTGTTCCAAAGCACAATTTCGAAGAATCACCGGACACGGTTTTTGGAACACCATGGAAGGGGCAGCCCTCCTCGCCCGAGTATGGATGCGAAAGCCTCGCTCTTAGTTGTCACGAAACGTCGAAAACTTTTGACTTCCAGCGATTCCTGGCTGGAAAATCGCCAACGGGCCAGCGACCGCCTGCTGGAACAGTATCTGAAGCTCCGGCAAGCCGCTCGAATGCGATCGTTTTAATTTTCGCGGCAGTTTGAGAGGCTGCCTAAGGCTCTCTCCAAAGCCACTGCCTCTCCTCGCCGATTTGCTGACGTGATTCATCGCCGGCGCGGCGCGCGAGGAAGGTCTTCTCCGCCAGTGTTGGTCTTTTGCGGTGCCCCGCGTTAAAGTAGCGGTAGGGTTCACTGCAGTGATTTCGCGTGAAGACCAAGCCGCGCCAGCACCTCGACCGCCTGTTACAATTTGGAGACAAATCACGGGAGCGTTCGATCGGTTTTACGACGAGAGCGAGCCAAATCAGGAGCGCATTTATGCTGTCATGTAATTCAGTTATTGTCGCGCTTGCGTCAGCAGCATGTGAAAGACATACCGTCTAACAATGGCGAGATTATTTCTTAAGAGCTACCGCTACCTGAAAACCTACTGCGAACTTGCTTTTGGCCGGAGGCCGAGCACTCCCGCCGAAGCGATAGAATACTGTGTCGACCGGCCCGTCATGATGGCACAGGTCCGATCCGAAATTGAGGAACTTGCCAAGCTAATCCAAGCAACTGCTCCCCAGCGCAGCCTCGAAATCGGGACGAACTACGGCGGAACACTGTTTCTTCTCTGTACCCTTTCTCCCCCGGGAGCGCGTGTTATCAGCGTCGATCTGCCCGCCGGCCGGTTCGGTGGCGGATATCCTCGCCGCAAAATGCCGCTGTATCGCAGGTTCCCTCGTAACAAGCAGCAACTGCACCTCATACGCGGTGATTCTCATGCATCTGAAACCCAGGCCCGCGTCGAGCGCCTCCTCGCTGGCGACAAGCTCGACTATCTTTTCATCGACGGTGATCACACCTACGGGGGTGTGAAGCGCGATTTCGAAATGTACTCGCCATACGTCCGCAGCGGCGGCATGATTGCCTTCCACGACATCGCCGCACACAGCAAGGAAAAGTCTTGTGAAGTGGACCGCTTCTGGAACGAAATCAAGCAACGATTCCACTATCGTGAAATTATAGAAGATCCCAAACAAGGCTGGGCTGGCATCGGTGTTTTGTTTGTATCTTGAGCTCGAATTCTGATGATCACTCTGGGAATCAACTACGCACGGACGCATGATTCCTCCGCGTGCATCGTCCGCGATGGAGAGCTCCTCTTCGCCGTCGCTGAAGAGCGCATAAGCCGCGTCAAACATGACGGCAACTTCCCACACAACGCCATTCGCTCGTGCCTTGAGTTCGCCCGCATCTCCGCCAATGACGTCGACGAAGTTTGCTTCGGCTGGCAAGCACCGAGTGCGGGTTTCAGTCACGACCTGAAGTGCTTCGCTTCCGGCAAAATGCCCTTTACGCGCCTCAATCTGCTTACCACGACAATGCATTTTCTGAGCATGCGCCATCAAGGCGGTGGCGTGAAGCGGTTCACCCAGCACTTCGGCAAGACACGTTCCCGCTTCCGTTTTATCGACCATCATCTTGCCCATGCGCTCAGCGCGTATTCCTATTCCGGTTTTGACGATGCTGCTGTCGTCGTAATTGATGGACGCGGGGCTTGGGAAGCCACTTCCATATGGCACGGCCGCAATGGACGCCTCGATCCCGTTTGTGCCATCAACTTTCCTGATTCGCTCGGTCTCTTCTATGCCACCTTCACTGATTTTCTCGGCTTCGTTCCGTACAGTGACGAATGGAAGGTAATGGGCCTCGCTCCTTATGGCCAGCCTGGCGTCGAGCTTCGGCCGTTCATCGATGCTGCCGCAGATCCCTACCAAGTTCATTCGAAACTGCTTTTCGATCGCGGTCCGCGCTTCGCTTCGATCATTCCTCTTCTCGGCCAGCCTCGTGTCCCGGAGTCCGAAATCACACCTCGTCACAAGAATGTCGCCTTCGCAGTTCAAGATGCCTGCGAGAACGCCATGATGTCAGTTGTTCGCCTCGCCCTCGAAAAAACTCACTCGCGCAATCTCTGCCTTGCTGGTGGGGTCGCGCTCAATTCCAAGGCCAATGGCAAAATTGATGCTTCTGGCTTAATCGACAACCTTTTCGTCCAGCCCGCCGCCTCTGATGACGGCGTCGCCCTTGGGGCTGCCCTCGCGCCCTTTCTCGACGGGAATTGCAAGCTTCTAATCAAGCCGATGCGCCACAGCTACTGGGGTCCTTCGTTCGACGACGATGCCATCGAGAAAGCCCTTCTTACTTACAAAATCCGTCATACGAAACTCAGCGATCCCGCCGCCACCGCCGCACAGCTTCTCTCGAACGGCAGAATCTTAGGATGGTTCCAAGGACGCATGGAATTCGGTCCGCGCGCACTCGGCAGCCGCTCCATCCTCGCCGATCCGCGCGACCCAGAAATGAACGCCAAGGTCAACAATGCTGTCAAATTCCGAGAGTGGTGGCGCCCCTTTGCTCCTTCTTTAAAGAAAGAATCCGCACCGGACTATCTCGAATCTGCCTTTGATTCACCCTTTATGATCCTCACCGCGCAGGTCCGGCCCGAAAAGCGCAGCGTCATTCCCAGCGTCACCCACGTAGACGGTTCTGCCCGTCCCCAAACCGTCGAATGCGAAATCAATCCACTCTATTACCGGCTCATCGACGAGTTCAGCAAGATCACCGGCGTCCCCGTGATCATGAACACGAGCTTCAACCTTCGCGGCGAAGCTATCGTCAACACGCCGACCGACGCTCTCCGGACTTTCTTCTCGTCCGGCATGGACGCTATTGTCATCGGCAGCTTTCTCGTGGAAAAATGAATTCGTGTCCACCGTCCAAGTGTTTGCCGAGGCGCAAGCCGCGCAGCTTCACCCGAAACGCAACACCGGTTTTCCCTTGAGAAACCTCTTAAACAGAAACTACCCTCTAGCGCATCCGGGCGCAAATTCAGCTTGGAAAAGCAAGGCCTTTCGTACACTTACAATGGTCCCCGCATTTTTTCTGCTACTTTGAAGGATGTACACCGGCCACGAGTGGCTACGATCCCAAGTCTGGCATCTCCGCGTCAGTAAATCCGCCATTCCATCGTCGGTGCGTGTGCCTCCCTTCCCGCAAGCGCAGATGTCTGTGGGGGAAATCTGAAGTGATCGTCAGCTCGGTTTCGGACATCAGCAGGACTAACCGATTTGATATTGTAGAATAAGGTGCGAGGTGTGCTCCACAAGTGGATCAATTGGCAGGAAACTCTGAACCAGGCGCCCCAACGCTGCCGCCCTCCGCATTGCCCGTCTCCTCTGAGCTGGGACTTGGTGTACGCGTTTTTCAGAACACCACTGCATTGCTCGGCGGTCGAGTCCTAGGGCTCTTTTTTTCTGCTGGCACATCGATTCTATTAGCTCGCTTCTTGGGCCGTGAACGTCTGGGCCAGTACGGTGCCATCTATGCCTACCTTTCCCTCTACGGCTTCTTCGCCACGTTCTGCCTGGAACAGATTATTGCCCGAGAGACGTCGCTACGACGTCACCAAGCTGCAGAGATTTTTCACACGGCCACGCTGACCGCTTTGGGTTTTTCCTTGATCGGTGCGATTCTTGCACCTCTTGTCGCCCCCCTCTTCGGCTATTCTGGCTCCATCCGCTGGCTCATCGTTATCGCCGCAGTAGATATGCTCATTCTCCCCCCCCTTCGTTTTCGCGGCATCATCTTTCAGGTGGAGATGCGCTTCTGGTACAGCGTTGCGATCGGCCTCTTCCGTCAAGCGCTTTGGCTGCTTGCTATCCTTCTTCTTTTGCTCAGAAACGCAGCATTTTATGAGGTCATCCTTGCCCGTACGCTTTGTGGGGTTGTGGAAGCTGTCTTGGTTCTTTGGACGGTCCATCGCCTTGGCCTCATTCGCGGTCCTAATCGCTTTCTTCCTTCCGAGGCCCGTCTCATGCTTCGTGGAGGTTTCCCACTTGTCCTAACCACTCTCGCGGGCGGCATTTATCACCGCATTGACCAGGTCATGCTCCACAAAATGTCCGGCGACCAGGTACTCGGGCCGTATGTTATCGCTGTGCAATTGACAGAACTCTTCAGCACACTTCCGGTCGCGCTCATGTCCGCACTGTTTCCCGCGTTATCCCAGAGCGTCCGTGACCCGCAGCGCTTCGATCGTTATCTCCGCGAATCCTACAGATTCCTATTGGTTCTCGTCTTCGCTGCCTGTGCTGTCATCACCCCTATTGCTGCTCCCTTCATCGAGCTCTTTTACGGCAAACAATTCCTTACCACAGCTCCCCTGCTCATTGTACTTATCTGGTCAGAAGTGCCAATTTTTTTCGGCGTAACTTTGGCCAGCGCCGTCGTTGCTAAGGGTCTTCAGCGCTATACTCCATACGGGGCGATTGCAGGTGCGTTCGTCAACATCCTGCTGAATCTTGCACTCATCCCCCGCTTTGGTGCTCTGGGTGCCTCTTGGGCTACTGTTATCAGTTACACAGTCGCAGGCATCTTCTTCCTCATGCTTTTCCCTGAAGTTCGCCCGATGGTCGCTGTTGGCTTGCGCACGGCTATTTGGCCACTCGCCCTCGCGCTGACCATTACGTTCTCAATAGGTCTGCTCCACTTTTCCTTGTGGTGGAAATTTCTAGCTGCTTTGCTCGCATACGCCCTAGGTGCCCTGCTCACTGGAGCGATTGAACGTGCAGACCTGATTCGCCTCCGTGGTATGTTCCGAGGGGGTTGGAAATGTCTGAAAACAAAGCCATGAAGGTGGACTCAGTATCTTCGCCGCAAGCCCGAAAACTAAACGATGTCCCTAATCCCCTCCAGAATTCGGACCAGCCTTCCGCCGTATCTACTTCTCGCGCGCGTTTGAAAGCGAGGCTCATGGAGTTTTGGAACTCTCAAGAAGTGTATTGGTCTCTCCTCAAGGAAGAGCTCCCCAGCAAACCCGGTATTCGAGCCCGAGCCGCTTCTTTCATTCCAGAGGGCAGTCGCATCCTGGACGTCGCTTGCGGCCGAGCCGCCAATTGCATCTGGCTTTTCGACCGCGGTCAATATTTTGGATCTGATATTTCCCTTAGCGGTCTACGCCATGTCCAGCGAAAAGGTCTTCACCTCGTGTGCGCGGACGCCGAAACATTGCCCTTCGCGGACCATTCCTTTGACGCCGTGCTCTCTACCTATGCCCTCGAGCACTCCGTGAATCCCATACAGATGTTGGGGGAAATGGTCCGGGTCATCAGGCCCGGCGGACGAATCGTCCTCCTCGGACCAACTTGGGACTTTCCGTTCTGGTATCCCAATTCACTCCTGACTCGCGCAAGTAGCTTTTTCTGGCGGTTGCGTTACACGCTAAAGCGCTTGGTCGCGCAGACAATCGCCCAACTTGGGGGAGCTTCTCCTTTTCTGGTCATTGATAACCCGGACGCATTTACTCAGCCCTTCGTTTATGACTCCGATGCGATTTACGTTGCCTGGTCTTTTGAAGTAATTCGCCAGTTGAGAAGCTGGGACTGCAAGCTCATACATTTTGAAACGGACGACCAATTATTGGGTCACAATTCTTTTGTGCGTCTCGCCAAGCGCGCTGTAATGCTCCTGCCGGCCTATCGCCACGCCGGAAGTACTTCCCTCATGGTCTTTGAACGGTGAACATCTTGTGCCTCACCCGCAATACAGCTTTTGAATGATGTTACCTTTCTTTGCCAGTGCTCTGCGGAAGCAGGCGTCGAGATTCACTTTTTGGACTGGTCCTTACCCATTGACGTCTGCCCGGATGTCATCCTCTCCGGCGTATAATTCGAGACGGAGAATCCGGTGGGTTTCTTTGACCAATTCGCCGTTTGTCACTTAGATTTCAGCGCTGTCTTCCTCGAAACGATTTCAGGCGCATCCTCTGCGTCCCTGATTCGGGACACATTCTCCCGCCTTATGCAAAATTCCAGTATCGCCGACTTGCCGGATGCGGCCATTATGAAACTCTCGAGGGTGCCTGCAATCCTCACCTCACACCCAGCAATTCGCAAGAAAAAGTTCCCATCTAGCAACAGCGCATTTTGTCTTCTCAGCGTATAATCACCACCATGCGATCCTTTCTCGCAGAGCTCTTTGCTCCCCGTGGTTTCCTGATCTCCAGAACGCACTCACATCTTGTGGTCGACTCAATGCGAGATCATTGGTTCTTCACTCACAGCTGTCGTTTTAATCCTTCAAATGAGCCTCATTAAGAAACTCAAAAACAGATGCCTCCGCTGGTGCCTGCCTTTGCCATTTCAGTCGCGTCACACGGAGTATTCGATCGTTTCATCTATAGATGACGATCCTGCTAGGCCCACGCGACGTTTAATTGACATTTCCCTCGATGCGATAGCGTTCGCCCGCCGCGTGGACATCTCTTGGCTATCCCAGCGGATGCCGGGCCCTCCTTACTACCCGGACGTCTGGCCGGGTGAACACTACAAACTTTTGGCGGGGCTTGTGGTTGCTTGCAAGCCAAAACGTGTTATTGAGATCGGTACAGCTCAAGGTCTCGGCGCCCTTTCCATGAAAGGCAGTTTACCCGTCGGCAGTAAACTCATTACACTGGACTTGATTCCATGGACAGAGTTTGAACAGAGTATGCTACTTCCGTCGGATTTTGAGGATGGTAGCCTTCGTCAGGTCCTGGGCGATCTCAGTGATCCGGGGTTCTTCGATAGTTTTGCAGACACACTGTCAGGTTGCGATTTGCTTTTCGTCGATGCCCCGAAGAATGTGCATTTCGAACGCGCTTTTCTTGAAAATCTTTCATCCATCCGTCTGCCTCCCACTGCATTGGTCCTCTTTGACGACATCCGACTTTGGAATATGCTTCAAATCTGGCGGGAGATTACAAGGCCAAAGCTCGACCTCACCTCTTTCGGACATTGGAGTGGTACGGGCATTATCGATTGGAACGGATAACATGGCAAAAGGCCTGCCTCCTTGTCCTGAAAGGGTTCATCCAACCGCGCATGTATTCCTGAGTCCGCTTTGTTTTGGAGACTTTTCACGACCTTGTGAATGGATTGCTAGAATCAAAAGATGCCTGAACCACCTCTCGTTTCCGTAGTCATCGTAAACTGGAATGGGGCGCATCATCTGCGCGTTTGCCTGCCCAGCCTGCTGGAGCAATCCCATCATCCACTCGAAACTATCGTCGTGGATAATGGCTCCTCTGATGATTCGGCTGCCGTCACCGGAGAGTTCCTCGCACGCTGGCTGCCGCTGAGGGAAAACGTAGGGCTTGCACCAGCCCTCAATCAGGGTGCAGCAATCGCTGGCGGCTCATTTTTGTTATTTGTGAATAACGACATGCGCTTCGATTCGGGATTTGTCGCTGCTTTACTGGAGCCGTTTTCTTCAGACAATCGCATCTTCGCGACTGACGGAATGCAATACAACTGGGAAGGTACAAAGGCCGGGCATCTTGCCGTTCGGCTCACAAAACATCCGCCCTCAGGCTGTTCTTCGGTGGAATTGGTTCCTGGCCTTTTTTTTTACCAGCAATTTGTTTCGCAACCAGAAAGCGTCTTCCTGGCATCGGCTGCCTGCATGCTAGTTCGTAAATCGGTATTCGTCGAGATTGGCGGGTTCGACAATCGATTGACGATGGGCTACGAAGACGCTGAAATCTGCTGGCGCGCCAACACTCTCGGGTGGAAGATCATTTATGTTCCGACGGCAATCTGTTGGCACCGCGTCGGGAGTTCGGGTCGGTCGACGGAAGGTGCGCGTATCAATTTCCGCGGTATTCTGAAGGGCAGGCTTCTCCTAGCGACGAAGCTGCTCCCTGCGCGTTATGCCCTCGTCACGTGGTTTATCTCGATCACAGGCCTGCTGAAAGATCTGATTCGGCTGCGATGGGCCTTTGCCGAAGATCGTCTCAAAGTGCTGTTCGAATTTGCGCGTCTCATCCCTCAATTTCTCAGAGAGAAGCGTGCTCTATTTCGGTGCGCGCAGGTTACTCCCAAGGAGCAACTCAATCGCATATTGCGACTAACGAGAGAGGAAGACAGCCGGAGTCGGTGATCGCAATACCACTCAGATGATTAGGTTGGGGCTTGGCTATATCCGGACGTACGATTTGTTCGCGTGTATCTTCCTCAATGGGAACTTCTTTCCGGTCTTGCTGATAAGTGCCTCAGGCACGCTCCGTTGAATTCTGTACGGCGGTTAGTTAAACTCGGCCATCGATTACGGCGCCGGATCTGTTTCAGCGCGGAGAAGGCCGCGCTCCCCGTTCCATGATTTTTAATACTTGGGACTACTACATTCTCTTCCTGCTTCCTGCCGCCATTCTTTTTCGCATTGCCCGCTCAAACATCCAGCCGTGGATTATCGTTCTTAGTGGCTGCCTCTTCTTTGTCTATTTTTCCTATACTCAATTGGGCGGAGCTATCGGTGCAGCCTGCCTCCTAATCTTTCTTTGGGAATCCTTCATCAGCAGGTTCTACAAACCCGCTTCTTGGTTTTGCTGGATTGGTGTAGTGCAAACGATTCTCTTTCTTATCGTCTTCAAATATCGCAATTTCCTATCTGGTCTGATCTGGCCCGTGCCGCAGCAAAATCCTCTCTACTGGCGAAACGCATTTTTGCCGCTTGGCATTTCGTTCTTCACTTTTGAGTTTCTTCACTACGCCTGGGACCGTTACCGCAATAAAACCGAAACTGGTAACGTCGGCGAATACATGGCTTTCATTCTGTTCTTTCCCACCATGGTGGCGGGACCCATCAAACGGTATCAGGATTTTCTTCCTAAGCTTCGTGCCATCCCCAGCGACTGGGTCCTTGATGTCCAGCGTGGCATCACCCGTATTCTTGCCGGCCTCGCCAAGAAATTTGCCATTGCCGATCTTCTCACTGCTTACACCAATCACCTGAACGTGCACGATATCTCTCAAGCTCACCGCGCGGTCCTGCCACTTTGGCTTCTCGCCTACGGTATCAAAATCTACACGGACTTCTCCGCCTATTCCGATATCGCCATCGGCTCCGCGCGTCTTTTTGGTATTAAGGTTCCCGAAAATTTCGACTGGCCATATTTGTACACCAATATCACCGAATTCTGGCGTCACTGGCACATCTCCCTCTCCTCCTGGCTGATGGACTATGTCTACATTCCTCTAGGCGGCTCGCGGGTTCCCATTCCACGCATCTACATGAATCTTTTGGTCACCATGTTTATCAGCGGGCTTTGGCACGGTGCCGGCATGAATTTTATCATCTGGGGTCTTCTCCACGGCCTGATGCTCGCCGCCCACCGGTGGTGGCGCCATCGACCCGGCGCAGTTCCCTCCGCCCGGTTTTCGGCACTCGCGTTATCCTGGTTGCTCACCTTTGTTAGCGTGAACCTGGCGTGGGCTTTCTTCTGCATGGATATTCATACGGCTCTCTACTTTTTCCGTCGTCTATTGGTGGGGTGAAACGATGTCACTACTTGCCTGGTGTCAAAGTCTTCTCGAGTACCTCACCGGAGAAAAAGATCCGCCCCCTACCGGCTTTCCCGTAACTCTTTCCAATTTCTTGTTTTGGGGAATCTGGTGGAGCTTTCTGGTGGGGATTGTATTTATATTCTCCGGCCAAAGCTCAAAATTCATTTATATCGATTTTTAGCAGTGATGGTCGCCTGATCGAATGTTTACGAAGCGCCAACTCGTTCTTACTGCCGCGATTCTCGTAGCCGGTCTGCTCACGTTGAATCTAATTGTCGCGTTTTTAACGCGCAACTCCGTCCCGCGCCGCGTCATGCGCCATGCTCGCGAGTCACAGTCTGCCAGCGTTATAGCCCTCGGAAATTCTCTTGTCGCAGCCGGTTTCGATGAATCGGCTTTCGATGCAGGCGCCGGCCTTTCTGCCCCGAATGGGGCCGCCAATCTTGGCCTCGGGGCTTCTGGACCCGTTGAGCAACTTCTTCTCCTCCGGTACGCTCTCTCTCACGGCCTACGCCCACGTCTGGTCGTCTATGGCTTCTACGATTTTCAGCTTACCGTCCCCGATAAGTTCGCGATCAGCGACCTCATCGGCAATCACGCCATGCTTTATTACATTGAGCCCTCTTACGCTCGGCATTTTTATTCACTCTCCCTTCACGACGACCTCCAATTCCGTGCCATGCATTTCTTCCCGATGTTTGCCGACCGTGGCGCAATTTGGGCCAAAGTCGAAATTCTCCGCCGAGCCATGGCCCAGCAGGGTATGCCCCCGCAACGCTCCAACCGTTTTGGCCGTGCTGCCGATTTTTCTCTCTTGGAGTCGGACGACGCCGCCGACTTCCGCCGCAAGTGTGAAGCGTCGATGAATCTCCCATTGGCCCCACCTGTTAGCCAGCTCCTTCGCCAAGCTGGCGATGCGGGACTTTCCATTGCCGTCGTCGAAATGCCCATGCGTGGCGCTCATCGCAAGCTGTTCTATGACACGCCCTGGTGGCCTCGGTATCTCGCACACGTTCGCGCCCTCCTTGCGCCGTATGGTGTGATCTACATCGATGCAAGCCAGTGGATCGAGGACGATTCGTTCTATGCCGATCCCCTTCATCTTTCCGAACCGGGTGCTGCCCAATTTAGCCAGCGCCTAGGAAGTCTTCTCGGCCCAGACATGGCACGGCTCTCGGCTCGCTCAGATGTTTCTGTTCTTCCTCGGAGTTTCCGCCCTTGAGCATGAGTTGCATCGCGCTTCTCGGCCGCAAAGACACGCCCACAGACGCTGTCGAGGAATACTGCCGTTATCTTGCAACCGCTCTCCTGCCCCATCACATTCAACTGGAAATTCGGCGCGTACCCTGGGAAATCCACGGCTGGCCTGACTCATTTCAAACGCTAAAGCTCATGGCTATGCAATGGCGCGACACCTGGGTTCTGGTCCAATACACAGCCCTAGCCTGGTCCGCGCGGGGTTTCCCGCAAAAGGTACTCCGCGCCATGGAAATTCTGAAGTCCGCCGGCGCCCGCGTCGGCATCGTCTTTCATGATGTCGAACCGTACCCCGGCACGCGCCTGATCGATTCCATTCGCCGATTCCTCCAGGTCCGCACCATGCGCCGTGCGCTCGCCATCGCCGACCTCGCGATCTTTACGGTCCCGCCGGAAAAACTCTCCTGGCTGCCAGCCGTGCCACCAAATGCTGCCTTCATTCCTGTTGGTCCCAACCTCCCTATCCCCCTTGTGCCCCCAGCGCTTTCTAATCAGAATCCAGTGCCAACGATCGGTGTGTTCAGTATCACTGGCGGTGAGTTCGGTGTTCGCGAAACACAAATCATCCTTGCTGCGGTTCGGCATGCCGCGCAGAGGCTGGGCACATTTCGTCTCTCCATTTTCGGGCGTCATGCTGAGCTCCGCGAAACCGAACTCCGCGCGGGACTCCGTGACCTACCTGTGGAACTGTCGGTGGAAGGTGTCCTAGAATCTGCCAAAGTCGTTCAGAAACTTTTCCTGTGCGACGTTCTCCTCTTTGTTCGGGGACCCATCTCCTCGCGACGCAGCAGCGGCATCGCTGGCATTGCTTGCGGCCTTCCGGTTATTGCCTATTTCGGTTCCGAAACCGCGGCACCCATTACTGATGCCGGCGTAGTCCTGGTCTCACCCGACCATCCCAATGATCTTAAAGACGCGCTGGTGCGCATCCTTTCTGATGCTGCGTTTCGCATGGAGCTTTCTGCCCGCAGTCGAGCCGCCTATCAGACCCATTTTGCCTGGCCCGCCATCGCCACCCGCTTCAGTGCTCTCCTGATAAGTCGCTAGCCGCAGGTTTTTCCCGCATCTCTCATGACGGGATTGGAGATAGGCAGTTTGGGTCAAGAAACGAAGTAGAGATTTCAACACCCTTTGACTGCACCGTTGACTTTAACGGTCCGCCCTGTGTCCCAGGGGAGCAAATCCGCTATCATAGTCCCTGGCTGTGATATAAATGCTCTCTCAGTTCTCCTGGAAAAAATCCTCAGGCCGGTTACCATGAAGCAGCTTCTTTTCTTCCTATTTTTCCCAATGGCCGTGTACGGGCAAACAAACAATACAGACCGTTCCATTAGCGGACCCTTCGCCAATCGGCCAGTGTGTTCGAGGGATGTGAGCGACTCGAAAGCCCACGAGGGCGACGTGTATCGGGACACGGATGATGAGTATGCTTATAAATGCTTAGGCGGTACTTGGCGGATATTTCGCGGAGGAACGACAAGCCCAACAAACTCGACTAATCCATTCGTTTTCGATACGAAAGAGAGTGATATCGAATCGATCGACCATGTGGATATTATGGCCCATGGCGCATACGCGAGATTTTCTTCTACCACTTGCAACACAAGAAGCGGATCTCCCCGTGTGACGCTTGGTGCAACCTCGAATTTCAAAAACGGCGAATTTGCCACCTGCTATAACGCGGGAGCGGCGACAACAGTAACCAGACAAGCCACTCCTACCGTTACTCCGAGCGTACACGACGGCGGTATGACCGTGACGGCTGGTGGCACTGGTTTAACTTTCTACGCCTACGAAATCGTGGGAGAGGATGCCTGCAATGGGCGCTCGGCGGCTTCCTCGGCGGGTTCTACTTCCGGCGGCAACGCAACTTTGGGCAAAGAAGGCGCTACGCTCACAGGTTGCACACGATCGAATCAGACTGTTACCTGTAGTGGTTCTAATTTACCCTTTGTGCCAGGGATGCAAATTTGGGTGTGGGGCGCAGCAGATACCTCTTTCGTTGGGAACTGGGTCACAATCTCACCCACAAACACGACCACGCTTACATGGAAATCAGGCTACGATACGCGCAACGGCGCTTCCACTTCTACGACATTCACCAGCACGGAATTGAGCTACAACGTTTGGGGTTGGTTCCTCAACCGTGTTTCTTGGGCACACGATTCCAGTTCCTACCGTCATCACATTTATGGCCCAAATTGCCCCACAACCTGCAACTGGCTTGGTCAAACGATGCTGGACTATTGGGACGACTATGGATCGGCTGGGATGGGCGCGAACCAGGCCAGGCCATCCTACATGCCAGCTATGGCTCCTTCCTTTGCGGCGAATCAACATTTCACATTCAAGATTACCGCCGGCAGCGGAACAACTGCACTCACAGCATCCACAACTGCAGGGGCCTCCGTCTCTGGCAATACCATCGTTTCGGATGCTGGCCCTGCCATCGTGGCAGCCGCAACCGCAGCCACATCCTCGGCCGCGGGGACTATTTCAAATGTGCTCATTCCTAATCCCAATGGCTTAGTTTCTTGGCAGATTAACTCCTATACTAACCTATATGGCAAAAACGCAGCCATTCTCATCAACGGAGCCAACCTTCAGGTAAATCAACCTATTGATAATGCTGCATCCATTGTTGGAATTGGCGGCGGTAGCGTGCAGGGCTTTGGCTGGGCAAACAGTCCCAAAATCACCGGGCAGGCTTTTCCAGTCATCGCGCAAACAGGTGGGGCTGGCACAGTTCCGATATTAAAGAACCTGAGCATAAGCGCAGGGCAATCGAATGGTGGATTGGCGGTCTATCTAAGCACACCCACTAACATTGACTGGGATACGGTTGCGCTAAGTTCCAGTCCGGGCAGCACTAGCGATTGCATCGGCCAAGCCGTAGTCATCCAAAACATCAGCACTGGCTTTTTCTGGAACATCAATAAGTTCTTATTTTCTGGTGGTGCTTGCGAAGTCAGGGGCACGCAGTACACAGGCGATTCCCCAGTGCCGTTCTTTACTTCCACAGGAGGCTCAGCGGGTGGTGCGGGTGGCGGGATCTACCTGAAGCAAGGTTGGTTTGTGAATCGCGGAGGCGTGAATCTCGATCAGAATCGAACTGGAGCAGGGGCGCAGGTCGTACTAGAACGGGCCTGGATGCAGAACAATACTGTTCCTGCTCTTTCTTGGAGCGGCACGTACAGTGGTCAGTTGGATTTAAACCGGATTGTAGATATTTATCCTGCGGACTTCGCTACACCCACCTTCGCCAACTATGGAGCCATCACAAGCGTCATTGCGGAGAACATTTCTGGGCCAAATGGCGGTATCAGCAGTTTCACCGGCAACCCCATTCCAAATCTAATTGTGCGGAACAGCCCTGGCAATATCGGAACCACCAGCTTTTCTGAATTTAATAGCTATGCCAGCGCCAGTGATGGTTACTACGGCGTGGGAGTGAACTACATCACGCAGCCGATCAAGCGAGTCAATGAGCAAACTCTGATTGGCAATGGTTACTCGCTTTATACCAATGCGCCTACACCTCCTGCGCCAACCTGCTCCGTAGCCACGGCGGAGCCTCCGTACACGCCAGCAGGGACCATGACATTTCAGTATGCAGCCACGTATCCACCGAACAACGGCTTTGGTCCTTTTTCCGCCAGTTCTAGTTCTTGCACGTCCAACGGAACCTCGCAGCGGATTACGATTACGATTCCTTCTGCCGTCAATGGCGCAACAGGGTATGTGTTCTACGCTTCCGGCACGGGACTTGGCGGAGTGCTGTCGTGCTCGGCACCTGCAACCACAGGGTTGACCTGGGTAGCCCTATCGGCGTGCGGCGGCGGGGGAGCGCCAACCTATCCTGGAGGTGGACCTGCCAGCATGAGCCAAGGCAATGTGAGTGCAAGCAATTTCATTCTTGGGGCAACAGTCGCCCCGACAGGAGCAACAAATACCACACAACTCTACATGGACAGTGCTGATAATTGGCCGGCGTTCAAGCCGAACGGAAACAGAACCTACGTGATCCCAGGAATCAGCGGTTCCATCATTGCTGGTCATAGCTTGTGCTCTAGCGGAACGAGTGGGGCTTACGTAGATTGTTTGGCAACTCGAACCATTGCTGTTGGCACGTCCACATTGGGAACGACTCTTATTGCCGCCAAAAGCTGCTCAACTGTGGTTACAATCCCAGCCACGGGCGTGATTACCACTGATGTTGTCTCCTACTCGTTTAATGGTGCACCCTCCGGTGCTTATACTGCAGGGCTTGTCATTCAATCCTATGTGACACCTGGGAATGTAAATTTCTTGGTCTGCAATCCGACTGCGAATAGCCTCCTGCCTTCTTCCGCAACTCTGAATTGGCGTGTTGTCAGATAGAGAGGGGCGGGAAGAAATTAGCCCGGCGCTGTTAGAAGAAAGCCGACCCGTGATGTAGAGGCAAAAAAGTAAGAGGCCGTGTGCGAGCCACTCAACCCGCCAGTTATCTAAGGCTCGCCGTTTGAAGGCGTTCCCAACCGCTACTCAATCCAATTGTTAGATTCTGTTAGAAGGCAGACCGGACTCGGCACTCTGTGCAGATCACCACATATTTACTGAGGTTTTGCGATGTCGATCATAGACTGCTAGCCTGCTCAATAGCGCTACTTCCTTTGGTTTTGGGTGCTTGCTCAAACCTCCAGAAGGAAAGTAGTTCAATCTCCGTCAGGAAACATAGTGATGGAAAAGTGTTATCGAGGCGAAAGCGAGCTCGATCCGGCAGTTTTTCAATGGGTTGCGCGGAGACGTGCACGTCACATTGAAGAAGGAACTTGGGCTTCCTGGTTGTACGACCTGCCGAAGCCCCATGTCAGGAAAGTTGTGGCCTGCGATCCGCGTCGGGATGTCTTGTTGCAGGAAGGTAACCAGAATGACAGCATTGGCGCCCGGACACTGGCCAAACTGCTGCATAACAACCAACTGCGCTCGAGTGGTGCATGAAACGTCGAAGGTAAATCGAGGAGTGCATGGCGTACTGACAGGAAGTCTGGGGCAACTCGTAGGACTGCCGGTAAACCGCCACGTCAAAAGTGAAGTGCATAGTCCTCCTGCTCTGGATTATTTGGATAATCCAGGCCCGGGATTGGATAGCTCGTGGTACCAGAAGCTGGACGGCATTCTTGCAGAAGAGACTTCTTCAGAAAGGTAATTTCCAATAATCTTGGCGTGGCTGTATTCGGTATTAATCCGCAAAAGTTATTCCCGTGGACATGGGTGACCTCAAAATCCTCATTGAGCCTATTCATCAGTTCTGCAAAGTTAGTCCAGAGTATATCAAGGTCATGAAACTCAATGACGAAACCGGTCACATACTTTCGAAATTTGAAAAGGTCCGGTAAAACTCGAAATTCTGATTGCTCGATATCCATTTTAATGAACACAGAGTTCTCAGCGAGCCCGTCCTGTGGAATCAAACGAAATACATCACTCATAGTTAGAAACGAACTACTCGCCACGCTTGAGATGCCTTTCGCAACGAAGCGCACATTTGATCGGGCAAAAAATTGACAGAAGTCGGAATAAATTTTTTTTGCCCGCATAAGATTGTAAATTTTGTTCCGGGCCCCACGGAGATTTAGCAACAGTAAGCCTAGAACAAATCTTACGCTCAGAATTTGGTTCAAAGAATCGACGATATTATCGCCGAAGGCCTTCTTCGATACCGAGTTATCAAAACAATAGATGTTTACACCCGGATTTCGGTAAAGAAAATCCGCCTCGAATGACCAATCATCATTCACTCCAAAACTCAACAGATACTTAGTCTGACGAAGCGCTCTCTCGTTTAATACGTAGCCGCCATCAAAAGCCCGCCCCACTCGAATCAGGTCGTCCGAGGGCTTAGGCTTATATGTCTCAAGGGAATACTGCATACCCATATTGTACGAACAACTTGGCTCTGGCGGAGTCGCTTCTTCCATCTCAACTCCAGTCTGCGAGAGGATATCATTCCAAGCTTTCGACAAAAACCATAACGCACAGCCTTCTGGAAGAGGATTGGATTGTATCCGTTGCCAGACTCACGGGTGGTGAGGTGGAACTTCGCTGCACCAGCGTGAGCGGAACTGCCGGGAATCTCGACCTGCGCGGAGGAATGATTCATAATTGAAAAGGAATCGTCAATCCGCCTGCGAAAATCGCGGCCGTGCTGAGGGCCCTTCAGGACTACGACCCCCACGCGATCCATCTGGCGCTGGATGTGGCGTCGCCCCGGATCGAATCAATGGATGGTAACCACTTCCGCGTCTTTCTGCGCTTTCTCTGCGAGAAGTTTTGTGACCGTGATGCTGGATACCGAACATGCTGTGACCCGCTGCCGCGATTTGTCTCTTCGCTCCCACAGCCGCAGCTCCGCGGCTCGAATTGCCCAAGTGGAAGATCCCGATGGGTCGCAGAAAAAGGAAAAACTCTCGGTTAGGACGAAGGATTCCATCCTATGGCAGATGGAGACGCAGGGGCGTTAGAAGGACGGGACGGTGGCGTTCCGCGCAGAATCAGGTGGTCATGCTCACATGTGATATCCCGGTGGGACTCACATGGCTGATCGAGCCATTCATCAGTAAGATTCCCAAGAAAACGCCGAGGTTCACGGGGACACGAAGGGCTGTGCTCGAAAACGTCAAAAACTAACTTCTCTTCCCGCTTTCCTGCGCTTCACGTATGGCCACCAGAATCACCCCTTCGGCGGTAAGTAGTGGATGAATCCAGCTCCTCGAATGAGTCAGACCACTAGGCAGGAGGAGAAGGCGATCCGCCCACGAGGCCACAAGATTGTAAGAATCGTAAACACTGTAGGAATAGAACAGGCCATCACCTTCGGAAATCTGATAGCGCTTGCCTCGCGTGCGCATGAAGTTAAAGGCATTCCACAATCCAATCTTGTATAAGAGGAGCTTTAAAAGCCTTGCTGGTAGCGAGCCTTGCCCGAAACGGTTACAGTCAACGATCACCACGACTCTCCGGGCGACGCGCAGCATTTCCTGTACCACCGCGGAGGGATTGGGGACGTGGTGCAGGATGCTAAATTCACTTACAACATCAAAGCTGGCGTCGCCGAAAGGAAGCGCTTCGCCGGACGCTTGTAACAACGAGATTGTCTGGGTATTCCCGGCGGCCACGCCTTGCTGCACCAGTGCACGAACCGGCTCCACCCCGCAAACCAAAGCTCCCGGAAACGATGCTGCAAAGTCTTGCAACCCGCGTCCCGTGGCAGAGCCCACGTCCAAGAAGCTCTGAATCTCCAAGGAACGGAGGACCGAAATAATCAGGTTTCGGCATGCAGGATCGTCAGCGCCCTCTTGGGCGTGCATGGAATCATAGCGCGAGGCAGTCCCCGTGTAATATTCGCGCTGAAGCTCAACGGCTGGATCGATAGGAAAACTCCCTGCACTCTGTCACAAGCTTTTTTTGTAATACATCAGCGGGGGGATTGCAACCAGGTCCAAGGGCGACATGTAACTATTGCGTATAGGTATCTTCGGCGGAACCTAGAAATTAGGGAACCCGCTATGTCAGGCTCATTTGGTGAAAAGTGCAGCAAAAGTGCCGGGCACATCTTCAGCCTCGGCGTTCCAGCCCATTCTCCGAGCCCAAATGCCCGAATTGGACACAATTCGAGGATTGGCCATCCTCGGGGTCCTCGTCTATCATGGTTTCTACTGGGCCAGGGACCTGAGCATTTATACGCCTTGGCAGAGACTCTTCTTATTACTCATGGCCCCAGGGCAATTTGGTGTAAATCTATTCTTTGTTTTGTCGGGATTTCTGATCACGGGGATCCTGCTCGAATCGCGGAATCGCGCGGATTACTACCAGAGGTTTTATTTTCGCCGTGCTCTTCGTATCCTTCCCGCTTACTACCTCACTCTGCTTTTGCTGATCTTGTTCGGATTGACTTCGCGCGGTTTCCTTCTGATGAGCCTGGCATACTCTTCCAATCTGTCACCGCTATTGGGGATCGCTCTTTCTTATCCGGTCTTGTGGTCGCTGGCTGTCGAAGAACATTTTTATCTGTTATGGCCGGCCGCCGTGAGACGAATTGAACCCACGAAGCTGTTATGGGTCTTGTGTGTGATTCTGGTTCTGACTCCTGTTTCCCGCTTTCTGTACCATGAACACGCACTCCGCACACATACAATCGGAGCGGGATTTGGTTATTACACATGGAACAGTTGGGATGGATTGGCCATCGGCGCGATCTTCGCGATTCTGGTAAGGAGGCCCGGTTGGGACCGCCAACAAGTCTTACGGCTATCGATTGTCCTGCTTATGTTGGCGATTCTGATCGCGGTGGCTGCTTACCCATTCGGGATTCTCACGCGGAGAACCCCGATCGGCGAGGCCCTGCAGCTCGTTCCCTGGAACTTTGCGTTTGCTGGCTTGCTAGGAGTATTTCTGTTAATCGGAAGCGGACGCTGGAAAAGGTTCGTGACACCCGCTTTCTTGCTCTTTTTTGGGCAGATCAGCTATGGACTCTATCTCTACCATTTGATGGTTTTTTCTGGCTACGCGTGGCTCGCCCGGAAAACAAATTTTGAGTCCCAATTCCATATCACTTCATGGGAGCAGGTTTGGGCAAGAATGCTTATCGCGGGCACAGGGGCGGTTATCGTGGCCTATCTGTCTCGGCGATATTTTGAAGCGCCTTTTCTGCGCCTGAAGGACCGACTACCGGAGCGGCGGGCTTTGGCCTGTTCTGAGATAAAGCGCGAAGAAACGACGGCTGCGGATTGAGCAGCAGTGGAAGTAAGTGAAGAGAAATTTCCAAAAGCGATATTTGCGTTTGCCAGATTGCGTGACGACGAAATGCGCCGAATTCCCGAACGGCGTTTTTAAGCCGGCTCCTTGCCTGTCAGGGCATTTCTGAGCAAAAGCAACTGATCTGGCCCCATCAATTCGCTCCGTAATGACTCGAAATTATCGCGCGTGACTTCAGTTCGCAGCATTCTCTCGATAGCTTCCTGGATAACCTCCTCGCTCTGGCTGGAACAAACCGCGCCGACGCCATACTTTTGAACCAGTTGGGCTAATCCGCTGTCGGGAGGTGTGTGGGCAAAGATAGGACGCTGCGCCTGGATATAAGTGGAGAGCTTGATGGGTAAGCTAGTCCTGCGGAAACCTTGGAAGCGAAATCCGCGCGGATACATGGCATACACAAAGTCGCAGGTGGCGAGCACGGGAAGTGCATCCTTCTCGAGCAACTCCCTATGATTTTCAAACACTGCCAGATTCTCCGCCGCAATCTTGTCCATCTCTGGAGAAGCGCCGATCCTCACGATCTTAAGGAAGCGATTTTGTTTTGTGGCGTAGCTACGGCAAGCCAGAACAAATTTCCGAAAGGGATCCGGGTGGTACAGCGAGCCGATATGCCCGACGGTTAGCACCTTCTCCGAGAGCTGGAAATCTAATTCAGGCAACCCGGGAAGATATTTGTAGAGGGCGAAGCACTCCACTCCGTATTTGAGCTTGAAATAATCCCGCATTTTTGGGCTAGTTACGTCAACGGAGCGCGCCCCATGTAGGACACGCGCAAACGCAAGGGCCATGAGCGGCCATAGCGCGCGATATCGGCGGGAGCGGATCAGCATGGCCAGTGGCTCGTCATGGACGGTCAAATGAACCAGCTTTCCCTGCGAGAGGAGTTCTGCGGCTACTGAGATGCCTTCGTAGTGGGCTACAACCCAATAAAGATCCGCATCGATCCTGCTGACAATGTCACGTACGGGCCTTGTGGAACCCGGCAAGAAACCGCTTCTGGCGAATAAGTCGGCAGCAAATTGCCACGGGGGAATTGGTTTGCCGAGCCAGTGCCGATGCTCGCCAGTCAGGGTCTCTGCCGAGAGGTAATGCCATTCGACATCGAGGTCCGGCATCTGTGCAAGATGGCTCCGCAGTTGAACGGAGCCGCCCCCAATTTCGGGAGAAAAGGGAGTAAAAAGCGCGATGCGCATTTGCTTGGTGAGGCGACCTCTCCGCTCTTTCGTTTCAAAAGTTTCTTCGATCCTTGGCGGAAGAGAGGTTCAGCTTTCTTTCGCCAGTCTTACCCCGTTCAATTTACTACGCTTTCTCCCTGATTTTTTTCCGAATTCGATAACTCTGCCACAATATCATTAGCGGCACTCCAGGCACTTGCGGTTGACAGTTGACAATTGGCTGCTCTATGTTTGTTTTTCATTGTGGAAGTGAAACCGCAACTTTCCAGGAAGCTTAATTCCGTGCCGCTCCAGGTTGCCATCTGCGTCTGGGCAGTTGCAGTCTCCATCTGGTATTTCTGGCAGTTCTCTCCCGTCATCTCGATCATTCTCAACGGGTTTCTACGGAAAATATGGCATTGATAAATGCCGCATTCGTGTTTGTCTCGGTGTGCGCATTTTCACTTGCGGCTGCGTTCCTGGGAAATCTGATCCTGAGAGTTTTGCGTCTGGAGATGGATACCGACGGAGCATACCTGCTGATCTGCACAGGGGTGGGTGTGATCTCCATTGAAATGCTGCTGTTTGGCGTTGCGGTCACCCAACAGATTCGCAAGGGATGTTTCGTGATTGTCGGCTTGCTTTGCGTATTCCTGCTTGCGGAATTCAAGTCGTTCGGGCCAAGGTGTTTGCGGAGTTTGAAGGCCGTGTTTTCCGGTTCCCGAGCGTACCGTTTTCTGCTCCTCATCATTGGCTTGGTAGTCGGTGTCGAATTCTTGACGTCTCTTGCGCCGCTGGCTGGCTCGGATGCCTTGCATTACCACTTCACGACCCAGAAGTTGATTTTAGAATATGGTTTCCACCCAGATTTTTCGATTTCTCATAGCTTTCTCTGCGGCCAACACCATTTATTGATTCTGTTTGGGTTGGCACTCGGCAGTGAACAAGTAGCAATGGGGCTCATTTTTCTCGGAGGAGTATTGACAGCTCTCGCGTTAGCCTGCTTGGCTTCGTGCTGGTCTTCCTCTAGGACGACGCTGGCAATCACCCTGCTCTTCCTCCTCACCCCGGTTGTCTTCTGGCAGGTCTCAGCGTCGGGCGCTCCGGATATTTGGATAGCCTTTTTTACCAGTGGTGCGGTCATCGCCATCTGCCAAACCAAAATTTCCGGAACGTGGCGTCAGGCTCTCCTGGTAGGATTGTTAACGGGTGGTGTCGCGGGAGCAAAATACACCGGGTGCCTCGTGGCCGCTGGAATAGCAGTGGCGATTGCGATCGAATACCGATCCTTACGCAATACGTTTCTGCTGTTTGTCAGTTCCTTGCTAACCGGAATCTGGCCCTATTTGCGAAATTTTGCCTGGACTGGGGACCCGGTATTCCCCTTCCTGTCCAAAATCCTCATTCCGGAGCGGGTAAATCTGTACGCACTGAACGCCCTCCTGGTCGACACGGGCGCATCTCGATCAGGCCACCTCGGACAGCTCATTCCATTCGTTTTTTTTGCAGGGATGAATCAGCGTTCTCCAGGTTTCTGGGATTTTTTCGGCCCAATCGTGCTTGCATTGGCACCCTTGTTAGTTCTTGCTTTCAAGAACTTTAGCGAGTGGCGAGTGCCCGTCGTTGTGTGGTGTGTGTCCGCTCTCGCAATATTCTATGCCTCAGGCTTGCCGCGTTTTCTCCTCCCTGTCTTTCCCCTGGCACTCGCCTGCACCGCGGGTGGAATAGACTTTTCCCGACAGAACCGTTGGAAACTAACCAACCGCTTGGCCATGGGACTCGTAACGCTGCTCTGCATAACGGGCGGAGTCGGGTTGATGATGTACTGCTGGAAGCCGGCCGCCACAGCTCTCGGAATCGTACGGGAGGTTAACTACCTAGAAGAAAGGTCTCCGGAATATCAAGAAGCAGAGGCTATCAACCAAGTGCTAGGTAGCCAATCCAAAAATGGTAGAACGCTATTGTTTCTTCGCCATATGTATTCGCTGAACATACCCTTTCTGAATGGCGATCCCGCTACAAGTTGGATGATTAATCCCGACCATCTTAGGACGCGGCAAGACTGGGAGTTTTTCTTTCAGCGAGAAGGAATTGCGTTTGTTGTCCGGTCACCCAGCTATCCGCCCGCGATCGATGCTCCACTTGCGGAAATGGAAGCCAAAGGGGATCTCGTACCTGTGTCGCAGCCGATTGTGCAGGATTTTCAGGGAAACCGCATCGAAGCGAAACGCGCTGAAATACCAGTCACTATCTTGAGAGTGAAGGGTTTTAGCAAAACTAATACGAACAATAGCCCACAAACACGCCTAGATCCTAGAGATACTCCTACTGAGTAACGTGCCCGGAACGCGGTGATGCCATCAAATCAGATGGGGGAAGCGGCAACAATCAAAATGCTATATTTGAAGTGGAAAGAGAGTCGACTGTAAACACTCCGGCACCGGGGTTCTTGGATTGCAAAAGGCGAGCTAGCAGATGATGACGAGCAGGAGAAAAATGGAGGAATTGTTGTGGGTGTCGGGCCTGCACGCACCCGCGCGAGCCCTTTATGCGGCTACCTTAGGACGGCAGGCTCGCCTCGCGCGCAACCAGATGAGAGAATTTTACGAGAGGGTATTGCAGCCGGGCGCACTCGTGTTCGATATCGGCGCTAACGTGGGTGTGGTGTCTGCGGTATTTGCCTCGCTGGGTGCTAGAGTGGTGGCCTTGGAACCCAATGCGGATTGCGTGCGGCATATTCAACTGTCGTATGGAGACAAGCAAATTGAGGTCATTCAGGCTGCGGTCGGCGCGAAGAACGGATTGGCTGTGTTGAATGTGTCAGACGAAAGGGACGTCAGGAGTTCGGTATCGGATGACTGGATAAAAACCATGGAAGAGCAAGATGAGAGCTATCATGGCATCTGGTCCAGGCAAAATGCAGTTCCCCTGGTAACCCTGGACACCCTGATCGAGCATTTTGGTATGCCACAGTTTATCAAAATCGACGTCGAGGGTTTTGAGGAAAAGGTTCTTTCCGGGCTATCCTCGCAACCCCCGCTGATTTCTTTCGAATTTACGGCTGCGTTTCTGGCGCCGGCGATGCGCTGCTTGGAGAAGGAAGTTATTCGAGACGGTTCCACATTCAACTTTGCTTATAACGCTGATTGGGGGTATCCGGCTCGGTTTGAAAGGGAGGCTTGGCTAGAGAAGAAGGACTTGAAAAGGGCTTTGTCAGACATCGAAGGCAGCGATTTTCAAGGCGATGTTTTTGTAAAAGCTCCAGGATAATTGTCGGATCGATTTTCGCGCAGCCACTGGCGTGTACTTTCCAGTAAGTTCCGAGTTTTTTTCGCATTTTCATCCCAACTGCAGTTTATCAGCGCATATCGAGAAGCAGATTCTCCAGTCGCTTGGCGGAGGGCCGGGTCCGCCTGGATCCGGCGAATCAAGCGGGCGAGTTGCAGATGATCCTGCGGATCGGGGAGGACGAAACCAGTTTCGCCATCGCGGATCATTTCGCTGGCGCCGGCTTGTGCGCTGGCGATGACCGGAAGGCCACACGCCATGGCTTCCAGAATTGGTAAATTGAAAGCATCCTCTAGAGAAGGGCCGACGTAGAGATCGGCGGCGGCATAAAAGAACAGGACGTCCGCCGAGGGCTTTTCAAAGCGAACACGATCCTGCAGGGCGAGCTGGTCGAGCAAAGAGCGATAGAAATTTGGATCATCACTGCCGACAACAAGCAAACGAAAAGGAAGATCGGTAAGCAAAGAAAGGGCCTTGAGAAGAGCATCGAGTCCCTTCTTTTTCCAATCATTTCCGATGAGCAACAGCACAAAATCGCTTTCTGCATACGAGAGGGATTGCCGTGAGGCCTTTCGCTTTGCCATTCGTGCCTGCGGTGTAAACCGAAGCGTGTCCACGGCATTGGGAATGATGGTGACGTCTTCACGTTGAAAGTGTGATTTCAGTTGCGCCGCAACCAGAGAGGAGACCGCCACGAGACGCACGCTAGGATTTCTGTAAATCTTCTGCTCGAGTAACATGATGAGTCTGTAGTAGAGATTGCGGTGAAGCACGCGTGGCCAGCTCTGAAGACGAACACGATGCAATAGCAGTTCCGGCCGAACGCGCTCATAAAACGCGTGAAATACGATGTGAACCACAATCACGTTTGCATCCAGGCAATTGATTCCCGGAGAATAGACCAGATCGGGATGAACCCTGCCGGAACTCTTATCCCGCCACCGTCGCCAGTGATTGGCAAAGAACCACCAAAGGTAGTTGAACAAATGGGGACCAGGAATGCCGGAGATCTTGTGCCATCGGATAGAACCAGGTGGGTTTTGGGAAACTTCAGAGGCAGGACAGGCACCGTTAATCTGGGAGACCTTTTGCGAGTACAGCTCCATACTCCAGTGATCCTGCCGGGCAAAGCGTTCCAATTGCTCAATGATGCAAAGTTCTGTCCCGTGCTGCCGGTCGAGGAACGGAGAAACAACTACGAGACGCAATTCAATCCTGCCTTGGAACTACTTGAACTCGGACGACCTCGATTGTTTTCGGGAACATCCGCAGGCGGTGGAGAACGCCCAGCAGTAGCCACAGCCAAGCGTTTAAAACGAAGTCTTGGTATGGGCTGATACCGGTAAACATCATCGGGAAAAGCAGAATAACGGCATAGAGGTAAATGACAAATGCCAGGGGAAACCAGGGTGCACCTCGGAGTTCCTTCACTACTCTCCAGGCAGAAATGGCAATAGCAAAGCCGAGCACGATCCAAAGAATCAAGCCGACAAGACCAAGTTCCACAATCAAGTTGCCGTAGCCGTTTTCTACGCCGATATTCATAGGCGCTGCATGCATGATGCGAATCACATACTGAGCACCAAGCGTGCAGGTACCAATCCCATAACCATAAGGCCAGCGGGGATGATCAAATGCGTATCCCAACTGCATCAGGGGATAGGTTTGCGTCCGGTGCACCAATTCACTCGCCGGGCTATTAGGCATAAGCGTCTCGGAATAAATAGCCATGCGCGAGCCAAGCTCTTCGGGGAACAGGGTCAAGAGCAGGATAATCCCTATGCCAATCAACAGTGCAGTTCTCTGGATGGCACGCAACACCCTTATTACCTCGCGCTGGCGCCAGGGTGCTCCCCAGAGGAATCCAGCTACGATGACAAATGTAGTGCCAGCGTTCCACATGAAAACACCGCGCGAGGCGCTCATCAGTGATGCTGCAGCCAGAACACCCACCGTGGTAAAAGCAAGAGTGCGGCCACGCCGGCTGCGCAAAAGAAGATATCCGCTAAAACCTAGGGAGATCAGCCAAGCAACAATCAGAAAGTCCTGGAAGCGGCCCGCACTGACGAACACCGAAGTGGGCCGATAAGCGACCAAGCCAGAGATGGGCGCTGCCCGGTAGGTCGTGCTAAGTTCGCGGATGTCCTCCTGCAAGTGGGCGGGATTCAGAAAAGTTGGCCCAGTGATAGATTGCGCGAGGCCGAGCGCTGCCACAATCAAAATGAGAGCACAGCTAAAGGAGAAAAAGCGCTGCAAATTCTCCTCGGAGTCCATGAGTGCGTATCCGACAAAAATGAGGGGCACGAACAGAAAATCGATCTTCATTCCGAGGATACCGTAGTAAATGCTGTTGGAAGCTGGGTTAAACATCTGCATCAGTCCAAACCAGAAAAACAACAGGAGCGGGATTCGGAACGGGATGCGGAATATCCCGACCTGCTTAGCGAGTCTGGCCCGAAAGAAAGATATATAGAGGATTATCGCCAGCGCATCTTTGCCAAAATAGATTGCCATGTTATTGCCGAGATACTTTCGGACGAAATCCTCGAAGAGAATCCAGGCAACTAAAAGATAAAGGCCCCTACGCCAATCGTTGAGGATAGCGACGACGACCGCCCCACCGACAAACAGAAGCGCGGCGTAAGCCAAGCTATCGATATCGTCTGCTAGGATGGCTCCCGCGGCCTTGTATGCCGCTAAAATCACGACAGCGAACAATCCGAACGCCACCAGCGGTTTTCGCGGAACTCTTAGTGATGAAATTGTTCCCAGTGCCCTCATGAGAAAGAACCCCGCAAAATCGGCGGGCACAGGGCGCGCAAAACACAATCGTGGATGGTCCGGAACTCTTTCATAGCGCTGTCAAACCCTGACTACAGAATCCAATCTTTGCAAAGTCAGATACACCGTAGGGAAAACTGCCGATAAGACCTCAGTCATCATACCCTCCGGGTATCGAAATTGCAGCGAGAGGAGCGAGGAAAGCTCTGTGGACGGCTGGATGTCAGTCGCCCCTCCGCTGGAGGGCGTTGCGGATGGCCTCTACCGTTCCAGTAATGGTCTCTCGAGGGGACCAGGTGGCCATGCGTTGGCGTGCGGCGTTACCGAGGTCGCGGAGTCTTTGACGATCGGCCAACAAAACACGGAGGATGTTCGCTAAGGCTCCGACATCCCCGCATGGATAAATAAGAGCAGGATTCACCGGCACGATGAGATCCCGCGCAGCACCGACTTGGTCACTGGCGACGACGGGGCAAGCACACAAATAGGCTTCATTGACAACAACACCAAAAGCTTCATAAGAAGAAGGAAGCACGAGCAGATCTGCGCCTGTGTACAAGGCAGGGAGTTGTGTCTGATTAACGAATCCGAGGAAACGGACGCGGTCCGCGATGCCGAGGGCCTGCGCTTTTGTCACCATGTCAGAGCGCAAAGGTCCTTCGCCAGCAAAGATAAGTACTGCCTTTTCGAGAACGGACTGCGCAAAAGCTTCAAGGAGATCCTGCGGGCGCTTCCAGGGCTGTAACTTCGCACAAAAGAGAATGACCGCGGTTTCCGGCGCGATCCCCCAGGCCGCCCGGACTGCCGCCCGGTCAATCTCCTGCGATCGCCCTAACCACCAATCGTTATCTACGGAATAGGGTGTGAGAGTAATGCGTTCCTCTGGAATCCCCAGGGAAAGCATCAAATCTCTTGTGCCGCTCGACGGAACAATCACCTGGCTGGCAAGTCTGTACAGGAACGGCCATGCGATGCGCTTGATGTGTTTCTTCCATTGAGGGCCAACCATAGGGAGAAGCGTCGTGGCATCCGTGCCAAAGAGAAAAGCTGCATGCGACAACTTCGAGGCAGCGTAGGAAATCCAGAACGAAGAGTGAGGATAACCGGTATAGCTCAAGACGGCATCAAAATGGCCTTCTCGAATCAGCTTCCATAGACCTGGATTGTGAAGCCCAAGAAACGATTCGGAGCCAGATCCGCGATTGGGAACCTCGACCCAGTCATATCCTTCGAGTAGCGGGACATCCCATTGCACTGTGACATTGAATTCGGGGTCATGGGTAGGTTTCGCGCCACGCAGAGTACAGTAGGCAACTTTCAAGTCCAGCCGTGGGTCCTGGGCCATGCGGCGCAATAACGGCGCCATGTACTGAACGGGGTGGCTGCCAATGGCGAGGACGCGGTAACGGGGCTCAGGCAAAGACCACCTCAGCCGGAAAACGCTTCAGATGGAGATGGAGTCGACAGCACAAACTCGGCAAGAAGGACACTCCACAAAAAGTATACACTTCCCTTGGATTAATTCCCCAGAGCGATCCCAACGGAACCATTAGCAACGGGGAAATGTAGTTTACCGAGCGGCGATGAACACCAACAAGGGTGGACAGGGAAATAGAACAACGAGAGGTGGCGGTAGTGAACGCTCCACGATCTCTCGGAGAAGTTCGAAGGGAAGTCTCGACGCCACGAGTGCGCTGCAGCCAATCTCTACCTCCCAAGGGCTGTGGCCTGTCCTCCAATTGGGATTCGACTCACCGCAGGAGTTTGCGTGGCATTTTGATTGGAGCGGGGACGTGGAAATGAACAATCAGGTCAACAGGCGGCAAATCTTAACCTGTTGAAAGTACGACGCGATCATTGGACAGCATCGGTCTAACCAAAGTAGTTCTCATTAAGAAATATCTAAGCCAACTTTCTGATGCAGAAGATCGAGGGCTGCTTCACCTACCGAAGGGCGCACTTGCGGGAGTTGTCGCAAACTACCAACTTGAAATAAGCAGGTCACCGGAGGAATCCTCCGACTACTACTTTGACCCGCTCCGCGAACGTTGGCTGAAAGAACTAACACTTTTCTCCAGCAAACATCGTCTTAAGTGCAGGAAGGATCCGACTTTTATTAATAGTGCGATGGTGTATTTCTTTGCTGGGATGGGAAAGACTTCTGCGGAGGCAGCGGCAGCGAGGGTCAAGCCCAATTCCATACGAATGATCTACTTCATCTCCTGCGCTGTGAAAAACAACTTGGTGGCGCGGCCCAAGTTGGCAAGCAAATGGAACCGCGGAACCTTCAGATAATGGTCCGCTACCCAGACCAAAATGGCACGCACCAACATGAGAAAAATGAGGGAATTGGTCGAAAGGAAGAGATACAGGAACGAACGGCGCTCCAAAAGCAGGCTCCAATCCAAGTATTCATCCCAGGTGGGGAAGAAACGATCGAGGAGTTTCCGGACCTGCGTGCCACGGAACGGTAGGGCTGCGAGGCGCACGTGCGCGAAACTCTCGTAGGAGTATTCGGGGAGGTAGCGGGGCAGCGAACTAGTCGCCTCCCGCAGTGCTTCCGGATTTTGTAGGTCTTTGCGGGTTAAGAGATTTCCCCGAGCGTCCTTCATGAGTACACGATAGGCAGGATCGACAATCACCCATCGACCATCCAGATGCACCTCCGCGACCACGTGTTTTGCCGTGTGCTCTGGGGTAAGGAGCAACAGACGCCGCGCCTCGAGTCCGGAACTCCGCGACAGATTCAGGAAGGCGTTCGTGGCACTGCCGCACACCTCCAACAATTGTCGGAAGTTCAGCGTCTCTTGGGGGTCACGCGGGCGAGAGAGTCTCAGGATGATCGGCACTCAGACGTTCTGGTCCTACGCTCATCCAGGCAAGGATAGCTTCTACCTTCTGCTGCGGCGAAGCATCCTGCGGCACGATCGCGTCAGAGAAGCCTTTCAAGTAGTGGCGTACGGAAAATTCCCATACCCCGGACCGGACCGTGACCACCAGAGCCACAGCGAGCAACACATTGCTCAACCACCATATCGGACTGAATAGGCTCCGCACCTTCACTGGCATTCCTCGTCTTCCAGGGCTTGGATTTTCCTACGGTGGGGCGTGCCCCGCAAGCTCGATATGGAATCACGTACTCCGTATCAGCTTTTTGGCCGTCCTCGCGTGAGTATCCAGAAAGAGGATAGACGGGATGGCAGATTGGAGGGCGGCCCGTTCCTTGTACAGAGGCATCCATTCGGGTTCCCGTTGAGGAAGGAATGGAATAGGACCGCCCGTCGCTCAAAACATTAGCTATCGCCGATATGACTGTCAAGAAATTAGTTGCGGAGGAGAAATCTCATGGGGAGATGCGCAAGCGGAACTAGGTCAGCAGTCCAGTGCCGGCTCGATCTTTGTCGAGACTCTATTGCTACTATTGACCGGGCATCAATGATTGGCGTATCGTTCTCCGGTAAAGAGGCATCTTGGTCTCGGTCGACAAGGTTTGGGCGTGGAAACCTCGCCCGCTGATGCATCTTCGCCGCCCTTTCAGTCAAGCTAAATGACTTTCAAGTTTTGCCTCTGTACTACGATTTTATTTGCTCCAACGCTGAGGAGGCGTCATGAATAGAAAGTCCAGTGAATTGGCACTAGTGGCGGTTTCGCTAGTGTGCGTTCTGATCCTGGCTGCTTGTAACTGCGCTCCAACTTTGCGGTATATCACGATCAG
>Ga0074045_10000678_pt1 | contig 33311 bp, 28 predicted proteins | sample BogForMeECP23OM2_FD_94442 | JGI IMG/M metagenome (GOLD analysis project Ga0074045, IMG submission 94442) | Bog forest soil microbial communities from Calvert Island, British Columbia, Canada - Bog Forest MetaG ECP23OM2 | ecosystem: Environmental > Terrestrial > Soil > Wetlands ...
TCAGCACTCGTGACCACGTAAGCGCTATGGAAATCCTAAGGCTCGGACTGAGCCTTCAAGACGTAACGAAACCTGATGTAAGGGTATGCGTGTCTTGAGAAGCCGCCTCGTTCACGAGGCGGAATATGTCACTACCTTCCCGCTACACAAGTGCCAAATTTGAATTCTCCTGGCCTCCCTTGCTATGGTCGACTAGATACAAATGACAACCTCTTTCACAAAATCCACCGAAGTCATCTCTGAGCTCAACACCCTTGCCGCGAAAGCAAGTTCCTCGGAAGACTTGATGAAGTCCATCGTCCAGCTCTTGCACGAAAAGCTGATCCGCTACAACTGGGTGGGTTTTTACATGCTCGAGTTGAGCGGTGATCCCAACATGCTTGTGCTCGGTCCATTTCGGGGCACGATGACTCCGCACACGCGAATTCCATTACATCAAGGTATTTGCGGCGCTGCAGCATCAAGTGGAAAGACGATTGTTGTAGATGATGTCAACGCCGACTCGCGCTATCTGGCCTGCTCGCTGGAAACGAAATCCGAAATTGTCGTCCCTGTCTTCGTGCAGGGTGAGGTGGTCGGCGAGCTCGACATTGACAGCCATTTTCTCGCGGCGTTCGGTCCCGAAGACCGCAAGCTATGCGAACACGCCGCAGGGGTGTTGGGTGCGTACCTTGAGACAAAATGGTCCGGATGAAGCGGCCAATTTTTGAGTCGCAGATCCCTATGGACAACCGATGTGATTTGAAATTAACGTCGGATAACGAGCTCGAAAAATGAACGCGCGCACCTACCGTTGCGAGTCGTCCACTTCTCTCATCCATTCGCGACTCTTCAATAGTTCGCGCGGTCGCGTTCCATCAGGGGGGCCGACAATTCCGTCGCGCTCCATTAAATCAATCAAATGTGCCGCACGGCCATAACCTATACGCAAACGCCGTTGCAGTGTGGAGGTCGATGCGCGGCCAGCCTCGCACACGACTCGTACGGCATCCTGGAACAACTCATCATCGTCGCCCGCTGCGCTTCCCAATTCGCCGCCATCGCCGCCGGATTCACGTCCGCCCTTGTCGTCATCTTCCTTCGGTGCCTCCAACAACTGTTCGTTGTATTTTGCGGGAGCCTGGGCTCGCCAGAAATCACATACTGCACTGATCTCATCTTCACTCACCAGTGGTCCATGGATACGGTGTAATCGCGCCGATCCCGCGGGCAAATAAAGCATGTCGCCTTTGCCCAACAGCGATTCCGATCCGTTCGCATCGAGAATCGTCCGCGAGTCGACTTTACTGGCGACGCGGAAAGAAATGCGAGCGGGGAAGTTCGCTTTAATCAATCCCGTAATGACGTCAACGGAAGGTCGCTGGGTCGCCAGAATTAGGTGAATGCCGACCGCGCGGGCCATTTGTGCCAGGCGCGTGATCGACTCTTCCACGTTATTCGTATCCACCATCATCAAGTCTGCCAACTCATCGATGACAATGATCAAGTAGGGAAGTGGCTTGTGCTCGCTTTCCTCGACACTGGCAAACAACGAAAGGGATTGCTGTTTCTGGAACGTTCGGTTGTACTGATCAATATTCCTTACACCGCGTTGTGCCAGTAGTTTCAGCCGGCTTTCCATCTCCCTTGTAGCATTGCGCAAAACGTTTGACGCGACCTTAGGGTCCGTAACGACTGGGGCGATCAAATGCGGAATCCCCTCGTACAAATTCAATTCCAGCCGCTTTGGATCGACCAACACCATCTTTACGTCATCTGGTGTGGCCTTGTATAAGATCGACATCATCAGCGAATTAATGAACACGCTCTTGCCGGTCCCTGTCGATCCTGCAATCAGCAAGTGCGGCATGGACGCTAAATCGGTGATCCGAATGCGCCCGTGAAGATCCCGTCCCATCGCCAGCGTCAATTTACTTGGTGAGTTCGCAAATTCTGTTGCCTCTATGATTTCCCGCAGGGCGATGGTCTGCCGCCTGTCGTTTGGCACTTCAATACCAATCGTCGATTTGCCCGGTATACGCTCGATCAGGATCGATTCCGCCTTCAACGCCAGGCACAAATCTTCCGTCAATCCGATAATCCGGCTGTATTTGATCCCTGCTTCCGGTTTGAACTCAAATGTCGTGACTACCGGACCAGGATTGATCTGTGTTACGCGCCCTTCGACGCTAAATTCGTGGCATTTCTCTTCAATCGCCCGCGCCCGCAGCTTTAGCTCTTCTTCATCAAGCTTTTGGCTGCCTCCGCCTTCCTTCAAAAATTGCACACCTGGCAATTTATAATTGGTATTGGTCTTTTCGATCTTCGGCTCAAATTTCTTGCTCTTTTCGATTTTGTCCATTGTCGCAAACATGATCGGAGGTTTATGCGTTGGGCTCTTTTCTTCCTCCTCGTCCTCTTCGACCGGCCCCACCGCTTTCTTGCCGCGGAAGATGTCGCCCTCTTCCCTCAGATGGATCGTTTTCGTTTCCTCTTCGGGGGCTTCCGGTCTCCCCACCACCTGTGGCGCCACGGACTTCCGGCCAGCCAATCGCCGCTGTTCCACTTCTTTGCGATTTCGCGCTTGCTCCCGTTCATCCTGCCAGGCGTGCCAACGGGCTTGTGCCTTCCGCAGGAACCCAAGCTTTTCCATTCGACCGATGGGGCCCTTCGCTCCGCTAGCCCAAGCATGAGCGCCACTAAAGGAAAATCGCGTGGTCATAAACAGGGCCACAAAAAACAGGGCGATCGTTACCAGCAGCGCGCCCCCGAAATTGAATCCGCTCTTCAGTGCGTTAGATACCAGTGCACCAAGTAGTCCACCAGCAGGCACCGCGCCGCGCACGTCGGGCACATGGGCCATCGAGAGCAGCGACGGTAGCGACAGCAGCAACAGCGCATAGCCACCGAGCGTTGCCACTTGCGAATCTATCGCGCGGCTTCGGCACCAGCGATAGCCAACAATCCCGAAGGCTACCGGCAAGAGAAACGCCGCAAATCCAAACAACTGGAACAGCAAATCGGCAGAGTAAGCGCCAACGGGCCCGATCCAGTTGTGCGCGGGCGCCGTGTCTGTGCTGGCTGCACTCACGTTGAATGCCGCATCGCGGGGATTATAGGAGAGCAGGGAAAGGCCGATGAGCACGGCCGCAATAATGCACAAGAATCCGATCAGCTCGTTGAGCCGCTTATTTTCAGTTGGTGTCAGGAATCGCAAAACTATCTCCTCAGCATTTGGGGAAGGCTGAGTGTCGCGAACAGGCGCGGCGCTGATGCGCACGATTCACGAGGAACGCCCAAATGATACCAAACCGTCCCCGGTCCGCAACCAATCTTTTCACGTTTGTTCTCAAAGTCCATGGGACAGAACGGCCCGTTCTCCTCTAGGACACAGCCCTTGACGGTGCCCCTGGGGTTTCGATTCCTTGAACCTAATACGATTTCCTATCCGACCAATCTGGACGCAAAAAACAGTACCCATATCCCCACGACAATCCTATAGACGGCAAACGGCCCAAACCCACGCTTCCTGACCCAGGCCATGAACCATGCCACTGTTCCGTAGGCCACGATGAACGACACGACAAATCCAATCGCCAGCACGATCCATCCGTGCGTATCGATACTCGACACCCCAATCGGATTCTCGGTCTTGGTTCCGTGCAAGGACTTCAAGAGAGTGTACCCGGTGGCGACTACCATCGTCGGTATCGACAAGAAGAAGGAAAATTCCAGTGCCGATGCCCGAGACATTCCCGCCAGCTGGCCACCCGCAATTGTTGACATGGACCGTGACGTGCCCGGAAACACCGCGGACAAGATTTGGCAGGCGCCGATCCACACGGCTTGCCCTAGGCTCATATCTTCCATGTGCCATGTGTGAATCTGTCCACTGTTTGCTTGTTCGCCAGCGTGCTCCGCCTTCGCATTGCGCGCGTCAATAAACCACATCACGATGCCACCAATCAGCAGCGCCGTTCCCATAATCGTCAAACTTTCCAGATGCGCACCAATCAGCCTGGTCATCAAAAAGGAAGGAATTGCCGTCACCACGAACGCAATCATCACCAGGCTTAAGGGATGCGTCAGGATGGTCCTGTCCCCGCGTTCTCCGCCTGGAAATGTCGACAGAAACTTTGCAAGGCGCTCGCGAAAATAAATAGGGAGAGTGAGGATGGCTCCCAACTGGATCACGATCGAGTACATCTTCCAGTACCCGCTGCTTAAATCAACGTGCAGCAAGACCTCTGCAATGCGGAGATGCGCCGTCGAACTTACCGGCAAAAATTCCGTCAACCCTTCCACAATTCCCAGCAGCACTGACACTAAGTAGTCGTTCACCAATCGGCTCCAAATTGAATTTCAGCCTTCATCGATGCTCCTGATGCAGGCACAAGGCTTTCCATTTACCCTCAGTTCGGAAGGGCCATGCCAGGTATTGCTCAGTGACTCATGATTTTCTGGCTGTTCCCAGCTCGTCGTCCAAGCCAGTCTTCAACAGCTTTCGCATTTCGTAGGCGTCGATTTTACCAAGATAGTACCGTTTTAATACCGCTTCCGTACAATAACCGTGACGCTCCCAGAAGGCAATCCCGCTTTGATTATCAACGGCGGTCTCGAGCAACACCGACCTCACTCCGCGGAACGCGAAATGTTTTTCCAATTCGCCCAGCAACCTTGACCCAATCCCTGCGCGCCGATGTGACTCTGATACATCCAGGGTAATGATGTGGCCCAGCGGAGGATTGGATTCCCCCAGCACAAATCCCACAATAGACTTTCCCTCCACCGCCACCTGGCAATCCACTCCCGGCAGTCGCAAGTAATACTGCAGCACCCATTTGCTGTAGGAGATCCCCGGAACAAAGCAACTTTGATCCAGTTTATAGAGTGCGGCAAAATCCTGCGCTTCGTACGGTCGAATCTTCAGTGGCATGGGTTCCCGTGGCACCGACGTTTTATCTCCCCTCCGTTTCGAAGGGCCTGTGCTCTTGGGTTTCTCCGAAAAGCACAAACATAATAAACGCTCCGGAGGGCTTGCAGCAGGCGAGGGAAAAGGCGAGGCATTCACAGGAGCCAGGAGCGACACCTAAAGCAGGTCCCCCACTCGCCAAGGGCACGAGTGAGGGATCACAGCCTGACTAGCGGAACGCTCGTCTATCGGTAATTACAACTTCACGGTGACAGTTTTTACTTCGGTGTAGTTTGCCAGGCCGTATTCGCCGAGCTCGCGGCCGATGCCAGACTGTTTGAAGCCGCCAAATGGGGCCGCAGCGTCGAACACGTCGTAGCAATTCACCCACACCGTGCCCGCGCGCACACCATCTGCAATCGCGTGAGCCTTAGTGATATCCTGCGTCCACACCGCCGCTGCTAATCCGTACAAGGACTTGTTCGCGCGCTCGACTACTTCGCCCAAATCCTTGAATTTCAAGATCGACATCACCGGCCCGAAGATTTCTTCCTGCGCAATCTTCATATCGTCTTTAACGTCGGCGAACACGGTTGGCTCGATGAAATAGCCTTTATCGCCAACCCTGTTTCCGCCCGCCAGGAGATTGGCCTTCTCGCTCTTTCCCGATTCGATGTAGCTCATCACCTTATTAAACTGTTCTTGGTCGACCTGCGGGCCCTGTTCGGTGTTCTTGTCAAACGGATTGCCTACCGTGCGCTTTTTGGCGCGTGCCACGCTTTTCTCTACAAATTCGTCATAGCACTTTTCCTCAACAAAAGTCCGCGAGCCCGCACAGCAGCATTGACCTTGATTAAAGAACAGCGCGAAGTGTGCCCCTTCCACCGCCTTATCCATGTCTGCGTCGGCGAACACCACGTTCGGGCTCTTCCCGCCCAGTTCCAGGGTTACACGTTTCAGGTTCGACTCCGCGGCCGCCTTCATGACTAAGTGTCCAACTTCCGTAGATCCCGTGAACGCCACCTTGTCCACATCCATGTGTCGGGCCAGTGCCGCTCCTGCGGTCGGTCCGTAGCCCGGAAGCAAATTCAGCACACCCTCGGGGAATCCTGCTTCCAGAGCCAGTTCACCCACGCGTAGGGCGGAGAGCGGAGTCTGTTCAGCCGGCTTCATCACCACCGTGCAACCTGCAGCCAACGCCGGTCCCAATTTCCACGCTTGCATCAGTAATGGGAAATTCCACGGAATGATCTGTGCTACCACTCCGACCGGCTCATGCTTTGTGTAGCAGAAATACTTTCCCTGCACGGGAATCGTCTTGCCCTGAATCTTGTCGGCCCATCCGGCGTAGTATCGATAGCAGGCGATGGTCAACGGAAGATCGGCTGCCAAGGCCACTTGGTACGGCTTCCCGTTGTCGAGCGATTCCAGTTCCGCTAATTCCTCTTTGTGCTTCTCAATCAAATCCGCCAGGCGATTCATCATCAAGCCGCGTTCGGCCGCGCTCATTTTTCTCCAAGTCCCTCTCTCAAAGGCCGCCCGGGCCGCCGCGACAGCCTTATCCACATCCGCCGCGTCCGCCTCGGCCACGTGGGTAATAACTTCTCCGGTCGACGGGTTGATTGTCGGGAATGTTTTCCCCGATGCCGAATCCACCCACTTATTGTTAATCAGCAGTTTTTTCGCGCTGATTTGTACCTTTGGTTCGATGACAGTCGTTGCCGTGGCCATGTTCAATGCCTCCTTACGGGATGATCGCAAGGCTACACCGCAACCGCGAGAGAATCAACAATTGCTATTCTCTTTATCAAAATCTCTGATCCATGGGTTTTGGATTTCCCCCGGGGCGCCCTACGCCGTGCCTGCGTGTGGGACTCGGGCCTGGGTACTCTCGGCTGCTCCTAAGCTTTTTGCGCGCTCACCAGACGATTCGAATTCGTCACCATGGCGGCGAGCAGCAACGCGGCCCCAAGCATCAAGCCTGCCAAATAGTAGGGTGCGCCCGGAGCGCGCAGCGCCTTTGCCGAAATCGCCACCGCAAACACTTGCGTGAAAATCAGAGGCCCGACCATGCCGGTCAGCGCCCGTAGGGAGTTGATTGCGCCCTGCAATTTTCCTTGCGAACTTGGATCGACGTGTTGCGACATTAGCGATTGCATCGCAGGGTTTGCCACTCCCCACAGCGCGATGAAGGGAATTGCCAGAAACATGGCCCAGGATTTAGGAGCGAAGGCCATCCCCACAAATCCCAAAATGCCGAACAGCAGCCCGGATAGCAGGCTTGATCGTTCCCCGAATCTCTTTACGTATGGGCCAACCATGCCCCCCGAGACAACGGCCGCACAAATCCCTACCATAGCAAGAGCAAGCCCTACACCACGCTCTGTCCAACCATAGCGATACTCGCTATAGAGAACAAACACGGCTGGCAGCGACTGGTGCGCCAAATAATTGATGGTAGTTACAACCGCCAGCCAGCTCAGTTCGACGTTTGAACGGAGCAACGTCAGAGATCCCAACGGATTGGCCATGTGCCACGCTGACTTCGCGCGCTTTTGAACCGGCAGGGATTCCGGCAACACAAACAATCCGTATAGAAAGTTCGCCAGGCTCAAACCTGCGGCTGCCCAGAACGGCGCGCGCAAACTATAGTGGCCGAGCAGTCCGCCCGCTGCGGGGCCGATCACGAATCCCAATCCAAACGCCGCGCCTAGCATTCCATATCGCTTCGCGCGATCTTCGGCAGGGGTTACGTCTGCGATGTAAGCAAAGGCGGTGGAAATATTTGAGGTGGTAATTCCGGATATAATTCGTCCCACAAACAGCCACCACAGCGTGGGTGCCAGTGCCATAAATATGTAATCGAGTCCCAGCCCCAAGCAGGAGATCAGGATGACAGGGCGCCGTCCAAAACGGTCCGACCAGGCTCCTAGAACCGGCGAAAAGAAGAACTGCATTGTCGCCCATGCGAAGGCGAAATAGCCCGTGATCTCGGACGCCCGAGCCATGTTTCCGCCTTCAAACTGTTTGATTAAATTAGGCAGAACCGGCGCAATAATTCCGAAGGCCAGAAAATCCAGCGCCACCGTCACGACAATAAAAATAAACGTCGCCCGCATCGCAGGCGCGGAAACTGGACCTTGCTCTTGATCCGTACTAAAAGTTTCCTTGTTTGCCATCGACATCCGATTCTAGCGTAATTGAGTAAAGGAAGCGTCCTTGATGCTGGTAACCGCAACACCACGATCAAGAACACGGCCAATGAATACGGCGAGAAGCGTGACAGAAGCTGTTAGATCGTCGAACAAAGTATGTCGCTCGACTGTATTTCCGGATTGAATGAGTCCACCGCGCAAGAATGGGCAAGGCCGAATTGTTCGCTTGCCGCCCTAAACTTCCAAAATCACTGGCAAAATGAGCGGCCGCTTCGATGTCTGCTTGTTGATGTAGCGTTTTAGATCCACGCGGATCTTTTCTTTAATCACCGACCAGTCTGCGCGTTCTTCGAGGTTCGATAGTTCAAACGTCTTCAGCACAATCTCGCGGGCGCCATTCATCAACTCGTTGCCATTCTCACTCATCAAGCCGCGTGACACGATTTCCGGAGCCGACTCCATCTTGCCGGTATGTTTGTCGATCGCAATGATCGGAATCACAACTCCTTCTTCCGATAGATGCTTTCGATCGCGAACGATGATTTCTTCGATCTCTTCCAACGAGCCCGAATCCACCAGAATTCTTCCCGCATTGACTGGGTCCAGTCGCCTCACGCCATCTTCCGTGAACTCGATGCACTTGCCGTCTTCGAGCAGCAGAATCTCTTCGGTTACCGCTCCCAGTTGATGGGCCAGCGCCGCATGCCGGAACAAATGCCGGTATTCTCCGTGTACAGGAATAAAATACTTCGGCTTTACCAGGCGCAAGATCAAGCGCTGTTCCTCCTGGCTGGCGTGCCCGGATACGTGAATTGTTCCGGCGGAATTGTCGTAATACACCAGAGCCCGCCGCCGGAACATATGATCCAGCATGCGGAAGATGGCCTTCTCATTACCCGGAATAATTCGGGCGGACAGAATCACCGTGTCGTTTTCATCCACGGAAACAAAGCGGTGACTGTCCACCGCAATACGGGACAACGACGACATCGGTTCCGCTTGCGAACCGCTTGCCAGAATGAGCAATTTCTTTGCATCAAAGCTGCGTAGATCCTGGGGACGGACCACCATTCCATCGGGAATTCGCAAATAATTCAAGTTGTGGGCAATTTCAACGTTGTCGACCATGCTGCGGCCCACAAAAGCCACTTTTCGTCCGACCCGCTCGGCGATGTCGATCACTTGCTGAATCCGGTGGATCGATGACGCGAAGCACGACAGAATCACCCGCCGTGGAGCGGATCGCGTCAGCTCTTCAATCCGCGGGACAATCGTGCGCTCCGACGGCGTGAATCCCGGTCGCTCGACGTTTGTGGAGTCGCTGAACAGCGCCAGGACTCCCTCGCTGCCATACTTTGCAAAGGTATGAAGATCGAAGGGCACATTGTCTACTGGGGTTTGATCAACCTTGAAGTCGCCGGTGTGAATCACAACTCCGATCGGCGTGCGAATCGCCAGCGCAACGCAATCAATCGTGCTGTGCGTTACCGGAATAAACTCAATTTCAAACGGACCGATCTCAACCAAACGTCCAGGAGTTGCTTCTCGCAACGTGGCCGATTGCAGCAGTCCGGCTTCTTCTAGGCGCTTCTTCACGAGCGCCAGCGTGAACCGGGTGCCGTAGATTGGTACGTCGAGATCCCGCAAAATGTAGGGCAGCGCACCGATGTGGTCTTCGTGCCCATGGGTCAATACGATTGCCCGCACGTGGTCGCGATTCTGTTTCAGATAAGTGATGTCGGGAATTACCAAATCGACGCCCAGCAGTTCAGACTCTGGGAACATCATTCCCGCGTCGATCACGATGATGTCGTCGCCGTAGCGCAACACCAGCATGTTCATTCCGAATTCACCCAACCCGCCTAGAGGAATTGCCAATAAGGATTTATTTGTCTTGCTCAAGGAATGAGTACTCCACTCTTGGAATGGAAAGCGTACCACACAGTTCTGCTCTCCGCTGTTTCTTCAATTTCACGAATTGCAATGCTCTTGCGCAAATCCCCTACATTTTCTCCGGCGCTTCAATCCCCAACAACTTCAGAGTCTCTTTCAGCTTTTCTTCTACCAATCCTGTCAGAGCCAGGAGAAAGGCACGCTTCTGCTCGTCCGCTTCCGATAAGATGTGATGCCGGTGATAAAAGTTGTTAAACGCCTGGGCCAACTGAAACGCATATTTCGCCACAAAGGCCGGTTCCTGCGCATGGATGGCCGCGTCGGTCGCATAGTCGAGCGAGCCGGCAAGCAGCAGCAGTTCCCAAACATCTTGATTTTCCGTACCAGCCAAATTTTGCGCCGCGAAAGTATTCTCAACCGGGGCGTCTCTTCCTGCTTCGCCGAGTCTGTCTTTACGACGAATACCGCGGATGCGCACTACTGCATACTGGCAATAGGGACCAGTCTCACCCTCGGCACTCAACGCATCTTCAAAATCAAACGCAATGATCGTGTTGCGTGTAAACTTCAGCAGAAAAAACCGCAGCGCTCCAATCGCCAATGCGTTCGCGGTGCTGGCAAGTTCCGCGCTGCCCATCTCTGGATGCTTCAGCCGAACCCTCTCCTCAGCCGCCTTCAGCATGCGGTCAATCAGGTCGTCTGCTTTTACGCCGAACCCTCTTCTTCCACTCACTTCCACATAAGGCTTACTCGCCTCTTCGGCCGAAAGTTCGTAACCGAGTTCCGCGGCGCATCGGGGAGTCAGGGCCACAATTTCGTACGCAAAATGGACCGAGTTGTCCGCTTCTTTCGGGTGTCCCAAAGCGCGCACGCCTTCGGCGACGACATCCTGCAAATAGGCTTGCCGCGAATCAATTACATTATAGACGGTCGTCGCACCACCAAAATGCGGCGCCCCTGTCTCAGTTGCTCCAGCAGTCGTCGCCCACAATTCATGCCCAGTCGGCGCGTCTGGCCAGCGGCGATAATGAAAATCTTTGCCGAGCAAACCAAATTTCCAGAGTTGATAAGCGATATCTTTTCCGACATACGTTACCGTGCCATTCGAACGCACGATAATTTTCGCTTGATCCTCTTCGTCGGTTTCTTCGCTTCCAGGCGAGCCCCCATGATTCCACGGCATGATCCAGCAGCCGGCCGTCTTGCCAGACTTGGAAAACTGAATCGCGCCACTGGCCTGGAGTTTTTCGAAAGCGGCATCCCAGAAATGTAAATGCAGAATCTCGCTCTCGCGTGCCAGTAGCTCGTAATAGATATCTAGCCGTGACATGGTGCGCAAATGAAAACCAACGATCGCATCAGCAATCACGCTGCTCATTTCAGCGATTTCGCCCTCGCCGGCTTCGATTGCACGCAGCGTTTCTCCGCGTAGTTGGCCAGCGCGCACTTTGTCTTCCGCGAAAAACTGGGTCGCTTTCGCATACAAATCCCAGCACAAGTAATCAAACTTCGGTTGATGCGATAGCTCTTTCACCTTGACCAGTGGCATCTCCTCCATCTGATGAAAGGCGATCACCACATCCGCTACTTGCACGCCGGTGTTATCAATATAATTCTGCACGGCGACTTCTCGGCCACTATGGCGCAGCACTCGCACCATCGTGTCGCCCAGTACCGCATTTCGCAGGTGCCCGATATGTGCCGCTTTATTGGGATTGATGCTGGTGTGCTCGACGATTACTCGGCCGGGCAAACTGGCATACGTACCAGACTGGATTTCCGTAGTAAGACTCTTCCAGAATTCCGTCCTATCAAAAAACGCATTGAGATAGCCACCGCCGGCCACCTCGACGCGAGCGATGCCAGGAATCTTCGGCAGAGTATCGGCAATCTCTTGGGCAATGATCCGCGGGGCCTTCTTCAATCGTTTCGCTAGCTCAAAGCACATCGGAGAGGCTGTCTCGCCCAGCTCCAGTTTGGGGGGCCTTTCGAGAACAACGTCAACCTCCACCCCATACCTCTCGCGCACTTGCGCCGTCAGCGCTTCACGCAATCGATTCACCACTGTCTGATACACGAGTCCTCAGTCCGTTTCAAAAGTGAATAGTAATTCTCCAGTATAGCAGCCGGACTAGCCTATTCTCTGTAGGGAAAGTGGCAGGCATCTAGAGCAACCGGATTTATACTGAATAGCGATGAACACAGGCATTTTCAAAAGTATCGCATCCGTGATGATTGGCGCCGGAGTGATCGTCCTTCTTTCGATTGGCACGGATGGATTGATGCGCGCCCTTGGCATTTTTCCCGCGGTCCCTCCCATGAAAGGTAGCCTCTTCGTGCTTCTGACTGCTTACCGAACTTTTTTTGGCTTTGTCGGAGCCTATCTCACCGCGCGAATCGCCCCCAATAAGCAAATGATGCATGCCCTTGTGCTCGGCACATTGGGGCTCACGGCAACGGTTGCGGGCGCGATCGCAACCTGGAATAAATTGCCGTCCCTCGGTCCCAAGTGGTATCCCATCGCGCTTATCGTACTAGCCCTTCCGCCCGCTTGGGCCGGAGCTAAAGTGCGTCTGATGCAATTACGCGATCGAAACGGAATCAGCTCCGACGAAGTTTCGAGGTAGCTACCCGCGCTGATGCAATTGCATCCTCAGTCCATCCTTTGGACGCAGTGTGATTGAGAAAAAGGGCTCGACGTTGGCATCGGGAGGCAGCGAAAACGAGTAACGTTGCGCGATCGTTGCCAACAGTAGCACAGTTTCCATCATCGCGAATCCAGCACCGATGCAGACGCGCGGCCCACCGCCAAAAGGGAAGTACGCGAAGCGCGGCAGTTTCCCACGGCGAATAGGATCATCGCGCCAGCGTTCGGGCTCGAACCGTTCGGGCTCAGGGAAGAAACGCGCGTCGCGATGTGTGAGCCACTGCATCAGGAAAACATTTGTGCCGGCCGGAATGCGATACCCGCTCAGCTCGAATTCTTCGATGGCGCGTCGACCTATGCCCCAGGCCGGGGGATATAACCGCAGCGATTCTTTCACCACCAGTTCTGTGTAAGACAGTCGCGGCAGATCGGCAAGCGTTGGAGGCACTCCGTGAAGCACGTTGTCCAGTTCTCTGTGAAGCTTCTGCTGGGCCTCGGGATTCTGCGCCAGCAAATACCACGTCCAACAGAGCGCGTTTGCCGTAGTCTCATGTCCAGCCATGAACAGTGTCATGATTTCGTCGCGCAACTGGTCATCACTCATGCGAGTGCCATGTTCATCTTGCGCCGCCAATAGGGTTTGCAGCAGGTCGTTGCTCTCGATTGGATGCATTCGGCGATCATTGATGATCGACTGAATCACTTTGTTCAGTCTTTTCCGGGACCGCAGCAACCGGGGACCTTTTGGCAAGGGAATGCGCTCCGGCAAGAGGAAGGAAAGTGCAGCTTGCAAAAGGAATCGGTCCATCACCGTAGCGATTTCCGTCCCTATGAACTTGGAATCGTGCGCCACCTTGGAACCAAACAACGCCTTTGCAACGATCTCTAGCGTCAAACTACTCATTTCGTATTGGAGGTCGCGGGTCTCAACATCCCTCCAGCGTTTGAGCAGATTGGCCGCGGAATCGGACATGATCTGTGCATACGCTGCGATATTCTCATGGCGAAAAGCAGGCTGAATCAATTGCCGTTGAGATTGCCAGAATGCCCCTTCGCTGGTGAGCAAGCCGTTTCCGAGGAACGATCGTATTGGCGCGTAGTCGCGTGACTTATGAAAATTCGAAGCGTTGCGCACCAGGACTGATTCAATCGCATCCGGGTTCGATACCATCACGACCGGCACGTGGAAAAATTTGTAGAAGACCACCCCGCCATATTCGCGAGCGCATTCGGCTGAATACCCGCTCCAATGCCCGGCAAGGCGCAACGCATTGCCAAAGAAAAACTTCCCTTTTGGTCCTGGCGGCAACGGCAACCCAGAAATAATTTCCGTATTCGGCATGTAATGCAGTGTAGCCCGAATTCTGGTGGGGCTCGGTGCGATATTTTCCGGGCAAAGAAAATCTCTTTCTGTCGACCAAATCTAGACCGCGTGCGGCCGTTATGGCCAAAACCGTGGCAGGATCGGTCGAAGACCCGGTTTGACGGTACTTAGGGGTGCCGCTAGTATCGTTGCCAGTTGAAGTTGTGGGTAATTCTATGAAGCTAGCCTATTTCGACTGTTTTAGTGGCATCAGCGGAGATATGACGCTTGGCGCTTTGGCCGACGCAGGGGTCCCCGTCGAGGCTCTGCGAGCCGAATTGCGGACCCTCGAGATTCCCGGCTGGGAGATTTCCGCCGAAAAAGTTTGGAAGAATGGCGTGTCGGCGACGCAGATCAGGGTCAATACGAAAGACACACATACGCATCGCTCGCTCACTGCTATTCTCGGAATCTTTGATAAATCGAAACTGTCTGCGCCGGTCAAATCGCGCGCTTCGGCAATCTTCCAAACGCTAGGGGAAGCAGAAGCCGCGGTGCATGATGTCCCGCTTGAAAAAATACACTTCCACGAAGTCGGCGCAGTTGACGCAATCATCGACATCGTCGGTTCCTGCGCCGGATTCGCTGCGCTTGGCATCGAAAAGTTTGCTTGCTCGCCGCTCAACGTGGGCGGTGGCACCGCCAGAATGGCGCATGGAATACTGCCCGTCCCGGCTCCTGCAACGGCGAGATTGCTACTCGGCAAGCCGACCTATTCAAATGGCTTGCAAAAAGAATTGGTGACCCCAACGGGCGCCGCAATCGTAGCTACTCTTTGCGATTCATTCGGTCCTCAGCCCGGAATGTCTGTCACCCTGATCGGCTACGGCGCGGGCACAGCAGATCTTGAAGGTCAGCCAAACGTGCTGCGCTTGATGATCGGCGAAGCAGGAGAGAGGGACTCCGCGGGGAGCGAGGAGATCGTGCGCGTCCTTGAAGCGAATCTCGACGACATGAACCCCCAGATTTACGGTTATTTTCTTGAAAAAGCTCTAGCCGCTGGCGCGCTCGATGTGTTCGCCACGCCTGTGCAAATGAAGAAGAATCGCCCTGGCTTGCTGATCACCGTCCTCTGCACTCCCCAGGACGAAACAAAATTCCAGGAAATGCTCTTCGCCGAAACTACCACGCTCGGCGTGCGCAGTACCACGGCCCATCGTCGCATTCTCCCGCGCGAATGGGTCAAAGTCAGAACAGAGTTCGGTGAAGTCCGCATGAAAGTCGCTTGCATCGATGGGCAAATCCGTCAAGCCTCCCCGGAATTTGACGATTGCCGTAAACTAGCCGTAGAGAAAAATGTCCCTTTGCAGCAGGTTTTGGACGAAGCGATGAGACAGTGGCGTGCTCGCGGCTAGCCCTATTACGGCTGCAGCACTCGCATCAATTCGCTTTAAGACATAAAATAACCAGATGGCCGAGCGCAAAGAAAAGTTCTATCTGACCACGCCGATTTACTACACCAACGGTTTGCCCCACATTGGGCATACCTACACCACTGTGGTCGCCGACATGATTCGGCGCTATAAGCGCATGCGCGGCTATGAAGTCGTGATGACTACCGGCACCGACGAGCATGGCGTGAACGTGGAGCGCGCCGCGAAAAAGGCGGGACTCCCGGAATCGGAATATGTCGCGAAAATGGCGGACAGCTGGCGCGCGCTTTGGGATGAATTGGGCATTGCCGCCGACGTGTTTGTCCGAACCACCGACCTGCAGCATGTCCGCACCGTACAATGGCTCTTCAAGCTCTTCCGCGAAAATGGTTTCGTCTACAAGGGCCACTACACTGGCCAATATTGCATTTTTGACAATGCGTTCGTGAACGAGCCGAAGCCCGGCAATCTCTGTCCCGACTGCGAACGTCCTCTTGAGACGATCACCGAAGAAAATTATTTCTTCAAACTGTCGGCCTTTCAGAAACCTCTTCTCGATTTCTACAGAAAGAATCCCGATTTCATCCAGCCGGAATCCCGCCGCAACGAAGTGATCGCTTTTGTTGAAGGTGGTTTGAAGGACCTCAGCATCACCCGCACTACGGTTCGCTGGGGAATTCCGGTGCCTGGGGAAGAGCCGCATGTCTTTTATGTTTGGTTCGACGCGCTCACCGCGTATCTGAGCGCGGTAGGCGGTCCGAGCTACGAAAAGCGTGGCATGTGGCCCGCCGATTTGCATCTTGTGGGCAAAGACATTATCCGTTTCCACACGGTTTACTGGCCTGCATTTCTAATGGCGGCGATGCTCCCGCTGCCAAAACAAGTTTGGGCGCACGGCTGGTTTCTGATGGACGCCGCGAAAATGAGCAAGTCCAAGGGCAATGTTGTGCTGCCGCGGCCGATTGTGAACATGCTCGGCATGGATGCGCTTCGCTACTTTCTTCTGCGCGAAGTTGTTTTCGGTCAGGACGGCAACTTCAGCTACGATTCCCTCGTCACGCGCTACAACAGCGACCTCGCAAACGGCCTCGGCAATTTGGCCAGCCGCACGGCCGCGCTCATCGAAAAAAATTTCGCGGGCAAAATTCCGCAACCTGGCGAACCTGAACCACAAGACGACGCTTTGGCCAAGGAAACGCAGGCAGGCATTGGAGAAGTGCTCGAACGTTACGAAAAATTTGAGTTCGCGCGGGCACTCGAAGGCATCTGGGGGCTGATCGCGCTCGCCGATAAATATCTGACGAGCGAACAGCCCTGGGCTTTGGGGGACTCGGCAGAAGATCAGGCTCGTAAGGCCACCGTGCTCTGGACGACCTCGGAATTGCTACGCATCGTCACCGCCCTCTCTCATCCGGTTTTGCCGCAAAGCACCTCCAAGATTTGGAACCAATTGGGGCAAGCCGGTTCGGTTTCTGCATTCCCGTTAGATGGATTGCGTTGGGGACAGTTGGTGCCGGGCACGCAGCTTGGCAAGGCACAAACTTTGTTTCCACGGGTAGAAAAAACAGAAGCAGTCGAGAGGATTGAAGCAATGGCAAACGAAGAACTGAATCCCACAGCAGTCCCGTCTCCGGCCGCGGCTCCGTCCGCGGCACCTGCCACCGCCGCGGCAGCGCCGGCGGGTGTCGCGCAGATCGCCATCGATGATTTCGCCAAAATCGAAATGCGCGTGGGGCAAGTGAAAACTGCAGAACGCATCGTCGGCGCAGACAAACTGTTGAAACTCACGGTCGACATCGGCACGGAGATTCGTCAGATTTGTGCGGGCATTGCCCAATTCTATGAGCCGGACTCTTTGGTTGGCCGCAAGGTGGTTGTGGTCACCAATCTCGCGCCACGCAAATTGCGGGGCGTAGAGTCCAACGGCATGATCGTCGCAGCTTCCGTCGGCCCAGAAGGCCGCCCGGTCCTCGCCGGCTTCCAGGAGGACGTAGAAGTGGGCGCGCGCTTGAAATAACGCTCAACTTAAGTACCCGGCTTTTCGCCAGGCCAACGCTTATTCATTTGCACGTAATCATGGACCGGATCAACCGCAACGCCGCGCATCAAGGGCCGCACCCTCCGCCGTTCAGGGTGCGGAATTCTCTTTCCCCTTGGGCCGTCCTTGGCGAATCTCTGCCACTCTGCGTGATCTTTTTTCAGCTGTACCTTTACCCGGTAAACACCAGATGGATCTAATCGACTCACACGCCCACATTGACGCCGAGCAATTTGCTGAAGACCGCGCCGCCGTGCTCGATCGTGCGCGCGCCGCAGGCGTTTCCACCCTGCTTGCCATTGGCACCGGTCCCGGCCCGGAAAAACTCGACGCAGCCCTCCCCTACGCCGAGGCCCACGATTGGATCTACAGCACTGTCGGCATTCATCCGCACGACGCCAAAGAAGTCACACCGGAACATCTCAGCGTGCTTGCAAAGCTTGCCGAGCACCCGAAAGTCATCGCTTGGGGCGAAATCGGTTTGGACTACTACTACGACCACTCCCCCAGGGACGTCCAAGAAAAAGTCTTCCGCGAGCAAATGTTCCTCGCCCAGGCTGCGAAGCTCCCCATTATCATTCACTGCCGCGATGCCTGGGACGACTGCCTCCGCATCCTCGAAGACGCTTGGAGCTCCACAGGCCTCGGCGGGATTTTGCATTGCTTTGGCAGCACACTTACGCACGCCAAGCGTGGCCTCGACATGGGATTCTTGATCTCCTTCGCTGGAAATTCCACCTACCCCAAAGCACAAAACATTCGTGACGTTGCGAAAGATTTGCCCCTAGCGAATATTTTGATTGAGACGGATTCTCCATACCTGGCGCCGCAACCTCACCGCGGCAAGCGAAATGAGCCCGCTTACGTTGGCGAGGTAGCAAACGCCCTCGCGAATGTGAGAAACTCTACGCAAGTGGAGATCGCCGCAGCTACCGCTGCAAATTTTCGGCGTTTCTTCCATCTTGCCCGGTCGAATGAATCTCCGGCTGGGCTGTCTCGCTAATCAGGGCAGCGGACCAGGAGAATTCCCATCACCTTACTAACCGCCAAGGAAATATTTGAGCTGGTTCGCGAAGACCTCTTCGAAGTCGAGCAGGAATTATCTCGGCAGAGCGTTGCGGCCTACCAGCCGGTTTCCGAAATCGCCAGCTATTTGTTGGGCGGGGGAGGGAAGCGCCTGCGACCCGCGCTGTTGTTGCTTTGCCATGGTTACGCTGCTGGACCGAAATCGAATGCGCGGAGCGCCATCAAGCTTGCTGCGGTAGTGGAGCTGCTGCATAGCGCCACTCTGATTCACGATGATGTGATCGATAGCGCCGATACCCGGCGTGGCCGCCCCTCGGCAAATTCACGCTGGGGAAATCATCGCAGCGTTCTCGTCGGTGATTGGCTGTACATGCAATCTTTTCAAATCGCTCTCGAAGAACGCAACTTCCGCGTCCTGGATATCCTGATCGACTTGACGCAAAAAATGGTCGAGGGTGAGCTCATTCAACTGAACAAGATGGGGCGTATGGACGTAACGGAAGAAGATGCTGTTACGCTCGCGACCTACAAAACTGCGTGCCTGTTCAGCGGCTGTGCCAGACTCGGCGGCGTGCTCGGTGGATTCGACGAAACCGATGAGAAGGCTTTGGACGATTTCGGGCGTTACGCAGGTTTGGCCTTCCAGTTGGTCGACGACTTACTGGATTTCACTGCCTCCAGCGAACAGTTGGGCAAACCAGTCTTAAGCGATCTGAAAGAAGGCAAGGTCACTCTGCCGCTGATCTACGCTATGGAAAATGGTCATCGCGAAGCCCGTGAACTCGTTGCCCGCGTTTTAGAAGAAAAGGAATTTCACTCGGTTCAGCCGGAAACGCTGGTGGCGCTAGTTCGCGATTCGGGTGCTCTCGAGCGAACGCGCAATCTCGCCCACGAGTATGCTCGCCGTGCAAAAGGCTGCATCAATGGCCGTGGCGATTCCGAATATGCCCGGGCCCTGATGACTTTGCCCGATTTTATTCTGGAAAGGGAAAACTAAACAGGGTGACGTCCGCTTCGATGGTGGGGTAGGGATTTTTCTCGAGTTTGTTTTTCACAAAGAGCGTTGTTCAATTAAATTTGGTATCACCTACCATGCTCCCCTTCAAGCTCATCTACCACGAGCGCTACGATCTGAACCTTGGCGCCCACGTTTTCCCTTCGCAGAAATATCGCCTGATCCGAGATAAATTAATCAGCGACGGGATTGTCCAACCTGACGAAATCCTTCGACCCGAACCGGCCAACGATGCAGATCTATTGCGCGTTCATACCCAGGATTGGATCAGCAAACTGAAAACCGGCACACTGACCCTCAGCGACGTGATGAAGCTGGAGGTACCATACTCCCCCGAACTGGTCAGCGCGTTCTGGCTCGCGGCGGGAGGTACGATTCTTGCTGCTCGATCGGCGCTCGAGTGTGGTTTCGGCTGTAACCTCGGTGGTGGGTTCCATCACGCCCATGCCAGCCATGGCGAAGGATTTTGCGCGATTCATGATGTGGCCGTAGCCATTCGCAGGCTGCAGGCCGATGGCGCAATGCAAAAAGCCATGGTGATTGACACCGATGTTCATCACGGTAATGGCACTGCCGCAATTTTTGCCAGAGACAGATCGGTCTTCACGCTTTCGATTCACCAGCTGAATAATTACCCGGCATATAAGCCGCCGTCGGACGTTGATCTTGACATGGCGGACCACGTCACCGACAAAAAATATCTCCACACCTTGTTCCCCGCTGTGCGCTCTTCGATTGAATCTTTCGCGCCAGAGATGATCTTTTACGTTGGTGGGGCGGACCCGTACTGTGAAGATCAGTTGGGTGGCCTCAAATTATCGATCGAAGGTTTACAGTTGCGGGATGCTGGAGTCTTTGAAGAAGCTCGCAAGCGCCAGATTCCTGTCGTGACCGTGCTTGCCGGTGGTTACGCCCGCCGCGTTGAAGACACTGTGCAAATCCACGTCAACACTATTCTCGCTGCTAGAGATGTTGCAGCCAGGTATCCGCAACCCGAAAAAGGGATCGCGAATAAAAAGTTGCCTGGCTGCGGCAACTCCAATATTGAGTGCTAAGTTACCCGGCAACCAGTATCCTGTCCGGTATGTCAGCGCGCTGAAGCCAGTGAATAACGTAGGACTGAAAGCTGACTATTGCTTCGCCGTCGCGGTGCTTTCTGTTCCCTCCCCATGTAGCACACGCTCAATTGCATCCGTCAACGACTTATCTACCGTGTCGGGATCAAATCCATCCGATCGAAACGCAATTTTTCCATCGCGCCCCATGATCACCGTAGTCGGGAACGAATTCACCGCGAAATAGGATTCCAGATTGTCTGCAAACAGCACTGTCGTTCTTGGTTTTACTTCTGCCAGGTAGGGCCCCACAAGGGTTTCATCATCGTCGCAATTCAATTCAAAAAACTGAATGTCCTTGGACCCCGCATAATGCGCAGCGATCTTTTCAAAATGTGGTTCAAGGATCCGGCACGGCCCGCACCACGTCGCCCAGAAATTCAGTACCACCACCTTCCCCTTGGTGTCCGCCAATGGGAAGGCCTCGCCGCCCGGGGCCTTGCGTAGTACAAATTCATACGGATTCTTGATTCCCGCGTTACGCACTGTTTTTGCGGGAAACAGGCTCGCGGAAACATCGTCAAACTGGTGCAACAGGTAATCTCCCAAGCCATCTTCCGAGCCATGTGCCAGTCGCCACGCATTCCCAATTTTTTTCCGGAGTTCCGCGCGGCTCGCGACACCGCTTCCATCGCCCGCCAACGCGAAGGCCCGCGCATACTCCTGAATCGCCGTGTTTGGATCTTTGCGGGCTTCGGCAATCTCCCCCAATTTCATCGCCGCCATGGCCGAAGGCTGCAGCGCGTAGCTTAGTTGGTAATCTTTTTGCGCGTTGGGGAGCTCATTCAACCTCTGGTACAACCGTCCGCGAACCAGCAGGACAGAGGCCTTGTCGTGCTTCTTGTCATTCTCCCAACTCTCGGTCGATTCACGAGGCGATTTATCGGTCAGCGAGGTTCGATCCACCAGTTCGAGTACCCGCGCACAATAGGAAATTGCGCGCCGCCAACCTGCCGCATCTCCGTTGCGCTCGAGCAACTGAATCGCCAGCACATTGATCGAAGCATCGTCCGGTCGCAGTGCCACCATTCGTTCCGCGTAATCCGTCGCCCGCGGGTAATCATCTACCTTCAAGCTCGATTCCACGATCGCGCGATAAATCTGTGACCTCTGTTGCGATTCTGGATGATTTTTCAGAAATGTCTCGAGGTTTCGCACCAAAGCCGCGCGATCGTTTCCAGCATCGTCGATCGCCTTTTGCAACTCTTGTTGTTCCGTAAGTGCTTCTTGTTTTTGAGCCGTCTTCGCTAGAGGCGCAGGCTTGGCGGCCTTGTCCGGTAGAGGGGCGTCCTGTGCATATGCCGATGCCACGGAAAGGCAAAGCAACAGCGCGATCAAACTGAGCGGAGGTACGATCGATCGGCGGAAGTTTGGCACCTGATCATTGTACCGGGCAAAAGAAAAAATTGCAGATTCGCCGGGGCAGCGAGCTACGTGCCGTTGACCTGAATTTCCCCTGAAACGGTATGCACCTCGACGCGGCCAGAGGAAGTTCCAATATGTGCCCGCAACGAGTGCTTATTCTGCTCTTCGATAATCACCGGAATGCTGGTGCGAATATCTCCAGAAGTTGCTTCCGCCGAAAGCAAAAAGCTAGCCGAATGCGGCACCTGGATATCGACCGATCCCGATACGGTCTTCAACTCCCAGAATCGATTGCTGCTGGGATTCCCTATGACGGATATGGGGCCGGAAATTACATGGGCCTTCACATCATTGTCCGCTCCATTGATTTTGATCGAACCGCTTACAGACGATACGTCTACCCGATCCGCTGGCCGATCAACTCTGATGGATCCAGAAGCCGCATTGGCCTTAACGTCACCTTTCACATCGGATATCTCGATGCTGCCAGATGCGCTGCTCACGCGCACATATCCTGATACCGTTCCGATATCGACAGAACCACTAGCGGCGGTCACCTGCACTTCGCGTTCGATCTGGTATATGTGCGTATAGCCTGAAGCAGTCGATACGTTGATGGGCCCCCGCAGTCTGTTGACGGTAAGTCCCCCGGACGCCAGGCCCGCGTCAAGTTGCGTATCCTTTGGCACTTCAATCGTGTAATCGATGGAGACATTTTTCAGGTATGTGGAATTCTTCCCGATGCGAATCGTGTCTCCGCGTTGTTCCAAAGGAGGATTCGATACGATCTCCTGGGCGCTTTTTTCGCCGTTGCCGAAAAGCGACCAGCCACCGGGCGTCACCTTGGCATGAATGTGTACCTGCCCGTCTTTGCCCACGTGAATATCGACGTTCCCAGATGGATTATCCAACTCGATCCGCGTATTCGGCCCGGTAACGGTAAAGGTCTTGTCAAAGGTGTTTTCCGCACCGGCCGCCAGATAGGGCGTAAAGGCGATTGCGGTTGCGAGTAAGGTGCTCGCGACAAAACTCGTTTTGCTGTGCGTCATAGGAACGATGTTCGCCCGGTGCATCAGGGCCTCCTGACGAAGATACGCAAATTGGCCGGTTTATGTTCCTGCCGCTTTAGCCGACTTAGAAAGAGCTTCGTTCAACGAACCCTGCCGATATCCCTCTAGGTCCAGGGAAACGTACGAGAAACCGACAGCTTTCAATGATTTAGCCATAGAAGCGGCCATTTCTGGGGCCAATCCGCGTTCGAGCTCCTCGGGAGCCAACTCGATACGCGCCAGTCTATCGTGCAGCCGGACACGAAATTGCCGGAATCCCAGCTCGCGTAGCGCTTGCTCGCCTTTCTCTACCAGTGTCAACCGCTCTTCTGTTACTTCTGTCCCATAGGGCAACCGTGAACTGAGGCATGCCGAAGCCGGGCGATTCCAGGAAGGCAAGTTCGCCCGCTCTGACAAGAACCGTATCTCGCTCTTATGCAGTCGCGCTGCCAGCAAGGGAGTCAAAACCTTGTGCTCGGTTGCCGCCCGGTGTCCCGGACGAAAATCGAAAGTATCATCCGCGTTTACCCCGTACGCGGTCGCTTCAATCTTGCGATTCGCCGCAATCCTGTCCAGCACTGCAAACAGTTCATCCTTGCAGTAGTAGCACCGGTCGGCGGTATTCGCGCGGTATAGAGGATTGTCCATCTCGTTGGTCTGCACATATTCATGGCGAATGCCAGCTGAATGAAGGAAAATCTCCAACTGCTCGCGGTCGTAGGCAGAATAGCTAGGTGAAATGGCAGTCACCGAAAGCGCGCGGTCTCCCAAGACCGTATTTGCCGCCCAAGCCAGATACGCCGAATCGGTTCCCCCCGACAGGGCGACAAGCAGGGAACTACGCCGAGACAGGTTAGCGAAAAGCGCTTGCTCCTTCGCGCCGGCCTCTTCCAGAGAGCCATCACCGCTATGTATTTGCACCAAAGTTTTCATCGCAGCCTAGAGTATAACCCAGCCCCCGAAAATCAAACCGCAATGTGCATAGGCGAACTCTTGTTTTGGTCCTACTTAAAATCCAGCAAAACATCGACGGTCCCCTTGGCAGAATCAGTCTGCAACCAATGTCCCACCGTGTCGTAATGTATCGGCAACTGCTTAAACACCGTCTCGCGCTTAGCCGGTAGCTGTAGTCTCGTCAGCAGATCATCAAAAATCTTCTGGTCAAATACTTCCCCAGGAGTTTGCGGCCAGGCATCCCTGATCAGTTTCTCCCCCGCCAGCGACATGCCGGTAATGGTCATCGTGCTGAAATGGTATTGTGTGCCTTCGACCACGGACACATTATAGGAAACCTTGTGCGCCTGATCGTCATAGATCGGTACCGGATTCAATTTCGCCTCCAAAAATCCCAGATGACCATATGCATCGCGCACCTGGTCCCATCCCTGTTCAATCTTGATTCCGTTGGCAACTTCGCCAGGCTTCATTCCCGCAGTAGTTGTTAGGGTGATTGCGGAAAGCGCCGAATTTCCACTCCATGTCAGGCCTTGCCATTGATACACCCCTCCCGGCGTGCAGGGTACGAAAACAGGAATCTGTTCCGGTAATTTCTGATTGGGATTGCCAGTGAGGCGGACTTCCGGTGGCCCCAGCGTCGCCCGCAAATTTCCCAGTTCCTGGTATATCGGTCGGATCGATTCTGCCAGGAAAATATCAATCGCCATGCGTGAATAGGGCTTGCCACGAATCTCCGGCATGTGTTGCAGCACGGCTTTGTCATCTTTCAAATTTGGATCGCTGAATTCGATGCTCGCAATTTTTGGGGCAATCCCTTCCACGTGAAATTGCTGCAGTGAACCATCTGCCAGGGGATTCACGATCACTTCGTGCCCCACTGTGGCAACAGTTCCTTTCGAAGCCAGAAACGCGGCGATCGAGTTGCCGGCGATATCCACTACGGTTCCGCCTTCGGGCAGAGTGCCGTCGTAAAAAGGTAAATCCCGCCGAATGGCGTCGCCCAGTTCCGAATCCGAAAACCACGGGAAATTGTCGAACGTAACTTTCAGCCGGGGATTTTCTTCGACGGTGTAAGTGACGATGACTGCGTCATTTTTCGTGTTGAAACTGTAGTTCACTTTGGCGAACAGTCCCGAGCGCAGTAGGATGTCCGCTGCTGCCTGTAAGTCTGCGCGGGCAACTTGCGAGCCGATCGCCAGCCCGGTAAGTTCAACCAGTTGCGGTTCCCTGAGGGTCTTGAGTCCTACGCCATGAACTTCTTTGAGTGCGGCGGTTGCTGGGGTTTGAGAAAATGTCGATGCAGCAATAGACAGTAACGCGACGAGCAGAACTAGACGGTGTCGCATGACCCTAGTCTAGCGGAAAATCTCGATTCCTTCACTCGCCCCAACGGTCCCACGCGGCTGTCAATTCGTCACAGCGATGTTCGCCAATGTGCGGCGGAGAAACCCCTCGGCGCTTCGGGTGCCCAGGCGCGGTGCGTATGCGTGGGTTATGGGTTTCCGTTCTTGCCCTCCTACCCCTAAAAAATCGCCTCCTCGCGCGGTTGCGGCGGCAACGCCTTGTACCTGTCCTTCACCCATTCCGGAAACTCTGGCGCATTCAGTGGGGGCCGGCCTCGCGTGATCGCCCAATGTTCGATCCATCCTCTTCCTTCTTCTCCGACATACTCATCCGGCATCCCGTACGCATCATCGCCCAAGGCGTCCTGCAACGTCACGAATTCGTACCCGCGTTTGCGCAAAAGATCCAGTAGCTCGTCGATATGCTCGGCCTCCAACCAATTTGCGTGCAGTAACAGAACTTGTTTGGGCTCGTAGCCGATCAAGTCCTTCGAAAACTTTTCGTAGTAATCAAATACGCTCGTCGTATACGCTAGATAAGCACTCACCAGCTTCTGCTCCAGCGCGGTGTCGCCCCGCTTCCGGGCCTCTTCGTAGACGCCTGCAAAATTCCAGTCCCAACCATCCATCGTCACGGGAGCGATGCGGTATCCTCGCCCAATCAGGAACCCTTCGGCCTCTCGTCGCGTTTGTAAATCCCGGCCGGTATCAAGAAAAGGGTGCCGGAAGTACCGCAGCTTCATTTTGTGCTGGAATAACAAAGTCTTGGTGACCGTTTCGCCCCTAACGACATCATCTTCCCAGGCCTGGAGTGGAGCATTGTTCAAGGATGTATGGCTGAAGGTGTGGTTTCCCAGTTCGAATCCGCTCTCGAGCCACATATTGAGCGCCTTGATCCTCGCGTCGACTTCACCCTCTTTGTACAGTTTCCGCTCGTTCACAAATCCAACGGTGGGAACTTTCTGTTCTTTCAATGTCGACAGAAGTTTTGCGGTCATCTCCGTTATTTCTGTCGCGGTCATCGAGGTCGCTCCGCCAGCTGGAAGATCGTCAATCGTGATCGCAATCGCCCGCTGCGGAGCGTTCTGCGCCAGCAGTGGCGATCGAGCCAGTACCAGACCCACTAGGGCACTCATCATCCGCAACCGGGACTTAGCGTTCACTGTTTCTCCTCTGAGCGTGCGCAGCACGCCAAATACAAGTGCCAGGGTCTAGAATCACGGGCAGCGTCGAAGGGGCCTGGCCATCCCCATCGTTGTGTGTATTTATGCGATATAGAAAATGAGCGTTCAGAAAACGACAGAAAACTACTCCACGGTGACCGACTTCGCCAAATTCCTCGGCTGGTCCACGTCGCACCCGCGCCTTACGGCTATGTGATAGGCCAGCAATTGTAGCGGCACAATCTCGAGCATTGGCGAGAGCAAATCCGGCGCCGATGGCAATTCAATAACATGATCGGAAGCCTCTTTGGCCAAGCGATCACCGGCGGTAACGACCGAGATCACAATTCCATCCCGCGCCTTCACCTCCTTAATATTGGAAATGCTCTTTTCATAGAGCGTCATGGATGCCGGGTCATTCTCGTCCCGCGTCGCCAGCACCACCACCGGTAAATTCTCATCGATCAGCGCGTTCGGTCCGTGCTTCATCTCACCCGATGGATATCCCTCCGCGTGAATGTAGGAAATTTCTTTCAGCTTCAACGCACCCTCTAGTGCAATCGGATAATGTATGCCCCGTCCTAAATACAAGAAGTCCGTCTGCCGGAAAAATTGCCGGGCCAAGTTCTCGTAGAATCCGGTCTCTTCGGCCTGCAGAATGGTTTCGATCTTGTGGGGGATTTGCGTGAACTCCAGCATCAACTTCCGGGCCGCCTCCGGCAATAATTTCCCCCGCACCTGTCCAATATGCGATGCCAGCAGCAGCAACGCCGCCAGTTGCGAAGTAAACGCCTTCGTTGATGCCACGCCAATTTCCGGCCCTGCGTGTGTCAGGATCGTTCCGGCCGCTTCGCGGGTAATCATCGAACCCTGTACGTTGCAAATCGCGAGCGAAGCCGAACCTTTTTGCTTGGCTTCGCGCTGCGCTGCGAGAGTATCCGCTGTTTCGCCCGACTGGCTGATACACACCGTCAACGTCTTGGAGTTAATGATTGGGTCGCGATAGCGGAACTCGCTGCCGTAGTCCACTTCGACGGGAATCCGTGCCAACCGCTCGATCATGAATTTTCCGGCAAGTCCCGCATGCCAACTAGTCCCACAGGCCACGATGCGCACATTCTCAAATTCGCACAACTGCGGTTCCGTCAATCCAATCTCATCGATAAACATTTTCCCGGTATCTTGAGAAATTCTTCCGAGCATTGTGTCGCGCACAGCGCGCGGCTGCTCAAATATTTCCTTCTGCATGAAATGTTTGTAGCCGCCCTTTTCTACCATGATTGGGTCCCACGAAACGTGGTGAGCCGGGCGCTCTACTGGTTTCCCATCGAGATCGGTGACACGCACTCCTGTGGCCGTTAGGACAGCGACATCCCCATCCTGCAAAAAGAATATCTCCCGCGTATGTTCCAGCAAGGCCGGAATGTCGCTGGCTACGAAATACTCGCCCTCTCCCAAGCCAATCACCGAAGGCGGTCCCATGCGCGCCGCGATCAGCTTCTGCGGATCTTTCGCCGATAGGAACACCAGGGCATAAATCCCACGCAATTCCCGAAGCGTCTTCCTCACCGCATCTTCAAACGGCAAAACCTTTGCGTATTTCTCAACTAAATGTGCCACTACTTCCGTATCCGTTTCGGTTACAAACTTATGGCCTTCCTTCTGCAGCGTCTCTTTCAATTCAAAATAATTCTCGATAATCCCGTTGTGCACCACAACGTACTGGCCGGTGCAATCCCGGTGCGGGTGCGCGTTTTCTTCCGTCGGCCGGCCATGGGTAGCCCAGCGGGTATGCCCAATCCCGTACGTACCTTCAATCGGCGATTTCCTGATCGCCTCCTCGAGGTTGCGCAGTTTCCCCGATGCTCGCCTCAAATGCAGTTTGCCGTCCGCTCCAACAACGGCAATTCCGGCGGAGTCATACCCCCGATATTCCAGCTTGCGAAGTCCCTCGACAATCACCGCAGTGACTTTCTTAGAGCCGATATAGCCAACAATCCCGCACATCGAATCGTTCTCCTGTCAGAAACACTTTCAGAGTAACACGGGAGGGAGCGTTGCCTCGGAAAAGGGAATTGAGATTGGCTGGGGAGTTACCGAATGGGCTGGTTTGGCACGCGCTGCAATTCAAATGTGTTTAGCCTGCCGTTCGCGTCAAAATAAAACGTGGCTCTGGCCGTCACCGGCTGCATCTTCTCGATATCAATCTTTCGGATTACCGTCACCACGGTTCCCGGTTTGTCCGAACGCTCTTCCGCGTACCCCTGGCTGGAAAGATACTGCGACACATTCGCGCGGGGAGTCCCCGGGGGCACGCTCTTCTCCAGCATTTCCTGGATGGGTTTCAGTGCCGGATCATCCGTTTTCAGCATTTTCTGGCAACCGCTCCCTCCGCCCACCACAAGCGCGACGAGCAGCAAGACGCGAATTCCGGAGGTCCTGTTCAAAGCAATTTCAGTGAGCGATTGTTTGCGGTTCAGCAAGCGTGGGACCCTACTCAACGATCTCGAAGCGGTATTCTTCAATCACCGGATTTGTCAGCACTTCTTTGGTGATTCTTTCGACCTGCTTTTGCGCTTCTTCGCGCGTCAGCCCGTCCAGGTCCAGCACAAAAAACTTTCCTTGGCGAACTTCGCTCACCTGCGCAAAACCAAGGCCAATGAGCGCGTGGTGAATCGTTTTCCCTTGAGGATCGAGCACGGTGCGTTTTGGCATTACCCAAACGTGAGCTTTCATACAGGAAAGTATATCAATTCCAATGCGCCGGTTCACGCAGGCTGATTCAGATATCTCAATTTTTCTTCGGCGGAGAGGAAAGCGCTGTGGAAACCCTGCGTGATCACTCGCATCAATTCTCCTTCACTCAGTCCCATGGTGTACACGTGTTGATATTCCTCGAGCAGCGTGGTGTGGAACATCGCAGGATCATCTGTCGACAGTGCCACCGGTATGCCGCTGCGAAAAAGGCTCGGAAAAGGATGTGCGGACAAAGTTGCTCCTTTACCCATTTGCACTTCCAGCGCGCCGGTCCGCAAATTGCTGACCGGGCAGATCTCCAACGTAATTCCGCGCTCCTTCAGCATCTCCATCAGCGATTCATCATGAATCGCTCCAATTCCATGTCCGATCCGTTCCGCGCCCAGAATCTCCACCGCTTCCCAGATTTTCTCGGGTCCGCCGATCTCTCCCGCATGGATCAGGCGGTGCATCCCATATTCTTCGGCTTGTTCGTAAACCTCTTGGAAAGACTGGGTGGGGAGGCTCAACTCGTCGCCGCCAATTCCGAACGCCACGATACGGCTCGATTTGCACTTGTGCGCCCATTCCACCACATCCATTGCCGCTTCTGGCCCGAATTGACGTACGGCGTCGAAAATCCAATTTACGCGCAGGCCGCGCGATTCAAATGGCTGCGTAGCCAGAAGCAAAGCTTCAAAATTCCTCTGCGGATCTTGGCCACGCAGGAGCATGATCCCCACGGACAGGGTAAATTCTGCATACACCACGTTCTGCGATAGCAATTCCTCGCACACCGCCCCTGCCAAAAATCCAAAATCTTCCGGTTTGCGCAGATAGGAGGTCACCCACTTGAAGGTCTCGATGAACTCCGTGAAATCCTTATACGCGTAACGCCGCAGTACTTCTTCTGTGCTGATTTTCACGCCGCTACGCAGAGCCAAGGCCTGTGCAATCGCCGGCCGGATCGACCCTTCCAAGTGCAGGTGCAATTCTGCCTTCGGTAGCGCGGCGATGCGTTCCGGTAGTTTTAGAGAATTCACACGCAGAGTTTAGCAGGGCAGGACAGCAGAGAGTAGCGTGGTTTCGTTCTCCGGGTGCGCATCCGCGTTTTTTGAGGGTGGGCCCCGACGCTTTTTCCTTAGCGACTTTTTGGGCTTCACGCGCAGATCAGTGTGGCAGCTGAGGCCGCCCGGCATTGATCCACGCCGTCAGCCAGTACGACCCAACATCGCTTGACGCGTCTGACAACTGTTTAATCAACGACGCTGCGGTCAAATTGTAAAAGCGGTCGTAATATTCGTCGGTGTAGGAGCCCAGCCCCTGCTTTGCTTTTTTATCCGCGAGCAGGATAGACTCCACCTGGCTGTGCGCCGATAAGCACGAATCAAACGCATGATCCGTGGGATCGTTGATGTAGGATGCATCGCGCGGACTCATCGGGAAGAACGATCCATATCGATCGACGAGCACGGCGTTGAAGCGTTCATTCACCCCGGATTGCCCGCTCAGCTTCCCGTCAAAGTTTTCCGTGGTGTTGAACGGGTCGCTGGCTTCGGCTACGTAATTCGCTAAAAATGCTGCATCTCGCTTGGCGTCTTCCCAATGGCCGTTCTTCAGGTCTTCGGTCAGCTTTGCATTGTAGACGCCGATCTGCCAGGGAAGAAGGCCAGTCGCGGTGACCTTTGATTTGCCGTATTTCGCGATTGCCGCCTGATAGCTTCGCGGCAGCGCTTCAAACGGAAACTTCCCATACTTATCGAGTTCGATGAAGTGGTTGTTCCGTTCGGCTGGATTTTTATCCACCAGGTTTAGTGTGTCGTTGACATGCTGTATGAAGTAGTTGCGATTGGCTTCGAAGAATCCCCGCACATCGCTTGGTAGGGTATCGACGGCATGGTTGATGATCAACCGCTGCGCGTTATTTCCCCAGGCCAGGCTTAACTCGGGCGAGCACAACGCTAGAAACGCCGCCGCTACAGCAAGCCACACCTTGGCATTTGCCTTCTTCTGAGAGTGCCGGAACATCCGAACGTGCCTCACTTGGTGGCGGCGGATAACCTAAGCGTACTCTTTCTACGGCCATAGAAATAATAAATCACCAGGCCTATGGCCAGCCAGGCAAAGAACCGGATCCAGTTCATGATGGGCAATCCTGCCATCAACAGCAGGCACGTCAAAATTGTCAGCGTGGGAGCAAGCGGCCCACCGGGTGCACGGAAAGCGCGTGGACGGTCCGGCTCGCGATAGCGCAAAATCAATACGCCGCCCCCCACCAGGGCAAACGCAAAGAGCGTTCCAATGTTCGAAAGATCGGCCAGCGTTCCAATGTCCAACAATCCCGCTGGAATACCCACCACAAACCCCGCCAGCCACGTCGAAAAGTCAGGGGTGTGAAACCGTGGATGGACTCGTCCGAAGATTCGCGGAAGCAACCCGTCGCGCGACATTGCAAACCAGACCCGCGCTTGCCCCAACTGGAAAACGAGCAAGGATGAGATCATGCCCATCAAAGCCCCGAGCAGCACGATCAACCGTACGCCCCCAAAATGCAGCTTCTTCATGGTGTTGACTACCGGTGCGGCATCGTCGATCAGCGTCTGCCAGGGCACTAAACCAGTGAGCACCACAACCACGCTGATGTACAAAATAGTGCAAATCACCAGGGTCGCGATAATTCCACGAGGCAAATCCCGCTGCGGATTCTTGCATTCCTCCGCTGCCGTGGAGACCGAATCGAAGCCGATATAGGTAAAAAACACGATTGATCCCCCGGTCAAAATTCCGGGCCAGCCATTGGGCGCGTAGGGATGCCAGTTTGCAGGATGAATGAAGCGCGCTGCAAATCCCACAAACACCAAAATCGCGATGATCTTCAGCAGCACCATGACGTTGTTGGTTTCGGCCGATTCTTTAATCCCACGGACGAGAACCACGGTAAGCAGCATCACGATAATGAATGCCGGCCAGTTAAATCCGAAGTGCCAGCCTGGGCCGTAAATCATGTTGCCCTGCAGATCCGGCAAGCCCGACGGCAAATACGCCGGTGAAATCCACTTGGGATCAGGATGTAATCCAAACCAATCCAGCAGGTCAACCATGTGCGCGGAGAATCCCACGCTCACCGCCATATTGGAGACGGCATACTCCAGGATTAAGTCCCACCCGATGATCCACGCAATTAATTCACCCATCGTTGCGTAAGTGTAGGTGTATGCGCTGCCCGCAATTGGGATCATTGCCGCGAGCTCTGCATAGCAGACCGAAGCAAATCCGCAAACGATCGCCACCAGCACAAAGGAATCGCAATCGCAGGGCCCGCTCCCGGACGTCCAAAAGAAGTAGAACGCGTGATTAAATATTGCAGTAGAGGAGCATTCAGGATGGAGGAAACTTGCAGTTTTTGACCGGCAATGGCGGTCCCTACAACCGTGAAAATTCCCGAACCGATCACCGCACCAATGCCCAGCGAAGTCAGACTCAACCACCCTAGGGATTTTTTTAATCGAATTTCTGCATTTTCTGAGTCCGAAATCAGTTGGTCAATGCTTTTACAGCGCATTAATTGTGACGCCACCCGGACTCTCCGATCGCATCCGTGCGCGTCCACCCGTTCCCTGGCCGGATACGTTATGTGGGATATTAGCGCCTCACTCTATCGCGATATCCACCTTCGCGCAACTTCACTTGGTTTTGGAGGTAGCGTGCCGCGTCCGATTTCAATTTCAACACTCTTCTGAGTTCGCCGTGAACACGTGGGCGCAAGAAAATGAACCGCTTGTGGGGTTCGGAGAATCAAGATAAGTTCTCTTGAAAGAGGATTGGTTTTGCGGTTGTCTTGCGTTTGCCTTGGGGTAATTTGGAGGCAAGTCGATAATGAAACAGGCGGCGGCCTGTCGCCTTCAGGCGACAGGTGATGCAAACCACTTGAACAAATGACTAGATGTGTGGCATACCTCTGACATGGAACTAAAGCAGCCAAAGGACAGTCGGTACGTCAAGCATGCAGGAGCCGTCTTCAACCGTCGTACCACACGGAAACAAGATGTTGCCCAGCGGCCATCTGTTCGTGCAAGGCGTCGGTAACATCAAGGTTAAACTGCACCGCCCCCTAGACGGGAAGAGTAAGACCGTTTCTGTGAAGCGTGAGTGCGAACACTGGTATGTATGCTTCTCCGCAGA
>Ga0074045_10000679_pt1 | contig 33302 bp, 27 predicted proteins | sample BogForMeECP23OM2_FD_94442 | JGI IMG/M metagenome (GOLD analysis project Ga0074045, IMG submission 94442) | Bog forest soil microbial communities from Calvert Island, British Columbia, Canada - Bog Forest MetaG ECP23OM2 | ecosystem: Environmental > Terrestrial > Soil > Wetlands ...
CCGTTCGACCTGTTGGACGAGATCGAGCAGAGCCTGGCGCTCGACGTCAGCCCCGCGAGCTGGCCGATCGGTATCGGGCGCGACTTTCTCGGCACCTGGGATCTCTTTGCCGATGCGCTGCTGTTATTCGAGCGCGGCACCCGCGAGCGGGTAACCGAAGCGATCAGGTGCAAGGGTCTCGACGACCCAGACCTGACGCGCCGTCTCCCAAAAGCCGCACTCGCGAAATTGCGCGAGGAGATCGAGATGGCGCGCGGCCTCTGTCCGCCGTTCGACCGCGACGCGTTTCTCGCGGGCCACATGACCCCGGTCTTTTTCGGCAGCGCGCTCAACAATTTCGGGGTGCGCGAGCTGCTGCGCGGCATCGCCGCACTCGCTTCGCCGCCGCGCCCGCAGCCGGCCCAAGGCGCCGACGGGCCACGGCGGATCTCGCCCGAGGAGCCGCAGGTCACCGGCTTCGTGTTCAAGGTGCAGGCCAATATCGACCCGCAGCACCGCGACCGCATCGCCTTTGTGCGGATCTCGTCCGGTCGCTTCCAGCGCGGCATGAAATTGAAGAACATCCGCACCGCCCGCCAAATGTCGGTGCAGAGCCCGGTGTTCTTCCTCGCCCGCGAGCGCAATCTCGCCGAGGAAGCTTGGCCCGGCGACATCATCGGCATTCCCAACCACGGCAGCTTGCGCATCGGCGACACGCTGAGCGAGGGCGAGGCGATCCGCGTCATCGGCATCCCGAATTTCGCGCCCGAGATCCTGCAGCGGATCCGCGTCGACGATCCGATGAAATCGAAGCATCTCAAGCACGCCCTCGGACAACTCGCCGAGGAAGGGGTGACCCGCGTCTTCAAGCCCTTGGCGGGCGGCGATTGGATCGTCGGCGTCGTCGGCGCCTTGCAGCTCGACGTGCTGAAGGCGCGGCTCGCTGCCGAGTACGAGCTCGCCACCCGCCTCGATGGCGCACCGTTTCAGGCGGCGCGCTGGCTCGAAGCCGACGATCCCGCCGAGCTCGAGCGCTTCCGCATCAAAACCCCCTCGGCCAGCGCCGAGGACCATGACGGTGTGCCGGTGTTTCTCGCCCGCAACGCCTGGGATCTGCGCACCACGATCGAGGAATGGCCTTCGCTGCGGTTCAAGGAAACCCGCGAGCAGAGTTGACGACCGTGCGCTGCCCGTCAGGCCGGCGCCGGGGCCCCCTCGGTCACGGTTTCGAGCTGACCGACGGTCTCCCGGCCGAACAGCAGCGGGATGAAGGCGCCGATCGTCACCCCCGCCAATATCGTGCCAAAGAATATTGTCGCGGAGCCGGTGTGCGGTGCCATCAGGAAGGGTGCCAGCACTCCGGAAAAGACCCGTCCAGTCGACTCGCCAAAGGCATGTCCGCGCCCGCGCAGTGCCGTCGGGAACTGCTCGGAGAGGTAGATCCGGAAGGCGGTAGCCGCCGAGAGCGCGGTGAAGCCGGTCATCAGCGCGCCCGTGACCATCATCACCGTCGCGTAGGGTCCTGCTCGGTGCGCCATCATCATCAGGAAGAGGCCGGGCAGCGAGCCGACGAGGGCATAGAAGATCGTCCAGCGTCGGCCGATGATCTCCATCAGGAAGCCGGTGAAGCCCTTACCCGGTATGCTCGCGGTGAACACCAGCGAACTGATGCCAAAGCTCAAACTTACGGCGGCACCCTGATCGACCAGCGCCTTTGGCAGCAGGACCGAAATCAGAAAAAACGCAGTACCAACGAAGACATAGCTGGAAATCCCGATTGCCGTCCAGCGCAGCTGGCCGCGACGGAACAACGCCCGATAGGGCGGCAGCTCTTCGCGCGTCGTCTGCAGCTTGTCGCCGAGTGCCGCGATCGTCAGCGACGAGACCCGGCTGCCGGCCCGCCGGATCATCCGGTTGACGGTGTCGACCGCCGCCTCGGCGTGGCCTCTGCGCAGATACCACCGCGGACTTTCAGGGATCAGGAAATAGATCAGCGCGGGCATGACGAAGAAGGCGAGCCCGCCGGGCAGCGCCATCAGCCGGAACGCGTTCGGATTGCCGGCGAGGAGATAGCCGACGAAGGGCAGCAAGGCGAACGAGCAGCCGAGCGCCATCTCATAGACGGCGCCGAAGGTGCGCCGATGCCGCGCCGGCATCAGCTCGGCGGCGATCGGGAACGGCGCAAAGACCGCAAAGCCACCCGCAAGCCCGGTCAAGAGACGCACGATGATCAGCTGCTCGCCCGTCTGCACCAGCGTGATCAAGAGGGTGAAGAGGGTGATCCCGGCCACGCCGATCAGCATGATCGTCTTGCGGCTGTAATGATCGGAGATCGCCGAGGCGATGAAGCCGCCGACGCAGATCATCATGGTCGAGGCGACGGCGAGAAAACGAATGTCCGCCGAGCTGAGATCCAACGGCTGCTTCGCCAGCACGAGCAGCGAGCCGGTCATTACCAGGTCGTAGCCGTCGACGAAGCCGACCAGGGCCAGCACGCCGATCAGCATAAAGTGGTAGGGGCTGAACGGGATGCTGTCGAGCTTGCGTCCGAGCACAAAGCTGGCCGGAGCTGCCGCTTCGCCCATCGGGCGGATTTCTGCCATCGTCTCCTCCCGATTCAGCGGCGGATTTTCCCGCTCGCCTCGTCGCCCGATCACCCCGCCTCAGGCCGGCGCCGGGACCGGCTCGGTCACCGTTTCCAGCAGGCCGACGGTCTCGCGGCCAAAGAGCACCGGGATAAAGGCGCCGATCGCTACAACAGCCAGGATCGTGCCGAAAAAGATTGTCGCGGAGCCGGTATGCGGCTCCATCAGGAAGGGTGCCAGCACCCCGGCGAACAAGCGACCGGTCGACTCGCCAAAGGGTTGCCCGCGCCCCCGCAGAGCGGTCGGGAACTGCTCGGAGAGATAGACGCGGCACGCGGTGAACGCAGACAACACGGTGAACCCGGTAATCAACGCACCGGTAACCATGACCACCGTTGCAAGATCTCCGGCGCGATGCGCCATCAGCATCAGGAAGAGGCCGGGCAGGGAGCCGGCAAGCGCATAGAATATCGTCCATCGCCGCCCGATGATCTCCATCAGGAACCCGGTGAAGGCCTTTCCCGGGATGCTCGCAAAGTACACCAGCGAGGTCAGACCGAAGCTCAGGCTGACCGCCGCACCCTGATCGACCAGCGCTTTTGGCAGCAAGACCGAAATCAAAAAATAGGCGGTTCCGGCGCAGACGCCGCTCAGAATGCCGACTGTAGTCCAGCGCAGCTGGCCCCGGGCGAACAATGCCCACAAGGGGGGAAGCTGTCCGGGCTCGGTCCGCTCGCTGCCGCCCAGCGCCTCGACGGTCAGCGGCGGCACGCGATTGCCCGATCGCCTGATCATCTGATTGACAAGGTCGGCCGCCGCCTGGATGTGGCCTCGGCGCAAGTGCCAGCGCGGGCTCTCGGGAATCAGGAAATAGACCAACACCGGCACGACGGTTATCGCCAGTCCGCCCGGCAATGCCAAAAAACGAAACGCCTCGGGGTTGTCGGCGAGCAGGAAGGCGATAAACGGCACCACGGTAAACGAGATCGCCAGGGCCATCTCGTAAACCGCCCCGTAGGTACGCCGGTGCTGCGCCGGCATCAGTTCGGCGGCGATCGGGAACGCCGCCGAGACGGCAAAACCAGCGCCAAACCCGGTGAGCAGACGCACGATGATCAGCTGCTCCGCACTTTGTACGAGCGGGATCAGCAGCGTGCAAAACGTGGTAGCGATCACCCCGACCAGCATCACCGCCTTGCGGCTCCAGTGGTCGGATATTGCCGATGACGCGAAACCGCCGATGCACAGCATGAAAGTCGGGCCGACGGCGAGCCAGCGGATATCGGGCCCGGTCAGATTTAGCGGCACTTTAGCCAGCACCAGCAGCGATCCGGTCAACACCAGATCGTAGCCCTCGATAAATCCGACGAGAGCAAGAATGGCGATGATCAAAACGTGGTAGCCGCTGAACGGGATGCTGTCGAGCTTGCGGCCGAGCGCGAAGCTTGCCGGAGTTGCCGACCTGTCGATAGGGCGAATTTCGGCCATGGCGACCTCCCAGTTGGCTGGACCCGGAGGACCATGCGGGAACACAAAACCGGCGAGGCGGTACGTCGCCTACTCGACGAACGATCTACGCCGTTGCGTTACCGCCGGAGTGGCGCCTCACAAATTCTGGTAGCCGCTTCAGATGCCACCGGGTCGATGCCTCTGCTTGCAATCAAAATTCGGCAGCGGTTTCTTCCGCTCCCTTCGTTGTCCGACCCTTTCGGATCACCCTCAGCCTAGCCCAGCCGAAGGTGGTTGTCACCCGCCAACCGCCCTTCGGTCGCCGTAGCATTCGCTTCGCCGCCGGGACCGGGGAATGGAACGATCTCGGGTTTCGCGACAATCTCGGCCTTGCGCGCTTCGGCGGCGCGTTTCAGCCGGTAGTACGAGCGGATCGTCAGCGGGATCGAACCCAGATAGACGACGCCGACGACCATCAGGGTCGGCCATGGGGCGGTCGTCAGAAAGGCCGTGGCAACGCCAAAGGCAAGCAATGTCGGGATCACCATATGGTGCGGGATGCGGATCCGCTTCAGTGAGACGGTCGGCACCTTGCTGACCATCAACAGCGCGATCCCGGTGACCGTGACAGCGTTGAGGTAGGGCGAGCGGAACAGCCAGTCGCCCCATTCGAAGCTGAGGAACATCGGGATCATTACCAGACCCGCACCGGCGGGCGCCGGCGCGCCGCTGAAGAACGGAGCCGCGTAGGACGGCAGCTCGGCGTTCGCCCCGGCGTTGAAACGCGCCAGACGGAGCGCGCAGCACACGGCGAAGAACAGCACGATGACCCAGCCGAGAACGTGCAGCTCGGACATCGTCCAGAGATAAAGAACCGCGGCCGGAGCCACGCCAAAGCTGACGAAATCCGACAGGCTGTCGAGCTCCGCCCCAAAGCTCGAAGTGGCTTTCAGCAGGCGGGCCATGCGTCCGTCGAGGCCGTCGAAGATGCCGGCAGCAATGATCGCGAACACCGCGCCCTCGAAATTCCCGCCCATCGCAAAGCGCATCGCGGTCATCCCGGCGCACAGCGCGAGAAGGGTCAGCACATTCGGGACCATGCGGTTGACCGACAGGCCGGAAAGCCGGCGTACCCGCATCCGCGGTCGCCGCACCCTGGCGCGACGCATCTTCAAGGCCTGCCTCCGTTCAACAGCCATCGGTGCTCATTGCGCGAAGCCCTGGCGGGCCGGCTCCTGCGCCAGACGATCAGCGAGCACGGTTTCGCCGCTCACCATCCGCTGCCCCACGATCACCATCGGTACATAGGGCTCCGGGAAATGGACGTCGACCCGCGAGCCGAAGCGGATAATTCCGATGCGCTGGCCGGTGACGATCTCCTGCCCTTCGCGCAAGTCGCAGACGATGCGCCGGGCGAGCAAACCGGCGATCAGCACGAAGGCGATGTCGGGGCCTTCCCCCGGGGTGATCCGGATTGCCATTCGCTCGTTGTGCCGGCTCGCCTCATCGCGGCTCGCATTGAGAAACCGCCCCTTGGTATACCGCGCCGCTGCCACCCTGCCGCCCAGCGGCGCGCGGATCACGTGGACGTCGAAGAGGTTGAGAAAGATTCCGATGCGCGTTACAGCGGCTTCTCCCATTGCCAGCTCGGGTGGCGGCGGCGCCGTCGCGATCGACACGACCGTCCCGTCGGCCGGGCTGATCACCAAACCCTGGCGGGTCGGGGTCACCCGCCAGGGATCACGGAAGAAGTAGGCGAGCCACAGCGTCACGGCGGCGGCGATCCAGCCGCCCCGGACCCAAAAGAGGAACAAGAGGAGCGTGACAGCCGCCCCGGCGAGCACGAATTTGAAGCCGTCCGGATGCAGGGGTGTGAAGAATTTTCTCAGCACGAAAGCTTACGGGCGAATGCCGGCGCCAAACGGGTCAGGCGCCTTCGCGGCGCCAAGCCGCGAGCAACCCGCCGACGATCAGTAATAGCGCGGCGATGCCTGGCAACAGCGGCATTTCGCCGAACCCGGTCACGGTGTAGTCGCCGTTGGCGCGCAAACCCATCCAGTTTCGACCGGCCGCTGCCCGGTCGGGCGAGACCCGGCGAATTTCCGGGATCGTCCCGGTGCCCGCCCAGAAGATCCCGCCGCCGGTCGCCGCGACGACCGGGGCCAGCTTCTCCGGCGTCGCGCGGACATCGGCGAACTCGATAGGATTGAGCGGTCCCGCCGCGGCGAGCGCCGTGCGGCTGCCGTCGGTCACCCGGTAGAGCCCCATCTCGCCGATCGGCAGAGTTCCGGTACTGCGACCGCCGCTATCCGGCGACAATGTCAAATCTCGGCTGGACCCGTCCGGCAACGTCACGCTGACGGGGCGGTCGTCGGGTTCGAGCGCTTGCCGGGTGATGACCAGGCGGTCGCCTTCGATCGTTGCGCGCAGATCGTTTTCCTCGAGATCGGGCTCCTTCATCAGCCAGTAGGCTAGCCGGCGCAGCAGTTCCGCCTCTGGCCCGCCGCCCTCGAAACCGCGCGCCCAGAACCACATCTGGTCGGAAAGCAGCTGTGCCACCCGTCCCTTTCCGACGCGATCGAGGACAAGGAGCGGGTCGCCGTGATCGCCGCTCATCACTGTCACGCCATGATGGACCCGCGCCTCGACCTGGCGGAACCAACGCCCCCAGGTCGGTTCGCCGCCCGGTGCGCCCACCCCGGGCAATCCTTCCGTCACCGGGTGCCGGCGGCCCAAATCGGTGACCCGGGCCTTGAAGCCTTCTTCGAAGACATTCCCGGTGGGCTCGGTCGGCAATATCGTTCCGAGGGGGGTGCGGAAGAGGCTCAGCGGCGTGCCGAAGCTCGGGCCGGCCGCTTCGAGAAAGGCGCCCCCGTTGCGAACATAGCGGGCGACATTCTCGAGATAGGCCAGCGGGATCACCCCGCGCCGGCTGTATCGATCAAAGATGATCAGGTCGAATTCGTCGAGCTTGACATCAAACAGCTCGCGGATCGGAAACGCAATCAGCGACAATTCGCGGATCGGCGTGCCGTCTTGCTTTTCGGGCGGCCGCAGGATCGTGAAATGGACGAGGTCGACCGAGGGGTCTGATTTGAGAATGTTGCGCCAGACCCGCTCGCCGGCATGCGGTTCGCCCGACACCAGCAGCACCCGCAACCGGTCGCGCACGCCGTTGACGACGACGACGGCGCGGTTGTTCTCGAGGGTCAGCTCTTGCGGGCCGGGCTCGACCTCGAGCTCTACAACATTGGGTCCGCCATGATCGATCGGGACTGCGAGCGGGACGTCCCGATCGATCGGCACCATGATCTGATGCGAGGTCCCGCCATCCTTACGCCAGGTGACCCTCGCCTGAGCCGTGCCTCCCTCCTGTTTCTTGGGCGCGCTTTCGGGCAGATCCTCGACCCGGATCGTCGCCTTCAGCTCCTTGCCGACGAGGCCAAAGCTCGGCGCCTGATCGACGACGAGCCGCCGGTCGCCCTCATCGGGCCGTCCAGAGAGCAGGACGTGGAGCGGGGCGCCGACCGCCTCCTTCAGCGCACTGGCATCGCCGGTGGGGACGTCGTGCACCTGCCCGTCCGTGATCATGACCACGCCGGCGAGGCGCTGGCGCGGCACGTCCGACATCGCCCGATCGAGTGCCGTGAACAGCTTGGTCCCGTCGTCGCCGGCGCCGGGCTGCGGCTTTCCGGCGCGGATCACCCGCAGGTCCAGATCACGCTCGCGGGATAGCCGATCCTTGAGCGCGGCCAGCGCCGCCTCGGTCGCGCGCTGGCGATCACCGATGCGCTGGCTCGGTGAATCGTCGACGATGACCATGGCGATGTCCCGCTGCGGCGAGCGCTGTTCCTCGATCACGGAGGGGTTGACGAGAGTCACGAGCAGGATCGCTACGGCGATCGCGCGCCACAACAGCCCCGGCGCGCGACGCAGCAACCCGAAACCGAGAACCAAAGCGCAGGCACCAGCAAGCAGCCCGATGGCCGTCCACGGCAAGAGCGGTGCGGTGGCCAGTGTGAAGGCGCCCCCGGTCATTGGCCGAGCCGCTCCAGGATCGCGGGTACATGCACCTGGTCCGACTTGTAGTTTCCGGTCAGCACATACATGACGAGGTTGACGCCGAACCGCATCGCCATTTCCCGCTGTGGCTCGCCGCCCGGGACGACGGCAAAGGCCGGACGGCCCTGCCCGTCGACCGCCCAGGCGGCTGCCCAGTCGTTGGCGCCGACGACGACGCTTGAGACCCCGTCATTGACGCGATCCTCGGCGGGTTCGACCCACAGCGACCCCGCGTTCCAGCGACCGGGGAATTCGTGCATCAGATAAAAGGATTTGGTCAGCACGTGATCAGGCGGGATCGGCACCAGGGCAGGGATCTTGATGGCGCCCGCCAGGTGGCGCAGATACTGCGCCGAAAGTGCTGCACCGCCGAATGAGCCCGGCGTCTGTTCGTCGCCGTCACGCGTGTCGAAAAATATCGTCCCGCCGGTCCCGAGATAGCGATTGATCCGCTCGACCGCGGTCGCCGAGGGCGGCGCCTGGTCTGATACCACCGGCCAATAGAGCAACGGGAAGAAGATCAGCTCGTCCTGCTCGATGTCGACGGCGAGCGGCTCGGCGGTCTCGACGGAAGTACGCCGGTTCAAGGTTGCGGTCAAACCGACTAGGCCGGCGAGGCTCACCGCATCGACTTGGTCATTCCCGGTCCGCACATAGGCCAAGCGCAGCTCCGAGGTCGCCTGGACCACGAAGGCGTCGTCGGCGCGCACCGCCGGAGCGCCGGCGAGCGCTGCCACGAGAAAGGCGGCGGCGAGCCGCGCGGGACGCCTTCGCAACAAACCGCGCAGCGCGTAGGCAATCAACAAATCGGCGAGCGCCAGAAGCAGCGCCGCGGTCAGCAGCGGCGGGCGGAGATCGATCTCGCGGCCGCTCGCGAGGGTCTCGCGCAGGGTGTTCGGCGGCAGGCTCTCGATCGGCTTCAATTCCGTGATTCCGGCCGAGAGGTTGAGCGCGCGCTTGGTGTCCGCTGTGCCATAGAAGCCGGGCGGGTGCTGCGCGGATGCCACGGCCGAAGCTACCTCCTTACCCGGGATCGGCCGGGCCGTTCGCGGCGCACGCTGCAACCGGCCGAACCCGTCGAGCGTCTCGATCGGCGGCAGCGTCTCTTCGCTCGCTGCCGCCACCCCCTGGCTCATCGCCACGGTCCGCCGCAGCATGTCGACGAACAATCCTGAGAGCGCGAGGTTCGACCACTCGGCATTTGCCGTTGTGTGCACGAGCACGATCCAGCCTTGTCCTCGCTTCTCTGCGGTGACGAGCGGTGTGCCGTCGGCCAGACGCGCCCAGGTCTTTGACGCGAGGTCTAGGTCAGGCTCGGCCAGCACCTGGCGCGAAACCGTCACATCTGCCGGCACGGCCAGCCCGGCAAACGGGCTGTCCGATGCGAATGGAGCGAGCCTTGCCGGCTGTTCCCAGGAGAGCGCACCGCCGATCGTGCGGCCGCCGCGGCGCAGCCGTACCGGCAACAGCTGATCGCCCTGCTCGGCGAGGTGCGGTCCGGCAAACCGCAACAGCAGCCCGCCGGCCTCGATCCATTTGGCAACAGCGGCTTCCTCAATCGGCGAATCCGGTCCGGTATCCGAGAAAATCAGGACGGCCAGCTCGCGCTTGAGGAGGTCCGTCGCGCGGCCCCGGCGGATCTCGCTAAACGGGCCCAGCGCGCGTTCGAGGTAGTAATTCTCGCTGAGCAGCGGCTGACCGCCGGCATTCGCCGGCGCGGCGATGCCAACCGGCCGGCGGCGCCAGCGCTCGTCGACCAGCAGCACCGAGCCGGCCGACTGATCGCCCTCGATTTCGATGCGCGTAGCCCGGTTTCTAAGCTCGTTTGGCATCGGCAGCCGGACTCTGACCCCTTTTGCCCCGGGCTCGATCGTTGCCGCCTGGCGGGCGAGCAGCCGACCGTCCTCGGCGCTCGCACGGACCTGATAGAGACGCGGCGTCGGTGCGGGCAGCGAGCGCAGCATGACGCCGAGATCGTTTGCCTGTGTGTCGCCGGTCGCGAGCAGGAGGGGCGCTTGGTCCGGCTCTGCCCCGAGGTAACGTAAACTGCCTCGCTTGGCGAGATAGCCGGCGAGCGCCTCGTTCTCGCCATCGGCGACCCCGTCGCTGAGCCACACCGCCGAATCCGCCTCCGGGAGAGACAGCGCTTGGAGCCGCACCAGCGCGGCACGCCGATCGACCGGCCACGGCTTGGGCTGCAATGCCTGGACCGCGGCGCGCGCGTCGGCGGCGCGGATCGGTGCCAGTGGCGCGGGCGGCTCGTTCGTGACGGGTGGAGCGGTGGCGATGAGGACAACTTGCCGGTCCTCGCGCTCGGCCTCGGCCAAAAGGTCGGTGAGCGCAGCTTGGCGGACCGGCCAGTCACGCGCGGCGGCCCAGCCGTCATCGATGATGATGAGGATCGGTCCGGTCGAGGCGAGGCGCGCCTGCGGATTGAGCAGCGGGTGGGCGACCGCGAAGATCACCAAAACGGCGAGCGCCATGCGCAACAGGATCAGCCATAGCGGGGTATGCGCCGGCGTTTCTTCACGCGGCACCAATCCGAGCAGCAGCCGGATCGCCGGGAAGGCGATGCGGCGCGGCGCCGGCGGTGTGACCCGCAAGAGCCACCAAATGATCGGCAGCGCCGCCAGTGCTACGAGCAGCCATGGCGACGCAAAAGCAAGGGAGCCGAGCGCCAGCATCGCTCAGTGTACCGCCCGAACATCGTCCCCACCCCAGCCCTCCCCCGTGGCCACGGGGGAGGGAGGGACCTGCGTCAGCGGGAGGGTGCCGGCCAGCATGCTGTGCTGCCTTCGAAAGCGGTGATGTTTGATCATCCGCCGAACTCGTCTCACCGCCGGCGATCGGCCGCCAACGCGGCGAACAGCGCCAGCAAGGCGAGATGCGGCGGGCGATCGGTGCGATGGAAGCCGAGGCTCCAGCCGACCGCCCCGGCGATTGCGGCGAGGCCCTCGCGATGGCGCCGGAAGCGGGCGAAGTAGTCGTCACGAATGCTTTCGACGCGGGGAATGAGGACCTCTTCGCGCTCTTCGACCCCCTCGAAGCGGATGCGTCCGTCGAAAGGCAGGTCTTCCTCGGCCGGATCGGTGATCTGCAGCATATGGCCCTTGAGCCCGGCGGCGGCGAAGTGAGTGATTGCCGTGTTGACCGCGTCGAGCGGCGAGAGGAAGTCGCCGATCAAGACGAGCTGGCCGGCGCGCGGCAAGGGTTCGAACGCCGGCAGGCTGTCCGATTCGGACGGATCCCGGCCGATCAACTCGACCACCCGCGACAGCGCGATGCGCCCGTTCATCGGCGCGATGCCGCTGCCGAGCAGGGTCAGGCGTTCGCCGCCACGGACCAGAAGGCTGGTGAGCGCGACGAGCAGGAGTTCGGCGCGATCGCGTTTTGTTGGCCATTCCGCGCCGGAGAAGTGATCCGCCGAGCTGTAGTTCATCGAGGCGGAGGCGTCGCGCCACAACCAGACACTCTGTGCAGCTTCCCACTCGGTTTCGCGGACATAGAGGCGTTGCGACTTGGCACTCTCGCGCCAATCGATGCGCGCTGCCGCGTCGCCCTGCTCGTATTGGCGGAACTGCCAGAAGGTCTCGCCCTGGCCGACGCGGCGGCGACCATGGACCCCCTGCGCGACGGTCACCGCGACCCGATCGGCCGCGACAAGGAGCGGCGGCAGCACAGAAGCGGCCTGCTCCGCCCGATCGCGTACCCCGGCAGGCGACGCCTGGCGCCGGGTCAACACCGATGCCCCCGACCTCGATTCGGTCGCAATCACCGGAACGGCGCCGAAATCTGCTCGATGACGCGAGCCACGGTGATGCCTTCGGCGCGGCCGGCAAAGCTGACCGCCATGCGGTGGCGCAACACCGGCGGCGCCAGCGCGAGGATATCGTCGATCGACGGACTGAACCGGCCGTCGATCAGCGCCCGGGCGCGGCAGGCGAGCATTAGCGCCTGACTGGCGCGCGGCCCCGGTCCCCACGAGACAAAGCGCGTAACACCGTCGGCGGCAGCAAGGTCAGGCCGCGCGGAGCGCACCAGCGAGAGGATCGCCTCGACGACGCTCTCACCGACCGGGATGCGGCGAATGACGCGTTGCGCCGCCATGAGCTCGGCGACATTCATCGCCGGTCGCGGCCGGTCCTCGGTGATGCCGGTTGTCGCGATCAACATCTGCCGCTCCGCCTCACGGTCGGGGTAATCGACATCGATCTGCAACAGAAAGCGGTCGAGTTGCGCTTCGGGAAGCGGATAGGTGCCCTCCTGCTCGAGCGGGTTCTGAGTTGCCAGCACGTGGAACGGGCGGGGCAGCGGATGGTATTGGCCGGCGATCGAGACGCGCCCCTCCTGCATCGCTTGCAAGAGCGCGGACTGCGTGCGCGGGCTCGCACGGTTGATTTCGTCCGCCATCAGCAGCTGACAAAAGACCGGGCCGTGGATAAAGCGAAATGACCGCCGGCCGGTCTCGCTTTCCTCGAGGACCTCGGAGCCGAGAATATCCGCCGGCATCAAGTCGGGCGTGCACTGGATGCGCTTGTCCTCTAGGCCGAGGATCGTGCCCAGGGTCTCGACGAGCCGGGTTTTGGCAAGGCCCGGGACACCGATCAGCAGCGCGTGTCCGCCGCACAAGAGGGTGATCAAGGCTTGCTCGACCACCTCGCGCTGACCAAAAATGATTTCGCCGATACGCTCGCGGACGAGGCTCAAGCGCCCGCCCAGTGCTTCGACCTCGGCAACGAGATCGGCGGAGGAGGCGTTGATGGGTGCAGTGGAATTCAAGCAGTCCGATCCCTTCTCAAACGACGCAACAGGTTCGAGCCTGATACAAAACGCTGGCTCCGGCAATTCCCCACCTGCGGCGTCCGCCCTCGGCGGCAGGAGGCCGCCCATCGATTGCGGCGATCTCGACATGCGGATCGCGCGTGACGGCAGCTGGTTCTATCGCGGATCTCCGATTGGCCGCGTGCCGCTCGTCAAGCTTTTTGCCTCCGTTCTGCGCCGCGAACCAGACGGCCGCTACTGGCTGGTGACCCCGGCCGAGCGCGGTCGCATCGAGGTCGAGGACGTCCCTTTCCTCGCAGTGGCGCTGACGGTCGACGGCGAAGGCCGCCAACAGCAGCTAATCTTCCGGACCAATCTAGACGACATTGTGACGGCGGGGCCGGACAATCCGCTGCGCGTCGAGACGGCTGCGAGCGGTCAGCCCGCACCCTATATTCTGGTACGCGACAACCTCGAGGCGCGGATCGCGCGCCCGGTGTTCTACGACCTGGTCGAGCTCGGAAAGGAGGAGCGTATCGAGGAGACCACCCAATTTGGGGTATGGAGCAGAGGCAGGTTTTTCCGGCTCGGCGAACCCGGCCCGGACTGGGATTGACGGTGAAACAGGAAATGGCCAATCCACTGACGCGGGACCTAGTGGTCGCGCGCTTCGCGCATCTCGGGCAACCCGGAAGACGTGGCTTTGGCGGCGCTGCGGACCCGGCTGAAGCCGCTGCCCTCAGGCGCGCGACGCGTGGCGACCATGATCTCAATCCGGGGTGGACGCCGCCGAGCGCCGAATTGCGGCCGGCGGCGGTGCTGGTTCCGCTTGTCGACCGCGCCGGCGGTATGTCCGTTCTGCTGACCCAGCGGACCGCGCATCTGAGCGCGCACGCCGGGCAGATCTCGTTCCCCGGCGGGCGGATAGAGGCGAGCGATCGCGACGCGCAAGAGGCGGCGCTGCGCGAGACCGAGGAGGAGGTCGGCCTGACGCGCGATCATGTGACGGTGATCGGTCGGCTCGACACTTACGTGACCGGGACGGGTTTCGAGATCATCCCGATGGTCGGCATCATCAGGGTACCTTTTCCGCTCGCGGCTGATCCGTTCGAAGTATCCGCGGTGTTCGAGGTGCCGCTTTCTTTTGTTCTCGACCCAAATAATCATCGGCGCGTGACGCGCGTCTTCGAGCAGCGGACACGGATCTTTTTCGTGCTGCCTTACGAGAACCGATACATCTGGGGGGCAACGGCGGGAATGCTGGTGAACCTGGCCGAGGTGCTCTCCGACTGAGGAGGGAATGCTCCGCGTCCTCCTCACGATCGTCTTGCCACTTCTTCTGCCGACGGCGCTTTATCTGCTCTGGAGCCCAGCATGGCGGAATGGCGCGGCGCCATGGGCGGCGCTGCCGTGGGTATGGCTCGCCGGCGCGGGCGTGGCGCTGCTTGCGATCGTGTTGTTCGTTGTGACGGTGCATTTCGGCGCGCCGCAGGAGGGCGTCTATGTGCCGCCGCGGTGGCAGAACGGTCACATAATCCCCGGGCATATCGAACCGAAAATGGGCCGATGATCGAAGTCGAGAAAGGGCACCGGATCGCCCCGCAGCCGTGGATGGTCGAGCCGGCCACGCTCGCCGTGCTGCGGGCCTTCTCGGCCGGTGGTGTCGAGGCGCGCTTCGTCGGCGGTTCGGTTCGCGATGCGCTCCTGGGCCGCCCGATTGGTGACATAGACATCGCTACGCCCGCGCCACCAGAGCGGGTCATCGAGCTCTTGGAGAAATCCGGCATCAAGGTCGCCCCGACCGGTCTGGCCCACGGCACGGTAACCGCAATTATACCGCCGCGTCACTTCGAGATCACGACGTTGCGCCGGGACGTCGAGACTTATGGCCGCCGGGCCCGCGTCGCGTTCGACGCCGATTGGGCCGCCGATGCGGCACGCCGTGACTTCACGATCAACGCAATCTTTCTCGCTCCCGACGGTACGATCCACGATCCCGCGGGTGGCCTCGCCGATTTGCGCGCCCGCCGGGTTCGCTTCGTCGGGGATCCCGCGACCCGAATCGCCGAGGACGTGCTGAGGCTACTGCGCTATTACCGCTTCGAGGCTCGCTTCGGAACCGGCACTGGCGATCTTGAGGCGCGGGCCGCCTGCCGCGCCGCGGCACATCTGCTGCCGACGCTCTCGGCAGAACGCGTCGCGCAGGAACTCGTAAAGCTGCTCGAGACCCCGGACCCGACGCCGGTTTTACGGATGATGCGGGAGGATGACGTGCTCGCGGTGGTATTATCCGAAGCGCGCCGTCTCGATCGACTTCGGCGACTGATCGACATCGAGCCGGAGGCTGATCCGCTGCGGCGGCTGGCTGCGTTGATCGAGGCCGACGGCACAGCCGCCGTGGCGCTTGCCGATCGCTTGCGCTTCTCGAACGCGTGGCGCGACCGGCTTCACGGCCTCGCCCAGCCCTGGCCGCTCGACCCACAGGCGGATTCCCCCGCGCAACGGCGGACGCTGTATCGCCTCGGTGCCGAGTGCTATCGCGACATCGCCTCCCTGCTGGCCGCGGACGGAGAAATGTCACCAAGCCGGTTGGCCGAGCTACTCGATCTCGCCCGCGGTTGGATGCCGCCAGTGTTCCCGCTTGCTGGACGCGATGTCACGGCCCTCGGCATCCCGCCCGGGGAGCGGGTAGGCCGCCTGCTCGCTGCGGTGCGCGACTGGTGGGAGGCCAGCGACTTCACAGCCGACCGCGCCGCCTGCCTTGCGTACCTAAGAGAGGTTGCGATCGGTGCGCGGGCTTCTTGACCCACCCGAAGAACGCCCAATCTACCGCTTGGAGCCAGGTCCTGTCGCATGACCGCTCCCAACGATCGACGGGCTGGAGGCGTCATCTGCCGGCTCTCGCGGGCTTTCGCGCGAGCGCCATTCGCGAGAGGCGCATCGCCTTGGAACAACGCACCAAATCCTACCGCGAGCGTGGTATGTCTGGTTCTGGCTGTTGCCCAGGAGTGCCAGCCCGATGACGCTTTGATATGCTAGATCAGACCGCTCATCGTCGGCCTTCGCGGCGGAAAACGCACGTGGCGACCGAGCGCCCACCCTTCGAGCGTATCGCTCTGATCCTTCAGGGCGGGGGGGCCTTTGGCTCCTATCAGGCGGGCGTTTACCAGGCGCTCGCCGAAGCGAACCTGCACCCGGACTGGGTGGCCGGCGTGTCGATCGGCGCGATCAATTCTGCCCTGATCGCCGGCAATCCGTCGGAACGGCGTGTCGAGAGGCTGCGCGAGTTCTGGGAGACCGTCAGCGCGCCGCCGCTCGGGGTGCCTTACATCCCAGCGTTGGAAGGCAGCGATGAGTTTACCCACAGCCTCGTTAATCAGGCGCGCTCGTGGGGCGCGCTCGTCGGCGGTGCGCCGGGATTTTTTCGACCCCGCGTCCCGCCGCCGTTCCTCTGTCCCAACGGGGCACCCGAAGCCTTGAGCTTCTACGACGTCGCACCTCTGAGAGCGACGCTCGAGCGTCTGGTGGACTTCGACCTGATCAACACGGGCGCGCTGCGCTTCAGTGTCGGCGCCGTCAATATTCGTACCGGCAATTTCGTCTATTTCGATAGCACCACCCACGAGATCCGCCCGGAGCACGTGATGGCGAGCGGCTCTTTGCCGCCCGGCTTCCCGCCTACCGAGATCGAAGGCGAGCATTATTGGGACGGAGGGCTCGTCTCGAACACACCGCTCGAATGGGTGCTCGACAGCCGCCCCGGACAGGACACGCTCGCTTTTCAGATCGATCTGTGGAGCGCGCGCGGCGAGTTTCCCCGCAATCTCGTCGAGTCCGAGACCCGCCAAAAGGAAATTCGCTACTCCAGCCGCACCCGGCTGGCGACTAATCAGTTCAAGAAGAAACAGATCTTCCGTCGCGCGGCCGCGCACCTCCTCGGCAAGATCCCAAAGGAGCTGCAGCAAACACCGGAGGCCGAGATGTTGGCCTTGGACGCGGACGAGAAAGTCTACAACCTGATCCAGCTGATTTATCACGCCAAGAAATACGAGGGAAACTCCAAGGATTACGAATTCTCGCGCCGGACGATGGAGGAGCACTGGAGATCCGGCTACAACGACGCCGTTCGCACCTTGCGTCACCCGGAGGTGCTGCAGCGCCCGCAGGGGATGGACGGCGTCTTCACCTTCGATCTCGCGGTCGACGGCCGCGAATAGAGGAGGTCCGACCGACGAATCGCACCGAGGTGCGCCGCAAAGGCGTTCGCCATGCCGCTCCACGATCCGGCCTATCCGCCGGGTCCCTATAAATTCTACAACCGCGAATTCGTGGTCATCACCTACCGCACCGATCCCGACAGGCTGCGCGAGGTGGTGCCCGAGCCATTGGAAGTGGCAGGCGAAAGGGTCGCCTACGAGTTCATCCGCATGCCGGACTCGACCGGCTTTGGCGACTACGCCGAGACCGGTAAAGTGATCCCGGTGCACTTCAAGACCAAGCACGGCGCAGCCCAAGAAGGCGGCTACGTGCACGCCATGTATCTCGATGTATCTCGACGACGACGCGCCGATCGCCGGCGGGCGCGAGATCTGGGGTTTCCCAAAAAAGCTGGCGAGCCCGAAGATCGCGCACGAAGGAGACGTGGTGGTTTGCACCCTGCACTACGGCTCGGTGCTCTGCGTATCGGTCACGATGGGCTTCAAGCTTCGCGAAACCGATCGGGCGCCGCTCGTAAAGGCGCTCGCTCGGCCGAACTTCATGATCAAGATCATCCCGCATGTCGCCTGCACGCCGTGGATCTGCGAGCTGGTGCGCTATTACATGGAAGACGTCACGGTGAAAGGCGGTCGGGCCGGTCCAGCCGCGATCGAGCTCTTCGAGTACGCGATGTGCGACGTGGCACGGTTGCCGGTGCGCGAGGCGGTCTCGGCCAACCCATTACATCACCGACCTCACACTCGGTCTCGGCGGGGTGGTGTTCGATTACCTGAAAGATGCGTGAAAGGAAGCCTGATGCCCCGTTTTTCCGAGAAAGTGGTGATCATCACCGGTGCGGCCAGTGGCATCGGCAAGGAGATTGCACTGCGCTTCGCCGCCGAGGGCGGCGTACCCGTCATCGCCGATCTCAATCTCGACGCCGCTGACGCCACTGCACGCGAGATCAAGGCAAAGGGATCCGATGCCTTTGCGGTCGCCATGAACGTGGCCGACGAGACGGCGGTCGAGAAGGGTGTCGCCGACACGATGGCGAAATATGGCCGGATCGATGTGCTGGTCAGCAATGCCGCCATTCAGATCGTCAAGCCGATCGTCGATTTACCGTTCGCCGATTGGAAGCGCCTGCTGGCGATCCATCTCGACGGCGCCTTTCTGACCACCAGGGCCTGCTTGAAGCACATGTACAAGGCCAAATCCGGCAGCATCGTCTATATGGGCTCGGTGCACTCAAAGGAGGCCTCGGTGCTGAAGGCGCCCTATGTCACCGCCAAACACGGGCTTTTGGGGCTGTGCCGGGTCGTCGCCAAGGAAGGGGCCCAGTACAATGTCCGCGCCAACGTCGTCTGCCCGGGCTTTGTGCGGACGCCGCTGGTCGACAAGCAGATCCCCGAGCAAGCCAAGGAACTCGGCATCAGCGAGGAGGACGTGATCAAGCACGTGATGCTGAAGGACACGGTGGACGGCGAGTTCACCACCACCGCGGATGTCGCCGAGGCGGTGCTGTTCTGCGCCGGCTTCAAGACCAACGCATTGACCGGTCAGTCGCTGGTCGTCAGCCATGGCTGGTTTATGGAGTAGGGGTCCGCGACCCCGTAGTTGCGCCGGGCAAACGCCTGCGGGTCAGAAATTAGAAGTCCTTGAACCGGGGGACCAAGATTAGGCGATATTCAGGGCCCATCGATCCTCTCTCTGTTCGAGGCTGTCCCGAATAAAGCGCCAATGCTAGAGTTGGCTCGGTTCAGGGATCAGCGAACGGGTGGGCCGGATCGCATCGCGGGGACCTTATTAGCGCGCCGGTCTCTCCAACGCTGTAAGTTCGCGGGAGCAAGACTCATGACCGTCGCGACGGCTTCCTCAGGCGCTCGCCGATCGCTGCTGCGCCATGCGCCTTGCTTCGCCCTGGCTCTTGCCGCGATCGCTGTGGTGCTGCTGGCGCTCGGCCCGGGTTGGCGCGCGGGCTGGTGGCACTTCCGTTTCGCCTTTCTGACGTTGATGCCATGGGCCGCCTATTTCGGTATCGCCGCCCTGGTCGTCTCGGTCGTCACCCTACTCCTCGCGCGCTCACGGATCGAAGGGCGCGGCTTCGCCATTGCCATCGTCGCCTTTGCCGCCGGCGGGGTGATCGCCTATGTGCCCTGGCACTACGATCAGATCCGGCGGACCGTGCCGCCAATCCACGACGTCACGACAGACCCGGACAATCCGCCCGCGTTTGTAGCCGTGGTACAGCTCCGCGAAGCCGCAGGCGGCAATCCGGCGGCCTATGAGGGCGCCAAGATCGCCGAGCAGCAACGGCTGGCCTATCCCGATCTCGCCCCCTTGACCCTCGCCTTGCCGCCGGCGACAGCGTTCAATCGCGCGCTCGACACCGCCAGCGGATGGGCTGGACGGTCGTCTCCGCGGACGATGCGGCCGGCCGAATCGAGGCGAGCGACAGGAGCCGCTGGTTCGGCTTCACCGACGACATCGTGATCCGCATAACAGCGTCGGGCGCGGGCAGTCGTATCGACTTGCGCTCGTCTTCGCGGGTGGGGCGCAGCGATTTCGGCGTCACCGCTGCCCGTGTCGGCTCCTATCTCGCGGCCCTGCGCGCTGCGGCGGGCGCCTCGGGGTAGCTCTAGCACACTCGCCCTCCGGGACGGATGCCGCCGCCTTCGGCCGCCCTGGAATGGACAGGGACGACGTTCGCCGTTACGCTCGCAATCGAGAGATGGCGGCTCGGGCTTCCTGGCCGCGTCACATAGAGCCTGAGAACGGGGCGTCGGGGTGTCCGATTTCGAGGAAAGTCTGCTTGCCTTGGACGCCAAGCTCGATGAGGCTCAAAAGCTCGGGAAGGCGGTGGTGGCGGCAATCGGGCGGATCCGGGCTGCAGTCAGGGTCGGTCGGGTCGGCGATATTTCCAAAGGGCTTGGTATCGTCTCACAGCGGCTCCAAGAAGCCGGCGCCGTCGCCGGTCCGTTGGCAAGCGGTTGGAGCTTCGACACACCGGCTTACATGGCAGACGGCCGCTTTTCCGATGACCTGAAAAAAGCTGCCGCCGAAAAAGGCCTTGCGCTGTTCGAGAGGGACGGTCGCATTTATTGCTTCCCGTTGCTGTTGCGGGTGGATGCCAGGGAAAATGCCGTCAAGATCGGCAGGAAGCTGGAGCGCCGGATTCGACCCGGTGAACTCGCGGAGTTGCTGGCACACGCCCAAAAGCGCCCGCAGCGCTTTCGCGAGCCGCAATTTCTCGAGCTGCTGTATCGCGCCTGGCGCCGCCTGGTCGGGGCGGGTTGGCATGGAACGGGTAGCGGACCGGTCGCCGGTCTGGCCGATATCCACGAAATATTGACCCTGCTGCCCGGGACGGACTACCCGATCGAGGAGTTTGCTCGCGATGTCATTCTCCTCGACCGGAGGCCCGACCTCAGAACCCGCGACGGCTGCCGCTTCGAGTTTCCGGCCTCCACCCTAAGCCGGGGGCGGATGAGGCGCGTCGTCGCGTATGACGAGCAGGGCCAAGAGCGGGCCTATCTCGGCATCAGGTTCGTCAACGAGAGGTGAGATGGCCGTCGCCGCCCACGAGTGGCTCGAGCTGATCGAGCGCGAGTATCTCACCGACTTCATCACCGCCGGCGGCGGCGCGGTGAAGTTCGTGGTCGGTGATGCGCACCAGCTGATGGTTGTCGCGCGCGTATTGGACCTGCTGTCCGAGCGGCACGGCCTCGCCCACGTGACCATAGATGCAGCGACGACAAGGCTGCATATGATCCAAGACGTGTTCTTCGCCATCGCCCGCGCGCTCGATTGGAATAGCATGGCGCAGCACTTTGTCGAGGCGCTGTTCCGCAGAAAGGGCTACGAATGGCCGCGTCCGGGAGAAGCGACGCCGATTCAAGACGTTGCGGAACGCAATCGCGTCGACGTGACATTGCTGCGCCGGGATTTTCGCCAATGGCTCACCGCCGAAGTCATGCGGGACACCGAGATGACGCAGGATTTTCGAGTGGCGATGACGCAGCTCTGCCTGCAGCGGCTGGAACCCGAAGACCCGCAGCTGGGCATCACCACTCCGGTTCTCCAGTGGCTCTGCGGTGAATTGCATCGCATCGGGGCGCTCAAGCAGACCTTCATCACCGCAAGAATCGCCCGCCACAATGGCCGCCCCATGCTGCGCTCGCTATGCCGATGGCTGCGGCGGTGCGGCCGGCGGGGTCTCTGCGCTTCCCTCGACATCCGTCAGCTCGGCAAGACCGGGACTGCCTTGGGCGACGGCATCCGGTATAGCCCGGCGGCGGTGCTGGACGCCTTCGAGGTGCTGCGCCAAGTGATCGATGACAGCGAGCATTTCGCCGGACTCCTGTTGGTCGTGCTTGCCGATCAACCGCTGATCGGCGATGACACCAAACGGTCGCTCGATGCCTACCTAGCCCTGAAGATGCGGATTTGGAGCGACGTGCGGCCCGAAAGTCGAGACAACCCTCTGACGCCGCTCGTCGTCCTGGCTGGGCAACCGATTGCCGGTGCGATGGACATGGCGACGGTGCCGTGACCAAGCGGTCGGCAACGGACATCACGGCCCGCAGCGCGATCGAGGTACTGCGCGCCGGGGTGCCCAATTGGGCTGCGATACGCCTCCTCGAAACCGATGAAAACGCGCTGCGGCAGAATTTCTTGGACCGGCTGCAGCGGTGCAGTTCCGCCCTTCGCGACGAGGAACAGCCGGAAGGAATCGTCATCGCCGGTGGGTTCGGAGCCGGCAAATCGCATCAGCTCGGCTATCTCGCCGTATTGGCGCAGCAGGAGAACTTCGTCGTCAGCCTGGTCCCGATCAGCAAGGAGACGCCGTTATTCGACCCGGCGCGGTTGTTTGCCGCCGCAATCCGGGCGGCGGTGGTGCCGGGTGCCATCGACGATGTGATGACGGCGGTCATGGCGCGCCTTCATCCCAACTCCGACCGCTACGAAGCGCTCGAATATTGGACGACCGCGGAGGTCCAGGCGGGGCGCCTGTCGTCGCTCTTTGCTGCGCTGCTTCACATGATCCCGCGCCGAACGACCGACCCGGACGACCATGCCCGCATGGCCCGGTTCTTTGCCGGGGGAAAGCTCAGCGTGACATTGGCCAAGAGCTGGCTGCGCGAGGCGGGCGCCGCCAGGCTGTTCGATTTGAAGCCCGTCCGCGAGGGCGACCTAGCATTGCAGCGCGTGCGGTTCGCTCCACGACTGTTCCGGGCAGCCGGCTATTCGGGATGGTGCGTCCTCCTCGACGAAGTCGAATTGATCGCCCGCTACAGTCCGTTGCAGCGCGGCAGAAGCTACGCGGAGCTGGTTCGCTGGTTGGGATCGGACAAGGAGGAACGCATCCCCGGTGTCGTAACGGTCGCTGCCCTCACCGACGATTTTCCCGATCAGATGTTCCATCAGCGCCGCGACGACGAAAGGATCCCGCCGTTGCTCGAAACGCGAGGATTGCTACGCCAGGCCGCGATGGCAAGAAGCGGCATGGATCGCCTCGGACGGGGGCAGTCCCGGCTGAGCGCCCTTGACGAGGCTGGGTTGCGGCGAAGTCTCGACAAGATCGCGACCCTCTATCGCGATGCCTATGATTGGACCCCGCCGCAAATCGAGATCGGCGAACGCCTGGCGGGCAAACCTATGCGGCAGTATGTCAAGTCGTGGATCACGACCTGGGACATCATGCGCCTTTATGGTGAAGCGCCGGTCATCAGCACCCAGTCCATTGCGACCGACTACACTGAAAGCAGCGAAATCGAGCAGGTTCCCGCGCGTGGTGACGAGGACGCCGCCGCTTAGTTTGCCCGAACTGCTGTGAAAGCCGGCCTCAATCTGAAGGGAGAGACGCCTTGATCCGGCGATGGCAAGACCCTGCCCAAGGGTGACCCGAACGGGGTCTACCTGTTGCGCCCGTTCAGGAATTCGGCGCATGAGATGTGGAACACCGCCGATGCGAGCCACCCGAGGCTTTCACGCCGGGGGCCCCTCGAACGGCTGGCTAACCGGGAGGTGAAGGAATAGGCTGCACCCTCCTCAGAACCCTTCCGGCACCGCCTATGCTCGACCTTTCGACCGAAATTGCGCCGCCTCGGCCGGTACGGCTCGCCGACTACCGGCCGCCCCTATTTCTGATCGACACCGTCGACCTGGTCTTCGATCTCGGCGCGGAGAACACACGGGTCAAATCACGGCTTGGCATGCGCCGCAATCCGGCCGTTTCCGAGCGGGGAGCCGCGCTCCAGCTCGACGGGGAAGCGCTCGAGCTCGTCTCCCTGGCGCTCGATGGCGAGCCGCTTGGTGCCAACCGCTACCAGCTCCCGCCGGAAGGCGGGCTGGTCCTCGCCGATGTGCCGGACGCCTTCACGCTCGATGTCGAGACCCGCATCGCCCCGCAAAACAACACGGCGCTGTCCGGTCTCTACGTATCGGGCGGCAATTTCTGTACGCAGTGCGAGCCGGAGGGCTTTCGCCGCATCACCTATTTCGTCGATCGCCCTGATGTGATGGCCCGCTACACGACGACGATCGTCGCCGAGAAAGGCCGCTACCCGGTCCTGCTCGCCAACGGCAACCCGGTCGAGCGCGGTACCATCGACGCGCGGCGTCATTGGGCGAAATGGGTCGATCCGCATCCCAAGCCCTCCTATCTCTTCGCCCTCGTCGCCGGCGACTTGGTGGCCGTCGAAGACCGCTTTACGACGCGCTCAGGGAAAGAGGTGGCGCTGGCCATCTGGGTGCGTCGCGGCGACGAGGACAAATGCGGCCATGCGATGGCCTCCCTGAAAAAGGCGATGCGCTGGGACGAGGAGGTCTTTGGGCTCGAATACGACCTCGACGTCTTCAATATCGTCGCGGTCAGCGACTTCAACATGGGGGCGATGGAGAACAAGGGCCTGAACATCTTCAATACGCGATACGTATTGGCCAAGCCGGAAACGGCAACCGACACCGATTACCAGAACATTGAAAGCGTCATCGCCCACGAATATTTCCACAACTGGACCGGTAACCGGGTAACCTGCCGCGACTGGTTTCAGCTTTCGTTGAAAGAGGGGCTGACGGTCTTCCGCGACCAGGAATTCTCGGCCGACCAGGGCAGCCGCGCCGTCAAGCGCATCGCCGACGTGCGCACCCTGCGCGCGCTGCAGTTTCCCGAGGATGACGGCCCGCTTGCCCATCCGGTGCGGCCGGACAGCTATATCCAGATCGACAATTTCTACACGCCGACGGTCTACAACAAGGGCGCCGAGCTGGTGCGCATGATCCATACCCTCCTTGGCAGAGACGGATTCCGCCGCGGCATGGACCTTTATATCCAGCGGCACGACAACCAGGCGGTGACCATCGAGGATTTTGTCGCTGCGATGCAGGAGGCGAGCGGCGTCGACCTCGGCCGGTTCAAACGCTGGTATGAGCAGGCCGGCACACCCGAAATCACAATCGAGGACCGCTGGGAAAAAAAGACGAAAAGCTACGAACTGAGCATTGTGCAGAAAGTGCCGCCGACGCCAGGCCAGGCGGAGAAATTGCCGGTGCTGATCCCGCTTGCCATGGGTCTCCTGGGACCGGATGGCGCCGAATTGCCGACCCAGCTCGAAGAGGACGCGGAGAGCGGGGAGGGGACGCGGGTTATCGCGCTCGCCGAGGCCCGCGAGAGCTTTCGCTTTGTCGGGGTATCGGCGCCGCCGGTGCCGTCGCTGTTGCGCGGATTCTCGGCTCCGGTCAAATTGAAGGATGTGCCGCTCAAGCGGCTCAAATTCCTTGCCGTCCATGATCCCGACCCGTTCGCGCGCTGGGAGGCGGGCCAACAAGTGGCGACCCGCGTCTTGCTTGAACGGGCCGAAGCCCACCGGCGCGGGACGGCGCCGGCACCGCTCGACCCGGATCTCGTCGCGGCGATGCGGCGTATGCTCGCCGATGCCGACCGCGATCCGGCCTTCGCCGCTGAGGCGCTCACATTGCCGAGCGAATCCTTTCTCGCCGACCAACTCGCCGTCGTCGATGTGGACGCGATCCACGCCGCCCGCGAGAGCGCGCGCGAGGAGCTTGGCCGCGCACTGTCGATGGAGCTCGCCGCGGCCTATGTGGCGCTCGCCGATGCCGGTCCGTACCGGATCGACGGCGCCTCGATCGGCCGCCGCGCGCTGCGCAATACCTGCCTCGCCTATCTCGCCGCGGCCGATCCGGAGAGGGGGGCGGCATTGGCCAAAGCGCAGTTCGATTCCCGGGCCAACATGACCGATGTGCTGGCAGCGCTGAGCGTGCTCGTCGACCTCGATCGGCCCGAACGTCTCGCGGCGCTCGCGCGCTTCTATGCCGCCTGGTGGCACGACGAACTGGTGATCGACAAGTGGTTCGCGCTGCAGGCTCGCTCTTCATTGCCGGCAACGCCGGGCCGCGTGCGCGAGCTGACGCGCCACCCTGCGTTCGAGCGCAAGAACCCGAACCGGGTGCGCGCACTGATCGGTGCGTTTGCGCAGAGCAACCAATGGCGCTTTCACGATGCCAGTGGCGCCGGCTACGTGCTTCTCGCCGATGAGGTCATCACTCTCGACAGGTTCAATCCGACGACGGCGGCCCGACTCGTCCAGCCGCTCGGCGCCTGGCGACGGTACGACCCGGCGCGCCAGGCGCTGATGCGAGGCCAGCTCGAGCGCATCCTTGCCGTGCCCGATCTCAGCAAGAACACCTACGAGATGGTCTCCAAGAGCCTCGCCTAGCTATTTCCTGGCGCTTCTCGCCTGGACGCGCGCCTCCAGGTTTCTCACATATCCTTGGCCGCGCGATCGCTCCGCGATGTCTTGGGGTTGCGAACAGCGTCGTGGGCTATTGTCCTCGCGGAAGAGTCCGCAGCCATCTACTTTTCGCCCGTCCCGCTGGCCGGCCAACAGTTCGGAGGCCGGCGGCGCAACCGACGCCGCTCGCATTCGATCCAATCGCGCGACGGCCCGTCGCAGCCTTGGCCTTGAGTTCGTGGCCGAGCCTCACGAGGGCTTCAGACTCGATGTGTCTTCGCCTTGCCGATCTGGCTCGGCAATAACTTTGGGTCGCTATCCGGCGGAAATACACTGCTGGCATTCTTGGTCCCATTTGCGTCAGTTCCCGACCGCTACGGACCAGCGAGCCCGCCGAATAGTGCATTTTGTCGTCTACGCCCGCATGACGTCGTGCAGCCCGCCCCAGCGCCGTGTCCGTCTGTGGTGCTGCCGATCGGGCGATTGTGCCCTAAAGAACGTTCGGAACCCTACGCGGATTCGGCCTCCGGCCGGGCCGGAGTAGCGTGCCACGCGCCATGCGATTGGGGTCGCAACCACAGGGTCTGGCGAGTGCCAGGACGCTCGATTAAGGTTGGGGTGCGATGAGTGCCGCAGCCGAGTCCAGGCAATGTCGAGCCAGCGAATTCGCAGCAGACCGAATTATACACATCATGGGCATCCTCGCGGGCGTGGTCGGCGCGGCCATGCTGACAGGCATCGCCGCAGATATTGTCGACCTGCCGACCTTCTCCGCGACCCTCCTGTATTCCGTTTGCCTTCTGACGATGCTCGGCTGCTCGGCTGCCTACAACCTCGCCACGAACGCACGCCGACCGGAGTTTCTGCGCCGACTTGATCATGCCGCGATCTTTCTGATGATCGCCGGTACCTATACCCCGTTCACGACGTGTCGACTGCACGGCGTATGGGCGATCGGCATGACCGCCGCAGTCTGGACGGGAGCGCTCACCGGGGCAGTCATCAAGCTGCTTTGTCCACGTCGTATCGAGCGAGTTTCTGTTGCCGCCTACCTGGGGCTGGGCTGGATAATCCTTGTGGGGACGCGACCAATGGTCGGTTCGATAGATGTTTGGACGGCAGGCTTGATCGGAGTCGGAGGCGTCCTCTATTCCATTGGGGTTGGTTTTCACCTCTGGCAGACGCTGCCGTTCCAGAAGGCAATATGGCACGGCCTCGTGCTGATGGCGGCAGGTTGCCACTACGCAGCTGTTCTGCACGGTGTGGTGTTGGCCCGATCATGAGCGCTTGCCTCGCTACGATCTCAAAAGCGCGACGTGGCTGATCGCCATGCGTGGTCTGCGGAGCGGGGCCGAGCTTCGGCGATTTGGGTGTGCAGCCGCTGTCCCTTCAGGAGTGGTGGGATGCAGAAGCGAAGACCGTTTTATGACTACGTGAGCTGCGGGCTGGTCCGCACCCTCGTTGGGGACGGTCGGGTCGCTTGTCCTCGTATAGCACCGGATCAGATCGGGAAAGGCTCGGAGGAAGCGGTTGCGCGCGACCGGTTCCTGCGACAGGCTGGGCCGCGGATGTCGGAGGGGGATGCCATGACGAAACGCTCGGCCGGACGAGTTGCCCTGATCACCGGGGGTTCGCGAGGCATCGGCGCGGCAACCGCCGAGCGCCTCGCCGAAGACGGCGCCGCGATCGCGATCTGCGATCTCGACGGCGCGGGGGCCGCGGCGACCGCAGCCCAGATCGCCAGCCGGCACGGGGTCGCCGCGCACGGGTTCACGACCAATGTCGGCGTCGCCGCCGAGGTCGAGCGTTTGGTCGAGGATATCGTTGCTCGGCTGGGCTCGCTCGACATTCTTGTCAACAACGCCGGCATCACCCGCGACAACCTCATTCACAGGATGACCGAGGAAGATTGGGACGAGGTTGCCCTGGTTCATTTGAAGGGGTCGTTTTGTGCTCGCGCGCCGCGCAGCTTGTGCTCGCGCGCCGCGCAGCGCGAGATGGTCAAACGCAACTGGGGACGGATCATCAACCTGTCCTCGGGTGCCGCACTCGGTAACCGGGGACAGACCAACTATTCGACCGCGAAGGCCGGGCTGCAGGGCATGGCGCGTACCCTGGCGATCGAGCTCGGCCGTTTCGGGATCACGGTCAACGCGGTGGCGCCGGGTTACATCGATAGCGACATGACGCGGGCGGTCGCGATCCGTCTCGGCAGAGACCCGGAAGAATTCAAGGCCGAACGCGCCAAGGCGATCCCGGTCGGCAGGGTCGGAGTGCCGCGCGACGTCGCCAATGTCATCGCCTTCTTGGCAAGCGAGGACGCCTCGTTCGTCTCCGGCCAGGTCATCTATGTGGCCGGCGGGCCGCGCGGATGAGTCTGTCGTCGGAGTGGCGTTACGATCTGTTAACTCTCGGCGAGACATTGATGCGCCTGTCGCCGCCGGGCGACCAGCGGCTCGACCAGGCGCGGCTCTTCGAGATCGGGGTCGGCGGCAGTGAGCTCAATGTCGGCTGCCTGCTCGCCCGGCTCGGTCGTCGTGTCGCTTGGGTGTCGCGGTTGCCCGAAGGACCGCTCGGCCGCATCGTCGAGGGCGAGGCGCGACGGCACGGGGTCGACACGCGCTGGGTGCGCTGGATCGCCAAGGCGCGCCTCGGCCTGATGTTCTACGAGCCCGGACCCGAGCCGCGGACGAGCCGCGTCATCTATGACCGCAAACATTCGGCGGCCTCGGAGCTCGGCTTCGAGGACGCACCGTGGGACGCTCTCGTTCAGGCGAGCGCCTGGCTGCATCTTTCCGGTATTACCCCGGTGCTGGGCCCGAGTTGCCGGGCGCTGATCCTGCAGCTGGCGGCGCTCGCCGCAACCGCCGGAAAGCCGGTGTCGTACGACCTGAACTATCGTTCGACCTTGACGACCCCGCGGGAAGCACGCGAGTTGCTCGAATTGGCGGCACCGCATTTGCACCTGCTGGTTCTCGCCGAGCGCGATGCGCAAGGCGTGCTTGGCTTCACCGAGGCAGGCGATCGGCTTGCCTCGGCAATCGCCGCGCGGTACAGCGTGCCCCTTGTCGCCCTGACGCGGCCGCCCGATGCCGAACCCGGCACGGTCCTTCTCGCCGGTGGCGAGTTTCGCTATGCGCCGCGGTACGCGGTGGAGGTCGTCGACCGCATCGGTGCCGGAGACTCTTTCGTCGCGGGGTTGATCCACGGCCTGCTCGACGGCGATCTCGATCTCGCGATCCGCTTCGGCGCCTTTGCCGCGGCGATCGGCCTCGCCACCCCGGGCGACATCAATTATCTGGGTCCCGAGGACGTCGCCCGATTTCACGCCGATACGGTCGGCGGGCTCGAGCGCTAGCGCCTTTGACAGGTTTTCAACACGTATTGCTGCTGTGCCTACCGCACAGCACCAAGCCGGTTATGACCGGCCCGGTAACGGTCTGGAGCAGCGTAAACAACTTCTGGACCTGTACGGCCCCGGCATCGGCGACAAAGATGATGTCCCTGTCCCGAACCGGAAACTGGTCCGCAATGAGGTAGGAATTGGCGTCCGAGAAGTCGAACCGATAGACCACCGGCGATACCCCGTCTTGCGCGCCCGCCGCCAACGGTTGGTCGAGCGCCCGGACAAGTGAGACCGGCTCGTAGCGGAACAGGAACACACCCTTGGGGTTGGCCAGGTCGTCGCGCAGTCCTTGGGATTTTGCGAGCGCCTCGCTCAAGGTGAGCTTTTCGGCGTCGAAAGTTATCGCGGCATTTCTGCCTGCCGCCCCGAATACGCTGAAGGTTTGCGGCACGCGAACGAGGGTGAGAACATCGCCCGGCTGGGCGTAGATATCCTCCGCCGGGTCGGCAATGAGCCCCTCCAGCGGGATCGTCGCAGTGACGCCGTGCCGCGAAAGTCGAACAAAGGTTTCGTAAACCGGCGCGTTGGCGCCACCTGCAGCGGCAATCACCTGGAGCACCCTGTCGCCCCCGGGTGTAAGCGGGACCCTGGCGCCGGCGACCACCTCCCCGGCTACGGTTACCGCGTTGGCATCGCTCTTTTTGACGATCACCAGCGCCTGAGGCTGGAGCGCCTTGTCCGCGAGCAGTGCCTCGATCGTTTGCTGCACTTCCGCCGGCGTTCGCCCAGCGGCCGGAACCCGGCCGGCATAGGGGACGGTGATCGCACCGTCCGGCGCAACCTGCTGGTCGGGAAATGTGGCACTCTGCCCTTGGCCCCCCGCTGAGATCCCCTCGGTGGGAAGCGGCACCGTCTGGGGCGTGTTGGTGCTCGGGGTTTGGCCGGGCGGCGGCGTCTCAGCCGGAGCGCCGGGCGGTTGATTTGGGGTACCGAAAGGTTGGCCGATCCCAGGGATCGGTCCGGCCGGGGCCTCGGTGGCCGGCCGCTGCGACTCCGGCGCTAGCGGCTCGGTCGTCGGTCTCGAGCCAGTTGGGAGTTGTTGTGGCGGCGCCGCGCCGAAGAGCCCGCCCACGGCACTTTCCCAGATCGTGAGCGAGATTGTGTCGCCAACCGCGATTTTGAGCTCCGGCGGGTGTTGATCTTTTTCGAACCGGTCGTGAAAGCTCTCCTTCGGCTGGGCAGCCAAGGTGGAGACCACATGATTGTCGACGTCGACGACGTCGAAGAGGACCTCGTTCCCGGCCTGCCCCGCGGCAACCACCTCGGACGCCGTCGGTCCGGCGCTCGGAAGTATCGAGCATCCGCCAAGCGATAGCGTGGTTAAGCAGACGAGGAAGGCAAACGGTCTCATGAGTATCGTCGCGAAATACCGACATTTTTTCATATCAAGTGCAAAGCCGCCAAACACAGCACTCCCAACAGGGCAGAACGTGCTAATATCAAGCCGGGTTCGACCGGCGATGCGCGAATCGGTCGTCTAGGGAAGTTAAATGCAGCTGCAGTTGCAGACCTGGGTGGAGGTCGAGACTTACCTTCGATTGAGCCGAGGCATCATCCTGCCTATAGGATCAACCGAGCAGCACGGGCCGATCGGTCTGATCGGTACCGATGCGATCTGCGCCGAGGTCATCGCTCGCGGCGTCGGCGATGCCGCCGGCGCCCTCGTCGCGCCGACGATTGCGGTCGGGATGGCCCAGCATCATCTCGGCTTCGCCGGCTCGATGACTCTGCGGCCGAGCACCCTGATCGCCGTTCTGCGCGACATGGTCGAGTCGTTGGTGGGACACGGCTTCGAGCGCTTTTATTTCGTCAACGGGCATGGCGGGAACATCGCCACTGTAACCGCCGCCTTTTCCGAGATCTATGCGGCGCGCAGTCTGCCCGCGGGAGAAAACGTCCAGCCGGTCAAATGTCGGCTGAGGAATTGGTGGCAGAACCGTGAAGTGCTGCACCTGGCAAAGGAGCTCTACGGCGACGCCGAGGGTAGCCATGCCACGCCGAGCGAGGTCGCCGTCACCCAATTTGTCTATCCGGACGCGATCAAATCCGCGCCGCTCGATCCCCCGGTCGCGCCCTGGGGCGACTACACGGACGCCGCCGATTACCGCCGCAATTTCCCCGACGGCCGAATCGGGTCCAATCCCGGCTTGGCAACACCCGAAGCGGGCCGCCGCCTCTACGACGCGGCGGTTGCTGCGCTGACGAAGGATTATCTGAGCTGGGTTTCGGCTTGAAGGCTCGGGGTTCGACCGCATGCGCAACCGCATCGACATCCAGCCGCGCCACGCGGTGCTGTTCGTCTGCACCTTGGCCTTGTGCGGGTTGGTTTACGCCGAAGGTTGGACCTGGCCCCTCGAGGTGGCAGCCTTGATGATCCCGGTATCCCTTCTCCTCGGCTGACCGCCGCCGCATTCCGTTGGCCGCCAATTGGCACCCCTGTAAGCGGCAGGATCGGCTGACGCACGTGTCACCAATGTCGCATCTCATGCGACCTCGGGCTGGCATCGCGGGCAATAACAGGCGGTGCGGCCGGAGAATTTTGCGCTCGCGATTTCGCCGCCGCAGCGCGGGCATCGTCCGCCCTTCTCGCGGTGAGGAATGAGGAACGAACTGGGAAGACGGTCGACGAGCCGCTCTGCGCCGGCGCCGCTTGTGATGGCGGTCTCCAACACCGCCTTGATCCGCTCAAACAGATGCTGGCGAGCCCCGGCGTCGAGCCGATCGCACCGTGTCCGCGGATTGATGCCGGCCTGAAAGAGGATCTCGTCGGAGTAGATGTTGCCGATCCCGGCGACCACCTCCTGATCCATCAAGAGCGACTTGACGTCGCGTTTTCGGCCGGCAAGCGAGCGCTCGAACGCCGCAAGATCAAAGCGCGGATCGAGAGCATCCAGGCCGAGCCCCTCAGCCGCGATAAACGCGTCGGCGTCGGGTGCGAGCCCGACGCGCCCGAGCAACCGCGGGTTGACGTAAGCGAGATGATGACCGTCGGCAAAATCGAGACGCACACGGTCGTAGGGTGGATCGTCCTCGCCGTCCGTGAAATGCACGAGCGAGCCGTTCATTCCGAAATGCAATGTCAGCCAGCCGGGGGGTCCGAGATCGACCAAGAGGTGCTTGCCGTGCCGGCGAGAGGCGATGATCCGGGCGCCTTCGAGGCGGCGCCCCAGCTCGGTGGCAGAGACCTCCGCCAGAATCCGCGCATCGCCGACCGCCACGTGGCGGATGGTCCGGCCCAGGCAGGTCGTATCCAAATGCCGCTTATACAATTCGACATCGGGTAATTCGGGCATCAAGCTATCCCGCGGCTCTCATCGGTGGAAAGCAAAGGGTAAGGGGTCGGCAGAAGCTCGGCAACGACGTGCAGGATGACCCACACTTGGTACCGCAGGAGCCCTCACCCGATGCATCGGCGCTCCGGGCGGCTCATCCGCTCTCGGGGGCCGCTAGTGTCGATCGCCGGCACAGCTGACCGATCACCGCCTCGCGCTTGGCAACGTGCCGGCGTTTGCCGTCCTCGGTAACGGTTACCGTCTCGTCCAGCGCGGCGGCCAGCAGTGCGGCCGGTTCTTCGCCGGCCGAAGCCACCGGGGCATCTCTCGCCGTCCTGCGGGGCACGACGCCAGCGGACTGCGACAGCGCGTCACCGGCTCCCGCGCCGGTTTCTGGAAGGGCGTTAACCATGTAGGACCAGATGCCCGGCGGCCGATTCCTCGGCCGGCCGGAGATGCCTTGTCTGCGGCTCTCGGCTTTGGTCGTGGGCGGCGGAGAGGCGGGGACGAGCGAGGTTGTGCCCGGCTGACGTTTCGCTGACCGTCGCTGCGTAGGATCAACTCCGGCTTGGTAAGCCGGCCAAGCCCGAGCGCGGAGCAGCGTTGGGGGTATCTCCTGACCCGGCGCTGCTCCTAGCCCGCTGCACCGTTGCGCCATTATCCGGCCCGTTGCGGCTGCCCTGGCGGATCGTGTTGCGGCCACGCGATCTGCCAATGTTGTGGTGGTGTTGCGGTTCCGAGGGCTGACGAAATGCGAGCCCGTGCCGGGGTTGTGGGCTGTGAGCGGGCCGGCCGAAAGGCCGCCCGGAGGCACCACCTCGTCACCGCAGCGGTGGCA
>Ga0074045_10000680_pt1 | contig 33299 bp, 23 predicted proteins | sample BogForMeECP23OM2_FD_94442 | JGI IMG/M metagenome (GOLD analysis project Ga0074045, IMG submission 94442) | Bog forest soil microbial communities from Calvert Island, British Columbia, Canada - Bog Forest MetaG ECP23OM2 | ecosystem: Environmental > Terrestrial > Soil > Wetlands ...
ACCGTGGACCTGGCGCACCATCGGTCCGCGCTTGACCGTGTCCTCCCAGACGAGGCTCCGGTCCACGGTCGGGACCGCGGGCTTCAGGCGGGCCAAGAGGACCGTGATCCCGACGAGCGCGGCGGCGGCGACGGACCCGATCAGGATCCGTTTCCTGAGCTTTGCCTTGGCTTGGGATGGGCGTGGGATGTCCATGAATCGATCCTACATTTGCACACGCTGTGCCAGCTGCCATCGCGATGTGTAAAGTGATTTGTGTTAAGGCTTAGCATATGGCGATATGTGCATCCTGAAGCCGTTTTACACCGGTAACGGGAAAGCGAAGTCCCAAAAATGGGAAACCGGCTGCGCAGCTCCGGCATCAGCGCCTGGGCAGCGGAAGGCGAAGGATCGCGACGCAGCCCGTCCCCTCGTCGCGGTTCCGGAGCTCGAGGGTCCCGCTGTGGTTCTCCGCTATCTGCTGGCAGAGGGCCAGGCCGATGCCCGAGCCGTCGGGCTTCGTGGTGTAGAAGGGGACGAAGAGGTTCGCGGTCTCCGCGATTCCCGGCCCGTTGTCCTCGATGCGGACCTCGGCGACCCCCTCGGCGATCCCCCAGGAGATCTGCACCCGCCCGGCCTTCTGGTCCAGCGAGGCCTCGACGGCGTTCTTGACCAGGTTTATGACCGCCTGCTCGACCTGCGCCTCGTCGGCCGAGAGCTGGACGTCGGGCCCGGGCGCGACCTCGACCTCCATGCGAGTCTCGAGCGCGGAGGCGCGCCGCAGGAGCGCGGGCAGGTCGAAGGGCGCGGCCTGGGGCGGCGGCAGCCTCGCGAGGCGGGAGTAGCCCTGGAGAAAGCGCTCGAGGCTCTCGGCCCGCGACGAGATAATGCCGAGGCCCGCCACCATGTCCTGCTCCCAGTCCGGCGGCCGCGCCTTGCGCTCGACGGCCGTCTCCAGCGTGGCGGCGATCGACTTTATCGGGGCGAGCGAGTTGTTGAGCTCGTGGCCCAGGACGCGGACGAGGCGCTGCCACGCCTTCACCTGCTCCTCGCGCAGGGGCCGGCTGATGTCGCTGAGCACCAGGAGCTGGTGCGGCCGCCCGTCCTCGCGGAACGTCCTTCGCCGCATGCCCCAGCGCCCGTAGGGGCGGGGGGACTCGGCCGGGCTCAGGACACGGTTGGACTCCCCCTCCAGGCAGTCGGCGAGGCCGATCTCCCTCGCGCGCCGCCCGATGAGGCGCTCGCGCGGCTGGCCGAGCAGGCTCTGGCCGGCGGGGTTGACGAGGCGCAGCCTCGAGTCCGCGTCGAACGCGAAGATGGCGACATCGATCTCCTTCATCACGGCGGAGAGGAGCGCAGTGGCCTCAAGGGCCCCGCGCCTCTGCGTCTGGAGGATGTCGCCCAGCCCGTTGATCTCAGCCAGGACGTCGCCCAGGGGGTCGCGCACCCGGGCTCCCCGCGCGCGGAACGAGAAGTCGCCCTCGCGCAGCGCAAGGAGGAGGTTGGACATGGTCTGCAGGGGGCGCACGACGCGCTGCCTCGCGGCGGCCGCGAACCCGAGCCAGCACCCGACTACCACCAAGGTCACGGTGCCCCTCACGTCGGGCCCGTGGTCGCCACCCCAGACCCACGCGAGCGTGAAGGCCACGGCGGGCGCGCCCGCGAGAAGGGCGTAGGCGAAGATCGCCTGGTCGTGGTTGAGGTTCCTCGGCCGCTTGGCCATGAGAGCACAATGGCCGTTCCGAAGAAAATCTACAGTCCGTATTTCTCCAGGCGCCGGTAGAACGCGCTGCGGCTGAGGCCGAGGGACTCCGCGGCCGCGCGCGCGTTCCCGTCGCAGCGGGCAAGCGTCTTCTTGATAAGGAAGGCCTCGACCTCGTCCAGGCTCATGTCGTCGAGGTGGGGCGCCGAGGCCGGGGCGTTGAGGGCGAGGTCGGCCGCGCGGACGACCCTTGCCTGCGCCATCAGGACCGCGCGCTCGATGGCGTGGTTGAGCTCCCGGACGTTCCCGGGCCAGGCGTAGCCCCGCATGACGCGCATCGCGTCCTCGTCGAAGCCCGTAATCTGCTTCCTGTAGCGCTCGACGTGGCGCCCCAGGAAGTGCTGGGCGAGCAGGTCGATGTCCTCCCTGCGCTCCCGGAGCGGGGGCAGGTGTATCTGGATCGTGTTGAGCCGGAAGAGGAGGTCCTGGCGGAAGCGGCCCGCGGCCACCTCCGCGGTGATGTCCGAGTTGGTGGCGGAGATGAGCCTCACGTCGGCCCGGATGGTCCGGGAGGACCCGACGCGCTCGAATTCCCCGCGCTCGAGCGCCCGCAGTATCTTGGCCTGCTGGCCGGACGGGATGTTGCCAATCTCGTCCAGGAAGAGGGTTCCCCCCTCTGCGAGCTCGAAGCGGCCCGCCCGGTCGCCCTTGGCGTCCGTGAACGCCCCGCGGACGTGCCCGAAGAGCTCGCTCTCGAAGACGCCCTCCGGGAGCCCGCCCATGTTCACGGCGATGAACGGCCGGCCGGCCCTCAGGGAGACGCCGTGGATCGCCTGGGCCACGAGGCCCTTTCCCGTGCCGTTCTCGCCCGTGATGAGGACGTTCGCCTCGGACGGACCGACGCGCGCCACCAGCTCGAGTACCGGCCGCATCGCGGCGGACTGGGCTATGAGCGAGGGGCCCTGCTTTCCGCGCAGGAGCTGGGTCTCCTGCTCCAGCCTCCGGTAGGCGCGCATCGCGCCCCCGAGCTCGACCTGGGTGCGCACGATCGCGAGGAGGCGCAGGTTCTCCCACGGCTTCGCGATGAAGTCCCGGGCGCCCCTGCGCATCGCCTCGACCGCGAGCTCCACGTTGGCCCACGCCGTCATGATGACGACGGGCAGCGTCGGGTCGATCGACTGGAGCCGGGTGAGTAGGTCGAGGCCCTCCTTGCCGCTGGTCGTGTCCCGGGCGTAGTTGAGGTCGACGAGGGCAAGGGAGTAATCGCGCGCCTCGACCGCCTTGATCGCCGCCGCGGGCGACTTCACGGCCTCGGTCTGGTAGCCCTCGTTCTTGAGCAGCATGCGCAGCGCCTCGATGATGTCCGTGTCATCGTCGGCGATCAGGATGCGGTGGGATGGCGCGCCGGACATGCCTTGATTCAAGAACTGGGGGCCGATCGTGACGAGCGCCAAAAGCTCACTCGTCGGCGAGCCTCACCTTGTAGTGCTCGAGCGTCGTCCCGAGCTGCTGGTAGTAGGTCGCCACGGCCTGGCGCTCGCTGGCGTGGGCCGCCGAGACGTTGAACTCGATCGAGGCGAGGTTCTGCTGCACCTGCTCGACAGCGAGCGTCGTGCTGGCCCCGGCGCGCTTCTTCTTCTCCTCGGCCTCGAGGGCCTTGTTCGCGAGGGCGAACGCGGCCTCGTCGGCGATCACCCGCTTCCTGGTCGTCTCCATCTGCCCCTCCGCGGTGGCGACGGCCAGGGCGATGTCCGCCTCGAGGCGGCGGAGGTCGGCCTCCGCCTTCTCGCGTGTCAGCCGCGCGGCGCGCAGGGTTCCCCGGCCGACCGCGAACGTGAGGGGGATCGTGACCTGGAGCCCCGCCGAGTACGAGAGGTTGTCGCGCTGGTCGACCTGCTGGCGGCTCGCCGAGAGCGTCGAGGCGAAGCCGTTGTAGCCGTAGCCTCCCACGAAGTCCACCTGCGGCAGGATGGCGTTCCTCGCGGCCGCCTCGGTCGCGCGGTTCTGGACGATGCCCAGCCGCGCGGTCTGGTAGTCGGGGCGCCTCTGGAGGGCGAGCGCGAGGTCGGCCCGGCGGTCGATCGTCACCTCGGGCGCCTCGACCGGGACGAGCGCAAAGAGGGGCTTGTCCTCGAGGAACATGTCCTCGCCTATGAGCTCGCGAAGGCTGTTCTCGGCGTCGCGGACGCTCCTCTCGTAGACGAGGACCGGCTCCTCGAGCGCGGCGACCTGGGAGCGCGCCTGGATCACGTCGCTCTGGGAGATGCTGCCGACCTTGTAGTTCTTCTCGTTGTCGGAGAGCAGCTGCGCCGCGAGCTCGCGGGTCCGCCGGGCCACGTCGAGCGCGTCGTGCGCGAACTGGAGGTTGCTGTACGCGATGGCGACGTTCGTCACCGTGTTGATCGCCGACTGGCGGTAGTCGCAGTCCGAGATCGCGCGGTTGGCCTTCGCGATGCGGACCTGCGCGAGGTTGGCGTCGAGGCCGAATCCCTTAAGGAGGTGCTGCGTCACCTGGACTCCGCCGAACGCCTGGAAATCGCTCGGGTAACCGTAGTAGGAGAAGCGGTCGTTCGTGGCGCTCTCGTAGACCTGGTAGGTGGTGCCCAGCGGCAGCTGCCCGCTCAGGCCGAGGCTGTAGGAGTCCTGGCGGTAGTGGTACAGCGGCACCAGGCCGACCTGGGCCAGGCCCAGCGTGTACTCCTCGGGCGAGAACGATGTGGTCCTGCCGCCGACGATCGCCGGGTCGAACTGCCCCCGGGCGACGAGCAGGTTCGCCCGCGAGATAGGCCGTTCGAAGGAGACGACGTGCAGGTTCTTGTTCCTCTGAAGGGCGAGCCGGATGGCGTCGTCGAGCGTGAGGACGGGCCCCGCCTCCTGGGCGGGGGCGGCCGCCGCCAGAGCTAGCGACATCGCGGCCGCCAGGATGACTGGATGGGCTCGCCGCATGGCCTACTTGAGAAGGAGGCCGTCCGCCAGGCGCAGGATCCGCCGGCCGTAGGCGGCGTTCGCGTCGGAATGCGTCACCTGGACGATCGTGACCCCGTCCTTTTCGTTGAGCTGGCGGAACAGCTCCATGATCTCGTGCCCCTGGTCGGAATGGAGGTTGCCGGTCGGCTCGTCGGCGAGGATCAGCCGGGGGGAGGCCACGAGCGCCCGGGCGACGGCCACGAGCTGCTGCTGGCCGCCGGAAAGCTGCGACGGGTACAGGTCCCTCTTCGCCACGATGTGGAACCGGTCCAGGGTGTCGCAGACGATGGTCTGGCGCTCGGCCTTCGGGACGTTGCGGTAGGACAGGGGGATCTCGAGGTTCTCGTAGACGGTGAGGTCGTCCAGGAGGTGGTAGCTCTGGAACACAAAGCCGATGTTCCTCTTCTGGAGGTCGAGCCGCTGCTTCTGGTTCAGCCGATGGACCTCGGCCGCCTCGAACCTGAACTCCCCCGTCCAGGCCGAATCGTGCAGCCCGAGGATGTTGAGGAGGGTCGACTTCCCCGAGCCGGATGGGCCCATGATCGAGACAAAGTCGCCCTCCCCGATCTCGAGGCTGATTCCGCGCAGTGCGTAGAACGGGCCGCCCTTCAGCGGATAGACGCGATCGATGTTCTTGAGCTGTATCATGGCACGGGATCCCATCGCATGGTTCATGCCAGACCCGCCATAATGGCGTTAAACATTATAGAATAACATATTACATTATGCAGCCTGGTTCGATTGGATCCCAAATGTATGCGGAAACGAAACCATCCCGTCCCACAAATGGGAAAGGCTGCCGGACTCGCGCCTAGCGCGCCGGGCCCAGCCGGACCGCCCCCGGCACCCGGGGGAACAGGCCCTCCTAGGGCTGTCCGGGCTCCGGGATTCCCCGCCCCCGGACAAGGGTGGTGAGGCTGCGCGCGGGAAGGTGGAGCCTCAGGGGGGCGGCCCCGTCCTCGATCTTGGCGTCGGCCTCCTGGTAGCCCGAGGACTCCGTCGTCGTCACGGTGTGCCAAGGGCCGGACGGAAGGCCCGAGAGCGAGGCCTCGCAGCCCGGCCCGAGGTTGAGGACGTGGACGACCAGCGCGTCCTTCCGGGCGAACGCGCTAAGCCGCACGTCGGGCCGGTCGCTGGAGGTCCCCACGACCTCGCTCTTTGCCGGCGACAGGTTCACGAACTGCTTCATCAGCCAGTACCGGGGCGTCGGCTCGATCGCATTGGCGGCCCCGACATGGACCAGGCCGTAGTCCTCCGTGAACTGCCAGTAGATCAGCGCCTGCGGCCTCGCGTAGCGCAGCAGGTCCTGGAACTGCGCGGCCTCCCTCAATCCGTAGGAGAAGCTGTCATAGGTCGCGTTCTTGTACGCCCCCGGGTCCACCCCGGCCTCGGCGACGAGCAGCGGCAGGTGCAGCCATCCGGCCACGTCGCCCCACGCCCCGTACTGCTCCGGGGTGCCGCCCCCCCAGCTGTGGACCGAGACCGCGCCCACGTAGCGCATCGCCTCCGGGTCGGCCGCGGCGGCCAGCACGAACTTGTGCGAGTCGCGGGGATTCGCCGTGTCGCCGAGGAGCATCTTCGTCCTCAAGCCGAGCGAGGCGAGGTGCGCGCCGATGCGCACGATCTCGTCGCGGTGGGTCGCCGCGGTGAAGCCTATGTTCACGCCCAGGTCGGACTCGTTGAAGGAGAACAGGTCCGGCTCCGCCCCGTAGTGCGCCTTGAGGTAGGCGAGGTAGCCGCCGAGCAGGTCTAGGAATTCCTGCCAGCGCTCGGGCGCGATCTGGCGCGCGAAGGCGCCGAACGGCTTCTGGTTGGAGTCCGTGTAGAAGCGCTCGGGCAGGAACCAAAGGCTCAGGATCCACGGGACGCCCATCCTCTGCACCTGCTGCATGAGCTCAAAGTCCCGCTTCAGCTGCGGGCTGGGCTCGGCGGCCGCGCGGTCATGGTCCCAGGCGATCGCCTTGAACTCGAAGCGGGCCCAGGCGAGGCGCAGGGTCTTGAGCGTGTAGTCCGCGACGGGGGTGTCCGCATAGACGCGGTAGTTGCCCCCGAACCCGTCGAAGGGATAGAGGGCCGCCGCGGGGTCCACGGACAGGTTCGCGGCGGCGGGCGCCGGCGTCCCCGAGAGCCGGAGGGTGAGGCCGAGCTCCCGGGAATCGCCCATCATCCACGGGCCCGACAGCAGGGAGACGCGCACGCGGTAGGACCTCCCGGTGGAGTCCCAGACGTCGGTCACCGTGACGGGCCGCGGCTGGTCGAGCGCGATCGAGAGCCTCCAGTTGCCCCGCGCGTCCGCAAATGAGACGCTCTGGGTCGTCTCGCTGAAGAACCTCGGGTCGGCCGGCTTTGTTTCCGGGAGCGGGGCGCCGGACGGCTCCAGGTGCCAGCCGGCAAACTGGGCGCGGGGCAGGTCGATCACGTAGTCGGCCGACTCCACGTCCACCGGGAACCGGAACGCGCGGCCCGGGAACGGGGACTTGGGTGTGAGTGACCCCCGGAGCGCGACGCCGGAGTCGGACTCGGCCCAAGCCGCGGCCACCTGGGCCTGGCTGCCGTTGGGGAACGCGACCGCGCCCTGCCATTTGAGCTCGAGGCCCTCGCGCGCGATTGGCGAACGCTGGTCGTCCGGCTGGGCAGACACCTCGGGGGCGCCCGTGAACCTGACCCTGAAGTCCCCGCGCACCGGCAGCTCGACCCCGCTGGAGATAAGCGAGGTCAGCCTTCCGGCCGAGTCATAGGTCGCGCGCTCGCCCGCGAGGCAGGCGGCCCCGGTGCAGAGCGCGAAAAGGGCGAATTTCTTCAGCATGGGGCCGGGCCCATCCTAGCATCGATCGCGGGATCGACAAATCGTTTCGGTTCTTTTTGCGGCGCGCGGTTCCGGATGGCCCCGCGGTCACTCGGTCCTCAGGGCCTCGATCGGGTCGATCCTCGCCGCGCGGCGCGCCGGAAGGTAGCAGGCCGCGACCGCGACGGCAGCGAGAAGGACCGAGACCAGGAGATAGGCCCAGGGGTCGGACGGCTTCAGCTCGAAGAGCATGCTCACCATGTAGCGGCTGAGCAGGAACGCGCTGACGAGGCCCGCGACCAGGCCGACGCCGGTCTTCCAGAGGCCCTGGCGCATGACAAGGCCCACGATCTGCCGGCGCGTGGCCCCGATCGCGCCGCGGATCCCGATCTCCCGGGTGCGCTGCGAGATGTCGTACGCGAGGACCCCGTATATGCCTAGGGCGGAGAGGAACAGCGCCAGTCCCGCGAAGCCGCCGAGGAGCAGCATCACGGCCCTGCGGTTGTCGAAGGACTCGTCGATGGCGCGCTGGGCCGTGCCGGTCTCAAACAGGGGGATCGCGGGGTCGATCGCCCGCAGCTTTGCGCGGATCACGGAGACCGTGTCGACGACGGGCCGCGACGATCGGGCGAAGATGCTTATCCCTCCCGGGGTCGACGGAAGCAGGGGGTAGTAAGCGTAGGGGTTGCCGCTCCTGTCCTCGACGCCGTTGTGCGGGACGTTGCGCACGACCCCCACGATGACGGGCCAGTCGCTCTCCTTGGCCGGCGTGTCGCCGAAGCTGAAATGGCCCCCCACCGCGGAGCGCCCCGGGAAGTACTTCTGCTCGAAGCGCTCGTCGACGACCCAGGACTTCCTTCCCTCCGCGTTGTCGGTCTCGTCGAGGAGGCGCCCCTTGAGCAGCTGGATGTGCAGGGCCTGGAAGTACCCCACCGACGCCCCGATCAGGAAGGATCCGGGCTGCGGCGAGTCCTTCGGGAGCACGCTGTCCCTGAGCGTCAGGGCGAGGACGGGCAGGCCGCCCTTGAACGGGATCCCGGTGGCCAGCGCCGCTGCGTCCACCCCGGGTATCTCGCCAAGGGCCTGGAGCAGCCTTCGCTGGAACGCGGCCGCCTTGTCCTTCGCCTGGTACGACGACGGCAGGGCGATGTTGCCCACGACCAGGTTTCGCGGGTCGAAGCCGGGGCTGACGGAGATCGCGTTCGCGAAGCTGTGGATGAGGAGGCCGGCGCCGCTCAAAAGGACAAGGGCCACGGCGACCTCGACGGTCACGAGCGTGCTGCTGAGCGCCCTCACCCCACGCCCCCCGGAGGCGCTGCGCGAGCTGCGGTGGATCACCTCGGCCAGGTTCGAGCGCAGGATGTGCGCTACCGGCGCGAGGCCCATCAGCAGGCCCACCGCGACCGAAACCGCCACGGCGCTGCAGAGCACGCCGGCGTCGATCGCGGTCGGCAGCATGTCGGGCAGCAGTTTCGCGGTGAAGTGGTTGATCGCGCCGACCGCACCGTACGCAAGACCGACGCCGAGGAGTGCGCCCGCAGTCGAGAGCAGGAGGCTCTCGACCAGGAGCTGCCTCGCGATCGCGCCGCGGCCCGCCCCGAGGGCGGCCCTGATCGCGAGCTCGCTCTGCTGGTTGTTCGCCCGGGCGAGCAGGAGGTTGGCCACGTTCAGGCAGCCGATCAGCAGGACGAACAGGACGCCGCCCTGCAGGAGGTAGAGGGAGGATCGGATGGGATCCACGCGCTCGGCCTGGACGAGCCCCACGGATATCTTGTGGCCGGTGCGGTCCAGGAAGCTCTTGAAGAAGGGGTCGGCGGTGTCATAGAAATGCTTCTCCAGGCCCTCGACCTCGGCGAGCCCGCGGCTCAGGGGGACGCCCGGCTTGAGGCGCGCGTACAGCTCCTGGTAGCACGCGTACCGCATCTGCGGCACGATCGCGTCCGGCTTCCAGGAGATCGGCCTGAGGAAGCGCGCCTGGGTGTTGAAGGCCTCGAAGGCCTGCGGCGCCACCCCCACGATGCGGTAGGTCTCGCCGTCCAGCCGCACGGGCTTGTCGAGAACGCCGGGGTCCTCGTTGAATCGCGCCTTCCACAGGGACTCGGTGAGCACGATCACCTTGTCCTCGCCCGGGCGGCAGTTCTTCAGCGTGAAGAACTGGCCGATGATCGGCTGTATCCCGAGGACGTCAAAGAACTCGGCCGTGCAGTCCGCCCCGTGGATCCGCTCGGCCGATCCCGTCTCCCCGAGCATGACCGTGTTCGTGTCGAAGAGGCCGATGGCGGAGAAGGCCGAGGTGTTCGCCTTGAAGTCACTGTACTGGACGAGGTTGCATGGGAACCGGTTCAGGCCGGGCTTCGGGAAGTTGTTGCAGATCTCCACGATCCTGGTGGGCGCCGGGAACGGCAGCGGCTTCAGGACGAGGGCGTAGACCATCGAGAATATCGCCGTGTTCGCCCCGATGCAGAGCGCGAGGGTCAGGAGCGCTATGGCCGCGAACCCCCGCTCCTTCCACAGGCGGCGGGCCGCGTACCTGATGTCTCCGGCCAGGCCGGCCGAGGTCCGGACGGCCCACGAATCGCCGGCATTTGTTGGGGCATTCACGGGGGTGTGCTCGTCGGAGGTTCCTGTTGGGTGGTGGTGGCTTACCCCCGCCAGTCGGACGGCGCGGGCCCGGCGCCGGATTGTCCCGCCAGGGCTGTGGGCCTTGCAATGACAAAGGCACCGGGGCCGGACCCGTTGATGCGCTTTTGAGGCGAAAGGCCCCATCATTTACTAACAGTGGCGTCCGGAGATTCGGCATAGTGGCGCCGCGACGGGAACCGCGCCATGAAAACAACCGACATCGTCCAGATCGTGCTCTTCTTCGGGCTGGGAATCGCCCTCACGCCGGTAATCGGCCGCTTCATGGCCCGGGTCTTCAAGGGGGAGAGGACCTTCCTTCATCCGCTCCTGTTCCCGGTCGAGAAGCTCATCTACCGGCTGACCGGCGTCGATGTTAACGAGGAGATGTCGTGGCTGAAGTACCTGTGGGCGGTCGTGGTCATGGGCACCCTCGGCTATGTCTATCTGACGTTGGTCTTCATGACCCAGAAGTGGCTGCCTCTCAATCCGCAGGGCCTGGACAACCTCTCGTGGCACCTGGCGTTCAACACGGCCTGGAGCATAGCCTGCAACGCGGACTGGCAGTCCTACACCGGGGAGACGACGATGAGCTACCTGTCGCAGACCCTCGGGATCTCGGTCCACCAGTTCCTGAGCGGCGCGACGGGGCTTGCGGTTCTCGTCGCGGTGGGACGCGCCCTTGCGCGCTCCACGGTGAAGACAATCGGCAACTTCTGGGTCGATCTCACCCGCTGCACGCTCTACATCGTGATCCCCCTGTCGGTGCTCTGGGCGGTCCCGCTCGCCTGGCAGGGCGTGCCGCAGACGTGGAAGCCCTACCTGACGGCGAACCTTGTCGAGCCCTACACGGCGCAGGTCCAGAAGACGGACGACAAGGGCAATCCCGTGACGACGTCGGTGCCGAAGGTGGACGACAAGGGCAAGCCGGTCGTCGGATCCGACGGCAAGCCCGTGATGGTCGACCAGCCGGTAATGGTGGACCAGAGGGTCGAGACCCAGCCTCTCCCCCTCGGCCCGGTCGCGTCCTTCGAGTCCTGCAAGCAGCTCTTCACGAATGGCGGCGGCTGGTATGGCGTTAACAGCGCCCATCCCTACGAGAACCCGACGCCGCTCGCCGACTTCCTCGAGATGCTGGCCATCATCGTGGTGCCGATGGCGCAGGTCTACATGTTCGGCCTCCTGATTGGCAACAAGCGCCACGCGTGGTGCCTTTTCGCCGTGATGCTCGCCATGTTCGTGGCGTCGTTCGGCGTCGCCTGGTACGCGGAGATGCAGCCGAACCCGGTCGTCGACAGGATCATGCCGAACATGGAGGGCAAGGAGCAGCGGTTCGGCGTGATGAACAGCGTGCTCTGGGGGGTCTCGTGCACGGCCATCGACAACGGCTCGGTGAACTCGATGCACGACAGCTGGACGCCGATTGCGGGCCTCATGCCGATGTGGAACATCCTGATCGGCGAGATCATGTTCGGCGGCATCGGCTGCGGCGTGTACTGCATGCTCTTCCACGTCCTGATCACGGTGTTCATCGCCGGGCTCATGATCGGGCGAACGCCGGAGTATCTGGGAAAGAAGCTCGGGGCATGGGAGGCGACATGGGCGGTGATAGGCGTGCTGCTGCCCAACGCCGCCGCGCTTATCCCGACCGCGGTGTGCGTCTTCCTTCCCTCGGGGATAGCGAGCATGAACAACGCCGGGCCGCACGGCCTGAGCGAGGTGCTCTACGCCTACGGGGAGGCCGCGAACAACAACGGAAGCGCCTTCGCCGGGCTCAACGCGAACGTGCCCATTTACGACGTGCTTCTCGGCGTCGGGATCATCATCGGGCGATTCGCGCCCATCGCCGCCGCGCTCGCGATCGTGGGCCGGCTCGCGTCGAAGAAGACCGTCGAGCCCTCCGCCGGCACGCTGCCCGTGCACGGCTGGACCTTCGGCCTGACGCTGACCGGCGTCATCGTCATCGTCGCCGCCCTCACCTTCTTCCCGGCGCTTTGCCTCGGGCCGATCCTCGAGCAGGGGCTCATGAGCGCCGGCCGCGCGTTCTAGGAACCAGCGAAACCTCCCGACCATGAGCACCACCTTCAAGATCGACTACTCCAGCCTTGTCCGCCAGGCCGTCATCGGCGCGTTCGCGAAGCTGAACCCGCGCGACGAGATCAAGAACCTCGTCATGTTCGTGGTGTGGCTTGGATCGATCGCGACGACGATCTGGCTGTTCTTCGACTTCTCGGGCTTCAACCTGCAGATCTGCCTCTGGCTGTGGTTCACCTGCCTCTTCGCGAACTTCGCCGAGGCGATGGCCGAGGGCCGGGGCAAGGCGCACGCCGACGAGCTGCGCCGGATGCGGACGAAGACGACGGCCCGCAAGCTCGTGGACGACAACGAGGTGATCGTGCCGAGCAGCGAGCTGAAGATCGGCGACCTCATCGTCTGCACGGCCGGCGACCTGATCGCGGCCGACGGCGAGGTCGTCGCGGGCATCGCGACGGTCGACGAGTCCGCGATCACCGGGGAGTCGGCGCCCGTCGTGCGGGAGAGCGGCGGCGACCGCAGCGCGGTCACCGGCGGAACGCGCGTCACGAGCGACCGGATCGTCATCAAGGTCACCGCGGAGGAGGGCAACTCGTTCCTCGACCGGATGATCGCGATGATCGAGGGCGCCCGGCGCCAGCTCACGCCGAACGAGATCGCGCTCAACATCGTCCTCGTCAGCCTGACCGCCCTCTTCATCGTCGTCGTGTTCGTGCTGCCGCCGATGGCCGTGTATGACGAGAAGGCGGCCGGCCAGACCGGCGCCGTCCTCACGTCCCTGCCGGTCCTCCTGTCGCTCATCGTCTGCCTCATCCCGACGACGATCGGCGGGCTCCTGAGCGCGATCGGCATCGCCGGGATAGACCGGCTCATGAGGCGCAACGTGCTGGCGACCTCCGGGCGCGCGGTCGAGGCGGCCGGCGACGTCGACGTCCTCCTTCTCGACAAGACGGGCACGATCACGCTAGGCAACCGCATGGCGACCGAGTTCATCCCGGCGCCGGGTGTCGAGGTGCGGGCGCTGGCCGACGCGGCGCAGCTCGCGTCCCTCGCCGACGAGACCCCCGAGGGGCGCAGCATCGTGACGCTCGCCAAGGACAAGTTCAACATGCGCGGCCGCGACGTGGCGGACCCGCATGCGGCGTTCGTGCCGTTCACGGCGCAGACGCGCATGAGCGGCGTGGACCTCGACGACCGGCGCATCAGGAAGGGTGCGGCCGAGAGCCTGAGGGCATGGGTCGCCTCGCAGGGAGGCGCCTATCCGGACGCAGTCGCGGCCGAGGTGGAGCGGATCTCCCGCACCGGCGGGACGCCGCTCGTCGTGGCCGAGAACAAGAGCGTCCTCGGCGTCATCCTCCTCAAGGACATCGTGAAGGGCGGGATCAAGGAGCGGTTCGAGCAGCTGCGCGCCATGGGCATCCGGACGGTGATGATCACGGGCGACAATCCGCTGACGGCCGCGGCCATCGCCGCCGAGGCGGGCGTGGACGACTTCATCGCGCAGGCCAAGCCCGAGGACAAGCTCGCGCGCATCCGCAGGGAGCAGGAGGGCGGCAAGCTGATCGCGATGATCGGCGACGGCACCAACGACGCCCCGTCGCTGGCGCAGGCCGACGTGGGGGTCGCCATGAACACCGGCACCCAGGCCGCGCGCGAGGCGGGCAACATGGTGGACCTCGACAGCAACCCGACGAAGCTGATCGAGGTCGTCGAGATCGGCAAGCAGCTCCTCATGACGCGCGGCGCCCTGACGACATTCAGCATCGCGAACGACGTCTCGAAGTACTTCGCGATCCTGCCGGCGATGTTCGGCCTGCTCTACGCGACCGAGAAGGGGGGCTACGGCCCGCTGCAGGCCTACAACATCATGTTCCTGCACTCGCCGCAGAGCGCCATCCTGAGCGCGGTGATATTCAACGCGCTGATCATCGTGGCCCTCATTCCCCTGGCGCTGCGCGGCGTCAAGTACCAGCCGCTCGGCGCAAAGGTGATCCTGCGCAAGAACATGCTCATCTACGGGGTCGGCGGCATCCTCGCCCCCTTTCTTTTCATCAAGCTCATCGACCTCGCACTCGTCGCCCTCCGCCTGGCTCCGTAAGCCCGCGCACCCGAAAGGAATCACCATGATAAAGCTCATCACCCAGGCAGTTCGGCAGAAGATAGTCTGGATCGTCTTGTGCGGCGTGCTCTATCCGCTCGCGATGACCGCGTTCGCGCAGCTCGCGTTCCCCAGGCAGGCGAACGGCAGCCTCGTGGAGCGCGGCGGCAAGCTCGTCGGCTCCGAGCTGCTCGCCCAGCAGTTCACCGGAGCCAAGTACTTCTGGCCGCGACCCTCGGCCGCCACCTACGGGACCGGCCCCTCGGGGATCGCGGGCTCCAGCGGCAGCAACTTCGGGCCGACGAGCGCGCAGCTCCAGACGAACGTGCGCGGCAACGCCAAGGCGCTGCGCGACGCGCACAAGCTCGCGGCCGACGCCCCCGTGCCCGCCGACCTCGTCTACGCCTCGGCAAGCGGCCTTGACCCGCACATCAGCCCGGGGGCGGCCCGGTTCCAGGTCGGCAGGGTCGCAGCCGCGCGCGGCATGCCGGAGGACAGGGTGCGCGCGCTGGTCGAGCAGCATGTCGAGGCTCCTCAATGGGGGTTCCTCGGCGAGGCCAGGGTCAACGTGCTCCTGCTCAACCTGGCGCTGGATGAGGCGGACGCAAAAAAGTCCGGATGAGACGGCCGGCCCGGTGCCCCGTGCCGATGCGGCGCCGGGCCGCGACAGTCCTTTTCCTTGAAACCCCACCCGAAAGCGCTGGTTGTGGACGACGATCCCGCCATAGGGCGGCTGCTGCGGGTCCTCCTCGAGGGAGAGCGCTACAAGGTGCTGTGGAGGCGGAGCGCGGCTGAGGGGCTGGCGGAAGGGGTGGAGAGCCGCCCGGATGTGTTCATCCTTGAGCTCGACCTGCCGGATGGCGACGGATTTGCGGTGCTCGGTGAGCTCAGGCAGTGGAGCGAGGCGCCGGTGATGATCCTCTCGGCGCGGACGGCCGTTCAGGACATCGTGCGCGCCCTCGACGGCGGCGCCAACGACTACATGGTCAAGCCGTTCGCCCCCGAGGAGCTGGCGGCGCGCCTGCGCGCGCTCCTGCGGAGCGAACTGCCCGCGTGCGATGGGCCGCTGCTGCTCAGCGGGGCCCTTAGGATCGACATGGCGACGCGCGAAATGACCGTGGGCGGGGCCCCGCTCAGGCTCACGGCGACCGAGGAGGCCGTGCTGTTCATCCTCGCGCGCCACGCGGGCAAGCTCGTCCCCCGGGGACGCCTGGTGCGCGCCGTCTGGGGGGCCAAGGAGCCGAGCAAGGTCCACGACCTGCGTGTCCACATCGCCAGGCTGCGCCGCAAGCTGGATGACCACGGTGCAAGCAACCTCATCCGGGAGGAGGAGGGGCTCGGCTACACCCTGGCGCTCGCCCCCGACCACGGCAGCGCCGAGCTCAGGACGGTCCCGTGACGCCGCGCCGATGAATCAGACTCTCACGTTTCCGCAAGGGCCGCGCGATTCCCCCGGCCCGTCCCGCCAGCGCAGCGACGGGGACGGGCCCCGATGCGCCGCATACGTGATCATCGCGGTTGCGGCCCTCGTCACGGGCTTTGTCCTGGGCATGCTGAGCGCCCAGGGCCCGTCCGGCGCGCCGCCGTCCCCGGACGCGCTGCTGCCGCATCCGCGCTCCCTGCAGCGCTGAGATGCGCGGGCGACGGCCGCCGGGCAAACGCTGGAATCCGGAACGCCGTGGACCGATTGACGCTCTTCGGGCTCTTTGCCGTCACGGCGATGCTTGTCTTCTACGCGCTGGAGCGGCGCTCCCCCTGGTTCGTCCTCGCCTTCGCGGCGGCGTGCGCCCTTGGATCGGCCTACGGCTTCCTGCAGGGCGCGTGGCCGTTCGGCCTCGTGGAGGCGGCGTGGTCGGTCGTGGCGCTCCGCAGGTGGCGGGGGGCCCGCCGGGGCTGATCCGCGCGGATGCGCCGGCGCCCCGGGGGGAGCGCAATTGCGTCGTGTTCACAGTTTACCTGCCCGGGCAAACGCGCGATGATGGGGCGCGCACATGGCTGCCGAACCGAGAAAACCCGAGGTGCTGGTCGTCGACGACGAGATCCAGATCCGCCGGCTGCTCCGCGTGACGCTCGAGGCCGGGGGATTCGCGGTGAGGGACTGCGACTGCGGCCAGGTCGGCCTGAGCGAGATCGCCTTCCGGCGCCCCGACGCCGTCGTGCTCGATGTCGGCCTGCCCGACGTCTCCGGGGTCGAGGTGCTCCGTCGCCTGCGCGAGTGGACCCAGGTGCCCGTCCTCATTCTCTCCGTCCTGGGCCACGAGGACGACAAGGTCGCCGCGCTCGACGCGGGGGCCGACGACTACCTCACCAAGCCGTTCAACGGCCGCGAGCTGCTCGCCCGCCTGCGCGTCATGCTGCGCCACGCACAGCCGGACGGCGGCGTCAGCATCGTCCGGTTCGGCTCGATCGAGGTCGATTTCACCCGGCGGAGCGTGACCAGGCGCGCGCAGGAGGTGCCGCTCACGGCGAAGGAATATGCGCTGCTGCGGCTGCTCGTGACCCACCGGGGCAAGGTCCTCACGCACCGCCAGATCCTGCGCGACATCTGGGGGCCGAAGGCCGAGGAGCAGACCCATTACCTGCGGGTCTACATGGACCGGCTGCGGCGCAAGCTCGAGGACAACCCGAAGAAGCCGAGGTTCTTCAACACCGTGCTTGGCGTGGGCTACCGGTTCGCCGGGGAGTGACCGGACCGCGCCGGCCGCGGCGGATCAGCGGACGACGATTCTCAGTCCGGGCACGCTTATGGCCTCGACCGGCACCTCGCCGAGGGGTTCGGCGCACAGCTCCCTGTCGGTGCAGCCGTCGGGCCGGAAGCGCTGGATCACCCATTCCGTGCACCCGGCCTCCGCGAGCGAGCGGGCCATTTCCAGCAGGTCGCCGCCCGACAGGAGCCTGGGGTGCCATGTCGTCCGCACCTCGCACGGGACGGGCACCGAGCGCAGCATCCGGAAGCTGGCCTGGGCCTGCTCGCCGTGCGCCTTGCCGGTGACGCGGGCGTACTCGGGGAAGGGGGCCTTGAAGTCGAAGCCCACCCAGTCGAGCAGGGGAAGGAGGGGGAACAGGCTCTCGGGCACCGGCCCGCCGGTGTGCAGGCCTATCTTGAAGTCAAGCGCGCGGGCCTCCTGCATGGCCGCGTAGAGGCCCGGATGGAGCGTCGGCTCGCCGCCGCTGAAGACGACGGCGTCAAGCAGGCCGCGCCGGTGCTTGAGCCAGGACAGGATGGCCTCCCACGAGAACTTCCCGGCCTTGGCGAGCGGGATCAGGTGCGGGTTGTGGCAGTACCGGCAGCGCCAGGTGCAGCCCTGGCAGAAGACGACGGCGGCCAGCTCCCCGGGCCAGTCGACGAGCGACAGCCGCTCGAACCCGCCGATGCGCAGGCTCGACGAGTCGGCGCGCGGGACGGCGCTTCGCGCTAGGTGCTTTCGACGCACCTGGCCTCTTGGAAGAAGCGGCGCTCGTGATGCTCGCCCTGCTTCCCGATGTTAAAGCTCGAGACGGGCCGATGGTAGCCCATCACGCGGGTCCAGACCTCGCACGGCTGGCGCTCGGAATCGGTGAGAACTACGGCGGCGGGCAGGCGGACCTTGGCGGATTCAGTGGCGATCATGTCCTTAAACATCCTTTCTCTGTTGGGGGTTGGGGCTGGAAGAAAGCCGGGGGGTCAATTCGTGCTGGCGGCGTCCGCGTACTTGCGGTGCAGGATTTCCTCGTCGCACTTCGGGCAGAACGCGTGCTCGCCCGAGAGGTAGCCGTGCTTCGGGCAGATCGAAAACGTGGGGGTGACGGTGATGTAGGGAAGCGAGAAGCGCTCGAGGGCCCTGCGAACCAGCTTCTTGCAGGCCTCCGTGCTCGAGAGGCGCTGGGCCATGTACAGGTGCAGGACCGTGCCGCCGGTGTACTTGCGCTGGAGCTCGTTCTGGTGCTCCAGGGCCTCGAACGGGTCGTCGGTGTAGCCCGCCGGCAGCTGCGACGAGTTGGTGTAGTAGGGGTTGCCCGGGGTGCCCGCCTGCAGGATGTCGGGCCAGCGCTTGCGGTCCTCCTTGGCGAACCGGTAGGTCGTGCCCTCGGCCGGGGTCGCCTCGAGGTTGTACATGCGGCCGGTCTCCTCCTGGAAGACGAGGATCCGCGCGCGGATGTGGTCCAGCAGGCGCAGCGCGAAGGCGTATCCCCAGTCGGTCGTGATGTTGTCGTGGTCGTCGGTGAAGTTGCGGATCATCTCGTTGATGCCGTTCACGCCGAGCGTGGAGAAGTGGTTGCGCAGCGTGCCGAGGTAGCGCCTCGTGTACGGGAAGAGCCCCTGGTCCATCAGGCGCTGGATGACCTTCACCTTGATCTCCAGGCTGGTGCGGCCGATCTCGAGAAGCTCGTCGACGCGCCGGAAGAGCCCCGGCTCGTCGCCCTTGTGGAGGTAGCCGATCCTGGCGCAGTTCAGGGTGACGACCCCGAGCGATCCCGTCTGCTCCGCCGATCCGAAGAGCCCGTTGCCCCGCTTGAGCAGCTCGCGCAGGTCGAGCTGGAGCCGGCAGCACATCGAGCGGATCATGTTCGGCTTCAGGTCGGAGTTGATGAAGTTCTGGAAGTAGGGGAGCCCGTACTTCGCGGCCATGGCGAAGAGCCGGTCGGTGTTCTCCGCCTCCCACGGGAAGTCCTTCGTGATGTTGTAGGTCGGGATCGGGAAGGTGAACACGCGACCCTTCGCGTCGCCGTCGCTCATGATCTCTATGTAGGCGCGGTTGATCATGTCCATCTCCGGCTGGAGGTCGCCGTAGGTGAAGGGCTGCTCCTTGCCCCCGATGATCGGGACCTGGCTGCGGAGGTCCTCGGGGCAGGTCCAGTCGAACGTGAGGTTGGTGAAGGGCGTCTGCGTGCCCCAGCGCGACGGCACGTTGAGGTTGAAGATGAGCTCCTGGATGCACTGGCGCACCTCCTCGTAGCGCATCCTGTCCTTCCGGATGAAGGGCGCCATGTAGGTGTCGAACGAGGAGAACGCCTGCGCGCCGGCCCACTCGTTCTGCAGGGTCCCGAGGAAGTTGACGATCTGTCCGACCGCCGAATGCATGTGCTTCGGCGGCAGCGCCTCCACCCTGCCGGGGACGCCGTTTAGCCCCTCCATGAGGAACGTGCGCAGCGACCATCCGGCGCAGTACCCGGAAAGCATATCCAGATCGTGGATATGAACGTCGCCGCTGCGGTGCGCCGCGCCGACCTCCGGCGGGTAGACGTGGTTGAGCCAGTAGTTGGCCTCGAGCTTGCCGGAGATGTTGAGTATGAGCCCGCCCAGGCTGTAGCCCTGGTTCGCGTTGGCCGCGACGCGCCAGTCCGAGCGCGTGAGGTACTCGTTGATCGAGGACTCGACGTCGACGAGGGAGCGGCGGTCGGCCCTCTGCACCTTGCGCTGCTCGCGGTAGACGATGTAGGCGCGCGCGGTCTTCAGGTACCCAGCGTTGAAGAGCTTCAGCTCGACCTCGTCCTGGATCTGCTCGATCGAGATCGCCTCCCCGGCCGAGCGCGCCGTCAGCGTCCGCGCGACGTCGGCCGCCAGCCGCGCCGCTACCGAGGTGTCGAATTCGCCAACTACGGCAGCAGCCCGAAGAATTGCCTGGTGAATCCTCGTCTCGTCGAACGCGACCCGCCTACCATCACGTTTGATAACCATCGAAGGAGGGGAAGCAGAAGGACGCACGCCCGTGAACACAACATATTGTGGTAGGATAGTAAAGGTATAACAACCGGTTGTGGTTTTGATTAGAAACATGCCGATTGCGTTACATTCGGCCCAGCCTCGGGCACCCGGATCTTATAATGCTTTGCGCAAACGAGATGCACAGGCGCTCGAGACCGCGGTTGCGCTCGCCGGGGAAATCGGGGGACTGTTGGCAACCGGCCGGCGCCCGATCGCAGGAATCGCGCAGTCCGCCTTCTTGGATGGCGATTTGGCGCCGGTATGCGCCTTTCATGCGCCGGCCCGTTAGTCTATGCTTCCCGTTCGTCCCCGCGTTTCCCGATGGGGCGTTCCGGCGGTTTGACCGCCGGGTTACCGAATGAGCCAAGAAACCAAAGAATCCGGACGGCCGCCGAGGCAACGCCTCACGCGCGCCCAGGTCTGGCTGTTTGCCGCGGGATATGCCGTCCTCGCCCTGGGCTCGGCCGGGTCCGTCTGGATCTACCGGCACGCCGTGCAGGACGACCTGGCCGACTCCATCATGGCCAGCACCTACAACACGAAGAAGTACCAGGACCAGCTGGAGCGGTACGGGGGCAAGGCGAACATCCTGGCGACCGACATCCAGCAGTGGTTCGAGGGACTCTGGCATGGCAGGAACCTCGCGTACACGGTGGCCGCGCTGGCCCTGGGCGCCTCGTTGATCTGCTTTTACGTCGCCCTCTTCCTGCCGGACTTCCCGCCGCCTGGCGACGGCGAGGGGGAGGGAGGGGATTCGCCGCAGAGGTGAATACTCGGCCCGGGCGCTGCCGGCGGCGGGGGGGCGGCAGGGGGCCGCGGCTACCGCGGGACGGCCTGCAGGCGCCCGATCATCTCGCGGGCCTGCTCCAGGTCGGGCTTAAGGCGCAGCGCGGCCTCGAGCTCGGCGATCGCCTCCGGCGCGCGACCCGGCGCCCTCGCAAGGGCGACGCCCAGGTTGTAGTGCGCGCCGGCGAAGCCGGGCTTCAGGCGCGCCGCCGCCTGAAACTCCGCAATCGCCTCCGGAAGGCGCCCCGGGATCCTTGCGAGCGCGATGCCCAGGTTGTAGTGCGCGTCGGCGAAGTCCGGCTTGAGGCGCACCGCGTTCTGGAACTCCCCGACCGCCTCGGGCAGCCCGCCCGGGGCCCTCGCTAGGGCTACGCCGAGATTGTAGTGCGGCCCGGGCAGGTCGGGCATGATGCGCGCTGCGGCCCGGAACTCCCTGATGGCGTCGGGGGAGCGCCCGGCCGTCCGCTCCAGCTCGACGCCCCTGCGGTCGTGCTTCTCCGCGACGGCGGCGAGGATGCGCACGGCCTCCTGGAACTCGGCGCCCGCCTCGGCCGGCGAGGACTTGGCGAGCGTCGCGGAGAGGTTGGCGTGCGCGACCCAGTTGTTCTCGGTGACCGCCACGGCGTGGCGGAACAGGCTGGCGCCGTCCGTCCAGAAGCCGAGCTGGCGCGAGCAAAGGAGCGCGAGGCCGGCGAGGGTCGCGCCGGCCGCGAGGCCCAGGACTCGGCGCCTGTGCGGCAGGGAAGCCGCCGCGTCGCCCGCCGCCCACGTCGCCATCACGAACACGCCCACCAGCGGCACGTAGCTGTAGCGGTCGGCCATCGACTGCCCGCCTACCTGGACCAGGCCTATGACCGGAACCAGCGTGCCCGCGTACCAGAGCCAGCCGACAAGGAGGTACGGGCGGCGCCTGGCGAGCGCCACGGCGGCCGCGGTGACAAGGGCCAGCAGCGCGCCCGCCAGGAGGGTCTCCGCAAGGGGCGGCTGCTCGGCAAAGTAGGGATAGAAGACCGCGAGCCTCGTCGGGACTAGGCATTTGCCCAGGTACCCGCAGTATGAGATCAGCGCGTTGGAGAGGCGCACCGGCCACGGGAAATCCTCGGCGGACGCCAAGGCCTCGCCGGCATGCTGCGCGCGGAGGGCGACGGCGCTGGCCGCCGCCGAGAGGGCGAAGAACGGCAGCTTCTCAAGCAGGAGGCCCCAGCGGGCCCTCGCGGAGGCGCCGGCCCACCGGCCCAGGGGCCACCAGTCCAGGAGCATGAGGACGAAGGGAAACGTGACGGGCATCGGCTTGCACATGAGGCCGAGCGCGAACGAGGCGAGGGCCAGGCCGTAGAACACCTGGGCGCCGCCGCCCCGGGCCCGGGCCAGCTCGGCCCGGCGGGCCCAGGCCCAGAGGGCCACCATCCAGAAGGTCGCGCTCAGCACGTCCTTCCGCTCGGAGACCCAGGCAACGGACTCGACATGGAGGGGATGAAGGCCGAAGAGGGCCGCCACGAACAGGCTTCGCCAGGGCGCCCCCGTCATCCTCCTCAGGGCCGCGAAGAGGAGGACGCAGTTGATCGCGTGGAGCAGCACGCTCGTCAGGTGGTGGCCCCAGGGCTGGAGGCCGAAGAGCTGGCAGTCCGCCATGTGCGACAGCCAGGTGAGCGGATGCCAGTTCGAGGCCTCGGTGCTGCGGAACGCCCAGCGCACGTTCGCCCAGGTGAGGCCGCCGGTCACATTGGCGTTCTCGGTCACGTACACGGGGTCGTCGTAGGTGATGAAGTCGTGCGAGACGGCGGGAAGGAAGATGCCCGCCACCAGCAGGAAGAGCAGGGCTCCCTGGAGGAGCGGGCCGCGTCCGCCCGGCGGGGCGCCGGCCTCCGGCGCGGGGAGGCCCGCCGGATCCCCGGCCGGCTTGGAGTCTCGGGCCTTCATGTCCTGTGGGCTTTTGGCGTTTCCCGCCGGGGTTCAAGGGGCCGGCGACAGGCCGAGGTCCCGATGCTTCCGGGAGGCCAACGCAGCTCGCGGCCGATTTCAAGCGCAACCGGCGGCTATGCCGCGCCCGGCGCGGCCATCCCGGCGCCCTGCGCCGGGGCACACTTTGCTTGCGGGATCGGACCCGGTCCTCAAGGGTCCAGAACTGGTGATCTACGGTGCGAAAGTATGCGTGGTCCTTCCCGCATTCAACGCCGCAAGGACCCTCGTCCGGACCCTCGAAGGCCTTGACCGGGCGTCGGTCGACGACGCCATCGTCGTGGACGACGCGAGCACCGACGAGACGCGCGAGATCACGCGCCGGCTCGGCGTCCACTACGCCTTTCACCGGCGCAACCTCGGGTACGGCGGCAACCAGAAGACATGCTACGCGCTCGCCCTGGCGACGGGCGCCGACATCGTCGTCATGCTTCACCCCGACTACCAGTACGAGCCGCGGCTGGTCCCGGCCCTGGCGCAGATGGTGGCGTCCGGGATCTACGACGTGGCGGTGGCCTCGAGGATACTGGGCATGGGAGCCATCTCGGGCGGAATGCCGCGGTACAAATACGTCTCCAACCGGTTCCTGACGCTCGCGCAGAACCTGATGATCGGCCAGAAGCTGTCCGAGTTCCACACGGGTTTCCGGGCCTTCTCGCGCCGGGTCATCGCCACCCTGCCGCTCCTCGCCAACTCCGACGACTTCCTCTTCGACAACCAGATGCTCGTCCAGTGCCACTGGTGGGGATTCCGGATCGGCGAGATCTCGTGCCCGACCAAGTATTTCGCCGAGGCGTCCTCGATAGGGTTTCGCAGGAGCCTGAAGTACGGGTTTGGGACGCTCGGCGTGAGCGTCGACTGCCTGCTATGCAGGATGGGCCGGCGGCCCCCGGCGTACCTGGACCGCGGTTCCGCGCAGGCGTCCGCGCTTTCGGTCGAATCGGTCAGGGAGCGGATATCCGAGACCAATATCAATGTCTGAAGTCCGGCGCGGGCGGGGCGAATATTCTCGCATCTTCTTTTTGCCCTCCCGACCCTAGAGTCGTCCGCGGCGGCGGCCGTGCGTGTGAACACGAAAACCCGGCTCTACTCCCCAAGGCTGCGAGGAAGCGCAGCGGTCGCCTGCGCCGTCCTGGTGATTACCCGGCTGGGCGCCGCCGACCTCCCCGCGCGGCCCGGGTTGCCCGGGCCCCTCCGGGGCGTCGATCCGCGCCGGATCTCCGGCGGAGTGTACGGGTCGCTGGTGGGTTCAGGGGCGTACGGGCCCGTCCCCTCGGCCCAGCGGCCGGACCTCGCCGGGCTTGCGCCCGCCTCAGGCATAAAGGGAACGCCGGCGGCGACCCTGGACGCCCGGGTCGCCCCGAGCCTGCGCCTTGGGGTCAGCCCGGCGGCCGCGGCTCCGGACAGCGACCAGCAGGCGGAGCCCTTTGTATTCCGGAGCGTCGCCAATCCGGATCATGTCCTCGCCACATTCCAGCAGGGGCGCTTCGGGGGCTCCGAGGGCGGGGCCGCGGACGGCAGCTACGCGCTCTCGACTGACGGGGGATTCACATGGGCGCGGGCGCTGACGCCCGGCCTGTCGCAGCTTTCGGGGGGCGCCTATTTCCGCTCAACCGACCCGGTTTCCGCCATTGACCTCCAGGGCAACCTGTTCCTCTCGACGCTCGACGCACGCGACAGCCTCTTCACGCTGGACGACCTCGTCGTCAGCCGCTCGCTGGACGGGGGGGCGACCTGGACCAACCACGTGGCGTTCTCGACGCCGAATGCGCAGCTGTTTGCCGACAAGGACTGGCTCGCCGTCGATGATTTCGCCGGGACCCCGAACGCAGGGAGGCTGGTCGCGACGTTCACCGGGTTCTCGAGCGACGCCGCGGGCAATTCCACAGGCGACGGGCTGTTCGCCGTCGTGAGCGACGACCAGGGGGCCACATGGTCCAAGGCCGCCCCGATCACGCCGTCGGGCGGCAACTACCAGGGGACGCAGCCCTACTTCCTGCCGGACGGGACCCTGATCTGCGTCTACCAGAACTACGCCTCGAGCACGGGCCTCTCCTTCGAGCTCGAATGCCGCAGGTCGCTGGACGGGGGCGGGACATGGCCCGCGGCCCCCGTTGTCGTGGCGCCGGGCCTCACCGAGTTCGACGATCCGGTCGCAAGGACGGGAGGCGGGCTCCCGGCGGTCGCGGTCGCCCGCCAGACCGGCGCGATCTTCACCGTGTGGCAGGCCGTGGCAGGCGACGGCTCGGCAAGGATCTTCGTCACCAAGTCAACGGACGGGGGCGCGTCCTGGGCGCCGGCGCTGGTCGTGAGCGACAATCCGGCCAACGTCTCCGTCTTCAACCCGGCAGTGGCGGTGACGCCGGACGGGAACACCGTGTCGGTCGTCTTCTACGACAAGCGCCTCGCCCCCGACCTGATCAACTACGCGGATCTCTTTGCGGCCCAGTCATTTGATGGCGGTGCCACCTGGCAGCCGGAGATCCGTGTCAGCGACTTCACGACGGACCTCCGGCTGGCGCAGCTAAGCGCCACCGGCTACATGCTTGGCGACTACCTTGGGCTGGCCCCGGCGCTCACATCTAGCCAGGGCGCCATCCCGATCTGGTGCGACACCCGCTACGGGTTCTCGGAACCCTTCATCTCGCGGATTGCGCCCGCGCCAACCACGGATTTCCAGGCGTGGCAGGCCGTCAGGTTCACCAGCCAGGAGCTTGCCGATCCTTCAGAGAGCGGCGCGTCGGCCGACTTCGACGGGGACGGCTACTCGAACTTCGCCGAGTACGTCCTGGGGACGGATCCGCGCGCCGCCGAGAGCGGCGCGAGCCTCGCGACCTCGTCCTCTCCCCAGGGCGCCGGCACCGACTTCTCCGTCAGCTGGACCCAACGGACCACGGCGGACTTCACGGCGCGGATCGAGGCGTCGGCCGACGGCGGGCTCACGTGGCAGACACAGCCCGGGAGCGTCTCGACGACGGGTTCCGGCACGACGCAGGCCGCGAGCGAGACGATCTCGCTTGCCGCGGCAACCCCGACGCCGGTCCGCCTCGTCCTGCGCCAGGCCGGCACGGGTTCCGACAGCGTCGTGCCCGACGTCGTCGTCGCGAACGCGACCTCGCGGCTCACCAACCTGTCGTGCCGCGGACCCGTCGGATCCGGCGCTTCCCAGCTCATAGCGGGATTCGTGACTGTCGGCGGATCGAAGGGTCTCCTCATAAGGGCAGCGGGCCCCGCGCTCGCGGCCTTCGGGGTGGCCGACCCGCTCTCGGACCCGGTCCTGACGCTGCAGGCCGCGGGTCTCGGGACGGTCGTCGGCTCCGACGACAACTGGCAGGACAACGGCGCCGGTCCGGCCGTCCAGCAGGCGGAAGCCCGGGTGGGGGCGTTTCCGTTCAGCCCGGGCAGCCTGGACTCCGCAATCGTGGCCACCATGGGCGCGGGGGCCTACACCGCGTCGGTCTCTGCCGCGGCCGGGAGCACGGGGAGCGTAACCCTGGTCGAGATCTACGACGCGGACCCACCGGGGTCGGCGGGAAAGCTGATCGATGTCTCGACGCGCGGATCCGTGGGGACGGGAGGATCCGTGATGATAGCCGGGTTCGTGATCGCGGGTTCGCAGCCGAAGCGCGTCCTCGTGCGGGCGTCGGGGCCCGCCCTGTCGAAATTCGGCGTCTCGGGCGTGCTCTCCGACCCGGAGCTCACGATCTACCGCAGCGACGGGACCGCAGTCGCCTCGAACGACGACTGGATGGTCGTCCGCGATCCGGCCATCACCGCGGCGACGGCCGCCCGCGTGGGGGCGTTCGCCTTTGGCTCCGGCAGCCTCGACGCGGCCGTCGTGGCAACCCTGCCTCCGGGCGCGTACACGGCCGTGGTCTCGGGGGTCGGCTCGGCCACCGGCAATGCGCTCGTGGAGGTCTACGACGCCGATTGAAGTGGGCGCAGTGCACCGGGGTTGAAGATTGGCCCCGGATGGTGTTATGCCATGTTGCCGGATCGCCATCGCCGGCAGTTGGAATCCCGGCCAGCGCCAGCACGAACCACATGAGAAGATCGCCCGCCCTCCGAGGCACGGCCTGGGCCCTGCTGGGATGGGGGGCTGCCTTCGCGTCTCCGCCCCACGCCTCCGGCGGCGACGAGATTGCCGCCGTGTCCTCGCGGGTGAGCAAGGACTACGTCCGTTCGCGGACGGCAAACGGCGCATTCGCGCCGGAGGCCTATGTCTTCGCGCAAGGGGGCGCGTGGAAGGGCGCAAGGCAGGACGCCTCCATCGACAAGCTGAGCTTCCTGGACGTCGCGCACACGATCGCGGTCCCGCTTGCGGAACAGAACTACCTCCCCGCCAGGGACCCCAAGGCCACCAGGCTGCTGATCATGGTCTACTGGGGCACGACCCGCGCCCCGGAGAATGCCAATGCGTCGGCTGAATACGCGAATCTCCAGACGGCGGAGGACCAACTGAGCGCCTCGCAAATGGACCTTGGCCCACCCCCGCCGCTGCGCGGCGCCGGGAGCATCCGGCCCCACAAGCCCGCCGAGGAGGAGCAGGCGTCAAATGCCCAGGCCGCGGTCGAGGCGGAGGACAGGATGCGCGAGCAGGACGACTACATCAACGTGAAGATGCTGGGCTACGACTCGTGGTGGGAGGAATCGGCGGGGGACAAGAGGGGCACGGCGTTTGAGCTCGAGAGGCAGGACCTGCTCAGCGAGATCGAGCAGGACCGCTATTTCGTGGTCCTGTTGGCCTATGACTTCCAGCTCCTCTACAAGGAGAGGAAGCACAAGCTGCTTTGGGAGACGCGCTTCAGCATGCGCCAGCAGAACCATGAGTTCGACAGGGACCTCGCGGCGATGGCGCGATATGCCTCTCAATACTTTGGCCAGGACAGCCACGGACTGCTCCACAAGGAGATTCCCCTGGGGCGGGTCGACATCGGCGCCGTCAGGTCCCTCGGCGAGGTGCCGGGGAAGCTCGGCGCCGGCCCGTAGCAGGGGCCCGCCGGGCCCCGGCAGGCCGCGACCGGGATCGTTGGCGCCGAAGCCGGCCCCCACGAGGCGGCGGCGCGGCCCCGTCAGGACCCGAACTGGGCCCGCCCGGATCCGCCGCGGAGTTCGCGCAGGCGCCTGGTGGCCTCAAGGCATGTCCGGGCGTTGTGGTACGGGCATTTCCAGAAACCGACCTTGAGCTCCTTGTCGAGCACGCGGCCGTCGCGGGTGACGCCCCGGAACCACTCGCCTCGCTCGTGATCGATGATCTTTGCCTCGATGAAATCCCACGTGCGCAGGGCCGCCGTCAGGAAGCGCTCCTGGCGGGACAGCTGGTAGGCGTTCAGGAAGCCGACGACGGCCTCGGCCTGTGGCCACCATTCCTTGTTCGTGTCCGTGGGGCCGCCCGGCCCCGCGTGGTAGTAGACCCCGCCGTCGGAATCGACGCCCTCGGCGAGCGTCGTCTCCGCGAGCCTCACCGCCAGCGCCCAGATGCGCCCCGCCAGCCCGGCGTCCTTGAGCGCGTCGCCCGCCAGCGTCAGGAGCCAGGCCGCCTCGATGTCGTGCCCGTAGGCGACCAAATCCGAGCGCGGGGTCCAGTCCTCGGCGAAGAACTGGCCCAGGTGCCCGGTCGCAGGGTTGTAGATGCGGGTCATCATGACATCCACCACGTCTGCGAGCGACGAGCGCATGGCCGGCTCCGGCCAAACCGACAGGAGACGGGTGTAGGCCTCCACGACGTGCAGGTGCGCGTCCTGCGATTTCGGCACGTTCGGTTCCCCCCCGCCCAGGCGAGTGTCCGGGATGGGCTTCCAGTCCCGGCCCAGGGCGTCGATGTAGCCGCCGTGGCGGGCCGCGGCGTGTTCCTCGAGTAGCCGGTAGGTGGCGACCGCCCGGTCGAGGGGCTCGCGGCGGCCTGTGGCCGCATGGTACTCGGCAAGCGCGTAGATCGCGAAGGCCTGGCCCAGCACGTGCTTGCTGTCGCGAAGGACAGCGCCGTCGGCCGCGATTGACCACCAGTAGCCCCCGTGCTTCGCGTCGTGGAAATGCGACTGCAGGTCGCCGTAGGCAAAGTCGGCCATCGACAGGTAGGCCGGGTCGCGGTACCGCGCGTACGCGGCCGAGTAGGCCCACAGGATCCGCGAGGTGAGGACGGCTCCCCGCTCCGCCCCGGCGTCGACCGTGAGGTCGTTTGTCAGAGAGCCGAAGAAGCTCCGGCCGTCGCGGTTGACGACCCGTTCGATCCAGAAGGGAAGTATGTTTCCGCGAAGGTCGTTCTCAATGCGGAGGGCGTATTCGTCGAGGATCGCTGGGCTCATGGCGGGCGGGGGGTCGAGCGGTCGCTCTTGGCTTGTCGACAATTAGTTGGAGGCCGTTTTCACCGTCAATCGCCCTTGCCTGCCGCGCCTGGTTCATTAGCGGCGGCCCGAAGGCGTTCCATTTCCCTAATGGGGAATCGAGGATGATCCGGGCACGCCCCGCGATTCCCAGGAACCCGGGCGGCCTTCATCACACACCAGATTTTGACTGGCAAGCCCAGGCCTTAAGCTTCATACAGCGGGCGGCTTATGGCAGAACCACCCTCCACGCGCGGCGTCTTCCTCAGTTATGCCAGGGAGGATACGGATGCGGCCAAGCGCATTGCCGATGCCCTGCGCGGCTTTGGAGTCGAGGTGTGGTTCGACCAGAGCGAGCTCCGAGGCGGCGATGCCTGGGATGCAAGGATCCGGAGGCAGATAAGGGAATGCGCCCTTTTCGTCGCCATCGTCTCGGCGAACAGCCAGTCCCGGGGCGAGGGATATTTCCGCCGCGAGTGGAAGCTCGCGATCGAGCGGACCCACGACATGGCCGCCGGAATCCCATTCCTCATACCGGTGGTGATCGACCAGACGCCGGAGTCCAAGGCGCTTGTTCCCGAGGAATTCATGCGCGTTCAATGGATGCGGCTGGCGGGCGGCGTCCCCACGACGCAGTTCGTAGAACGCGTGAAGCGCCTGGTCGAGGACCCGCGGGATCTCCGGGACGGGGCCATGGGTCCACGGCCGGTCCGTGAGGGCGACCCCACGGGTTCCGTCCCCAAGTCCGGCTTGCCCGGCTGGGCGTGGGGCGTCGTCGCGGGATTGGCCATTGCCGCGGTCGCGGTCGTCGCGGTGCATCACAAGTCGGCGCCTCCCGCGGCCGAGGCCGTGGCGCAATCGAAGGAGGCGCCGAAATCCAGCGACAAGTCGATCGCGGTACTGCCGTTCGCAAACATGAGCGACGACAAGGAGAACGAGTTCTTCACGGACGGCATCCAGGAGGACATCCTGACGAACCTGGCTCTGGTCCATGAGATCCGGGTCGTCTCGAGAACCTCGGTGCTGCAGTACCGCGACACGAAGAAGCCCATAGGTCAGATCGCCTCGGAGCTCGGGGTCGCGTATATTCTTGAGGGAAGCGTTCGCCGCGCGGGCAACAAGGTGCGGGTGACCGGCCAGCTGATCCACGCGTCGACCGACGAGCACGTGTGGGCCAGGGCCTACGACCGCGACCTGACCGACATCTTTGCGATCCAGTCCGAACTCGCCCAGGCCATCGCGGGGGAGCTCAAGGCGGCGCTATCGCCTGAGGAAAAGGCGATGCTCGACCGCCGCCCCACGGAGAACACGGCGGCCTACGACCTCTACCTGAAGGCCCGCAGGATGGTCGACGATCCGGACCGCCACGAGAAGCAGGCGCTCCTGCAAAAGGCGGTTGCCCTCGATCCCTCGTTCGCCCGCGCCTGGGGCGATTTGGCCGATGAATACGCCTTCACCGCATTCAGCTTCTTCGAAGGGGTCGACGAGACGATAGCCAAGGCAAAGGCCGCCATCGACAAGGCGGTGCAGCTGGCGCCCGACGACCCGGAGGTCATCACGAGCCTCGGCACCTATTACTACTACGGGTTCCGCGACTATGCCCGGGCCAACGAACAGTACCAGAGGCTTGCCCGCCAGCGACCGAACGATGCGAGCCTCTTCCGTTCGCTTGGTCTCATCCAGCGGCGCCAAGGAAGATGGGCGGAGTCCCTTTCCAACCTACGCCGCGCCACAGAGCTCGACGTCGCCAACGTGCAATACCTCAACGACCTGATCTCGGTCCTCAACGAGGGACGCCACTATGGCGAGCTTGCCTCGGCCTTGCGGAGGAAAGCCGAGCTTGAGCCTGGGAGCCTCGACGTGAGGGCCGACCTGGCGTTGGCCGCATTTCACGCCACGGGCTCGACGCGGGAGGCGGAGGAGTTCTTCGCCCACCTCACCCCCGAAGAGGCCGTTTCCCCCGAGGCAATATACCTCCGCACGACTTGGGCCGACAGCACCGGCGACCTTAGGGAACTCGTTCGGCTTCAGCGTCTCCAGCCTTACAATAGGCAAGGCGGCCTCGACGCCTGGGAGCAGGATATCCTGGCGGCCCAGAACCTTTTCCTGGCCGGGGACAAACCCGGGGCGGTCGCGCGGCTGGGCCATGTTCCCGACGAAATGCCCAAGCGCCTTGAGCGGGAGCCGAGGAACCCGCGCATCCTCGCATTCCAGTCAATAGTGGAGATGATCCTGGGGCACCCGAAGGAGGCCGTTCGCTCGATGGAACGCTCCGTCGAGCTCATCCCCGCGTCGCTTGACGCCGTCAATGCCGCTGACTTCGCGGTGTTCAACGCCAAGATTTATGACCACACCGGGGACAGGGAGAGGGCCCTCCTGGAATACAAGCGTCTTCTCCGCACACCCGGGACCGCCGATCTCCTAAACGTTTACGAGATGAAGCGGGACACCCGAAGCACGCTCCACGGCGACCCTCGGTTCGAGGCCATTCTCGACGACCCGGTGAACAACGCCGCGGTGTTCTGAGGCGGCTAGGTCGGGCCCGGCGAAGGTGGAGGCTCCGTGGGGCGCAGATGTGCGCTTCGCGACCCAAGCGGGCTCCCGCCTACTTCGCGAACGCGCCGAGCACGACCGACGGCGTGAGAAGCTCAGGGAGGATGACGGGGTCGGCGCGGCCGGGGAACCAGATGAGGTTGAACGGGACCGCCCCGCGGTGGTACTTGGCCAACTCGGCCGTGATCTTGGGGTCCTTGTTGGTCCAGTCCCCGCGCAGGGTCGCGACGTGCCTGTCGCGGAACGCCCGCAGGACCTCGTCGGAGTGGAAGACCAGCCTCTTGTTGGCCTGGCACGTCGCGCACCAGCGTGCAGTGAAGTCGACGTAGACGACCCGGTTCTCCGAGCGGAGGCTGGCTACCGCCTCCGGGCTCCACTTGTCCCAGGCAATGTCGGTGGGCGCCGCGGCGGCCGGCCATCCGGTCCAGGCCCCCAGCGCGGTCAGTACCACGCAGGCGCACATCCCGAAGCGGGCGCGGCCGGCCGAGGCCCCGGGGGCGTTCCACCGCCCGTAGGCCCAAACGCCCATCGCGACGAGGACAAGCCCGAAGAGGGCCGACAGGAAGGCCGTCTCCTGGAGCTGCCCGGCCAGGACCCAGACCAGGTAGGCGACGGTGGCATAGAGGGGGAAGGCCATCGCCTGCTTGAACGTCTCCATCCACGCCCCCGGCCTGGGCAGGACCCTGACCGCCCCGGGGAACGCCGACAGGAGCAGGTAGGGGGCGGAAAGGCCGACCGCGATGGCGGTGAAGATCGCGAACGACTGCGCCGTGGAGAGCGCGAGGGCCGCGCCGAGCGCCGGCGCCAGGAAGGGCGCGCTGCAGGGCGTGGCGGCGACCGTCGCCAGCACGCCGGTCAGGAACGACCCGGTGAGGCCCGACTTCGACTGCAGCTGCGAGCCGATCCCGGTCGCCGTCAGGCCAAACTCGAACACGCCGCTCATGTTGAGCGCGAACGCCAGCATCGCCGCGGCGAGCCCGAACACGAAGGCGGGCGACTGCAGCTGGAATCCCCACCCGAGCTGGCTCCCGCCGGCGCGGAGAATGGCCAGCAGGCCCGCGAGGACCCAGAACGAGAGCAGCACGCCGGCGGCGAAGACAATCCCGTGGAGGGTGACCTTCCTGCGGTCGGCTCCCGCCTGGTTGACGAAGCCGAGGATCTTGATCCCGAGAACGGGGAAGACGCAGGGCATGAGGTTCAGGATCATCCCACCGACGAACGCGAGGAGCAGCGTCCCGAGGATTCCCGCCGCCGCCGGCGCAGCCTGGGCGCCCCCTGCCTGCGCGGCGCCGCCGGCGGGCTCCGCCCCGAACGCCGCGTCCACGGCCAGGCCCGGGAGCGACCCGTCGGGGCGCCAGCCCTCCGTCGAGGTCAGGACGCCGACCAGGCGCGCCGGGTCCTTCGGCCCGTCGGGCGAGACCGGAAGCGCGAGCGCGTACCCTCCGCGGCCGTCAGGAGCCATGGGCTGCGGAAGGTCGTAGGCTATGAGGCCGTCCCGCGAGAAGAAGTGGAGGCCCTTCGGCGACCACGCGGGGATCGCCGCGGCGCCGGTCGGCCTCAGCGAAAGCGTGACGGTTGCCGGGCCGCGCGACGCGGAGACGGACCATGCCGGATCCGCGGCGGGAAGGTGCGCGACCGCCGAGCGTATCCTCGGCCCCCATTCGGGGTCGGGCCGCGGCTCGTCCGGCCCGACCGGGAGCGCGAGCGAGAGCCTCGCGTTGCCCGGCACGCACTCGTCCTGGCACATCAGCCAGTCGGCGCCGACCCGGAGCTCCACGTTGGCGCCCGGCTTCAGGTCGGCCGGCGGG